>Ga0179593_1472125_pt1 | contig 12262 bp, 18 predicted proteins | sample CZODoug2_1_08_16_FD_185931 | JGI IMG/M metagenome (GOLD analysis project Ga0179593, IMG submission 185931) | Vadose zone soil fungal communities from Angelo Coast Range Reserve, California, USA - CZODoug2_1_08_16fungal (PacBio error correction) | ecosystem: Environmental > Terrestrial > Soil >... | reverse complement strand
CCTTTCTTTTTCCCCCATATGAACCCTTCGGCGTTCACTTCCTCCCCCCTCCAAATCATTTTTTTTTTCCCCGGCCCTCCCGCGGATCTTTTCTTTTCTTGTATTCTTCTGTAGTAATATTGAATTAAGTTTTTCCCCTAGTCTGACTCCGACGATTTTTTATTTTTTCCCCCTTCCGTGTCTTGCGAAGAAAATTTCTTTTGCTGGCACTCTCTTTCTGGCTGGTGTGTTTTGGACCTCGAAGGGTGGAGCCCCAAAACCCCTCGTTCATCATTGACCCTCATGATATTACCTCCTTTGTCTTTGAACTGCCCCTGGTGGTGGATAGTCGTTTTTCTCTGTGTTTCCACCAGTGTTGGCCCTGCTGTGTTTTTCACTCTCTGGGGCTTTTGCCACAAAAATGTTGTTTCCCATTTCTCCCTTCCCGAAATTCTGCTCCAGGTTTCCTTCCACTCCCCCTTGCGGACCCCTCTAAAACCGTGTTACAACCTTGGACCGGGCGCGTGCTAACCGTTTTCTAACTGCTTTTTTCCCGGTTTTTTTGTCATATTGTTTTTTCCCCCTCTCCCTTTCCACCGCCGATTATCTACGAAGCCATGCGGCATCTCTCGTAAAAATCATGACCGCGGAATGGGTAGTCAGAGGACACCAAATTTCGAGACCTTTTCTCAAGGGCAGCATGGAAGTCCGGTCCCCAAGCCCTGATTACTTGCACGATGTAGTTGTTCCCATCTTATGTGTTTTGCAGAATTGGCACACGATTGATCCTCTGTTTTCACCCCCTCCCTTTCGATTCCGTTTTAAAGCACCTGCTCAGCTTTTCTTTTCGTGGCACTTTGCGGCGAGTTTTTCTGGTCCTGAGTTTGACCCCACATGGACCCATGTCCAACCTTCCCCCTTTTTTAACCGATTTAAGGACGACAGTGTTGGGTCTTTTCTTTTTCCCCCCCGTCCCACCATTCTTCATTTTTCGAAAAGGCAGTGCCCCCAGTCTGTCCTGGACAATTTTCAATCCTTTCACAAGTTGGGTTTGATTTAATCCGATTCAGTCCTTTCTTTCCCCCCCCCCCACCCCCTTTTTTGTTTCTAGTTCCGTCGGCACTTTCCTGAATTTCGGGTGGCTTTGAATTCCGTTTTACCCTCCTCAACTCATGGGTGACATGTGGGTGAAGGCCCCCTCCCTTTGCCCTCCTTCGATGAGTTTTTGAAAGAGGGTGCCAGGTTGTTTCCGCCTTTTCTCCTGCGAGTTTTCATGTCCACTTTCCCAGCCCGTTCCCCGCTAAACGAAGTCGCCCCGATCCCCCCCGGTTAATGTTTTTCAGGTCCCCCCGCTTGGCGGCGCCTTATGCGCCGTGGTCTTCTTGCCTGTCGTTTCTCTTCACAAATCTCCCCCATCAACAGAAGCTCCCGTTTCGCCTAGTGTTCGCGTTTCATTTGCTCGAACGTAAACGACCCCTTTTTTTTTCGCTTTCCTCCTGAACGACACACTTCTGCCTGATGTTTTGGCATTAATGTTCTTCCCTAATATAAGAACTGCGCTGTTCCGTCAACCCGACCAAGGCTCTTGCGGTCCTTTTCTGCTCAATGGGTCCTCGTAGCTTTTTCTTTCGTCTACTGATTGCAAGGCTGTTTTCCCTTGGGCTGCTAACTGGTTTTTTTCCCTTTTATCTGTTTCTGGAACTGGAAGCCATTTTCTATTTCTCCTTTTTATGTTTGGACTCTGGTCTCCGATAATTCTTCTGGTCAGCAATAGCGCATGCGCACTCTCCTTCCTCGACCACTTTGTCCCATTTCCCTCTCAATGGCCGATCATCCCCTTGAGTGAAACCCGTGAGGGTGCTGGTTGGTGTGAGCTCCCGCTCCATTGCTGCCTCGATTGTTTTTTTCAACCCTGATTTGGCCCATGGGGCCGGGCGTCCAAACCAAACCTGGAACGTTTTGTTGCCCCCCTAGGGACTTGCTTTACGTTCTTTTTCTTGGCCACCCTGCTCTTCCCATGCACGACCCCTCCCCGCCCCCAAACCCCCAGTTAACTTGTAGCAGCACCTGTTTCCCCCCCAATTTTTGCCAGCCTCACACGTTAGTTTTGGCCGTCGTTCACCACGCGCATCTACCTCTCTCCATTGGTTGCTTTTCGGTGGAAGAATTTGACAGCGATTGCTCATATTGATCCCCTCTCCTTTTTTTGTCCCTTTCCCCTTGGACCCTTCAAAACTGGATACCTCTTCCCATCCCCTCTCCCCCAAATCAGCCATTTCGGATATATATTTCCTTCACTCCCCTCCCTGTTTTTGTTTTTGAGTTGGTCCCTTTTTTTTTTTCTGTGATTGGTTCCCCCATAATCCAGTTTGAAGTCCATCGTGGGATGTTCGATCCCCCTTTGGTTCACAAACCAATCGCGGGCATTTACTCCCCCCCTTAAGCCCTTTTAAGTCTATGTACTTCATCGGTCTGGCCAACACTGGTGCTTGCCCATTTTGTTCACCTCTTTCTTTTTTGCCGTTGCCTTTTTTTTTTCCGGTTCCTGTTTTTGTTTGTCTGTGTCTGCTTTGGGACTTGAACGGTGAAACGAAGCAAGTCTTTTCTTCTATTTGTTCTTTTTCCCCCCCCCTGGCCCAGTTTTTGTGGCCTTCCCGGCCCCCGCTCTTTTTTGACCCCACAAAACCCTTTAGCCGCGAGCCTTGAGCTTCTACCCCTTCCCCTTCTTTTTTCCGGCTTGGGATGTCATTGCGCTGCTTTACCTTTTCCCAACCCCCGTAGTAAGTACAAAATGACTTCTGCTTTTCCTCTTTTTTTCGTGGCCCCTTTTTTCAGGATCTTGACCTTTCCGGCACGCCCTAAAGACCCAGATCATCCTTTCTCGTCCGCTTTCCCCTCTCAACACGCTCCGGCGTGTTTTTTTTTCCAGGTATACAGAAATAATTTTCCGTCCCTCCTATCCAAGGTCCCCTGGACGCCCCTCGCAAGCCCCCCCCCCCCCTGTCTTTAGTGTTTTTCACGAAAGCTCTGTTTCCTTTCTTGAGGTGTAGCAATTTCGTTTTGTCTTTCCCCAAAATCCGGGGCGTCTGGCGTCGTTCCCCTTTTGACCGGCCACTTTTTTCTTTTACCGGGTCCTGTGACCTCCTCCATCATTCGGGCCCTTTCGACTTTTCGCCTTGTTTTGATTACGATTTCGAGCACTCTCCCCTTCCCTTGATCCTTCTTTTCAGATACTTTCCCCGGCCTCATCTTGGCACATTTACCATACCCGGCTTTTTTTTTTTGCTTGCTTTCGTCGTACCGGTCCGGTAGGTGGACTGAACAGCGACCTTTTTTTCGTTTTTCCCCCTCTGCTCTCCTTGAATTAAATTCCTAGACGAGTAAGCCTTCTGTGACTTCCCCCCCCCGTGTCGGGGGTTTTCTCGGCCTTGCTGCCACTTTCCGTTATGACTTTCTGTGGCCCCGCCGCCCCCATTTATCACACAACGTTGTGGTCTTTTCTCTTTTTCATCCCCCGTCGACGATTGACTGAATCAACAGCATTTTTCGGCTAGATTCCGATTTTCTGTAGTTGGTATCCCCCATTCTTTCTCTCTTCCACTGCGCTAGGTTGACTGTTTTTCTTCCCCTTGTTGAACCTCGCCCTGCCGTTCCCAAGTGACGAGCCGTCGTTAGTGCCTAGGACATCTTTTGACGGGGCGTGTTGACCCGTGGTCCCTTTGTTGGTTATCGTGCGACCCCCCCTGAACAATCCCGAACCCTTTTTGTCAACCTCCTCGCCGGTTCTCGTTTGGGGCCGCTTCCCAATTGACCTTTCTCCCCCCGAGTTATCGGCGGCGGCCTTTTTTATTCTCTTCGACTCCCTATCCCCAGTCAGGTTCCCGGGTCGATATTCTCCTGTCCATGGGCGTTTTGGACATGCCCCCCCAACCCTGTGCGCCGCATCATCTTACGGTTTTAGGCGTGAGGCGTACAGCTGCTTTTCACAACTTTTTTTGAGGGTGTGTCCGGGCCTGGCATTTTCCACTTTTTTGATGTCCAGGACGACGTGCATGGGTTCTTCCCACCCATTTTTCAATCCCCAAGCGTTACCCCGCAGTGCTTTTTTTCACCCTTCTTTACTTCCCGATCCCCCCCCCCAGGACCTATTCCATGGACGCCCCCATTTCACGGGACCCTGTTATGCAGGCCCTGGGCATGCTGCAGTTTGCCCCTCATTCACCCCAAGAAGGTGCCCGTGCCCCTCCTTTTGTCAGCTTTTTGGTGGAGATTCGTTCGTCGTCCCGGCCTTGTTTTTTAGACTAAGGTCCTCCTTTAGCCGGCAGCAGGGATTGATCGTTTGCTCGAGTCATCCTTTTCCGGGCGGGAATTTTAATGCCTTTTTCATTTTTGATTTCCCATCCTCTCTCCTTTTCCCTCACCGTTTTTTTTTTTTAGTTGGGGGGAGCTCCCTTAAGCCCCCAATGAACCAGTCGATTCCCTCATTCTTTGCGCCCCGGTCGCGCCGTTTTGGGTCGCTCTGCTTGTCTGCGTATGCGGCGATCCCATGTAAGCTCCTGTAGTGCTCAGATCGATTTCTTCCTTTTGCGCCCGTTCACCTTGATTGTGATCATTTCTTCTTGTTTGACCGATGAGTTGTCCCCCAGTTGTTCGACTTCGTGACATGCTATTTAATTCTGGTTTCTGCTTTCGCCCTTTCCATCGTCTTCCCTCGGGCGTTCCCGCCTGTTGGTGAGTTCCCTGTTGGTACACCGCTGGAGCACCAAATTTTTTTTTCATTGAATCCCACTTTTCTTTTCTGTTTCGCCTCACATGGCAGTTTTCCTTCCCCCCTCTTCACCACCGTTTTGTGAAACACCGCGGTAACTGCCACGGACTTTCCAACTTTTTCTCCCCATGCTTGCCGCACTGTTTTTTGTTTCCCCCCTGTTATTCCCACCAGGCAGTCAGTGAATGGATATGGGCCGGCTCTGTTCATTCCTCGTCTTCCCACGGTTTGTCCCACAGCGCCCCTTGAGCGGTCCTTCCAACATTCCTTTACAACTTGCGGAAAGGAGCCTTTACTGTCGGTCCCCTCCCCGAGCGCTCTTCCTTTTTTTTTCCTGTCCCCTCTTTCTTGGCTGGTGATTCTCCCCTATAGGCACCCCGATGGCATATTTGATTTCCCCCTGAATTCCTCCTTTTGTTCTTAACTGACCCGCATTCGCTTGGCCCTTTTTTTTGTTGGGCGGGCCGCGGTTCCCCCCTTTTTGGAACCCGCACCGTTTTCCACTCGATTTTGAACACCTAGAACCCCCCGAACGTGGGATTTTTTCTCCCCCCCCCCCTTTGACTTTCCTCAACCCTATGGCCGGCCCCAGTTGTTTTTTCTTTTCTTTCCAAGTTACATCTTCGGAACGGGGGATGGACAAGCCTCATCCTTTTGTCATGCACCCCCAATTTTGTCTAATGGGTTCGAGTTCCCCCTCCTTTTCTCCTTTTTTTTTTCGTCCTTTCCCCCTTATTTTGACCCTTCCCCTCCTCAATTGGGGTGGAAAATACAGTTTCGTCAGCTTTACTGAGGTGTTTCTTTTGAACGAGCGCCAGCGTGTTTGAGCCCCCCCCCCCCTTCCTCGGCTTTTTCACTAACCCTCCCCCCCGGTTTCCTCCGACCCAAGTTTTTTCTGGTCCCCCTAGGCCCTCGGGTTCTTTTGTCCACGATTTCTTCTCTTATTTTTCCTTTCGCCCTGCCGGTCCTTGTCGACCCCCTTTATGGAGGCGCAGTTGCATCTCTTTCCGCTTTCCCCCTTTTTCTTTTTTTCCACCTTCCATTTCCTGAGTACTTGACCATTAACCGCCGGGTCTTATGCGGATTTTTTTTTTTTTGACGTGAAATTACCACTCCTTTCTTCCCTCCTTCCCCCGCTTTTTCCCCTTCCCTCTCCCCTTTCGGCGGGGAATTTGGTACCTTTTTTTTTTCGCTCGGGCGGGGCTTTTCCTCGGTAGTAACTTGGGAGGTAAGTGCCGGATATTTTTCTCTTTCAATCGACTGAAAGTTTTTGTTTTCTCTTTGCGCCCCTTTTTTCTTTGGTGCCCTCCCTATCCCCTTTTCCCCCTTACTTGTCCCTGCCCACTGTTGCGCACTTGGTTTTTCAGTAATTTCATACGGTGAAGTCGATCACGTGTCCATCCTTTTCCCCCCCCCGTGCCCCTTTCTTCTTTGGTCTTCCTTCACGAGATCCCTTCTTTCGCGTGGGCTGCCGATTTTTTTTTGTTTTTCAGGATCTTCCCTGCGCGGGCCACACCTTTGAACAGTTGGCTACCATTTCTAAATGGACTTTGCTTACTTTTTCCTCTTTTCCCACCCCCCCCTTTCCCACACCCCAGACCTTGTCCCGCAAAACCGACTGGCGGCCCAAGATCCCAGAGGTTGACCCCCAAAATTGTGGCCAGTGCACCCACAGGTTTTTTTTCCCTCCTTGAACCGCGAATTCCCCCCTCGTGCCCTACCTTGTGGCCGGGCGTTTTTTGCCCGCGATGGGGTTACATCTTGGAGCGCGCACCCCTTTGCCCCCCCTCGGGACTCAACCTTTGATATAATCCCCTTTTTCTCCTTTTCCCTTTCCCTTTTCCTTTTCTCTTTTTTTTTTTTTTTGATTCTCTGTTATTTTCCGGACTGTGCATAGTTTCCTATAAAAAATCCAGTGTTTTGTCCCCTTTTTTTTTTTTGGGTCGCGCTCTTCATGTTAACCCCTTTCTCCTTCCTTCCCCCCCGAGGTTAGAAGATTGTCTCTTTTTCCTTTTACTGTGGCTGTCCCCTTTTGTCACCAGTCTGTGCGGACGTTGGGGTTGCTGCTTTTTTTTGCCCTTTCGGTGGCCAGGTTACTCTGCCACCTTTTCCTTCTTGTCTCCCTTTTCCCCCCTTTTGTTGCCCGTCTGACCCCCTCCTTTGAAAAAAACATCTTCAGTGCTCTGTGGAATTTGTTTTCTGCCTCGACCCAATAAGGTGTCCCCTTGAGCAATATTTTCCCCTTCCCCCCCTTGGCCCCGTCCCCCTCTCTTTACAAAGCGTCTGCAGTGCGATTGCGTGCCCTATGTCAGGATTCGGCTTGCACGCAGCTGAAAAATTCTCACTTTTTACCGTCCCAGTCCTCATGATCCCAAAAGCTCGGCGTCTTGCCCTCCCGTTCCCGAAGAAATTTTCGCCCCTCCCCTCTCTACCCTTGACCCCCGCGTCCCCTCCCAGATCCCCTTGCGTTTTACGTTCAGCGCCTTTCGCTTTCGGTTGTTCGTTTGCCAAAACTTCACCTTATGCGTTCCCTTTTTTTTTTCCCCTGGTCCCCTTTTTTTCATGGTCGACCCCCCCCTTAGACCGCGATAGGTGGCGCCTTTCGTTGGTTTTTATGTCTTTTAGCAACCCGCCCGTTTGTCTAGTCTCTCAGGATTCTTCCGGTCCAATCTGTCCAGACACCGGCTTTTTTTTTCGCTGCTTTTTTTTTTCCTTGTAACCCTTTTTTTTTTTTTGGTCTCCTTCCCACCGCTCTTGCCCCCTTCTCAAAACCTGCGGGTCAGATTCAATTCCTCTCAGTGTCCGTTCCTTAGGTTCTTCAACATCGGTTCGGTTGTTGTTCCCGCCTTTTTTTTTCCTTCGCCCCACTTCAATTAGTGTGTTATGCCGGCCGACACACCCCCTTATCAACAACTTGGCCACCTTTTTGAACGGGTCTCATCCCCCTTCTTCTTGTAATTGGACCCTGTTTTTTTCGATCAAGTTCCTGTTTTTTTCTTTTCAAGATACCACTGAACTTTTTATTCTTTTCAGTGGCATCTTTCTTGAATTCTGCGTTTTACCTTTGGTTGACCGCCCCCCCCTCACCAACGTTTGGTCTGGACCCTCTTGTTTTATCAGCTGACGGCGGGCAACCTTTTCATCTTTTTGTTTTGGTGGTATTCGGCGCACGCCCCCCCCCTTCCCCCCTTTTCAAGCTTTTCTTCCCTCCCCCCACCCTTAGAGTTGGTTTTTGGGCGGGGAGCCGATTTCCCCTGGAGATGCTTCTGAAGTGGCGCGGCCTCCGTTGTACCTCTCGACTCCTTCTGCAGGCGTGGACTTAATTGGGAAGGAGGGGACAGTAAACGTGCTTTGGCGGCCATTATTATTTTTTCAACTTTTGGTGCCACGTCCACGCGATCCCCCTGTGTTGAGGGGGTACCTGCATGACTACACTGTCAGGCTTCGCCATGGAAATTTTTCTTCCCCAAAACATTTTTTGACTTCCAGGTGTCCCCGCGGCTGCACAAGGTCGGAAAAGCACGGCACTGGAAAAAGGGACTTCTTCCATGGAATACCCCGCCGGGGGCCAGGAAGCAGTTTGTTCGGGACCGGTCACGTGTTTTTTCCCCCCTTGTTTTGTTTTTTTTTCGACAGGCACGCCAGGAACAGGCTGGGCGGCTTTTTCCCTTTCGTCCCTTTTTCGTGAGATTCTTCTTTTTCACCTGAGGGGAGGACTCATTCTTTTCATCCTTCTTCCCTTCTTTACGCAGGGTACAGCGAGCTTGGTCGTGCGTCGGACTGTCGTATCGAATCCTCCGGTTCATTTGATGACGATCTATCTCTTTTCAATTCATCCTGTTGGTTTTAAGTCTCACCGTTGCTCCCATGAAGCAGTGTTGCGTAACATTCACTCATTCCGTCCTCTTGCGGGCTCGCTTTTCTGTCGCGTATTGCTGGTAGATCGTCCTCCCCCCCCCAAGTTTTTTTCTTGTCTCTCACGCCGTCGCCCAGTTTTGGTTGACTATTGTGCCTGCTGTTGAACCGTGCGCAACCCTAGTCTTTTTCATCTTGCCGTCTCCCCCCATTACCTGTATTCGCCATTTTTTCTTTCGGGTCGTGGCTCTCCGCGTGTCACCGCTGGTCCTTGAACCCAATTTTTTTAGAACACACCCGTCGGATTCTGTCCCCCGGTGTACCCCCCCAGTTTGCAGGGCCTTGCTCACCAGGTGGTTTCAATCCGGATTGACGCCGCGGCTCCACACCCTTGAATTATGCTCTGCCGCACAGGTTTGTGGCACCCCCCTTTCATCTTTGCCTCCTGCCGGGATCTTCTGGACCCGCCGCGGCCTCTTGTCCGAATGACAACTTTCGGTGTCGCGCCCCACCTTTCCTTTGAGGCTACAGTCCCCTGTTTGGCCCAGTTTTTGCAGCTGACGGCGCGGTGGAAAACACCTGTTGGCGGCACCGATCACCGAGTTCGATCTTTGCCGTACTCTGTTGTTATTTCTTTACCGCACGTCGGGGTTGCGGGCTGGAGTTTCAACCCCAAGTACCGCCAAGCCCCCGCGCCTTCGTGTAAACAGATAGACTCCCTATCCACCACTACACCCTGTTTGTAGCCGGCCCTGCCGTCCCGGCTGTTGTCCCGACTGGTGGGATGTCCTACAGTCCGCTCTTCACAACTTTTTTGTTGTAAAGGGGCCGAAATTGTTTTTCCTTCCCCTTTTTTGCGGCTACTTCTGAGCCCGCCAGTTTTGCACACGAAATTTGTGGAAAGGCCCGTGCTGCGCGGTCGGGAGTTGCAAGTCCCTATTTTCCCCCCTGGGGACCTGAGCGTCTTTTTCCCCCCCTTCAACCGTTTTTATGTTGTTTTACGTGTTGGTCCCGTCCCGATGGATGTCACTCATGGCGGCTGTGACTATACGGACCCCTTTTTGTTGCTCCCCTCTGTTTGTCCGCCAAATACTCAAACAGGCTAAAATGCATCTGCTCTTTCTGGTCGAACACTTTTAAAACCGACCTGGCCGTGTACCAGTTTCCCATGACCACGCCCCCGGCGGTCTTTTGTTGTGAATATACCTCTTTATTCACACTCCTTTTTTGCTGTTACAACGCCAGTCCTGCTTTCCATTTTTTGGGGAATTGCTTCCTCTTCCGTGACTTGTCTGTGGTGTTAACGGGGCAGTTTTTGCATTTTTTTTCTGGTTGAGCCTGCTTTCAGTCAGGTTCGTTTTGGCCAGTAGGATTAAGTCTCCTTACTCTGGTTTCGGTTGCCTGAACGGCGCAGGGTCACTCGACGGGCAAGGTCGTGCAAGCGATTCTTTTCCCTCCCCCCCCCCTGTCCCTGATCTGGTTTTCCTCTCTGGCTGAGTCTGTTTTTCAGGGTTCGGGCCCCCAAAACCTTTTCCCGCCGCCCATCTAAAGACTTATTCCTGCCCCGCGGGTGTTGAGCATTCCCCCGTGACCGGCTCAAAAACCCCCCCACGGTCTCTCTGGTCCAAAATGTTGTTCCACTGGAGTTGTGGGCCTCGACCCTTCCCCCGGACTAATACAAGCTCTTCCCTCTGCTTGGGGGGGCCGATTGCCGCGATGTTTTCTACTTGCGCTGCCCCTATTTTTGCAACTTTCATATCCATCCGATCAGTGGGTTTCTCCTCTTTTAATCAATCTCCGTTTTTTTTTTGTGGGGTTGGGAGGGCTTGACTTGTCCTTCGGATTCATCCAGTTGAATCGTCGCGCTCCCCCTCTTCGACATCGGCATACGGGCCCCCCGACGACGAGGGAAAGATTTGTGCTTCTTCGGACCAACTGTGCGGCCCTTTGTCACCGCTTTCCCCTTTTGCTCCTTTGAGGCCGCGTCCTTGGCTCGGTGCAACTAGTCAACGTACCTTTATCTCTTAGATGGGCCCTTTGTCACAGTTTTTTTGTTTCCCCCTGACGCGTCTTTCTTGCCCCCCCAACACCCCCGCGAGCCTGAGCTCTACAACCCCCCCCCCATCTCAGAGTACTTGTTGTCCCCTCTTTTAGTCTTGGCCCCACCCACCTCCTTAAACCGCTCCGTTTGTTGCGTCAAGAGTATTCGGGCTCACCTTTCCCCCATCAAGGTTCCCACGTCCTACTGGCTCCAGGTCGACAACCCCCCCATTATCTTTGTTCTTGTTAGAGATTTTTTTTTCACAGTGTCTCCTCAGGACGCCGCCCCATGCCGTCCCCTTTTTTTCCCCCTATGGCTTAGTGTATTTGCCAGCGGCATGTTGATATTTTTATTTTCTCGGATTGCACACACAAATTCGTATGAGTCGTTACTGTCCTGGCCCCCTTCGGTTTTACCGGGTCTTCCATTACCCCTCTTTTCAGTGATGCCCCGTCATGTTGATGATTGTCGTTCCCCCGACCGGTCAGGCGAGACTTCACTTTTTTATTTTGTGGACATACTAACAGGCAATTTCCCTGCTTTCGTTATCCGGCTGGTTTTCGCCCACTGGAACCCCTTTTCTTTTACGCTGTCTTCCTTCCCCACTCTGAAGGGCCGTTTTTTTCAGGGATGCCTTCCAACAATTCGTCGTTAGGTCTTTTCTGGAATTTTTTGTCCCTATTTTAGGAATTCTGTGTCCCCCTTCTTCCCCCCCCCAAAAGTGTGGTAAGGGATGGGCTTCCCCGTGACTGATGTACATTTTAACATCCTGGTTTTTCGTCCCATTCCCCCCTGGGTTTGTAGGTGTTCAGTATCTGTTGTATTTCTTTCCTGTTTCATCTGGTGCCTTGATTTCGACTTTTTCCCATTGCCCCACTCGGTCCAGCCCCCCGTCCAATTTGCCGGGCTTTCTTTTTTGCCTTTTCTACTAAGCTGGCCCCCGTTGCCATCCGATCCACTTTTTGCCTCGCACACCTCAGACAAGGCTTTGTACCCTTCCTCGCCTTCGAGTTTGCGGGGGCGTCTCCCTCTTTCTCCATGGTCTCCCTAAGGTTGTGGCGCGGTGCCTTTCCCCTCTTTTCCCCTTTCCTTTGACGCCCGTTGTGGCTTATTCGGGCAGTCGCGGACCCTTGCACAACAACCCTTGTGGGGCTGGCATTACTTTCTTAAATGGTGGCGTTTCTGGTGCCTCAGCCTATTTTCACAGGTGAGCTTTTTGTTTGCGAAATTTTTCACCTGGTCTTGCCGTTGCTCGTCTTTGCCATGTTTTCTTCCCACTTTTTGAATTCAAAGATGGACTGAATTCCTCACCACCTGTATACCCCGATTCCCCCCCCCTCCCCTTACATGGCGAACCCAAGCCCGGTACCCCAGGAAGAGGCAGGCCCCTGGCATTTTTTTTTTTCCACCGGAGTCCCTCCCCTGAGGGCCTTTTTTGGTCCACCAAGTCCATCTTCCCGTTATCTCGGCGCAGCTGACCTTGCGTTTCCGATAGTAGGCTTTTCATCATTGGGATTTGACTCCTTTCTTCTCTACGCCGCATATAGACTTTGTAGAGTCAGAGCGTCGCCTGGGTGCGGTCCATTTCTGACCCGCTGTTTTCATGTGCGCCGATGTCC
>Ga0179593_1468357_pt1 | contig 12262 bp, 16 predicted proteins | sample CZODoug2_1_08_16_FD_185931 | JGI IMG/M metagenome (GOLD analysis project Ga0179593, IMG submission 185931) | Vadose zone soil fungal communities from Angelo Coast Range Reserve, California, USA - CZODoug2_1_08_16fungal (PacBio error correction) | ecosystem: Environmental > Terrestrial > Soil >... | reverse complement strand
TTTGCGGACTTCTTTCGCCTTCCTATTCGTACAAGAATGACGATACCCCTTGTTCCTGAGCATTTCCTCAGCTGTGTCTTCCAGCAGCCTCTCCTTTTCCCCCAAGTCCCCATATATCGCCCTTGCTCCCATCCAGCGAAGAGATTCCCGGAAACGCTGTGACCGGTTTTTTTTTTCTTTTTTTCAGTGACCAACCCCCTTTTTTGCGTATGCATCGCACCCATTATACTCACTGTCCGGATGCCTCAGAAATCCTGTTCGGGTCACCTTTTCCCCCCCCCAGGGAGTTTTTCTAATGCTTTTTTTTCTTTCCAGGACCGGCTTTCCAGTCCTAAGGGCTCTTTCATGTTCGGGGCTACTCCTGCGCCCAACGCAAGAAATGCTGCCAATACACAATTTTTTCCATTTTCCCTTCTTCAGAATTTTCGACTCTGAAACTCTTCTTCCCTTCTTAAAAACAGTGACGTGCTTCCGGCGCGTATGTTTGTTCTGTGACGTCTGGAAGTCCCTTTTTATGACGCCGTCGCATTTTCCTTTTTGCCCTGAATGTTTCCCCTTTCCGTCAGTTCGGCCCTTATGGCATTATCCTTTCCCGGTCCTACAAGTCCTCAACGCCTCTCTTGGATTTCTAGGAACGTTTTCGCCTCCCACCTTTTTTTTTTGACCCCCCCCCCCACCCGCATTTGTCTCCCTGCAGTACAGACATGTAAAGATTCTTGGTAATTTCCTCCCAAAGGGGCATGTGGGCTTTTCTGTTTTTCTTCCAGGTTCCCATTTCTTTTTCCCTCGTCTTTCCCCCTCCCCACTTCTGTGGGAGCGGGTGTATAACACCGCGAACTTGAGGCGGTGGGGGCCCTCGCTCCTTTTCCTTCAGGCGGCTTCTTTCTTGAACTTTTTAGTCTCTTTCTCTTTTTTTCCCTTCCTCTGTTGTTTTGACTCTTTTGATCTTGTGGGATCTTGGCTTGCGGCGCCGCCTAGAAGTCTTGGTCTTTCTTCCTTGAATTTGTTCGCGGCCCCCCCTTCCCCCCCCTCCCTCAACCTTCGAGTCGGCAACGTCCCAACCGGGGGAGAGTGGGAAGACATGTTTTCTCCACATTTCCCCTCGGCGCCTGCCTCACCTTTCTACAGGGACTTCTCAGTTTTGGTTTCTGTTCTTCCTCAACCAGATGAATTTCCTCGTTTCTGGTACTTTTATTTCTTTTAGAAACAGCTTTTGATGTTTTCCAGTCTTCTAGTCAGGTTGGAATTTCTCGTTCCCTTTCTCCATGGCATCTGATTTGCCGCCGAGGGCCTTAGACTACCTCTTCTACTGATTCCCTGGCAGACGGTCTTATCAGCGACCTCCTCGTAAAGCGTCCTGGGTCCCTCTCTTGTCTCCGATTGTAAGCTGACATCTTGTCAGCAGTCGGCCCTACTTCTTCTTCCAGTGAGCACACCCCCCGGTTTTTTTTTTTTTTTCAAATGGACGTGGAAGGCGTGGTTGCTCTTCTCTCCCCGCTGAGACATTTCTCTGTTCATTCTGAAGGCCTTTGCCTCTGGCCCCGCCAACACTTTCATCTCTCGCGCCGGTTGGCCCTTTACCGGACTTGTTGTTTTTTTTTTTTTTAATTCTTCTTGGCTGGCGCCCCTTTCATCCCTTTTTTGCCGGTGCCAGGCGCAGCCCAAAAACCCTTTCCCTCCAGCCTTTTTTTTTTCCCCCCCCCCTTCCGCCTCTTTTTGACCGGTCGCTTGTCTGTGGCCGCGCTGTTCGTTGCGGGTCCCTAACACTTTCATTCTTTTCATTTTTTCTCTGGAAAGCTTTTCCCGTCAGTTTCGGCTATCCGTGAATTTACCTCGCCCCCTATGACACCGTTTTTTCCTTAAGTTTTGCGCCCCTCATTCAGGATTGAACTGCTATAGGGGTTTTTCGGCCTTTTCTGACAGGTTTATCCCGTCTCTCCCTCCGTCAGCGCGTTATCATCCTCCCCAACTTGTTTCCCTTCCCGTTTCGATACCTCCGCCAATACGAGACAGCTTACCCCCCTTGTTCTTATTTTTTTTTTTTTTTTTTTTTTACTTTTTTCGCGCAGCCTTACTTGTAGCGATTTTGTTTTCACCCCCCCCCGGTAACCGGTTGGAGGTCTTTTGCTGGGTCCGTTTTTGATCATCGCGCTGAGCGTTGCCTTTTTTTTTTTGGCGGTATTGCCGGAGCCTCTGAAATCCGCCCCTCTTTTTTTAATGAGCTGTTGGTTTCCGTGTTCGGTTGTGAGCGCGCGAGGTTGTCTGACGCCTCCCTTTCCAGCGAGAGTTCTTTTCATCGCTCCCCGTTTTCTCTTTTTGGTATTTGGTGCCCCCAAAGCTTCTTTTTAGCGTCTCTCGGGCGGAAAGATTTCTTTTTCGAGGTCAATGGCGCGTTCAGTCTTTTGATTTCGGCTTCCCCGCTTTTTTTCTCAAAGGTTGCAGCATCGTCGTGGCGACCAGCAGGCTCTCCAACTTCCGCCGCAGATGATCTTCTCCCATACTTATTTTTTTTTGGTGCATGTCGCGCCTTTTTCCGTTCGGTCTCTTTCATCACGTTTTCTATATTCGTCTATGTTGGTCTTTAAACAGGACGTTGCCATGTATTGTTATCGATCCATTCGGCCCCTCTCGCACCGAGGGCTGTTGTCGGTTGCACTCCCCCTTTTTTTTGTTTTTTGACGTTTTGATCCCCCTTTCCTTGGTCCGACCCTGTTCCAATTCTGCTTGCTTTCTTTTCGGAGGCTCTATTTTTTCATAAACCAAGTATTTCTTTTTTTTTGTTGTTGGTGTTGTTGATGTTTGGATGGTGATCCCCCCACGATCCATCCCGTTCCCAACTCCCCTTCTGGATTTCTTGAGGTTTTTCAAGGGTCCTTTTTACATCCCCTCACCGGATCCCCTTTTCTTTACGGGTTTTCCCCTCCCTCTCCGATTCCCCTACGTTTCCCGTCCTCTGTTTGAAGATGAGCTAGGTTCCTCCACACACCATTCCCATCTCAACAGGGCCCTAACCTCTTTTTTTAGATTGCATCGGTACTCACTTCAGGAGAGGTTTAACTTTTTTTTTCACCGAACGGACTTGCCGTACCTTCCCGACCGAATAGACATTCCCTTTTTGAGCGTTGTTGTGTTCCTCAATCGATCCTTCTCATCCCTTTTTTTCGCCTCGAAAGAAGAGTTCTACACGCCTCGGCTGCTCCCTACATGATGGGGCTGTAAGCCCCCCTTTTCCCCCTTTTCATTTCCTCTCACTTTTTTTTGCCGCGCTTACAATCCCCGCGCCTTTTTTCCTTTCGCGCCCGTCTTGTCAACTCCCCCTTATTTTCTCCCGCGTTTGGTCCGGTCCTTCAAAGTCGACTGAGAACCTAGCGGTTCTCTCGTTGTTTTATTTTTGTCCGTCCCTGCTCGCAAAAACGAACAGTCCGAACCTTCCATACCTGACGCTTTTTGCCGATCGTACGGATGCCCCCCCCAATACCGCCACAACAATTCCCCCCGCGATCCGCCTGCACCTTACTTCAAAGTAATGCATGCACTCCCAACCTATGGTTTGCCTTTCGAAAAAGAGCTCAAGAGAGGTCGCGCATCGGATTTCCCCCCCAACATGAACTTTGATGCCGAGTCTTTTTTTTTCGGGCCTACCTTATTTCCTGGCACCTTTTTTGAGGATTCGAACCCCACAACCCGCCCCTCATTTTTACGCTTTTATTCCCCCCCTTACCCAAAGCCGCCAAATCGGCCGTTCACTATGACGTTTTCCCATTCATTCCCCACTTTTTCCGGGTCGGTCTTTTTTGCTTGTAGTCCCCTCCCTATGACCGATCACGTTAGCTCATTCCGGTGTTTTTGCACCTAGAGGCGCGCGGCACGGATCTAAGGGCCCTTCCTCGCCCTCCTTCTCTTCCGGTGGATTGTCCGCGGTTCTTTTCCGGTTTTGGTGCTGTCCGTATTCACCGGTCCAACCCGGGTTTCCTGACTGTAGTCTAAGAACATTCACTGAGTCTACCTCCCTCCTTCCAATTTCATGTCGGTAACCGTACCCCAACCCCTTCTTGCTTCTGATACCAATCGCGGCTTGGCCAGATTTTTTTGATTTTTTGCAAAATTCTTTTCCCCGAATGACCCCCGTTTCTTTCTTCCCCTTTCCCTTTTAGTTTTTGGGCTTGCCAAACTCTCCCTGGTTCCTCAATCCAAATTTACACCTGTGTCTAAGATAATTTTCGCTTATTAACCTCCCTTCCGACGGACACCACGCAGTCCCCGCTTTTTTTTTATGTTTTTGCTCTACTTCTTCCTACCCGTGATGGACCAGTGAAGGTGCCGCCGGGCGACGATCGTTCTTCGTCAGTCTCCCTCCTTGCACCTGCCCCCTTTCTCCTTCCCCCCCCTTCTCTTTCCCCACTACACGTCAACTCCGCCGAATTAGGGCTCGCTGCTTTCCACCCATCCTTTCTTCACCCCATCCAGTGTGCTCCTTCGTACCCAGAATCTTCATTCTGTGGCTGATCTTTCCACCAAATGCGCCTTACAAAAAACTCTTTTTTCTGCGGTCTTTGTTCGCCCCGCCACCTTCTCCTGCCCCCTCCCCACGAATTTTCTTTCCCCTGTTTTTTTTGCGGGTGACGAACCGCGAGTTCTTGTCTCGTCCTCGCTAAGCGCCCCCCTCATCCTTTTGCCATCACGGCGTTATTTAGCTCGCCCTCCCCCAACCAGTCTCCCAGCTCTAGTGGCTCTCCGGGGGGGGGGGAGCTTGCTTTTTGGTATCTTTTTTTTTTTTAGTTTTTCTCCCCTTGTGGGGGTCCCACTGAAGGTCGCTCGCGCGGGCCCCTTCCCCCTACTCAACGTTCGCGGTCTTCCCCCTTTACTGGCTTTTTTAAGTCCGTTCTTGCTTTTCGCCGCCGGCGCTTCACAACAGACGCATCAATGACTGCGCCCGTTTTTGCTTCCTCAACCGCCCCTACCTTTTTTCCCTGCCCTCGGGATGTTTCTCCCAGCTTTGTTTTCCAGAGATCGCCGTTCGCTTTTGTAGGACTTTCAGCTTTTCCTTAAATTTCCTAGAGCTGCCGCGCGGCCGTGCGAATTCCCCTTTCCTTTCCGGCGGCTTGGCACCGACCTTTCTTCCGCCTCGATTTCCTCAGCCCGGCGCCGCCAGCTGTGTTCGAGGGTTTTATTGATGTCCCTTTTATTTTTCCTTTTCCCCGTTGACGGTGCCTTGCCTTTCCCGTTTCCCCTTGGCCGGGCGTGATCTTTTCCCTCCTCTTCTCTTCAAGTTGCCGCCTGAAGACCATTCAGAACCTTCCTGTGAGCTGACTCTCCTACTATTGCGCAGCACCTGTTGTTGTTCAGGGGTCCGACAGGACGGCGGTGCTTCTGCTTCCCTGGAGTTGTGTTTTTTTTAGTCACGGTCCTCCTTTTTTTAAGGTGCCGTCTCAAGACACCCCCTGACACATCCCAGCGTTTCAACCCCCTCCTAGCCTTCTTGATTGTTTTCGATCTATGCGGTTTTCTTTTTGTTTTTGAGCCCCTGTCCCACCCCTAGGTTGATCGGGACGCTTTTATAGCTTCAGTTGTTCTTTCTCACGACTTCTCTTTTTCCAAATGTCTTTCCCCTGGTTCCCAGGGAGTAGGTCCTTCTTGTCCCTCTCCGGGGTGGGCTTTATTGATGTCTCCCGTAGCGCCCTGCCGGCCTTTCTTGGTTAGCGACAATTTGTTACCCCTTCCCGTTTTTTCCCTTTGAAAGCCCTCTCCACCCTCCCTGAAAAAGAGGAACATACGAAATGTTGGCTTTTCCAGGCAGATGCGCGTCCCCCGCTTTTTCTTTATGACCCCATTGCCCCACCCTCTTTTTTCATTCATTCTTTCAAGAGGGGCGACGTTTTTATTCATTTTTTCTCCCTTCAGGTCATTCTGGTGTGTTGGTCTTCCCCCTTTAGGAGCATCTTTTTATAGCCAGATTCCTCTTCTAATTCGGTCGTTTTTATTTTAGGCCGTTGTCTTTGTGGAAGCTTCTTTCCCCAGAGTCGTACGAACCCGAATCTTTTCTTTGTTCCTTCGATCCCCTTTTTCTTCTTCCAATCGGAAGCGGGAGATTTTTTTTAGTTTCAAACTTATGGAGATCCCTTACTTTCTTTCTTCCCAAGGTTTCAGCCTTCTTTCCTCTTTCCCCCCCATTGCCGAATGTGCGTGTCCGATTTGGAGGAAATCCATCCCCTATAGTTGGGTTTTTTCACAGGAGTCCTCCCAGCTTAGGGGCGTAAAGGCCGAACGCACTTTCACGAGGTATTTTGAGCGCCCTCCCCCCTGCTTTCATCGTTAGTTTCTTTCGGTGAAGCCCTTTTATTGTATCCGGGTCCTCCAGAGTTTCGTCAACTATTCGATGCGAGACGGTCGTCCATTTTTCATTTTGTAGCCTTTCTTGGACTTCGATCAATTCGGCTCTCATGAACACCGAGGTGAAGGAGTGGCGGTTTCTACCATCGTAGCCGTCTTTTGATTAGGTATTCCCGTCGTTCCCTTTCTTTTTTTTTCACCTCTTATAATTTGCGGTCTTTTGGGGCGCTCTCTTTGGGTCCCTCCCCCCCCCATCTCTCTCCTCATCTCAGTTTTTTTTTTTTCTCCTTTTCTTGTTTGATGGGTGCCCAATCAGATCCTTTCACCTTGCCCCTCGTTCGGCAAACCGGTTATATGAGGGGTCCTTCGGACCGACCCGACTTTAGATCACCCCTCTTTCCCTTTTCGTTTTACTCGTCCCCCTCTGTGTGGCACCGCCACGCCCTCGTCCTCGGTGATTCGCTTTTTTCGCAAATGGACACAAACCTTCATTCCACATGGCATTACCAACCCATTAAGACAAGCCCCGATAATTCCTGCCCTCTGGATAGGACCCTTTTGCCCCGGTCCTCCTCAGGCTCTTCCCTCCCTGACCTCCAGTAAGGTATTTGCTGAGACATTCTTATCCCGGTTCATTTCTTTTCTGGTCCGCGACGCCCATTTTCCCATTTGAGATTTTCCCTCCCCTCTCTGTCTTCTTCCCTCACCCGGAAAACCTTCAATGCCCTGCTTACCCCTTTTTCTAGCCGTTTTTATATTCGCTCCTTTTTCCTTCGTTCACCAACAGCCATATTTAAGGATTGTTCTTGGAAGTCACCTTTCTATTAAGCCCTTTTTTCCCTCTTCGGTCGGCCTTTTCCATCTGTTCCTTCCGCAGTCCAAACACCTTCCAAGAAAACCCGACAACCCAGTCTCTCCCTTTTCTAATCCTATTGGAGTTGAAGGATTCTCCCTTCCCCGAAAACCTTTGTCCAGAGATCTGTCATATGATCCCCCCCTCTGAAATCAGCATGAAACCCCTTTTTCTTCCTTGTGTTCCCTAAAAGCTAGTAGTGCTCATCGTGCCCCTGACCCTTTTTAAGGTGTTTTTTTTGAGTTCTAGGCTGTCATCCCTTCTTTTTTTCCCCCCCACACTTGGATTCTTGTTCCCGACACGCGCCCCCCCCTTATCGCCTTGCTTTTTCGACTTGCCCACTTTTTAAATTTTCAACTCATCGCCAAACTCATTATAGTCAATCCTGCTCTATCAATTCCCTTCAGGCCCTTTCTCGTTTTTTTTTTTTTTTGCTTGACCTGAGAGAACCCCCCTCTTCTACCAGTCCCGTTCCCCCTCTCTTCAGGCCTTCTTGTTTTTCCTCCCGCGCTTCTGGCCCCGAACTCCATCTCTGCCGGCTCAATTACTGCGAGGAGTTTTCCTTATGGATTTTTCGGTTTTTTTTCTTCTTTTTAGGCAACGGCCCACCCCCCCCCCTTTTTGTGTTTAGTCGAATATCCACCACCTTCCTCAGCAAGTTCCCAGAAACCGCAGAACCTTTTTTCTGTCCCACTTCCCCCCCTATGCGCGTATTCAAACTTCTTGTGAAAGATGACGGAGCCTTCGCTGAATTTTTAGGCATTTAATCTTTTCTGCTCCCTTCTCCCCCTGAGCTGTTAAACTTTCACTTCCAATTCCCATAGATGTCGATAATCCGCCTCGTTGAGGCTTTGCGGCGGACCCCTAGTTTTTTTCCTTCAGGCGAGGTTTTTTTTTTCCCACGAGGTCGGTCCTCCTTTTCCAGCGTTCTCCCCTGTGCAGCTTGCTCGAAGAGGTATTGTAAAAGGAGATGCGGGACAAAGCTTCTATCCCCTTACTCCTTTCCCATTAAAATTTTAGGCGATCTTTGATTTCCCCCCTTAGATTCAATCCCTTTTTTTCTCGGCTACCAGACCGATTGTTTATGGTGTTTATTGAAACTTTTTTTCCCCCCCCACCTTGAGCCCTCTTCGCTGGTTTCGAATGCGCCTTCTTCTTGCCGAACCGCTGTTACACTCTCAACTGTCCGGTTTCGAACTGCGACTACTTTTTCTTTTTGGTTGGACGTCCTCTCCTTCCTCCATCGGACCCACCCTTACCGTATACTATGCCTTTCTAGAAATCCACTTATAACTATCTCTTTCTTTTTTTCCCTCCTCCTTTGTGTGTTTTCCCCCTTGTGGACTATTTTGCGTGCTCCCAGTATACTCTGTGAGTTGAATAAGAAGTGGTTTTCCGAGTGCCCCCCACCTCTCAATTTTAGGAAACCTTCCCCTTTTTTGAGGTTTTGTAGAGTCCGTAGCCATCTGGTCCTGATGACCCCTGCGCCTCCCCCGATCCTTTCTGTATATCTACCCGTTAATTCCCCTTTTCCAGGGTAATGCCTGAGCACATCGGGATGTTCTTCCGAACCAAGCCGAGGTTTTCAGAATTCTCTCCCGATTGCCTAGGTGGTCTTTAGATTTCCTCTCCCTTCTCTTTTCGATTTTTCCACCGCGGCTTCTGCCTTCGGCCCCCGGAGACGGCGTCAGTGATTTCCCAGCCCGTCTCTAATCTCCCCCCTCCCTCGCCGGATCTTTTCTTCGATGTTGTCGTCCTGCCTTTTCTGTTTAGCATTTTTCCTTGATTTTCTACATCCTCTCCGTAAATTGGCGTTGTTAACAAGTCTTTTCGTTGTTGCCTCTTTCTCCCTAGATTAATTCATTTTCCCTTTTCACGCATGCCTTTTTGTTTTGGGATGCCGTCGCATCTGCATTCTTTTCATGTCGCGCTCCTTTTTTTTTTCCTTTTTCGTTCCACCGTCTTTTTTGGTTTTGCGCTGACGTGTTCGATGTGGGAACAGCAGCCACTTTTTTGCCGGTGACTAAAAATCCGAAAAAAAACCTTTTTCCCCTCCCCTGCTTTCCCCCCCTCCTTTTTTTCCAACTGCTTTTGATCCTTTTTTTCGTTTCCTGCTGAGCAGGTCCATTCAAAATTTCCGCAGGTGTCTGCATCGGGCCGCCTGTCCTTGTCGTATGCCTTTCATTTTCCCATTCCCCTCCCTTCATGCCTCACGATGGCACCGTAGGGGCCGGGGATTCATTAGCCCGGGACTCCTGAATCTTGGTTGTCCGGCTGTTTTGAAGGTTTACTTCTCCCCCCGCCGCCGTTGAGCGTTGAGCCAGACCGAATAACTTTGTCAGGCCTTTAGGGGAGGCTGGAGCTCTGACCTTTCCTTTTCCCCATTCCCTTCTTCTTTCCGGGCCGTGAGGAAGATTCTTTCCTTTTTTTCCACCCCATTCCCAGGGTTCGTTATTGCCGGCTTTGTCGTGATTTGATCCTCTCCTCTGACGCGGAATTTTTTGGTTTCTTTTCCCTTCCCAGTGCCCTTCTCCAATCTTCCTTAGTCCAGTTCTTGTGTTTCTTGTTCTTTTGGTCTGTGTGGAGCGCGTCACGTCGGACGAATACGCCGCGTGCGCTATTTCCAGTTTTCCCTTTGAAATTTATTTTTTCCTCCTGACTCTTTACTTTTTTTTTGGATTTTTGGACAACCTTTTTATTTTGTCGCGAATCTCGGAGGAAAGAAGTACTTCTAACTTCCTTTCCCTCCTGCATGGTCTTTTTCTCCTGTTTTCTTTACTCTAAATGTTTTGGTTCGCAATAATTTTCAAATTCTGAAGAAGATTCTCGTAGCCCTTCTACCTCAGGATCTCCCCCTTTTTCTCCGCCGAGTATGAATCTTCCCCCCATCCTTTTTTTAAAGGCTTTTCCGTTTTGAGTTTCTTTCTTTCTTTCCGGGTCGCAGCGTTTTGACCCCCTTACTTTTTCCGCTTTGTCTCATGATAACCTTCCTTTATCGTTGTGAGATAAGTTTTCAGCGATCCCATGCGGCTCGTGAACTAAAGAGCACCTCCTTGGTAGGTTTTTTTTCACATTTCTTCCTCCGGCTTTTCTCTCTGAAGTTCCTTCCATGTCGTTTCTTCCCTCCTTAACCTCATTCTATCTTTGAGCTTTACTGGCTGTCCCCTCGTTGTCTCACCCCTCCCCAAACCCTTATCCTCTACGTTGTTTGTTGCGAGTCCTTGATGTTTGTGATGTTTCACCCAACTCCATCCTACCGCCAAAATTTAACCATTCAGGATATTGTTTCCCTTTCCCTTTTCGACCCCTTCTCCCCACGGATGTTCCTGAGTGAACGACTTGCCTACTGATTTGTCTCCGAAACCCCCTCTTCCCCCTTGCTTCATATCCTCCTCCGCAAGGGAGCGAATACAAATTTACAATAACACCCTGCCTCTCCCCCCCGGTTCTCAAGTTACATACAATATTTTTTTCAACCCTTGGACCCTTCCCGCACGTTCCCTCAAACGACTACACCTTGTTTTCAGTATTTTTTTTTTTTTCTTTTGATGCCCCGTTCGTTTTCATCATAATTGATTCTCCTCCTTAAGCGGTGACATAGTTCTTTTCCGCATCTCTTTCTTGCTTTCTACCTTCCCCACCTGACCCCCTTCACTCTTCCCATGAAGCGCGCGTCCGTCTCAGTTGCACTATTCTTCGCGAAGAATCCAGGCCCACGCCCAAGACCCCCCCTCCCCCTCGTCTTGGGATCTTCCTCCCATTTTTTATTTTCTAGTTGCCTTTTTCCGTCTCCCCGGTGTCCGTCCCTTTTTCCCCACACCGACATCGAAACAGACCAGCACGACCGCGTCTTTTTTATTTGCTCCTACGTCTCTCACTCCAACCACAGAATGCCCCGATCAGCGAGGACATCACCCACCCCTTAATGACCCCTAGTGCCCCCCTCTTCTTTTTTAACTTTTTCTTTCAAGAGTCCCCTTGAGCTTCGCTGCATCGGGCTGCAATAATAAAAATTTACGTAGAGTTTGTTCTGTTCTTCGTGTCTCGTTCTCCCCCACTAGATTCCTTTTTGTTCCCCAAATTTTTTTCCCGGCGGAGTGGCGAAACCAACCCTTCTGACTTCGTTGCTTACTTTTTTTACGCGGGAATAACCCCTTCCCCCCCTCCGCTTCCCTCCTCCTGCCTCTTTTTCTTTCTACGGCTCCCCCCTCCTTCCACGGTGCCTCGTTTTGCTATTGATTCGCTGCTTTAGCCGAACTAACGATCACGGCGTCCTCTGCGCCTTCGTTCTTTGGTTTACTTGCGTTCGCTCCTGAGGAAAGCCACCACCCGCCATATCCTCTATTTTTTCCCCATACCGTCTTTTTGAGAACCGTTGGCTGAGGTACTTGGTCTGGAGGGTGCCTTGTCAACACCCGTTTTTAATTTAGCTCGCCACCCCTTCCGCACCTTTCCGCCTTTTATTTTCCCGCCCTAACTCCGGTCGTCACCCCCCAAAACACGTGCTGGCGAGATGTCCATGCCTTGCCTTTAGCTTCTCTGTCCCCTTCTTTTTCCTACGTTCCCCCGTCCTTCCTTCGATCGTGCGGCAATCCTGCGTACCATTGTTTCCCTCCCCAATTCCCCTGCCTCTTACGCTCAGATTCGATGAACAGATCTGGCTTTGTAAATAATTTTCTGGCCTTTTCTTTATGTTTTTTCAATCGAAGGTTTCCTCATCGCTGACTCCCGAGTAGCAGTTCGGTCCGATCCGCGGTATTCGTCACCCGGAGGCCAAGCACTGCCCTTTTCTTTTTCTTCACTATCCCCTAATGAGCGACCTTCTAGCTGTATTTTACCCCCCCTCCGGTTCGCTAACATGTTCCAGGACTCTACAGCTTTTTTTCCTCCGTTGTATGAATACTTTTCCAGTGGAGCTCTATTTGTCTTCTTCTTTTTTGGTCCTTAGCAATTTCTGCTCTTCCTAAGGTTTTCCCTCCCTTGGTTTGCGGGGCCTACCCGCTCCTGATTAGGGTGGGCGAACTCCCCCTTTTTTTTTCCTGAAGATCCCCTATTCTTCATCGTTTGAGACCCCCCGAT
>Ga0179593_1404981_pt1 | contig 12262 bp, 14 predicted proteins | sample CZODoug2_1_08_16_FD_185931 | JGI IMG/M metagenome (GOLD analysis project Ga0179593, IMG submission 185931) | Vadose zone soil fungal communities from Angelo Coast Range Reserve, California, USA - CZODoug2_1_08_16fungal (PacBio error correction) | ecosystem: Environmental > Terrestrial > Soil >... | reverse complement strand
GTAAAGGAAGGGTTGGTGCCCCCTTTTTTTTTTCTTTTTTAATGTCGTCTTTTATTCCCTCTTCCCCCCCCCTCCAAGTGAATTTACCGGCCACTTTCTCTGTTAGTTTTTCCCCCGTTGACAACCGTAAATTCTGTTTTTCCGTATAAAAGTCCGACCCGTTTTCTATGAGGTTTTCCAAGATTCTTCAATTTTTTTTGGGCCTTTCCTCCATGTTGTTTTGAATGATTCTCCTCAAGTGAAGGTCAACTCCTTTCTTTTTCGTTGGAGGCCTGGGTGTTGGTTTTCCCCTTATACAAGCCGGACCTACAATTCCAAATTTTGGTGGCGCCTCTTTCCTGAGTGGAAAATTTCTTCCTTCCTTGTTATCCCCCCCCTGTAGTAGTTCCCCCCCCCCCCCCCCCCTACGGTTTCAGGCTTTTTGGAATGCCATCTTCCGGTGGTTTACACTATTCCCGATCCGTTTTTTTGTTTTTTTTTCTTTTTTTTTCTTTTTTTTTCTTTCCATCAATGTCTTTCATTCTTCTTTCCGGTTACCCCCCTCCCGGTTTTGGCCTGGAGATGCACATGCTCCAAACATTCGGATTGCTGGCCCCCTCCCAGTTTTCAACCTGAAACCTCTCCCTTTTGCATATGATTAGATGCACCTGCTTCCATACGTTTTGATCCCTCTCTTCCTTGGATTCCATTTTCCCTTCAAAACCCTTGGGCACCCCCCCCTATTGTCCTCAACAACCGGTTGTTTTTTTTCAGTTCTTTGTTACCTGAATCTTTTCTTCCTTCCACCGTTTCCCCCCTTTGGAATGTGGGCAGTTTTTCTTTGGCTTTTCTTTAAATTCTCCTTTTCCATCCCCCGGAGCGCGGTAGTTGTTTGTTTTTTGGCCTGTACCCGCCAACTATTCCCCCCCGGGTTTGAGGACGTCGTTACCCCCCCCTTTTTATTTCTCATCCCCTCCTCAATTTTTAGGGCCTTCCTTCTGTATCTCAACCTCCGACAGTTTGGTCGGCCACCGTCACACCCCGCGTTTCTTTTTTTCCGAACCAACTACCTTCCGCGTGTCCCCCAATTTGGGTCACTACCCCCCTTGAACAGTTTTGGTTTTTATTTCCAAAAAGTGTTCTTTTACTTTTCCGTTTCCTTTTTTCAATTCAGGCACTTGAACACCGTTTTCCCTGGGTGATTTGCCAGCTGTGTCGTTTTCTTACAAGAAACCTTTTTCCCGGTGCCTCCCCCCTTTGTTGGCGTCCAACGCTTCCTATTGGTTGTAGCGTGGCACTTTTTTTAAGTCCACTTTTACCTTTGACGAGTATGTTTTTCCCTGTTAGGTGTCTTTAGTTCATCTTCTGACGGTTGCAACTAAAATCAGTCGTGATTCTTTTCCCCCCTCCCCCCTTGGTTACCAAATTTTGTCCTCCACACCCTCTCCCCCCCAAAAAGCGCGGTTCCCTCCATGCACCTCCCGTGTCCCCTCCCCTGTTCTTGATTTTCCCCCTTGTTCCGGAGGACACCTGTCCCAACGTCCTCTCCCCATTTTCTTTTTTTTTTTTTTTTTTTGATTTTAGCGGTTTCCCCCCCCGGTTTTTAGTCCCCGTGTTAGGAACTTTTACCTTTGTTTTTCCTGTGTTTTCTGAGACTCCCCTTCGGGGATGTTTTTTTTTGAAGACACCTGTTCCCTTTCATCAAAGTTTTTGTCCTTTTTTTCCTGGACACAATCCTTCTACTAATTGGCCCCCACACTGGAGAAGCTGTGTTCAGGACTGCTACCCCTTCTTTTGAGGGATCAGTAATCTTTCTCTCCCTGGAGTGTGGTGCACTGGTTGTATGTGATGCCGTAAATTTAGTCCTTTACAATTTCTCTCTTTGGGCGCCCTGCTTTTTTCCTCTTTTGGTTTTTTCCCCCTTGAAATGTGTCACCCTTTTTTTTCCCACACCCTGTTTTTTTGGGTCTGTCGAATGCCCTTTTAAGCCTCTCGATAAGCAATGCAATAACACGGGTGGTATAGGGTTTTCTCCCGGTGTCGTTTTCTTCCCCCATCCCTTGTACACTATTCCCCCATGCATTGACGGAAACCTTTTTGAAAAAGATTGCTGCTTTTTTGAGTTTTTCGTCCCCCTGCAAACCTCAAATTGTCTTGTTACCAATTTTGTTAATTTTTTTTTGGACCAGGTTTTTTTGCTCCCCCCCCAATCTGTCGCCCCCTGTAACACTTTTTTTTTTGTGTGGGGACCCCCCAACCCGCTTGAGTGAATTTTGCCAACCCCGTTGACTCCTTTGGCCCGGTCCTCGGCAACCCCCAACCCCGAGATTCAAATCAGTTTTTACTCCCATTTAGGTCTTTCTGGTGTTGATGTCTGGAGACTCCCACCACATGGCACCTTCCAACTCCTGGCGCACTCCCCGTCATGAGTTCCCCCCCTCTTTTCAACCGCCTACAAATCCTTTCCTGCCTTTTGCATCTGTGTTGTCAAATCGAAGCCGTCCTTTTTGCACCCTCAGGGTGTGTCAATTGGCCCAACCTTTTTCAGATTCCCCCCCCCCATGATTTGTTTTTTTTTTATCCATTGAGTTGCTAATAGATCAATGTATGGCCTGTCAATTCCTTTGGCCGTTTCCCTTTTCACCCTTTTTTCTATAAAATGCCTCTATCTTTTACAATGCCCGGAAAGACTGTAGTCCCCGGTGATCTTCCTGGTGACGTTAATCCTCCTTATGTCCATAGTTCCCAGGTTTTTTTCACCTGTGTGGCTCACTGGATTTTAATCTTCTTTTCCTCCCTTTGTGTTGTTTCTGACCGGATCTCCCTTGAAATCACCTGATGCCACTACCTTTAACCCCTTTGTCTCCCTTGACGGCCCTTTTCCCTTAGGTCCCTTTGCACGCTCCGTTTATGCTTTTTTTTACCTCCTGAGACAGTGTTGCCTTTGACACCGTTTTGGGACCATATCTCCCGTGTGCTTTTTTTTTAATACCCCCCAAAGTAAATCTTCCGGCGCAGGCCAGGGCAGCAGTTCTCAGATGCTTGCCAACCTGACACCTCACCCCCCCTCTGTTTTTTGAGGATTTGGTACCCCGAGGCGGTGGAAAGCAGACCTGAGAGTGCCTTCTGGTAGATGTTTATTTACTACGATTCCGCTGGGGTTCCTTTCTTTGTTACCTTTTTGAAAAAAAAGTTTTGCTTTCAGACATCCTTTTTTTCAGATTGTTTCATGTTTTTCCCAGTCCTTCCACCATTTCCATAAAACCAGAACTCCTCCCCACTGGTTACCGCTTTCTCGATTGTTCATTTGTAGTTTCTTTCAGAAGGGCAATGGTACCCCCCTTTAGTTCCAAAACTTCTTTCCTTTTGGCCTTCGTCGGTGCCCCTTTTTTTCCACCGGACACACATTTTTTACTGCCCGGGGGGTGTCTCATCTTTGCTGGACACACCCCCTCAAATTGGCCAGTTTCCCTTTTATTTTCTTCACTCGGTCACAATCCTTTGCCTTCTTGACCAGGGTTGTTTGTCCCCCCTCTAAGCGGATCCCTGACCGGCTATTTTTTCTTCCCCATTGTAATGGCCCCATTCCCTTTCTTTTTTCAATCTTTCCCCTGTCTTCTTCTAACTAAAAAGTTGAATTTTTTTCGCGTGACCCCCCAACTAACCTGGGGTAGTTGGGTATGTTTTTTTTTTGGAGGCGTCAACCCAAGTGCCATGAACGCCCGTGTTTAGCAAATTCACTCGGTGACCCCGTTTAAACCTCCCCCCCCCTTGCTTTTTCACGCTACTTTTTTTTCGCGCATGGGCTTTTCCCCGAGGAGTTTTTTCCTTCCCCCTTTTTTTTTTACAAATCACCTCTTCGACCCCATGTTCATGTAGACGCAGTATGGCAATCCCCCCACTTTGGATCCTTCATCTGAACCCTTTCCCCTGGGCACGTTTTTTTCAAAGGTTACTGGTGATTTTTCCATGGCACAAGATTTTTTTTTCTACCTCCCCTTCATTCCACCAACATGCCGAGTGAGTGCTATTAGCCCGGACCCTTACCCGTTCGGACCCCCTTCTCAGCCCTATTCCCGCTAAAACTCTCTTTCCCCCATTCACTTTCGGAGTACTGGACCCCACGGGTCAGGCTGGCGGCCCTTCCTCCGTGTGTTTTTTTTTTCAAGCTATCTTTTGTTTTTTCTTTTTGTCGAACCTGACGATTTTTGTTTCTTTTTTGACTGTTACCAACTGTTGTTTGGGCGTGCTTCCCTGGGTGACCTACACCTGCCCCCCGTATTAGAACGTAAATCCCTTGTTTTGGACCTTAACTTCCAAAAGACAGGAACCAAATGAAAGGTGCAACCGCTCTTCCAACCTGGTGGTGATTCACTTCCCACACCCCCATAAGTTGGTGTTGACGCCTCCACACCCCTTCTCCCACCCAGCTATGCGCGCTGTTGACGCATGGCCGTTTTTCACCAAATTTTTTTGGTCATCCCCCAAACCCTTTGGACACTGTTTCCAATTCAAATTTGCTCAACCCCCCCCCCCTTTACCGTTGTGTAGTCACAACCCTCCCCCCCCCCCCGCGTCCAGGGTTTTTTTCCCACCCCTTTTTTGGAGTAAGAGGGTAACTGGACGGGGGAAGTCTTTCGTCTTTTTTTCTGTTCTTCTCAAGTGATGTCCCCCTCTGATTGTTAGGTTGATTTACTGCGTTTCCACCGTTTCCCCGACCCCCCCCTTTTTTTTCGTCATCCCCCAAAGGAGCCCCCCCTTTCCCCAACGAAACGGGCGGGTTTCGTGTTGATGTCAAGTTTCCTTTGACTCCACTTCCCCCTTTCCCTCTGTTATTGACGTCCCCCCATCCAAAAGGTTTTCCAGGGACAGATCTGTCTGTGTGTTGACCAGGGCAGGTTCCCCCGTGTTTTGCTTATTTTTCTTTTCATTTGACTTTACCGTCTCCCCCCCTTTGGTCTTATCCCCCCCCACGGTTTTATTTCCTCCGGCAATGTTCGGACCTGCTTTTTTTTCGGGCGCAATTTTTCCCCCCCCATTCCGTTTTCCGAGTTTGTCCCCTTTTGCCACTTCTCCTTCTTTTCCCCAAGTTTAAGCGAACATTCGGAGCGGGCCTTTTTTTTTACCCGCAGGCCTTTTTTCCCCCCCCAAAGTCCTTTATTCCTTAGTGAGGTGTTGGTCTGAATGTTCCCCCCCCCCCTCTTGGCCCCCGGTCCCTGCCTGTTATGATCGAAAAATCTTCCTAACGCTCGCGCTTCATCCCAGGTCACAACCCCCCCCAACGGCTTGCGGTCCTTGGCCTTCCCAAGTTGCAACATGGGCTCCGACACCTACCAGCCCCACACACTTCTTTTTTTTTATTACGGGAGTTTTTCCTTTTAGCGCGCTTTTTGATACGTGTTCCTCTTTCCCTTAAAACTGTTTTCGGTTTTTCATTGTACGGTGTTGGATTAGCTTTCCTCCCCAGTTCCCCACCCCCCCACCTTTAAGCTACCTCCTTTTCTCCCTTTTTTTTTCCTCCCCCCTTCCCTTTTGTTGTTTGAAGTGGGAGTACGAATTGGTTGGCTTGTTGTGACCAAGGTTTTTATCCCTTCCCCTTTTACACCCTTGAATTTAACCTCCACCCCTTCCCCTCAGGTTTAGGTCCCGTAATTCCTCCGCATTCATCGCAATATCTAAGATTGGTCCTTTCTTTTTTGTTCTTTTTCAGTTTGATCTTTCCCCCTTTTGGCGGCCGAATGTGAACAATTTAAGCCGATGACCAGGGGCGAAATCCGGAAGCCGTGACCCTCCCCCCCTTTACTAGTTGGATTTTCCCCCCGACCTTTGGCGTCGGTTTGCCCCTTTGGACCTTCTTGTCCTTCACAGTTGGAACTCCACTTTTTCCCCTTTTTGCTTTAATCCCTTTTGTTTCTCCCCCCCCGATGTCCCCGGAAAATTTTTTTTTGCGTCGTTCAGGCTTTTCCTCTTTCTAGTTTTCCCCTCCTTTTTTGTTTTTTCCCTTCCCCCCGGATTTTTCCATTTGGAACCCATTTTCGTTCTTGCACAAGGTCAGTCCGACGATTGAATCCCTTTTTTTCATTTTTGGTTTCCTTCCCCCGAGGCTCTTATTAATAGTCCCCTGTTTTCATGACCATTTGGCCCCCCCTCTTCTCCGGTTCCTTTTTTCCTTTTTACCCGTCCGAAGCTTTTTTGGAAAAAAACGTTCATAGATTTCCAATGTGCTTCTTTTGTTTTTACCCTTCATTGTTTTTTCAATCAGCCGTCCCTTTTTCCTGTTGCTCTTGGGATTGAACCCTTTAAACGTTATTCCCGTGTTTCTCTGTTGTCCCCCCCCCCTCTTCTTTCACCCCCTCTGCAAGCTAAGGCTCCATTGTAGCTACCTTGGTCCCTCTCCCAGTTTTCTCCGGCCTTTTTCCCCGTTTTGCCTCCCTTTAAAGACCTGAGCGGGTTTTCCCTTTTTTTTCTCGCTTTAACTTTTTGAGGTTCCACAGTTCTTTGGTCTGACTTCCCCTGGGTTGTAAGTTTTGGTTTTTTTCCCCTGACCAAAGTTTTTACATTGCCTTCCCGTCGTCCCATTACTCACGTTGTCGCCCTGGTTTTACCTTTGGAGGTTTTTCTCGTTTATTCCTGTTCTTGCGCGCGTATGTGGGTTTTCCTTTTCTTTTTTGTTTTTCCCTTATCTTACCGGATACTTTCTCCTATTCCCTTCCACGCCCCCCCCTTTTTAACTTTTCAGAACACGTCAAACCCCACCATTTGAGGTTGCCCAAAAATCACATTTTTCCAGCACGATGAGGTTCAGTGTTTTTTGCGGGCCCTGGCACCTTTCCCCATAAACGCAAGGGATGTTACTTTGATTTTTTTTTAGAGGTTGCGTAGTTCCTACTTATGGTTTGACCCTTGTGTGACGGTGGATCCTTCGGCGTTTTTCTTGGAAACTTCCTCCCGTTCAGTAAGTGTCCTAAAAACATTCTATTCCGTTGGCCCAAACAATGAATGTACCGGCCTATAAACCCCCCTTCGCCCCCCTAATCTACATCACACCGTATCCCCATCTTCCTCAAAATAAGAATCCCCCTACCCCGTTCCAACCCCCAACATAAAGATTAAATTTTTTTCCTCTTTTGTTTCTTGTTTTTTTCGTAGTCTCTGGTAGTATCCCTTTTGTCTTTAGATATTTGTACGTCCTGACTTTCCACTGTTTACTCTGCCATACCAGTGCTAGCCCCTTTTATTTGTACCTGTGTAATATGGGACGTTTAGTCATTTCCCCTTTTCCAACCCTCAGGTTCTGTTAGTGCGTTTCCCAGGGTGTGATTCCTAAGCACTTCAAGCCTGCCCCCGAGCTGGGATCCTGTTCTGGGCCGGCACCCGTGACCGAAAGAGTAAAATCCACCTCCCTTGCCCCTTCCACATGGTGCTAAAATTCCGGGGCTGGGGCGAGTTCAGTTCGTCAATCTCCCCCACGTCTTCCCCCACTTGACCGTCATCGGATGAAGGTTGCTCACCACATAACCCTTGCCCTTTAAACCTTTCGGTGCCCCACCGGTATGATGAAGTGCCCCCCCCTTGATTATCCCGCATGGCGCACATCCAGTTGGACCCCCCATATGCTTCACATCCGTTTTGAAGTCCATTTGTGGGAGTCTTGTTTCCTTTTGATCACTCACACTTTTCCTTTTTTCAGTTGCTTGTAGAAACGTCTGAGCAATCCCCGGACTAACCTTGGCCCTTTTTTCCCTCCGTACCCCAATCCATGACCTGTCCGCCTTTTCATTGCACCTCTGAACCGTCACCGTGGGTGTCCTTTTTCTGCATCTTCCAACATTTTTTTAAGCCTGTAAAGACTCGGCCGATCCTGTTTTAGTCCCCCACGCTTTTTCTTATTTCAGGTTACCCATGTACCCAGTTCTTTTCTCTGTGTCTCAGAGTCCCAGGGCAGTGGCCAGTGACCTATTTACTATTTGCAGGTTTTTCCCAAACCTACGTGGAAGCCTGGGATTAGATTCCTTGTTGAATGTGGTTTTCTTTTCTTTTTTTCTATTAGGATATCACTTGACTGAAGGCCAAGCACCAAGAAAAACATCCCATAGGCTGGGCACTTTGCCCCCATCTTGATCTCGTCCCGTGCTGGTGTTTTTTCCACCGGGTCGAGGGTACTTTTCTTCGGCCCAGTTTGTAAACACACGTTTTTCTATGTGTTTCTCAGTGCACTCCCCCTATTGTGCATCCTTTTGCCTTTCCCCCATTTTAAAAATCTGGGGTGTATTTTGGGTTTGCCCCTAAACTAGCGTTCACGTTGTCCCGATTGACCCAGATTTTCATCAGGGCTGCGGCTCCACTGGAAAGGCTTCGTTTTCCCTGTCCATTTTAAGTTTTCAGATGACGTGGCCTTTCGCGGGCTTCTCTTTTTGCATCCCCTCCCCAAAACCCATGAATCAATAAACCCACGTGAGCGAGAGAGGACTCAGCCTGATCCGTTTTGGCCGTGGCACCCCTAACCCAGATTGTTCAACAAGTGTTAAGCGTGTTTCTCCCGCCTGTTTTTGTGTTCCATAAAGTCATGTCCCCTCAGCTCCGCGTTATCCGAGCGGGATCACCCAAAGGGCCACATCAGTCAATCTCAGTTCCATCGTAGCACCCAGATGGGAGGGTGTATGTCAGCCCCGTCAACGAAACTTGCCCCCTGAAGTTTTTCTATAGGTGGAGAACAAAAGTGTTTTTGCTTAAGTCCATTGGATGGTGGTGGCTTTGCCCATACATGCTATTTTTTTCAAACGTCATTAAAACGGATACCCATATTTTCTTTCCGGTCGCCTTCTTTAGATCTACCTTCAATTAGCACCCCACCCTGTCATTTTGACCAGACAAATTCGGGCCCGGAAATGACAAATTCCCGATACCCCGTCCCTTTTCTTTTCTTAGAGATTGGACGTCATAGCTTTCCCGGTGAAAAATCCCGGGACGGGATCCTTTTTTCCATTTTCCTTTTTTTCTTTCCTACTACTCCCCTACCCTTGTTCCCTTATCGAAACTACGAGTGCCCCCCGAACCTTGTTGTCAGTTTGTCCCCCCCCCACGGCGCCTTTGATTGCCTGGGAACGGCTGGGAAATTTTATACTAATCTCTCTGTACATGATCCGCTTCGCACCCTTATTAAGTAAGGTCCGCCAACCTGCGATAATGAAATCACTTTTCAAACAGTTTCTGGCCAAGCTCAAACCTACCCTTACCCCTCCCCCCCGGATTATAAAGTGGGGACCAGTAGTACCCCGATACTGCTCCTCTGGTCATCCCCATTTGTGTTCGGTGTATGCCCCGACCCCGAGCTTGCCTTTTCCTTTAACCATGTGTTGGAGCTTAACATGTGCTATCGATTTATGACATACCTTGACTACACCCCAGTGACCCTAGAACCAAATGTCCCACTTTACCCGGGGGGGGCACGGATCTAACCCCCGAACTCCTCCCCCCTTACTACAGCAAAACCTTTGTTCCGCCCCACCATCCCAACGTTGGGGAACCCCTTTTGTTCCAATTCACGGTCCGAGACAGGGGCCCAAATTTCCCACTTATGTTTCAAACGTTTTAAAATTGTTTTATTCGACCACACCTTTTTTTATATCCAAAAATATGGCCAGTTTGTCCTAGTACCCAATTGGTCCATGCCTTTTTTTTCAGGTGGTGACCGGTAATGAAATGTGGAGGGCATCACAACCTTTTTTTTCCCTCCGGGGATAAGGTCTGTTATTTGAGAACTGAGCCCTTTTTTTTCTGTTGGGCGATTCCCCGTTTTTTGACACCCGGGTACCTTGATTTCAAAAACAAGGACAAGGACTTCGACGAGTTTTTCTCTTTGGGATATTAGTCTGCCGTTTCCCCCCGAACAGCCTCACAAGGCAAGGTTTGGTTGAAGCGGCGTCCCTCTTTCTTTTTCCCCCCACGGGGGTTTAACAGTTTTCTTGGGGTACCACCTGCATACCCCTTTTCTTTAAGGAAGTCCACCCCCGTTTCCTCGTGCACGGACGCACTTTGCTTAGACCTAGGGACACCAGGGGCTCGGAGGACTTAAAGGCTCTACCATTGCTCTATCTTTTTTTCCTCTGGTCACCTTTTTTTTCTTTTTAACTCTTTAGGGTACTGCCTTTTCGAATCCGGCCCCCTCACTCAAGGGCCCCAAAGTGGTCAGTCAATTCCCACCTTCTTTTTTTCCACTTTCCCGAGAACCATCGGCGGGTGTTCTGATCCACTCCGGTCATTCCCAAACCCCCCTTTTGAAGTGAGTGTTGTGTCCACCTCCCCCCTTTTCCCTTGGATTACAGGAACTTTCCAGCAGTTAAGGTTTTGAGCTCTGCCCCCCCCCCCCTGACGGTCTCTCTTTCTCATTTTACCGTTCATACCCATGGCCAGACCTTTGAATCACAGGCCACTTTCCCCCAAATTTACGCCCCTACTTGGCAAGGGGTGAGCTCGGCCCGGATGGTTTCGATTTTTAGCGAATAATTAGTGTTCCTCGTCCTTACCGTTTTTTCAGGGTTATGCCTTTTCAGTTTTGTGGATCCCTGTTCTTTTCCGCCCAAATTTTTTTCCCCTCCCATTATCTTTCCCCCCCTCTGTTTTTTTGGTGTCCTGATTTTTGACCCCCTTTTGCTCTACCTTTTTTTAGACACACCGGTTTTGACCCTGAGATCCCCCGAACTTTTTTTATTTTTTGGTTTCTTCCCCCAAATGCGCTTCGTCGTCCAACCCTTTTGGTCCTTTCTCTACCCCGTAGGTTCTCCGGGTCCGATTGGTCATGGTTTGTGATTTATTTGTTCAACTTCCAGACGCTGTTTACCCGGTTTTTTTCCCTTTTACAAGCCGGCCTCACGTACCCTGGGACTTTCGGACCTTTTAAGTCGGCCCTGCAGTTTCTCTACAGTATTCTCACCTTTCCCCGTCAGGTCTTTTGATTTTCGGTTTCACCCGATTCCCCCATGTTAGTCAGCTTTTTTTTATGTTTTCTTTTTACCCCTCGGTTTTTCGGGCTTTTTTTTTCCTTTTTCTTTAACCACCTGGATTGCTGTTTGTCCCCCTTCCTGGAACATCTTTTAAAGCCTTTTGTCCAAATAAACTTGATTATGTCTATCCCTGATCCGTGATCACAGTCCAAGTTTTTTTCGGCCCCCTTCCACCCAGGGCAATTTCCCACAATCTGTTTCCTTGTATGTTAAAAGTTTTATGGCCCGTCATAGAATTCCAGGTTACTTTGTCCTTTCGTAACAGGAATTTATCTCCCGAACATCTTTTCAGACGGGTTAGGTTGGAATTTGTTTTTTCTTTCACACACGTTTTTCCCGTTTGGAGATGCCCTTCAGTCCCCGGAGCAAATTTTTCAGGCCCTTTTTCATCAATTAGCTACTATGGCCCGAAGTTTTTTTCTGCCGCAACTGGCGGACCAACTTTTTTTTCCGCTTTTTCCACAATTGCAATAGCCCCCTCCCTGAGTTTTTGAGCCCCCCCCCTTTGTATTGTTGCATCTTAGTCCGCTTTTTTTTCCTGGTCTTCCCACAGACTTTTTTGTTTGTAACATGTGTAAACGTCGATTTGACTCGGTGGGTATTCCCCCAGATTCCCTCCTTGTTTGCTTTCAATTGTTCGTCCACAGATTAATATTGGTGTAGCAGTTCTCCGTAAGATTCTAGTGGGTTCCCTGTTTTTCTTATTCTGTGCTCCTAGGATAAAACCTTTCTTAACGGGGTGTCTTATAACTTATTTTTCCACTTTCCCACACCATTGGTCCCCCCTCCCCCAAAGCTACCCAAACTTCCTGGTTGTCCCAATCCCCAAAGCTCACCGGACCCCCGCCTCGTTTGAACCCCGCAGGCTTTTAAACCTTGTCCCCCCCCCGTAACTGACGCGGGGATTTACGGATGGTTTTGTTTTGATGTCTTTTCAGCGGGGACGGGAGCCTTCTTCGAGTCTTACCTTCGCAGGGTTTCTAGGGTTGAGTTTACCTTCTATGTCCTGGAAACACTACCCTTCTATCCGTTTTGTCCCCCACCCCTTCCTTGCAGTCTCCCCTTTTTTTTCCCCTTACTCCGTCGATTTTCAATACGTTTTATTCATCCTTTTTTTTTAGTTAGGGTCCTGGGGGTCTTTTTTTTCCCTTTCATCCCCGTTTTCGCACGTAGACTCTCGCTCGCGTACCGAGTTTCGGCCCCTTTTCTTAATTGTTCATGAAACAACTGGCTTTTTCTCCGTTTTGCCAGGGTGATGTCCAGCGATCCCCCATTCAGTC
>Ga0179593_1352752_pt1 | contig 12262 bp, 11 predicted proteins | sample CZODoug2_1_08_16_FD_185931 | JGI IMG/M metagenome (GOLD analysis project Ga0179593, IMG submission 185931) | Vadose zone soil fungal communities from Angelo Coast Range Reserve, California, USA - CZODoug2_1_08_16fungal (PacBio error correction) | ecosystem: Environmental > Terrestrial > Soil >... | reverse complement strand
TTCTTTATACCCCCTTTTTCCGGCGGCCCAGTTTAAGAGTTTCTCGCGACGTACTGTTTTTTGACCTGTTGGGTCGGTTGTCGGTCTACTCTCCTTGGGCCTTCCCTTCCCTTTTCTGTGGCCATTTGGTGTAGTTGTCCTTCATATGGCCTTGTTGGAATCGTTTTTTCCTGTTTTACTTTTCTCTGTAGTCATCCCATGAGGTTTTTTTTTCTTGAACGTGTGTATGCTATGACGAGCATGGTCTTTCAGTCCCAGTCTTTCTCCTTCCACCATTGTCATCTAGTTGATTTTCCACTTTGTCCTTTTCTTTGTTATGAAGGGCTGCTCATATGATGCTCTCCGCTGTTGGCATCCCCCCCTTGGGCATATACTTTTTTTCTCCCCCACGTGGCTCTTTTTTCAGATTAGAATTCGTCCCCCTTTATTTACTTCGGGATTCCCGCTCCCCTTCCCTTCTTCCTCCCTTCGAATTGCAGATCCTGTTTATTTCCGTCGCAGGACTCTTTTGCATCTCCGCAAGATCGTTGATTGTGCTTGGACTCCCTCTGCCTTCCTTTTCTGCCGCGCAGTCTGCATGTGCACTCGATGTGATCCCTTTCTTCTATTCTTCCGATTTGCTGGTTAGAAAGCAGGTATTCTTATCAGGAACCTCCCCTCCTAGAATCCACTCGTTTTTTTCTTCCAGAGCGGATCCCTCCCTTGTTCCCTTTTTTCTCCCCTCACAAGTTGTCTGCGGGCACCTTCCTCCCCTTCCCCTCCTTTTATTCTCTTTGGTGTAGAACCCGGTCTGATGTACGATCGTTGTTCTTCTGTTACGTAGAGATGGTACGTTGAATTGTGCGCTGCCTTTTTCCCTGTTAATTCGGACCAGGAATCCCCTCCCTCGTTTTGCTTGCCTTTCCCCGCTAAACCCCTACTCTGTGTGCTGTCCTTTTTCTTATTCCTCTTTTCCCGCTTGTTTAGACAGAATATTGCTTTCTGTTCCATGCCAAACGTTACCCCAAACAAAATTACAGCGCTTCTTTCTCAGTTTTCCCTTCTTTTTATAGTCGACGACCTCTCCATTCGCCTTCTTATTCCTCGGTTACCTTTGAATCTCCATTGCTATTCGGGTAGTACGAGAGTTTCCCATAAGGCGAGACACGCCTTCCCGTTCGCATAAGTTCATTGCCGATATTCCACAGTTTTTCACCAGTTAGTGATGGGTTCGGCCTCTTCTGCGTCTGCTTTTGCCCATCATTGCTTCCAACTGGGCGCCCTTCTTTTTTTTTCCCTCATCGGTTTCTTGTGATGAACTTGAGGGAGGTAACTATCGCGACTTCGCGCGATAGGAAAGCCTTATTTTTTGTTTTTTTGGACGCGGTCTGTTCGCTCTTCCTCCCCCTCAGGAAGTATGGCTCCGCTTTTTTCCCCGCCGACTTTTGCCACTCCGGGTCCCCCCCCCGATCTCTTCTGGGACAATTACGTACTTAGGGTGTACCTCGTAGCTTTCATTCGCCTCAGCTCACCTCTTTCCCCTTTAGACCAACTGCTTCCCCTGCTCGGACCCCAGGTCTTGAACCCGCGCTGTTGAACTGGCCTCCAATTAGTAAAGTGTCCGCTCCCGTGTTCTTTTCCACACACGGCGAGCTGATCTTTTCGTCATCACCGCTTCATTCTTCATCTTTTCCGTAATCTTGGCCCTGTTTATTTCATAGAGCGAGGATTGTGAGTAGTTGCACTCTTTTCCCCCCGAGGTAAATTGTTTTTTCTTGTTCATCTTAGTTGTTCACGGATGGGGCAAAGTTTCCTTCACCACTGGTGAGGCTCTTCTGAAGTTACCACCGATGGAGATTCCACTTCTAGTGGTGTGTTTCCGAGTCAGGTATTCCTTTTCCCATTTCCCCCCCGGGCTTTTCTTCTCCCCACTCGCTTATGGATCGGAGCTCCCACTCCCCTCGGCCCTTTTTTGAAGGTCCCTTGAAACTTGATGCTTTGGTGGACTTCTTGCCGGAAACGATGTTTGCTCTTTTTTTATGTCTTGTGATTCCCAGGCTCTGCGTTATTTTCTTTGCGTGGGGGTTTGTTGTGTCTTTTCATCTATTTTCCTCCTTATATTATTTCTTTTTTTTGAGGAGATGTCCCCTACCCACCCTCCACCGTATAGATTCTGGCTCCTAAGACCGGCGTAAACCAATCGCGAGCGTTCCCCTTCCCTCCTCGCACCCTCCATTTTAAACCTTATTGGGAATGCACTTTGCCGAATGGCAGCTTAGAGAATCCTCTTCCCCCCCTTCCCGTTCTATCCCCGAGCAGTCTTTTCAAGGCCCTTCCCATTCCTTTTGCCAAAGACCCCCCACCCACCATCCAGGTGAGCTCTCGCGTTTTCTTGACCTGCCCCGAGGAGACCTGCCACCTTGGATACCCTCGCCACCAGATTCGTTTTTGACCCGTGAATCGCTTTAGCACCAGTTCCCCTCGGTGTTCAAGCAGATTGCCTTTACTTCTTCCCAAGCTAAGGAAAATAATCAGGGACATCACTCTCCCTTATGACATGAACGTGAGGGCTCCCCTTTGCACCTCTAGTCCCCACTTCCCCCCCGATAGACGTGTTTTTTGCTCGGCACGGTTTTGTCCATCAGAACGTTTACTCATGAGATCGCAAGCGCTGGTCAAAACCCTGCCCCCCCTATTTTTTTTCATGTTTCCCATTTCTTTGCTTTTCTCCAATCCCTTTGTTTCAGCTTTGCGCGGGAATGCTCATTCTTGACAATCCGGCGCGTCCTTCCTCTTTCTTAAAGAGAGGTTCTTTTCCGGTCATTTGGCAATTAGCAAGATTGAATGCCCATTCTGATGATACTCGGAACCCGGCCCTCCCGAATTTGCTCGAATGCTCTCGTCCGTCCGCCCCTGGTCAGGTTAATGTCCCTCCGGATTGCTGAACCCACCCCACGGGAGAGGTTGCGCAATATTTACCCCCCTGCCCTCTATTATCCTCCCGAAGCACCATCCCTCTTTTTCTCGTCGCCGGCATCACGTAGGGACAAGTGGATCTTGTCGTTTCTCTTTTTTCTGTTCGTTCCTTGCGTCTCTTCACCATGACTTCACCCTCGTAACCGGGACAGAAAGCGTACGCTCCCCCCCGTCCCATCAGCGGTTAGAGAAGGATTCCCTTGAGAGAATCCCCTCCATCTTCTCCGTTTTCGTTTTTTTTTGGACTGGTCAGAATTATCTTGTGGCTTATCTTTCGCATAGGATGCTACCTTTTTTTGTTTTCTCTTTCTGTCTTTGCTTACCCGTAATTTTTTGCAGTCCTGGTCTGACATAGGTTTCCCATCATTCTCTAACAGTTCCCGGTCCCCCGCTTCCCCCCCCTTTGACTTACCGATCACGATTCTTACGCCGTCCCTTCATCGAGAGAAAAGAAATTTTCTTTCTGTTCGCTTGGCCTTTCCCCCCGCTTAACTTGTCAACTCTTTTTTCCTTAAACATGGACACCTTTGCTTTGATGGTTTTCCTTTCTTTTAGCCTATTTATGCTTTTTTGGTTCCGATTAAGGACCTTGCTTTCCACTCTCACCTCATCACATCGAGTTGCTTTCTTTCACATTAGCCTGCGCTTTCGTTTACCCTGGCGGAACTCCCCTCCTTCAGCGATGGTTTCTGTTGAGTTCTTCCTCTCCCACAGATTCCAGATACAACAGGATCCCCACTGAGTCGGTTGCATTTTCCCCCTCCCTCCGCTTCCCCCTCCGTTCGCAGTTACGGAAAGATTTGACGCCTTGTATAGAATCTTTGCTCCTGGTTCATCAGTCCTCCGTCTTGGGGTTTCAAGCGGAGACTCATTCCCTTTTCTGTAGCCCCCCACGTTTCACATATGGGAACTCGTCACCTGGTACGTTCTCTCTTCGTGGTGATGTCCCTTGCTCTCCTGATCTTACCCGACCACGTTACTGCGTGGTGCTACGTTGTTCCCACGTCCCATTTTTTCCCATCCCCAAACCGTCATTGCCATTTTGCTCATTACGACATTTAACATTATAACCATGTTCAAGACCGATTCTCAGGTCTGTCTTCTCCTTTTTATCCTCTTACCCACCGGCGCAACTAATGTCTCCCCCTTGACCACTCTTTTGTGTAACTGAGCATGTTGCGCCCCTTTCGAGCAAGTGCCCGACAGAATGAGACCTTCGGCCGTGTAAGGACATCTTGCCCTTGTTGTTGTTTGTTGAGTCTCACGCCGTTAGTTCTCCTTATTGTATTCTTCTTCTGCGCACTTTACGATGTCGCGCGATTGCTTTAGCCGGTTTTGGTCGGGTTTGCTTTTTCTACCCTGATCCTCGTCCTGACCCTTTGTTTGTAGAAATCTCGATGGTTTGTTTTTTGTCGCACATCCGGTCTTTTGCAGTTGCTGGAAATGTTGTTCTCGCCTGATCCTCCTAAGGGCACGTGTTCTTGCCTGCGCGAAGGGGATTGATCCCCTTGAATCAGTCCACGATCAATCAGGAGAGAGCCGATCCCCCGTGGTCCCATTTTTGTGTTCTGTCTGTGCAGTATGATTTTCCCGCTTGCGGCCTTATGGAAACCTGTCCTCCCGGTTCTCCCCCGTTGATAGAATGGCCATTTTCCTCTGACCCTGCGGATGTCCACGCTCCAACCTGCCATTTGAGGAACGGCGGTTTCCCTCTTGCAGATCCTGTGGATTTCCCGTTTACATTTAAGCTGCCTCACCGCAAAGCCTATGACGGAGTGAGTTGGCTTCCGGGTTGCCCCTCAAATTCGCAGGCGGTCTGTACCCCCTCCCTCCTCGATGTTCCCGTGGCGACATCGAGCGTATGGAGCCCCTGAAAGGACTGGCCTATTTTCCCAGTCTCCCCTCACTCTTCTCAGTCGGTCAAGCAAGAGTTCAGGTTTACTGTCTCTTGCCCAGCCCAGGTCGCGTTGGGCAAAACCCTTTCAAGACGCCATCACGAATGATTCTTTGGTAGAGACCCCCTTCCCTTCGGTACGATCTTTTAAGGACGAGTTTAGCGCCTGTACCTGGAATGCTGTCCCCCCCTTTCGGACCAGGCCTCCCCGCCAACGTCTTTGCGTCATCGCGCGCGCACACACCTGTTGGGCCCCTATTCCGATTTTTCTGCGCGACACTTGGATGTCACCCCCTGCCCAACGAAAACCAGTGCCAGGTCAGATTCTTTCATTGCAAAGATTTAGTCTCTTTTTCCCTGGCTCGTCTCGCTGTGGATTCGTACGTTCTCCTTTCCCTTTTCCGCGGGGTCTCACCCCCCCTAAACTTCTTTTTCATTCTTCCTCAGGCGAGTTGCGTCTCTTCCATAAACGTTTCGACAACCCTAACCGCGCAAGACAGTTTCCCCACAGCGTCTGGTGCGTCCGTCGAATGTTCTGCAGTTTTTTTTCCATTCCCCTTCGCTCTGGTCTGCCCCGGTTGTTCGACCCTATTTGTTCTATTTTTGTAGTACCTTTTCCCGGCGGATCTTATGCGACGGGTTGCGCGATTCGGCCGCCCTTCACGCGGGATGTCGACACAAGGTTTATCCCCTTTACCCCCCCACCGCCTCTCTTTTCTGGTCCAAAAGCTTCGGCGCCGGCCACCATTTGGTTTCGTGCGAGTTGAGCATGCACTCTCAACTACTTCTTTCTCAGAACGAAGACAGTTCTTATGATGGACCAGCTTCCATTTGTTCTCCCAAATTGTCCCCTTTCCCATTCGTAACGCGGTTTCGCATCCCTGTCCTGCGCAACGGCGATGCGGCTGTGTGCCTCCCCTCTGCTATCACTTTTTTTTTTTTTCTTTTTTTTTTTTTCTTCTTCAGTCATGTTTTTACTTTTTTTCCGACTTATTTTCTGCGATCTTGCTTTGATCCGTATCATTCCGGCTGATAACCCCCGCTCCTGGTGGTTTTTCATCCTCTGATGACCGGTCTTGGCTCACTTCATGTTTTCGAGTGTACTACTCCCCTGCAGGTTTTTTGTACCCTGCCTAGCCCCTGGCTTGGGTTTTTGAATTCCACTAGTTCTTTCTTCATCGGACCAAGGTGCGCGTTTGCCGATCAAGCCTTTATGTGAACGGTGTATCGTATTTTTCTATTTTGCCCCCCTTGCGGCCAATAATCGTGTTCATTTTTCTTTGTGGACCGCCTTTCGGCGCGCCGCTTCGTCGATTTTTCGACGCTTTGCCTGCGCGTGCCCCTTGAAGCTGCTTTGTTGCGTCCGTATAGACTTTTTTATTTTTCTCTCCGTGTTGTTGTGTCGCGATGTCTCTTGTCCCGTCATCGTGATCTTCCTTTTCCCTTGCCCCCCCTTGCTTCTCCCCTACGCTTCCACTTGCTGTCGACATGCATTAAATCTTTTCACCACCGTCCAATTTTTGGATGGTCCTTCAATTCGCTCATGTTGCTTAGAATTCTTCCCCCCTACGTTCTTGATCCGTAAGCTTCTTTCAGAACTGTCCGCTGAAGGGCCATCCCCCAAGTCATTCCGTTAAATTAAAAGTTTAAACCCACCACAACACCTCGGTGAGCTCTTTTCGTTTTTTTAACTTTAGGACCCTTCCACCATGGGCTGAGGACCGCCCACCAAGTTGTTTGCCCCCATCGTTCATTTTGCTGACACAGCCCAAGTATTGTGGCAGCTTGCAGATGCAAGTCGAACATCTGGCCAGCAAGATCGAGTCGGAGGAAAGACTTTTTTGCCTCGCTGTTTCCCCACACAATCCCCCCCTCTCCGAGTTTTTGCGCTTGCAGGGAGTTAGACGCCTTCCGACCCCGGGTGCGCCGTTGACAAGAGTTTTAACCCATATGTTTCTCCTCCTTGTGCGCTATGCCATTCTTCCTTTTTCTTTTCTGGAATTCATGTTTTGATTTTCCCAATGCTCGTGTTCAACCAAACTTGTTTCTTTGTCCCCGAAACGAGATTTTTCTTTTCCCAGATTGGCAATTCCTCAAGATTGAAAGACCCTCTCCTTCTCCTTCTGTCGGCCCCCGCCGTTCCGGCTGCCCTCGCTCGAACAGTCGACTCTCTACTCCCTCCACGTGGTCGTGGCACTTCCAAAGCAGTCTTTTTCGGAAAACCCCCCAAGCAAGGGTCGCCCATTTCGCAATTGATGGCCCATGAATTTCTCCCTCTCCTGAAACCAGCCGCTGTTTCAACGGTCTTTAGCGTCGGGTCCCTTCGGATTTCGACCGCGAGTTTTCGCCCTTTTGTGCACTCGCTGATGATATTCAACCCAGGACGGTCTTGGCGGTCCCTCCCTTTGGAAAGAAAAATTTTCTCCCGTCCTTTCCCAGCGCGGTTTTTTCTGACGAGTCCATGTCTCAATCCCCACTCTAAACACCATCTCGCTGTTGTGTTTTCGTGGGTTCAGGTGTCCTCCTAAGCTCGAAGAGGTTATGGCCGCCCATGGTTTTCGGCGCGCTAGGCAATGCAAGTCCCCCGTGGTTTATTCCCTTTTCGAATAGGTTCCCAGGAACATCCAGTCCGTTCGCTCCCCCTTCTTGGACTTCCTCAGATAGTCACGAGGCCTTGGTCGCTACCCCTCAGAAGAACCTTCTGATGGCGATGCATTTTTTGCCTTCCCTCCTTGGGCTGGCTTTCCCCTCCAGTAACTTTCTGATTATACAGATGGGGACGAGATTTTTTTTCATAGGTCTGGGGATTTTGTTCCCCTCCGCTCCTTTGGATTTCTTCCCTCCCGCGCTCTCTTCGACCCGATACTGTCGGTTTAAATTTTTAATTCTGTCTTTGCGCACCCTGAAGTCCTAGGAGTTCCCCCCCCTTGTCACTCCCGATGCTGCGGATTCGGCTTTCTGCGCCGGCCAGATAACGGATAGTCAGCGCCCTCACGCCGTTTCGCTTTTTCCTTGTTAAGTGAAACGTAGTCCCCTGTTTCTGTCTTTACCACTTCTCGGAATCTGATCAGGCACGGGTTCAAAGGAACGGTTCCAATGGGGGAATCCCGCACCCAGCGGCGCGAATGCATTCCGGAGCCCTTTTCAGACACAAATGGGACCGTTTCCCTTTGTCTCTCCCCTTTTTATAATTATTCCAGTGCCTCCTGGCGCAGCCACTTTTCTCCCTCTTGTCGTGGATGCTCGCTCCCCAAATCCTCCATTGCGCTCATTAGAGCAAAGATTAAAATCGGCTTGCTTCCGGTCCCCTACCCTAAACCCAGCGATATGGCTCAACTCCCGGATTCGCCGTGCCGGATGTTTAGGATCCCACCCCCCACTTGATCAATTCAAGTTCAAGGTCTTCGCTCGTGTTGTCAACTCTGTGCCCTGTCCTTGAGCCTAAGCCCGTCTCCTCCTGGCTCGATTCGTTTTGCAGGATCTTTTGTACTATCTCTTTGTTTTTTTTGAGCTTCCTAGGTGCCTCTTTTTCTTTCTTTTTCGGCTTCTACGGCCCAATGCCAATTATTTTTCCCCCCGTCGAGCGATGCATTTTCGACTGTTTCCTTTACGTGGCTCCCGGTGTTTTGGTCTGGTTCGATTAATTTTCCTTCCTTCATTGCCGTTCGATCCATCCCTCTTTTTTCTGGTTTTTAAGTCTTTGGCTTGTGTATGTTGCGTGCTCAGGCCTGATTCCCTCGGGAGAACGTGGATCTTCTCTCCCTGGATTTCCAGACCTGGCCTCATTCCCCTCGCCTTTCCGGATCGCATTTTTTCTTTTTTTTCCCTTTATTCCAGTGCTGCTCTCGTCTGTGTTCAGTTTCCCCATGGACCCTCTCGACGGGTTTTTGAAACCTTTGGCTCCTGAGCGATTTTTCGTTACGTGCATTGACTATTCCTTCCTCTTGATGTCACGGCTTACCCCTTTTGAAATGCTTCCCTTCTGGTTTGTTCCCTGGATCCTGTGATTTGGCCTCTCAGACGGACTTCTGGCATCTATTCTCCTTTACGGCTTTCTTCCTTTCCCTGCATTTTGTGACTTTTTTTGTTCCCCTCCATTTTATCCTGTGTGTATTTTTCCCTTTTTCTACCGAGCGCCTATGGTTCAAGCCAGTCTTTATAGGGACAATCACCCCCCTATTGCCTCTCTATTTTCCTTTTTTTCTTGTTTTGAGAGCTAGTCGTTCCCTTTTCTGTACTTGTGCTCTGCCCCTTTGTTAGCGTCTTTCCACTCAAGCGAATCACGAATCTCTTTCCCCTCCCTTGTTTTCTCTCCCTGCTCGTGATCGTGTATCGCTAATTCCAGAGTGTGAGCAGCTGATGGAGAGAATTTGTGCGGGTCTAACCCCTCTTTTTCACAGTTGTCACTCTGGCCCCTTTTTTGAAAAGAAGACCAAAACCTGGTGTGCCCTTTTTTTTCGTTCTACGCCAGCTATGGACACTTCTGCCAACCGCCCCCAACTTTAAGGCGCGGCTTGTTCATGTCTTAGGTATCCCATGGACTTCGTCAGGAAACTTCGTTCGACTTCTTTTTTTTTTTTCCTTTCTAGTGTGGGGACTGTCCTGTTCTATTCCGGTCCTATCGCCACGTCAGGAGTGAAAGACACGCCATACGAAAGTTTCGAAATCCTACTTTTGAGCTATGCAAGAAGTGGCGAGTGATGTTTCGGCGCGTCGCCTTTGAGTCCCTTTCCCCCTGTTTGCTCCCTTTTTTTTGAGATCTAAATCTGGTTGCTTCCTTGCGTTGTGTTTATCCCCCCCCTTGGTTGTCATGAAGGCTTGTTGATACTATCGCCTCCTTTTTGCGTCTCTTCTTCGCGGAACGCGGGCTGATCTCCCTTTTTCCCATTTCATTCTGTATGGTAAATTCAAGCTTTTTTTTCATTTTCCCCCTCTTTCTCACACAACCTCCCTTTTCGTTTGACCCCCCGGCCGGCACCACAATTTGGTTTCCTCGTCGCTCTCCTTTTTTTTCCGCCTCCAGTCGACATAGAATCTGCTGGTAAGACCAACTCCGTTTGGCATGATCGGTACCCAGAATCGTATTTTCCCCTCGCGCTCTTTTTCCCCCCCGCTCCCCCCCTTCTACCGTTTTTAATAAGTGAATAGTAAATCTATCTTGTTTCTCCTGTTTTGGCAGGGGCCTGCCTCCCCGTTTCCGTCTTCAATTAGTTTACTTCATTCTGCTGTTCCTATTTTTTGTTCCTTCGGCTCTCCTTTCTGGATCTTTAAGAGGATGACCCATAACTTGGGGCTGGTTTCGCTCCTGTATGACTCGTTTTCCCCTTCCCCACCTCGATTTCATCCCCACTTTTTGCAGGTTTAATAGGTACCCCTTTTTCCGCTCTCTCCCCTGGTGTTTTTTTTCTCTTTTCTTCTGCTATGGTATGGGAAGCGAGTACAATGCTTCGATCCGATCAAGCCTCTTTATTTACTGGTTTTTTTACCTTCTGCTTTTCTCTCCCGCCCCTTTCTAGAATTGCGGGTCCAATCCTTTTTTGAAGATGCTTGGTTTGAACAGATTGCCTGGTTTACGCTTTTTCGCGCATTCTTTTCTCAGCTTCCTTGATTCAGTTACTTGATTTTATTTTGTTTGCTTTTTCGCCACGTTTTAGTTTTTCTTCCCCCGCCACGCTCCGGTGTTTTTTTTGAGACCGCATAAAGACCATCGAACGATCATCACTTTTTCCTTCCACTTTCAGCATCGCGAACACACTGACAGATTCCCCTTTCTTACATTATAGCGTTTTCCACCATCCTCCCTTCCCCCCCGATTGGGACGGCAATGACCGCGTCCTTTCCCCCTCTAGAAGCCAACGTACCCCCTTCAGCCGTTGACTTTCCGCGCCTCCTTTTTTCGCTGACCAACCCCCGTTCCTACTGTGAAAACCAACCACCCGATCGGTGAATCTTCGTGTTTGTCAACTTTTATCCGCTCAGTGTGCTTAGGCCCATGTTTTCTGCGGACACTGCCACCATGTACCAGTTGGTTCTGTGCATCCTCCGTTGATTCCCAGCCCATCCCGTGCTTGCAGAATCACGACTCGTCCCCTCTCTAGGAAAATTTACCATATGCCATCCCTATTAGTCACGAGTCCTCACGTCGACCTTTATAAGCTGCCCTCCCATATCCCACCCTCTCGCGTGCGGAGAATATTGGGATTTTCTTCTTCGTTTGGAAGGGGAGCTTGCGTTTCAAGCGCTTTTAAAATTGCCCGCTTCGACATTTTTTCTTTGGCCTTGAGTCCCTCTCCCTTCGGGAGTCTTTCCAAATTGAGATGAAAACATGTCCTCGCATTCCTTCCGCTTTGTTCCCGAAGAGAGGCGTGGGATCCCCTTGAGTGGTCGAACCTTCCTTACCCCTCCCTAATGTACCCCCCCTCTTGTGATCCTCCACTCCCTCCTTTCTTTGTGGCACCTAAGAGGACGATTCCTCGTGGATAGTACCTAGCTTCGGGGCACCCTCCCTAGGATGTCTCCCCCCTAGTTGGTGACATTTTCGCGATGGCCCCAAAAAACCTGATTAATCCTTTCTCTCCCTCCCTTCCCGACTCTTGTGTCCAGGTTATGTCTGGTTTTGTCCTCTTTTGCCCTTTTTTCCCGTCTTGCGTTTATCCTTTGGATTTTGACTGTCTCTCTTCACCCCATTCGGTGGCACTGTTCGTCCCAGTGGAACTCCGAGGGATAATCAAGTTTCAAGCGTTGACTTCCCTCCCTTCCAGCGCTTTTTTTGTTTTAGTTGACGATGTTTTCATTGAAGGTTAGTCTTCGTTGAGCGCCATTCAGGTTTGGAAATTGTGTTTGTGGAGGATTTTTTTTTACCACCTTTATTCCTGTTAGCTCGTAATCGTGCCATTTCCCTGGTTTGCGCGCGCTTGCGGAGAGCACGCCCTGCATTTCGTGTTCCCATTTAAGTTGGTCGGACATAGTTTCACCCCGTACATTTCTCTACCCTGTCGGCGCTCCCAAGAGTTTCCAGTAAATTCTCTCCTTCCTTGGTCGCCCCAGCGCGAGAAAGAATCATTTTCGTGATGGTTTTTTTTTCCTCCGCGAACTGGGCGTGGCCCCCTTTTCGCTACCTAATATTGCTTTCTCCGCGTGGGTCTCTTTGTTTTTTTCCGGAATGTCTTTGTTCTTTTCCTATAAGGACTCTTTTGCAATGCTCTTCGAATGTTTCGACACTTTTTGCTTATGCCACCTCTTTCTTGTACGGTAGCGCCTTTTGCTTCAAATGAGGCATTACTCACTCCCCGATCTTGGTTTGGCTTATTCCCAGTAGTCTGAGGGCGTCCAATGCTCCACGCCCCCGTACGAATTTTACTTTTTTGGCTCGCTTAAACCTTGGCGTTCGTTCTTCCCTTTTTCGAATCTCTT
>Ga0179593_1290113_pt1 | contig 12262 bp, 7 predicted proteins | sample CZODoug2_1_08_16_FD_185931 | JGI IMG/M metagenome (GOLD analysis project Ga0179593, IMG submission 185931) | Vadose zone soil fungal communities from Angelo Coast Range Reserve, California, USA - CZODoug2_1_08_16fungal (PacBio error correction) | ecosystem: Environmental > Terrestrial > Soil >... | reverse complement strand
TTCCCCCTTCATCCCGCTCCATTGTCCTTCTCCCATTTTTCTAACCGAAGATGACTCCCCTATAGACTATCTGCCCCCCTCTTTTCGTCGATGTATTTACTCTACCTTTTCTAGTAGATCCCTTTCCTCTCTGTGACATTCGTGAATGCTCTTTCTTCTTTTTTTTTTACATGTTATGGGTCGCTGGATCCCTCCTTCCTACTCTTGTTTTCTGGTTCTTGAGTTAATTAGAGGTCCAAATTCAACGCATTCCATCCTACACCTAAAGTGGCCCTCCCTTCCCGGTCGTGATTGGCCAATAGCACCCCCCTAATCTCGAGCCCTCGCCACTACTTTTTCTTTTTTCCCTTCACTTCAGCGTTCTCCCCCCTACCGTCTCCTTATGGCATCGTTTCGTTTGTTTTTAGGGGTTTTCTTCGGCGCCTTCTCTCCTTGCATATGTCAGTTTTTTGAATTTTTCCTTTTTCGTCTTCGAGAGCTTTTTTGGTGGTTTCGGGTTAGGGCTTTTACCTGGAGGATCCACGACCGTCTTTCCATTGTAGGGTGTCTGTTTCTTTTAGAAAGTTCCTCCATCCCTTCCCCTTGACCCCCTACTTTTTACCTACCCAACCGGTACTTCTAGACCCCACGTCCCCCCCCTTGTTTTGTCATTAGATGACAATTTTGCACGTTCTTTCAGTCCCTCTGCCCTTCCTTCCTCCTATTAAATTGCGTTCTCATTGTATAGGCAACCTTCCCCCAATATCGAAAGCGCCCCCCTCTTCCCTTTTGCGATTTTCCTGCTTCTCCTTTCTCTTAGTAAGGACCACACTCTTCCCCTCCCTCCTTTTCTCCTTCCTCGATGCCCTCTGACTTGGTGAGTTTTTCCTCGTTCTTGTTAAGGCTGAAATGCCTTTCCGTCAGATCCATCTTCGACTATTGGATAGCTGGTTTCCTCATTCGCGTTTTGGCAAAATCAATCATTCCTGGTGTCACCGAGGCTTCGCGTTTATAATTCCCCTTTTGGCGGAAGGATTCGAATTCAAAGAGAGAAACCCTTTTAGTCGCTCTTTATCAACTGAAAGGCGAAGATCTCCCAGATGCTTCTCTTCATCCCCTTCTATAGTCGCCCCCCCTCCTCCCGTTTCCCATCAGATACTGTCAGTTTTTGCATCTAGTTCTGGCGCTTTATTACCGAGAGGGTTAGGCGTTTTCTCTCCCCTCCTATAGCAATTACTTTCACCTGTTTCTCCTTCCTCCCTTTTTTTTTTGTGTCCCATATAGATATGTTCTGTTGACCGCCTGTCTTCCCGCCTGCGTCTTCAAGTCTTCAAGTCTTTTCCCCCCACCTTTCCCCAAGAAGGGTACAAGTTATTTATCTGGGCGCTTTTCTTTTTTCCTTACCCCACATTTTTGAAATCTACTTCGCCCAGGCTCCTGCTCATGAAGATCACTGTTTCCCCTTTCCCTTTCCTTGCCAATGAGTTGCAACACCCTCACCGATTGTCCTTCAATTTAGAGATGACCCCCAACTTTTATCATGCGCAGTAGAGTCCGGTTTATTCCTCCCATTCTTCCCTCTTATCTCTTTTCCTTTGGTGGAGACGTATGGTTTCTTTCTTTTTCCTCTCTTTCAAAATTGCGATGAAGTTCTTGCCTCCCTAGATTGTAATTTATAGAACTATGTTTTATCCCTTCCTATTCCAGACCTCCCTGGTATGATAGAGATTTCCCAAAGGAGTCCTTTTGACTACCCAGATTCTCTCTCCTGAGTAGCGGGGCTTTTAACTCTCCTCGGTAGAGATCAATTTTCCCCTCGTGCCCAGTACGTCCAAACGGGTAGGACCGACACCCCACCCACCCCCCCCCCCCCCCCCCAACCCCCACCCAACCCCACCCCCCCCCACCACCCCCCCCCACCCCCCCCCCCACCCCCGCAGTGAACCCCCCCCCACCACCCCCAAACCCCCCCCCCACCCCCCTGACCCCCCCCACCCCCCCCCAAAACTTCACACCCACCCCCACCACGACCCCCTTCACCACCCCCAAACCACAATCACCAAAAACCCAATTTGGGAATCACCCCCTCCTAACACTCCTGTAATGAGGGCCTTTTCCCACCAGAGTGACCGAATTCTCTTTCAATTATCCACCTGAGTGATCGTAAAGTGTCAGATTTCTCCCCACTTACAAAACAAGTATAGGGCCTTTTCTTCTTCCCTCCTCTGATTTCTATAAGAGTTTCTTATAGGGAGAGACCACCCCCCACCGGATTTTCAATACATGCAAGGATCGCTTCCCCTTCCTCTCTTTTACTTTTTAGTGCTCGCCGTCGTCCAACGTGAAGCGCGAGTCATAAAAACGGTCCCCCCTCCGTTCCTTAGCCTCCCGACTCGAACTTTAGTGATCCCCCCCCATGGGACGTACCTGTTCACGCGAGAGCAATCTGCTTTCTTTCTCCAACATCTCTTTTTTCTCACCTCAACGGACATGTCCTGCAGCATCGTTCCCAAAAAAATGAAATATGATCTTAGCCACCGGTTTTTGATTCGGCTCAGATTTCCCCAGGTATGAATCTATTTATTTTACCCCCCTCCGGAACGCCTTCAGGAGTCGGCTCTTGACGCCAATCCGCCGTGGTCTCCTGTCCTTTCGGGGCGATTTTATGCCTGGTTTTTTCGAGGTCTGGTCTTTTCTTTTCCGCGTTCCCAAACAGTATCGTCTTTCTCCTTTCTGAAGGAGGCCTTCCCTGCTGACTAATTAAGCCGATTGATTCTTAACTTCGATTCGGCCACTTTTTTTTTTTTTTTACCCTGCGACAGCTCCATTCCCGATCTTGTTTATAGTTGACGCCCTGGGCTCGAATCATGTACTGCCTACTCTCTCTTCGGTAGAAGGGGTCTCTTTTTCCCCTTTTGTTTAAAGTGCCCACTATTCCCCCTCCTATAGACATTCCAACTAGTGAGCAAAATTTTCATTTTCCCTCCGTGGAAATTCTTTCCCGGCCGCCCTGCTTTTCCAGGGTGAGCGAGTAATGTAGAGAACGCCGGTGCGTCGAGCGTCTAGGCCCTTAGTAGTACTTTCGCCAAGCCGCCCCTTTTTTTTTCCGTTGTCTGGTGGCTGAGTCCTTCTTCCCTTTTCCTCCCAGTCCGGTACTCTCTTTTATCAAGACCTCACCTCCCTAGATGCCGTTGGCCCCCCAGTGATTTCTCCGAAACTCACATGACGTCCTTTTTCCCTCTGGCGATCCCTCTCGTCACCGCACGTTTCCTAGGTATGCCGACCGTCATCTCCAATCTCACACGTTTTGCCCCTTTTCCTGATCAAAACCCCCTCGGGCTTTCTCTCTCCTTTTCCTTTTCCTTCCTCTCCGGTGTTGGGTTTTTCTTTCTCCTTATAGTAAACTCGTGTTTGTTCTCGGCGTCCCCCCAGGTTGAGTTTTTCCTTTCTTCGACGGTAGGCCCCTAAATTCTTTTTTCTTTCCTGACTCGAGGGTGATTTTCCCCCCTCTGACAAATTATGGCCTGGGCCTTTTTTGACTGACACTTTGCGGCTGAAAGTTTTCTTCCGTGTTGAGTTCTCAGTTTACGTGATCGACGATATTCAGTTTCCTTGGTATGCCATATTCTCCCCGCCACACTCTGGTTATTCTTTCTTTCCCCAGTTTCCCCCCTCTAAGAATGTCCGAGGTTTTCCTTACTCATAGGGAGCGCCTTTTCTCTCCCTTTCTGGCGCTGATGAAGTTTTTCCTTCACAGTTCTTCGGACCCCCCGATGATCCCCTTTCTCTCTCGTTGATTTGATTCTAGCCCTCTCGTTGGCCCCTGTACCCCCACCGTGTCTATACTCCCCCGGTGAGTCCAATTGGGAGAGAATGTATTCTCTTCCTACTCTTTCCTCCGTCAGTGTTAATGTCTTCCTTTGCCTCAGGGCGGAGCTGTGAGTCTCGAGTTCGAAATTACCTCGTTTTAATTATGGTTGCTTTTTTTTCTTTGACGCAGTCAGGCTTCCATCGTTTTTTTTCCCCAAAAAAAGGCACCGACTTTTTTTCCCAGACTCGAACTAGTACCGCACCACCCTTTTCGCCCGCTTCCTTGACGATGGTCCTGCTTGCGAGCCTCTTTCGTCCTCGGCCGTGCTTTGCAGGTTGGAGATTATTGGTTTCTTGGTCCGAATTGCAGACCGGGGAGTTGTCTTTTCTGACACGCGCTAAACCTAGCCCCCCTTGTGTCACTGTCGGGAGTGGGTGAGTGCTGCAGTATTGGCCGTTGTGTTTTAGTATGTTTTGAACGAGACGATGGGGTTTGTTCTTCTCTTGCTCTTTTTCGTTCGCGAGTTCAAAACGGTTCCTTTCCATTGCGTTTCAGAACTGTATCGAATTCTGGCCGATTCCCTCCCCCCGCCCGGGTCCCTTCAGTTTTATTTGCCTTCCCAGTTCCCTAGTTTTCTATCGTATAGCCGGTTTTAACGTACTCCATCTTGCTAGGGAGTGACGGATGCCACTTTCCCTTCTCGCACGAGACCTCAATTATTTCTAGTACTAAGTCGATCATCTCAGAGTTTTTTTTTTTTTTGACAGTAGCAGTTCAGATCAAGAGTTATTTCCACTTGGCAAAGATGATGTCATTCTCGTTATTTTTTTTTCCCCTTGCCTCCTTCTTAGTGGTCGGAGGTCGTTGAGTCCCCCTGACGAATCCTTTGAGGAAATTTGGAACTTTCTTCGGTGCACTTTACCCGCCATACATGGTTTTTCGCGCCGGTAAGCCAGAGAGTCAGATGATGAGACTAGGAGCCAAGTGCGCGTTAAAGCCTGACCTCTTCCTACTTGGTACTTTTCACGAGCGCTCGGCCTCTCCACAGGAAACCATTTATATTGACTTCAACTACTTCAGCGCCACCCTCTTCTCTTCACAGATCAGCTTAGATCATCCACTCTGATAGGATTCCTCCCCTCTCTTAAGATTCCGTCGGATCACTACTCCGAGGACGCCTTGGGTTACTAATCGAATTTAAAACAGCGGCATCTATGTTTTTCCCTCCTTGGGCCGGCCGCTGTGTTCATGTAGGTCTTGTACCCCTTTAAAGCGTTTTTATTTAAGGGTTTCTCTACTCAAACAGTTGACTGTCCCCCAATCAGCGCAGGACCTCCGTTGCAACGGCTTTCATTTGTGCGCGGCATGTACTCAGTGACTCAGCATGTCTCTAAGCAGTGGTTCCCATGCGCAGAGCTTCCCTTTGCCAAGATGGGTCCAACCCCCCCCCCAAAAAAATCGACAGTAGGCCCATCGCAGTAATTGAGATCGTTGCGGAGTCTTCCCCCTTTCCCTTAACACCGGACGCTACTGAACACTCTGAGGAGAGTTCTATGCGGCGTCTACGTTCGAAACTGGGGCGGTCTGTTTGATCTGCTTAGCCTGTTCTTCTACCTCGATTCGATTGTGTGAGCGGCTGCTTTTCTTTGATTGGATAGTTTCGAAACGGGCACTGTTCGCGCCGGTCTTACGCCTGACGAAAGTTTCCAAGTTTTCACCCCTCACTATAGACTCGCACGGTATTTTGATTTGCCTCTCTTAGGAACCCTCTAGTGTGCCATACCTGACTACGGGCGACGCTCGTGCATTCTTCTTCTCCCCTCACGAGGGTCCAAACCTTCTAGGGTACAATCTCCGATCTCCTATGTCGGTAGAGTCGTTTGAGCAGTCACTCGGTACAGTCGACGGGCCTTGTGCCCTCGCACAGCCTCGATTTTGGCCCTATGCGTCTCCTTGTTGGAGGGATGCTCTTACCCTCTGCCTAGCAGTGAATAGTGCTTGAGGACGTTGTGCACTGTCTGGACACCCGCTTGCAAAGTTTAAGCTACCAATGTGTTTCGTTTTTTTTTCGCTCTCCTTCGTTGCGGCTTTTCTTTTTCTGCCTGCATGCGGGGCGTCGCCCTGTTACAGCCAGCTGTTGGCGTTTCGTGTATTGCCGTTTCTGACTCTCCCGAAAAGCCACCCTCCCCACGCGCGCTAGACGCGGAGAATTCCGACTTTCCCCGAATAATGCCTGGAGTCTGGTCGCGCTGCAGCGACTTCATCTTCTCCTCACCCCTTGGCCACGGCATCTTTATCAGGTCGTGAGCTCTGCTGGGAGAAGAACTTTCTGAAGTCTGCTTCTCTCTCTCCCTCTTATATGGCCTATTTCAATTCCCCGGGGCCTTTCCCTGTGAGTAGGATACGTTAAATAGTCTGGAGCCTTCCTAAGACCCGACCCCATCGAACGATCTGGATATAATTTCCAAATAATTGGTCACCCATCATCTATGAAACCTACACTTATCGACTAGATAGTGTTTTTTTTTTTCTTTTTGTCCCCTTACATACGAAAGATACATCCTTTTCCGATGATCAGGAGGTTATAGGAGGCAGACGGATTGAATGCCGTTCGAAATTCCACTCTGAGGACTCGATTCTCCGCTTTTAACCAAATCCGTGTGTTGTCTTCTCTATCCGACTTTGGATCCTCGTTGAATGTTTTCCCCGTGGACTCCATTTTTGACGTGCCGCCTCTCCGTTTCGGCAATACTTGTAGTCGCTTAGCGCCCTTTCTCCTATCGATAACGACTACTGTAAGTATTGGCATCGAGGCTTTGGACCCCTGTGGGTTCGGATATCCAGTTCGTTTCGTGCTGGTGTAGGAGCCTTTGAGTAATGTTTTTACGGCTCCCGAACATCGGGAATTTCCCCTCCTACTCTTTATATTCAAACGTGGGTCTGGCACTAAGTCCAATATAATCGATGAGATCTTTACGCTTCTTTTTCATGGTCGTTCTCCACGGTCCTCGGTAGAGACTCTACAGGATGGCCGTGGCAGTTTTTCTCTTGCGCGCGCGTACCACCCTTCGCGCCGGGTGGACGCGACGCTGTAAAAGGGAATTTACTTTTTTCTCGGAAGAGCGTTGGGTTTTTTGGGTGGCGGTGTCGTATCGTCTTCTGTCGGCAAGCATCTTCGGCTTGCTGCTTTCCGGATGGGAGACCGCCCCTCCTTAAGGGGCCCAGACCCGACGGCAGAAAAGCCGGGAAGGGCCCTCCCTTGTTGAATAGCTGAAACTTTGGGTTCTTCTAGTCCATCCGGTGACCACACTTTTTTCTTCAGAACTATGCAACTGCTCTTCCTGCTTTTCGTATCCCTCCCACAACGTTCTTTTTTTGACCACCCATCTCTGCTGTGACTGTTCCTGCGTTATTTTCGAGGAGTTCTCCACAAACCTGCTCCGATACTTTGAGATCGTTTTGCTATATGATTGGAGGAGTTCCTCGTGGGGGTTCGGTTCTTGCACACGTCTTTTTCTCATTTAGTCAGGTGACCCCCTTCTTCTCGTTTGCCGAAGAGCAGGCAAATAAGAATCGTGCTGAGAAGTCGTTGCCTTTTTCTTCCCGTAAACATGGAGTCCTGCTTTCTCAGAACGTCGCGACCTTTTTATCGGATCAGAAGAAAGAAATTTTAAGAAACAGCCATGGCTTTCGCCTGTGGTTTCTCCTCCCCCCTGCGCCGCGTCGCGCCGCAGTTTTGGTTAGAACAGAGAGAGGTAAGCATCTCTTCCCGTTAAGTTACTACTCTCGGGTGCAGGATTGGAAGAGCCGGAACCGATCGCCATTACTCCACTCTCTTCCCCCGAAGGCGCTTTTTTTTCCACCCCGTTCTCTATTTCGCGCCTTTCTGCCTTATAGACAATTTAATCAAGGATTAATTGCGCCATTCGCAAATGTTTTCCAAGCAGGTTTCAACGTATTTTTTCTCGTTTTTTGGTTGTACCTTCCACGGTTTTCCCCCCCTGCGACACAGGGAAGACGCGTTCCCCCTCCCGGCCCTAAATGAAGGCCGCCCACCAGATTTTGCAACCCCCCACGATGCGCCTTTTTTCCAAATTGATGAACCATCCATCGTCTCGGCTTTCGTCGCCGAGGTAGTAGTTTTCAATCTCAACGAGCTATATTCTTTTATGTGGAGGATTAGTGTCGCGCGCCCGTCAGGCTAATTTGGAGCTGAAGGTCTGCTTTCCGAGATTTTTTTGGACTTTTTCTCGCCTCCAGCGTGATGATCCTCAGTATGGAATCCCCGCCAGGATGCCCGATTCCCATTTTCTTGGCTTAAGAGACGCCCTCGATTTTTTTTTTTCTTGCCCGTGTCGAGCGAGTCGGTCCGTTTGCGAGCTTCCCCGTGCCAGCCTGACCCCCCAGTTATTTCCCTGGTTTTGACACACCCCTTCCCACGCCGAATGTTTTTTTCCGGGGTTTACAAAATGACTTTCCCCTGTGTGTTCCGACTTTTCCAATTGCCAACTTCCGTTCTGCGCGGTTCCTCCTCGATCAACATTAGATCCCCCCTTCGGAGATGATAGCACTAGGAGGCCTTTTTAGTACGCTTCGTTCCTCGTTCGCGGCCGCCTTTTTTACATTCCCGCCCTAGTCGCGCGACGCAGTGGCAGGAGACTTCCTCCTCCACTTTGATTTTTTTTGTGGTTTTATCGCGCCTCCCAACTGAAGTATTAGGGTCATTTGAATTAGCGGACCCCCTCCCCTATTAATTTTTGCACTTACGCCGTCACGGGGACGCCGAGACTAACTCCCTGAGCCAGCAACCCACCTCGTCGTCTTTCGACCCTTTTTAAAGGCCAGCGCCGCCCTTCCTCGACCCCCACTTTGAATCTGATTTTTACCCAGGGCTATGTCTTTTTCTCCCCCGGTCATTTAACCTTCAGGGTCTACAGTAACTACCGGCACCGCCTTCCCCTTCCGTTCGGATATGCGCGTCCCCCTCATCCGGTCCATTAATTTTTGTTTTTTTTTCACCTGGTGAGGGTAGAGTCTTCTTTTCCTTTTGGATCGATGTTCCAACCCCGAGAGAGTTTTACGGCCTGACGGCCCTTCACTCTCCCCTCGTCCTCTATTTGACGCGATCTTTTTCCTGCACCGATCGTCCCCATCTGCAGCCCGGCCATAGAAAGTTCTTTTTCACCCCCTGTACTGGAGTAAATCGTTTTAATAATACAGGCTAGCGTCGCCGAGAGGTACGCTTTCTCCCTCTCCCACAGGGGCTGGGTGTTTCACTGTCAAAGATTACGATCTCATTTTTACTCCCGAGAGCGTAACTGTACCTAGTCTTAATGCACCCCGTCTTTTTTCAGTTCGGCGCTCCCCCGAGCCCGGTGAGCGATTCATTTTTCTTTTGCGCCCGCTGGGGGTTCTCACCTGCTAGTCCATCCGTCGCTGCGTTTTCCCCCCAAAGCCGTGAGTACGTTTCTGCTCTTGTTTCTTCCAGAAGGAGTACGTCTTTCAAGACAAAGGCCGTCTCATTCGTGCTAGAAAAATTTACACTACTTTCGACGTCGTATCTTTTCCCTCCTTCCGGAACCCCTTGTGTTATGTGTTCCCACCTACCCAGGATAATTTTGGCCGAGATTCACTATCCACTCCTCTCTTCACCCGCACCTGCTTCTATGTCCATGGTCAGACCCCTCTCAATCTCACCTGGGTGCACTCTCTGAACACCCCTTTGATAACCTAATATTCGTACTCCTCATCGTTGTCCAGGGATCTCTCTTAGAGCACGATTTTTCTCGGGTAGGTGCACCTTTTCTTGCTGAGTGATTTTCCAGAATTTCTGTCGTTCCCCCTTTTCCCTAGAGCATGCGTGAGAATTCTTTGTGCTTCGTCTTTCCCATAGGACCACGCTTGTGCTGTTTTGAAGAACCATTTTTTTTCCTCTCGGCCATAGTTATATTTTAGTGTCGTGATTGATGTTCTCTGTCTGAAGGCAATGTCTGAATAGGTAAATTTAAACTTCAACATTGACTTCCGAAGGTCCCCTGACTCCCACCCAACAAAGTAGGGACTAAGGTCAAGAGTTTTACTTTCAGACTCCCAGGCTGGGCGACTACAATACTCTCCCCCCGGAGATGTGAGTTACGTCGTTCAGAAGTCCCCCGTTTGCACTTATGCCTTTTGTGATTTGTTGATGATTCCCAGAGTTTGGTCACCCCATTACCAGAGCAACTCTTTTCGACGGCGCCAGTGTACCCTGCCTGGTCCCGCGCTAGATCTGTCTTTTGATAGACGCTTGACTTCTTTCAGTGTTTTCCTTTGCGAGGTCGTGTTGACCCGGGCTGCGTTGCTCCTCGAGTTCGCGACATCATCTCTTTTTCCTTCGGGTGTTTTTCCTGTGTAGTCCCGCATTCGTTCTCGTTTTTTCAGCGCGCCCATACACGCGCACTCTGCCTCCCACTCTTTCGCCCGCCCTTCATTACAGACCGGTTTTTCTTTTTGTTTTTTCCTCTCTTCCCGCCGGCCGGTTTTTCAGGTTGGCTCTTCTTCTAGGTGACTGTCCACCTGGGAGAGACACTCTCCACATATCTGTTAACAATCAGAGCGTGTTTCGAGTTCCTGACTGTGCAGGCTCTGGCCGTTTAGGTATTTAGCTCTTTACTTCTAGAGGTTTGCTTCTGTCGGCGATTTGTATGTTCCCCATTTTCGGTCCACTAGGCCGTTTTTGAAGTCCTGCCTTTCTTTTCCTATAATCCACTGCCCGGTCTTATTTTTTTTTTTTAGTCGAGGGATACATCGTTCCGATTATAGACGTCCCACTACTCCACTGCGTTGATGGGCGGTTCTCTTCTGTCCCCGGACCTTGCTCCCGATTTCAAGAAAGCGTTAACTCTGCCATCGTATTTCGACCCTTCGCGAGGACTTTGGCGGCTTTTGAGTTTTTTTGTTTTTTTTGCGGTCGATTTCCGATCCGCATGTGGCATCTTTTTACCTCCAACCTCTTTCTCGGGAATTTTAAACCCGGCCTCTTCTGCGTGGTTCGCTCTTTTTTTTAGTCCACCAGGTTCACGGCAACTTGTTTTTTTTATCTTTTTGTAACGTTTCGCGCGGACAACTAACTCATATGAGCGCAGTTTTCCCCGCGCTGTATCAGTCCGTACGGCGTCCAAGGAGTCTGTTTAAAGAGCGATGCCCTCAATGGCGGCGTTAATCGCAGGCGCTCTCACGTCTCGATACCCGATTAAAACTGTGCCCGTATATATTTTCTGACTTGGAAGAGCACAATTTTTCGCCTGGTCGTTCTCTTATCCTCCAGCAGCCGCGACCTCTTTGGTTTTTTATGCCTCCCAGGTCCCGGCGACCGGATGCCGTCAGATGGACTTTTTGTTCATCCTCGAATGGTACTTGGCTTCATCCTTGTTGATGGTCCTTTCCGTCCTCATGTAGGGACCGTTTGTCATCGGCTTCTTGGTTGAAAGTGCGCACCCCGTGGAAGGGACAAACCACCACCGCCGGGACCACGTTTACCCTTTGCTGGGCCAGTGTGCCCCCTTGCCATGTCGGCCCTTAATCTTGACTTTTCAGCCTGGGCGTAAGCCCAGGGCATATGCGTTCGCTATGCCGACTTATTGGCCCCCACACCACTCATTCGGTACGCTAAGGTGATCAGTTGCACCGCGTTGGAGTTTCTTTTTGTAACCTCCTTGAACCCGCCTCTTTTCGAACTTCGTTTCGCCTCTCCTTAGCTGACTCGGGTTGAAACTGGCGGGCCTGTTAGACGCGCGCCTTGTTCTCCGCGCTAGCGCTGGGTGAGCCGGCTGCCTTTGCTTGCTCTTTTTTTTTCCGGCTACCGTTCCATTTTCGTCCCGAGTGGCTGTTTTAATGCCTAAGTGTGGATGCAAGTTTTCCGCTTTGTCAGGCTCCGGACCGTTACTGTTCGGGCTGCCTGCTTTTTTGGCTGCGTCTACCCCCCTTTTTCCCTCCCCAATTGCTCCTTCCTTTCTACAGTTCGACGTTCGTGACTTCCGTTCAGATCGTTCAAGTTTTCTCCTCCCTCCCCCGTCTCTGGTACACATTACTATACTCCACGTCTCCTGTTTTATTTTTTATTTTTTGAGAAGTCACTTCCTTACTCCCGGCCGTACCGCTTTATCCTTAGTGTTTCGCTGTCGTTCGATTTTTTTTTGTTAGTTTGTATTCCCTTGAAACGCGGCCTGCACTGGATTGCGGCCCTCTTTTCCTCTCTGGCAATCGGCCCCACTTCTTTTTTTCCGTTTCAGGCGGCCCGGTGGGGCCTGTTGGGTGGTTTTTGTTGTTTTTTTCGAATAATCAGTTTTTTGGATCCAGTAGGGGATTACCCTTTCCTGACAGTTTGGTCGGTTCTCCAATCAGAGCACAGTCCCTTTTGCCCCAGTCGGTCGTCTGTCCCTTTCCTCGGGCCCCCCGAAATACTACAACACAACCCTCTACACGTTCCACGCG
>Ga0179593_1261705_pt1 | contig 12262 bp, 10 predicted proteins | sample CZODoug2_1_08_16_FD_185931 | JGI IMG/M metagenome (GOLD analysis project Ga0179593, IMG submission 185931) | Vadose zone soil fungal communities from Angelo Coast Range Reserve, California, USA - CZODoug2_1_08_16fungal (PacBio error correction) | ecosystem: Environmental > Terrestrial > Soil >... | reverse complement strand
ATCGCGTTTTTAGTGGGATCAGCATTTTTCCTTTTGACCGAGAGACAGAATCTCGGTCGCGAGTCCTCGTACCTTCGATCTGAGGGCCGGAGTGAGCCGGACATTTAGAAATATGCACTCATGTTTTCAGTTGCTAGAATTCGATCGACAATGGATAGTGAACGAATTCTCTTGAAGATGTTCGGCGTAATTAGTTTACACCATTACAAAGGACTACTCCCCGATTCGTTGTTACAGAAACCGGTAGATTACCCTCCCATTTTCTAGCCTTTAAACAATTCGTGGCTATTATGGGTTGGGACATTTTAAGTCCGTGTCGTCAGTTTGTTGTGACCTGAGTTCAGAATATGCAATCGAGACCTGGGGTATCTGAACCCCGCAAGGCTGGCGGACCCCACAGTCAAAGGTCGTTTCATGTGACCATTAATAAGTGGTCCTTTTTCGAAATGAATTCCGAGTGAGTTCTTTTCTCAGTCTGCTGTGGGTGTCCTTAGATTTTCATTTGACGGCAGGACCCTCGTTTTATAGTGAGATACTCTTCCCTTTGGTCGTCACCATTCCCCCGATATTTCGTGAAGTCATAATAGATTAGCCCGATGTCTAGTATTTTCCCTGCAGCCTCTATTCATGTGACGAGGAACAGAGATCTTCATCTTTCAGTCTCCACTAGACTTTTGGATTTTTTCGACACTCCAGTGAACATCATTTTAGATGTTCACCTCCTCGCTGAGACCATTCTTTGTTTCTTAATACTTTGTGTATTTTTTTCTCCTTATCCTTTTTTTTTTCTTACTGTACGTCCCTTCTGGTGATCAAGCGAGATCTTTCAGCCGTTCCCCCCCTTCCCCATGATCAGCAGAAAGCAACCTCGAGATTTTTCGATGTAACGGAAGTAACATTGTCCTCTTTTCCCTCCCGCCCGCCTGCAGCGTCTTAGTAGGCTCTCACTGTGGCTGCTCAGTGCTTGATTCGATAGTCTGAAGTCGATTCCTCCCCCGTTGACGATTGTTTCCCGCCCCGCACCCCCCCTTTCCTCAGCCCTCTGCAGTCTCGAAGCGACTGGCCAATGGCCTTTCTTGTCAGGCTTTCCCCCCTTCTTATGGGCTCGTTGCTGTCGGGCTTTCAGGTCCCCAAGGACCTCGCCCCTTTTTTCCCCCTGCAGGTGAGTCCGCACCTTACCACCTGCCTATGACCGCGCGGTAGTTTTTTGACTCCTCCTTTCTTTTTCATCCTACCTCCATTTGTTGGTTGCTCTTCTGTCCCTGTTTCATCCGATTAAAGCGTCATATTTTTCCTTTTTCGTTGCTCCAGCACATTGGGTCAGTCAACCCCCCCCCGACCTCGTTCCTTGTGCTCGCACAGACCTCCCTCCGATCATAAACCTCTTTTTAATTTATGCCCGAAGCCGTATTCGTTCCCTTCATATCCCGCCTTCCCGGCTCCAGACTCTGCCGAGGACGAACACCCGCCCATGTCTGACCAAGTCCTCGAAGTTAGACCCTGCTCCTACCCTATCACCCTGACCAACCAACGTCCCCTTTTAGCTCCGGTCTCGCCCTTTCACACTGCCGTCCGCTGTTCCCACCAGATCTGATTACCAAGTCCATGCTTTTCAATTTTCCAGAGACATGATTTGCACGTTTAGGTTTTTTTTAGGAGGTCGGTTTTTTCCCGGCTGTCCTCCGTCCCCCTTTCCCCCTTGTTTTTTTTCCTACACCTCGCTCACCCCCCCCAGGACCTCAACCATTCTTTTCCACTCAATCCTACCAACGAAAAGATGTAACCAGGATGACCATCCTCAGAGAAATGTGATTTCGCGTTTTCTTTCTTCCAGAAAGTATCTGTTTCTACGGAAAAGAAGCTGACTCCCCCGAATCGGAATCCTTTTCGACAGAGAGAAGAATTACTTGGACCCAGCACGCCTCGACCTCTGCCCTACTGAAGGAAGGAATTCACAACCCTCCGGCACCTGGCTTCCCGTTTGCTTTGCCCCCACTTTTAGAGTGCCTCTCAACCAACATTTTCACGCCCCCCTCTTTTTTCCAACTACTCATGCCTTCCCGAACTCAGTGATTCATTCCCACAGGAATTAACCGATATTCTCCTTCCCCTTCTCCAGGGAAGTGTTTTTCCGACACCAGAAGGGCTGCCCTCAACGCTGTTATGCCATCTCTTTCGCCAGGACCCCAACGAGACGGACCTAACCCCACCCAACGTTTCTTGAATTGCCTTTCTCTCAGGTTTTAGTCTCTGGTCCTGTTTTGTCGGTCTTTGCCTGACTTTTCCTTTTTCCCTCTGCCCAAGAAGAAATTCTTCACCTCTTCCGTCCAGCGTGAACATTCTCTATGTGAATCTGATATTTCTATTTTCTTACGACCATCCCTCTCGCCTTTCGATTCCGTCAGACAATCCTTGTGGTACGACTCCTTTAGAAGCAATCCTGGCCCATACCGTATCCTACCTCCGGCCCCGACCCATCCCTTGCTTTTCGGCAACCGCCACTGCCCCCTTAAAAAAAGATAATGAAATACTGCCTGATGGTCTTCTCACAGCGCTTTTTATGCCTGACCGTCCCAGTTCCCGAAGCGCCCATCCCCCCCAAGTGTTATGGCTGACTGCAACGTTAACCCCCCCCCCCCCCCCCCCCCCTCCCCCCCCCCCCCACACGTCCAACTCGCCCCCGGCGACTTGACCCAAGGAGAGAGGCTACCCCGGTCAAGCCTACCTTGATTCATGACCGACCTGTCGTCCCCTTCCTTAGTCTCACCTTCCGCCCTCCGAATAATCTGGGCTTTTGCTCGCCTTCTTCTTGCTTCGACTTCGTCGCCCAATTGTCTGCAGTCCGCCTCCCTTTTTTCCTTTCTTTTTGCCCCCGCTTTTCGTATCCTAAACGCTGCCTTTCCCCTTTCTTCTCGCCTTTTCCCCCCCAGTCAGTCCTAACAAGAACCTTGCTCTTTAAAGGCCTTTCCCCCGCTTTTTCGAGAGTCAGAGGTATTCCCCTTGCAGTGCACCGAAAAGCATGAGTGACACTTCACCCGCCTCTTGTAGTGAGGAACTTATCCATTCTGTCTCGATTTTCCGTCCCTACACCTCTGAAGGGAGGTTTTCCCAATGCCAGGACTTTTCGCGTCATGAGATGGTGTCCCCCTCCCCCTCATCACTCGCTTTTTGTGTTTTTGACTGACTGACCCATTATCATGTATTTATCCCCCCCCAACGCTTCCCCAAGGCCATTTTGCCCTTAGTCCACACAGCGAAGCTTTAATATGTTTTGTTCCCCCCTGCCCCCCCCTTAATTTTCCGACTTTAACTTATTTCCAACACACTCCCGACGTCTGATGATAATCCTCAAGTGTGGTTTCCCCCCTTTCTTCTTTTCCGCCACGCCGCCCTTTCCCCACGCCATTTTCACTCCGTTGTCTCTGTCGAATGTTGATCGCCGCTTTCTTGCTTTCTTCGTCAATCGTCCAATACGAAATGCACAAGGCGTGAGGTGGCTCTTCTTTCACTACTGTGTAGTAAGCGTTGCTCGCTGACGCTTCTGAGCTCCAAATACCTGTTCGTGTAGTTTTCTATTAATCAACACCTCGCCTTCATCCCCCCTTGATTTCTCTTTTGGAGTTCCTGGGTTTTGTATCAGTACCTACCAGCCTGTGCGCCCCGCTCCCCCGCTTTTCCCGACCCCCCGATATGACGAGCGTTTCTCAGATCGTTGCTTTTTCCGATGACTTGCCGTCGGGAGAAGGCCTGATATGCACGAAAGTCTCTTTGGTTCCGCATACTCTCGTTCAACCAGATGATCATTTTTTCTCCACTGGCTCCCCAAGAAAAATTCTTGCACGATTTCGTTTTTTAAATAGTGATTGCATACCCCCTTTCGTTTTGCAAGGGACCTTCGTTTCTAGTCTGATACGTTTTTTATATAATTATGGCCCCCCTCGTTGTTTTTGTTTGCTAGTATATTTCCCATTCTCATCTCCTTCCCCGCCCGGAAATTTGGGCCTTATCCCTCCCTGGATGACTGCCTCTCAGCACCGCTCTTGGAATGGTTGTTCCCAGTCCCACGATTTGACCTATCTTCTATACGGTTTTAATATAACCCCTCCTGCGTCCGATTCAGCGCTCAGTATCCCAGCTGCCTTTTGGTTACGCCCCAGCCCCCCACCTCTCATAAAAGAATCCGGCCCATCTGCCCCCCCCCCCCTTTATTCGATGACGCCACAAGACAATAACACTGCAAGTCACTTCTCGCCGTTACTTGTTGACTCGATGTTCCCCCACCATCTATAGATGTTGTCGTCATCTCTAGACATTTACGCTGACAAAACGTTTCAGTACCCGGTATGCAAGAGTCTGTCCAGAACGACACCTTAGGTGAGGACTCGTGCGCTTACGAAGCGCGCCTCGCTCCTTACCCTCCCCTCCTCACCCACGCGCTTTTTGAGTTTAACCTTTCTCGTTGCCTTTTTGCTGTTACGCCTGCACCTTGACCCCCCCTCTCTGCGATGATCGTAAATTCTCGGGGGCGCTTTTTTCAGCAGTTATGCGCATCATTTTCCTTGCCCGCATAGAACCCCCCCAATCTTCGTTGTCTCACTTCCTCCTTCGGCGGAGGTATTGTGACATAGCCCACGACTTTCCTCGGGACATCTTTGGCCCTGCCCATTCCTCATCTTTTCGTCCCCCACTTTTATGACTGCCCCAGCCTCCTAGAGTTTGTCTCTTGACTCAACAAGCGCGTTTTCTTCGCCAACGCCCATGCGGTCCCTTATTCATAGTTGAGCTAGCCCTGCCTCCACGATACGTAAGTCTTTATTTCTGCAACGCCCGCCCTTCACCCACTCTATGATGGCTCAATGAACGAATTGTTCGTGAACTTATTTGCTTCGACCACTCAGGCTTGTCCGGGAACTTTTACTATCCCCCCCTTAACACATAGATGCTGATGGCGACTCCGTCAGCTCCATACTTTGTTGGGAATTTCTGCCGCCACTCTTTTTCCCCATAGTCGTTTTGCGTCCATTTTAGCACTTGGTGAATTGTTTCTGCCTTTCCCTCATGCCTTCTCCCTCCTCCCCCCGACCGCCAATCAAGCATGCCACCCCCCTTTATATGGATTTGCTTCGTTCCTCCGTAGCTGCCCTCTCATGAAGTTCTCAATCATGCTTTCCTTCCAGTGGTTGAGTGAACTTAGCCCCGCCATCGGGCAGTCCCCTTGATTGCGAATTGGCCTTCTGACAGACCTGATTTTTCCAGTCTGAGATTTCGTGCGCAGTCTGCCAGGTGTGCCAGTAGCGATAGCGGGCTCATCCCACTTTCCCGTCTGGGCATTACACTTCGGTTGCCCAGTTGTTAGGACCTTGGACGTCATAATGCTTCGGCGATGAGGACTCCGTCTGTCTCGCCAGCGCTTTAACCCTGATTTATTATTCCAGGTGTGACGTCGAGCTTCCTTGTATCGTTTCTGCATACATAGACCTCGTCCCTACAGATGTAGCAATTTACTTTATAGTTGCCCTCCTTTTTTTTTTTCCGTTTCTCTTCACACGTGACCCTTTTCCCCCTGTCTCACCGCCCCCCGTGAGGATAAGCCTTGTCTCCCCACAGTTCATTGCAGGCGTTGTTGTTTGTCCTTGCCGAAGGTACGACTTTTGTTTCCTCCTAATCTTATTTTCCCTATAAATGTTCTTCAGGTGTCTGACAATTTTTTTTGTACCACTCAAGATTCTTATTCCCTCCCAGTCTTTAGTTTTTTGCCAAAGGAATTATTAGGCCTTCAAAGTAGGGACTTCTTATCCCACTCCTCTATTGTTCTTCTTTTCTTTCCCCATACGTCCGTGAAGTACTGCAATGTTTATCTGGCCGATCCTTTATGTGGTCGACTCCACTGAAGACTGGAGGGCGCCTTACTTGTCCATTCCTTTACTTTCTATTCGGCTTTCTACGCCAGTCATGAGTACCCAACTTTGTCCATTTCTATGAGGGAGGTTTTCATCTTCTTGTTACATCCCAGATCCTTGAGTCGCCTCCCCACCGACATCGAAAAGAACCGTTTTGTTAGGTCCACCCCTTTAGTGGAAGGGGGTCATAGAGTTTTCATGCCATGGTTTTTTCTTATGGTAGTGATCTCGTTGGTAGGAGGATTCGACGGTGTTGCCCTCGTTGCGTCGTAACCGTTTGCGTGACGCAAAGTTGCTCACGCGCCCGCACCACCCTTCCCTCGAAGTTTTAAATGACGGATCTTGACAGTTTCCGTTTTCCCCGTGCGCGCTGGACCGCTCCCGAACGATTCCTTATTTTCCCTTCCAAGTGGTGTGTAATTTATGATGATTCTATCACTAGTCAAGTCGCTGATCCCCTTTGGCTGTATTAGTTGCCAGTTGCCCCTGCCAGATGCGAGTGCCTCTTTTCGTCCTTCGTATTTAATGGGCCGTCTAGACACCCCTCCATTATGGATGGTTGAGGTGAGTGCTGTGCCTGCCCCACCAGGATTGAGCAAGCCTTTGCCTGGCCATTCATGGGGCGCGCACGAAATTCATAGATGATTTATCTTTCCTCTCTATCTTTTTCCCTCCTCCTTTTTTTGTGTTCGTCGTACTATCCCGTGTCAAGATGTTTTCTGCGAGAACCCTGCTTGCTTTCACCTCTGGTGGATCCGTCCCACAGAACCTCTTTAACTCTCTTAACCTCATTTTCCTCTTCTCAGCAAAGCTCCCCCCCCTGCGGAGAAGTCTATCACGCGCCCTGCCGTCTTTTACCTCTAGCAACCCCCGCCCCCCGGCCGCCTTTCTCGCTCGACCTTCATATACGAAACAACCCAATTTCCCCTTTTTTTGCCTATCGGTTTCTCAGACTTTCAATCTCCTAGCCAACTTGAGGACCAGGCAATGACGTATTTCCATCTACGTATCTTTCCGTTCGTCTGTGCGCCCTGCTTTCAGTGGGAGTAATGGCCTTTCTTCCAGTTAGAAGACCCCCAACTAGTTCTGTCCTCCTCCAACTAGATCACCCCCCAAGGCCATAAAACAAGGCCAGCCAAGACCCACTACACCTTTTTAAAATTCATTTCTTCGCGCTGCGTTGTTTTGTTCCGTTGACGCACTTTGATCCTGTCCCTTTCGAGTCCAAGTTCAGATGACTACCGCCTTCTCATGAGCGATGACAGCGTCATGGACCCCTAAGACTCAGCCCTCCCCCTTTACGAGGAATGTTTCTTACCCTCTCGGGTGAAGGCAGGCTTCGACCCATCGCTCTCCGTTCCCCAAGACTTCCCTCCCTTTTCCCAACACACTTTTCAGTTCTTCAGAATTGAAGCTGCTTCCTCACAGGCATCCCTTCGAAGTTTTTAAAGCGACCGTCCTTTTGGCAGAAACAGCAGTTCGATAGATGATGTGTGTGCCTCTATTATCACGATGAACACCCTTTTTTTTTTCTCCCCCGCTACCGTCAGGGAACCACCCCTCCTCCTCCTTTGCTCCTTCCTACTCGGGTTATCCGTTCAGGGTGTTTCCTTGTACTCCGCCCTTTAGATTTACTTGCCCTAGTCACAACAAGAACCTTCGAGCACCTCTCCTTCCGCCTCTACAAGTCCTATAGCTTTCTATTTAATCTCCTACTCCATAAGCTTACGGCTCGACCCCTGTTTCCTTCCGTTTCCCGTCTGAATGGTCCTCTCCTGAGACCCAGACTCCTTGTTAAGGTCCCCTTTCCGAATCCCCTGGTACGGCAAGGTCTTTTTTTTCCCCCCCCGTTTAAATACCGGCAAGTGGGGCCTGCTCCCCCTGGTTGCTCTGCAATTTCAGGACGTAGCCCCCCACCAACTCTGTCTGGCCGGCAGTTTGAAATGCCCTCGCTCATTCTCCCCCTACCCCGATTTTCGAAAGGTTCCGCGAACTGCGTTCCTAGTTCTCATTTGGAGGTATCACTCGGGACGATCCATCCCGCCCAGTGACTTTCATCTTCGCGGATTGCTCGATTCTTTCTAGCCACTGAGGGCTTTCCTTCTCCCGTTCATCCTTTGAAAGGTTGTTAATAATGAAACATCCCCCCCCCCCCCCCTTACCTTCCGCACCCCCCACCCCCCCCACCCAATCCAAACCCCCTGACAAATGTACTCTTTAATTCTCCATCAGCTGCCTTCCATGCGACCTGGCTTCTACAGGCTTCCCTTATTATGCGTCTACGTCGTAATTTTTTAGACCCCTGAGCCCATATGGTTTCCTGGCAGTTCGGTGGCGTGCTGGGGGCTTTTCGTTTTTTCAGATTTCCATTTTCACCCTATGCCTTAAGCTCCATTTTGGTGAGACGACGGCTGGGGTGTTCGTTCCATCAGCACTTTTTTTCAATCTCGTGGGCTCTTTTTCCCCAGCCTGATCCAGAGACCCAGGTCCTTGATAACAAAGTCGTCCCCCAAGTACCAATAGGCGGACGCCACTGAACACCCGCCTCCCTCTGCGGTAATCATGATCACTGTCCGTGCTCAAATTCTTCCCCCCCCCCACGCCCCCCTCTTTTCCGCCATCGAAGTAGTTTTAGTCACAATTATTTTTTCTTCGCGAGTCTCACCTCCGCGCAACGAGATTTGCCCCTCCTTCATGCTTCCCTTTTTAACTTTTGTGCAGAGATGTCTGGGTATTTCTTTAACATTCTCCCTCCGAACCTGCAAAGGCTTCGATGCGGCATAATTCATCCTGCGTTGTGCGTCCCGTTGATCCTACTTCGTGCAATCTTCCCAACCCCCCCCTCTCATAGATTTTTTTTGGTTCCCTCTCACTTCCCTGGCATTCGTTGGGAGTGCTTGTTGTGGCTTTTCCTTTCCTTCCGAAAGTGTTGGTCTCTCGGCGAAAGCTCGTTGCGATCTTTTTGAGGTCGATCCCTCGGTCTCCGGATTCCGTCTGTTCTCCCTCCTTTGAGTCTTATCTCGAACCACCCCGACCGCCTACTTCTTTGTTGCATGCTTACCCCCGCCACTCTCCCTGAATTCTTTTTTACTTTTTTTGTAGAGAAGTCTCCCAGTTCCCTGCATTGGGAGGCGTAATATGTTTGAAATTCCCTTTTCGCCACTCAGATTTTTCTTTTGTTTATAGCGATGAATGCCTCTCCTCGCCATAACGATGCGGACAGTTTCCCGTTACATACTACTTTCCAACTCATGACGTCCTTTAGTCATCATCTGAATGGTTCTTGTACTGGATTAGAAGACCCCAGTCCGTTTCCGTTTGAGAAGCCTCCCCCTTCCTTGGCGATCAGCTTCTCCTTTTGAATCCATTCCGATTGGCTTTCCCCACCCCCACCGCCGACCAAACCTGTCGAAATTAAGCAGGAAACAACCCCTCTCTGAATGACTGCCCCCCAGAAAACGCACAAGACTCACGCAGGCCGATGGCCGTTCTGAGGTCTGCAGATGTTAGATCTCCCAAAGCTCCTCTATTGTTTTGTCATTGCTCGATCCTTCCCATCGCCCGACCCCACGCGTATTAATCTCTTGCCGCCCTCCCCCCCGACTCCTGGTTGTCTTGACCTCCTCCTGATCCCAGCAGATAATCTACCCCGTCCCCCTCCCCTCCCCCCGTTTTTTTTTTGTCTGTAAGCTTTGTTGCCAATCTGACAGCTTGTGTGAAATGTTAAAAGGCTTTACCATTGTGTTACCACTCTTCTCTTCTTCCGTTTTCTGTGAGCACGACACCTTGAACAAATTCCCCCTCTTTATCAGGAAAACTCAATGCTGTATTTGAGTTTTTGTTCCGTCTCCCACCCTCTCGTTTCAAGACTTTTATTTGCGGCAATTAATGTAATGATGAACCCAGAGGAGCTTCCCCCGGTGGGTTCAAGACTGAAGATTTCTCATAGTTGTTGTTATTCGAATGCAGGACCTTTTGCTTTCTGCCCAATCAAGCCCCTGTGCGTCTTGGAACTGCCCCCCCGATCGCCGTTTCCCCAAGCCCTCGCTTACTCCATTCATACCGGTTACGTGCAAGAAACGTCCCTCCTAACCTACCCAAATACGCCCATCACATCCCCCTGATGTTTTTTGAAGTCCACATGCATTCCCACTTGGTGATTCCTCTTGATAAGACCGACAGGGTTCAGTCCTGTTGTCGCCGCAGAGAAACCGCGCTCTGATGCGCCTAGATCGATTTCCGATTTGCAGTCGCCCGCCTTTTGACGACCATCGGCCTAGCTCTGAAATGAAGCGAAGTTTGATACACCTTGAGGCTCCTCGCAATAGAACCCCCCCACCCTTCCTGGATTTCCTTTTTTCTCTTCGCGAGTTTAATAATAGAACACTGCCCCTAACGCGGCACGTAATACGTTAGTCTTTTTAACCCTCCTCCAGCTCTAGGAAATTGTATCAGCTCTTATGTGTCATACCTTCGTTCAGATTTGAGCGTCGGATCATGATGACGCAGTGGGCATGTATTCTGTCACCCTGGTCCCTCCCAGGCCGGAAATCATGTACAGTGACGAATCAACTAACGGTTATACCTGCCACCATGTCCCATATTTTCAGGAAAGCGGCTTTTTGTGAAGAGTTTCTGTATTCTTATCCCATGTGCTCTTACCGATTGTCTTCCCCGTGGTTCTTATCACCAGTCGACGTCCAATCTCTTTTGTACGCGTCGAGTAGAGCGTTCCGCCTCTTGGGTGTACGACTTAAATCTGAACTCTTCATCTCATCTGGTTTTTTGTTTTCCCTGGTTTTTAGTGCGCCTTTTTCTTTCCTCCTGAACTCTCGGCAAACGGATATTTCCTTTTCTAACCGAACACCCCACCCGGACTTTAGACGCACTGCGAGCCCAACCCCTGTCGAGCATTTTTTGTGTGTTTGTCTTAATGTACGAAGCTGGGTCTCTAATGGTGGTACATGCTCAATCTATATGTGAGCTTGATCGGGATCGTTGTAACTGCTTTCTTCTTAAACTGCACACTTTTCTCGCTTTCACAGCACCGTCGTGGGACCCGTGGCTTTGTGATCCTTCTTGCTTGGCTTTTCCCTCTTTCCTTGTTGCCTGAGATTTTATGTGCTTTTATCGTTCGATCATCCGGTCGTTTGTCACGACCCTTAAGCCGTGGGGCAGTTATCAGTAATGTAGCCTCTAGTCCGATGGCGCTTGATTGGTCACGGTACGAGATCTATGATCCTCTCCTTCGCCCTTATTTATGAGTCGTCCAAGAACCACTCCTTGTCTGCTCCCGCCCACACGTTTTTTCTTGCAATTCGAATGCGGCTTTGTACAAATTCTTTTGGAAGGTGTCTTGTTCTTTTATTACTACATTGTTGATGAACTTTTTGATCTATTCTTTTGATGATTTCGCAAATTGTGATGAAGTTTTCTGCATCATTTTTTGAAAAATGAACATCCCAGTAGAACCTCCCCCACAACTTCCGAGAGTTAGTGAAATGACTTCATGTTACATTTGTACTCATGATTTTCCCAGACATTTCGATTGCTGCAATGAATCTGCAAGAGCAACCCGTAGTAGGCCGATGAAACCTCAGCGCTAGATGAACTGTTTGTATTACCTTTCTCTTATTTCCCGAACCAGGATTCTTCTACTGAATAACTTTACTTTGTATTGTAGCTGTACCATCTGTCTGCCGACCTTGCGTCTTCTTTTCGTAAGCCCCTCCTGGCTGCCCGCCCCTTCCCCCCACCCCACACTCCTTCCTGGTCTTCGGAGTTTTTTAACAACGATTGCCCTTTCCGATAGTGGAGAGTTTTCTGCTGTTTCTTCTCCCAACTTGACCTTCGGTTATTGAAATTCTGTCATTTTTGTGCAAACCTGACCCTACTCCCCCATGAGTTTTATCTTCTCTCTCTTTTCACGATTTGTTTAGAGAAGCCGATAAATCTCCTTCATATTCTTTTCTTTTGACAGCTGCTTTCTCACCGCGCCGGCCTTTCGCTTTTCACACCCTTGCAACCTCGCCGATCCCCCTCCAAGCGGTGCCCTAGCACAGGAAATGCTTTGTCGATCCCCTCAGGCCCTGGCGCCCATCCTTCGTCCTGATTTTTTTTTTATCCCCCCCCTAAGGCTGGCTCCGGTTCATGACTTGACAACTCCACCTCCAAAAACTTTACCTTTACCTCCCCTTTCGCCGCATTTCCCTCTCTCGATTCCACTCTGACCTTATGTTTACGTACAAACTTCGTCATTGTGGTGGAGTGCTTTCAGTTTGCTTAACTTTCTACGACGGCTCTCACACTGTCCCTTGTATCTCTCTGCGTCGACTACGACAATCTCACTCATCTTTCCACTC
>Ga0179593_1707693_pt1 | contig 12263 bp, 13 predicted proteins | sample CZODoug2_1_08_16_FD_185931 | JGI IMG/M metagenome (GOLD analysis project Ga0179593, IMG submission 185931) | Vadose zone soil fungal communities from Angelo Coast Range Reserve, California, USA - CZODoug2_1_08_16fungal (PacBio error correction) | ecosystem: Environmental > Terrestrial > Soil >... | reverse complement strand
CCCCCCTTGCCGCAAGGGGCAGGCTCTTCTCCTTCCCCCCCTTTCCTCATATAATCCTTTTTGCTCGAATCTTTTCCCGCTCTTCGGTTATCCGTTAGTGAGCTTTCCCATGAAAGACAGACCGGCCCACCCCATCTTCCCACAACGGCGTTTACGCGCTTTAGTCCCTCTGTCCTTTCCCTTCACGCTGACCCCCTTTTCCTTGTCAATTTTCCCCCCCAGACCCCTCCCCTTCTTCGCGGGAGACTCGTGCGAAGATCTTCGAGTTTTCGGATCGGAGTGTTAACGAATCCTGGTTTCGGCCCCTGGACTTACTCTCAGTGCTTTCTCCCCCCAACGTGACGACTCGTGACTGCGCGCGCCCCACCGAAACCGGACCGCGCTCATTCTGACCTCATCTGCCCTTTCTTATGATCCTTTCTTTTTTTTCTCCATCTCCCTCCCCACCTAGTCTTCCCTTCCCAAACTTTCTCTCTCGAAAGCCTTCGATCTTTGCGCCCCCCTCTTCCAGATCCCGGATTGCCTTTCTTCCGATTGCCCATCCTGTTGAGGTTTTTGACTTTCTGGCCTTTCCCTTTTTTCTTCTACCCACTCTTCTTAGGACCCCCTTTCCGCGGTCCTCATTATCAAAAAAACGATTGACTGGCGCTCAAAACGGCACCGCTCTTTTTTTTTTTTTCCCTGGCGACGCCAGAGGCAACGAATGTCGATCTTCACCCACTCACCAGGTGTCCTATCCTCACTTTTCATTTCTCTCTCTCCCCCCCCCCTGCCTTTCCTCTAGGCCGAGCTCTGACCTTCTAAAGTTCTTTCCTGGTTGAAATCCTCGGCAGCGGATTTAAGATTGGCGTGCGTGTTGCCGAGATCCTTGCCCCCTCCCCCCCTATCCTTCCTTTAATTTTTCCTCCCCCCCTTCGTCATTTAGCCCTCATTGGTTAAATAGGCAACTTCCGAACTCACCCCCCGATCTGCGGAAACCCCCATTGTACTTCGGCGATTTATCACTTGTGCAATTCTAGGACAACCTGGTTTATTGCTGACTGACGGACACGTGACCCCCCGTCAAAGCGAGAATCTTCCCTCGCTTCCTTGAACCTTTTCGTTCTCCTTTCAAAACCTCACTTGATTGATTGCTTTTTTAAATCTTCCCTATTTTACCGCTCCGCTCAATCTCAACTCTTTTCCCCTTTTCTGTTCGGACATTTCTGGTCCCCGGTCTTGCATATTTTTTCTTCTTCTCATGTCTCCCTTCTCTTCTCTCTCTTTCCCGTGAGGAGTATGACGGCTGGACCTCAACCGAAGAACATTTGCATTTCCTTCTTCTTCATTTCCCGTTATCTCTCTTTCCTTTTGAAATTCTATCTAACCATTTACCTTCCCTTATTCAGTGAACGCTCGCCGGCAAAACCCTCGCGAACTTTGAATCGATGACGCCCCCCTTTCCTCCCGCCCTCCATTCACGAACCTTTTTTTGGTTGTAAACAACCTCTTCTCTGGGAAGACATCGCAGAGTTTTCGAAGCCGCTTTCCTTCGGTGCCCCTAGCTTCTCGATCGCGTTTTTTTTTTTTTTTCCCCACAACTGCCGCTCGGCACCGTTTTTTGTGGGACAGGGACCTGGGTTGTACCACGCGTTCTGCTCCATCTTGTTAAGCCCACGGTCATCGAAGAGAGGATTTCCTCCCTCTCTTCAGAACGACGGGGTGTTTTGTGGTTGAGCGAACACTCTCGAGGCAACCCCCCCCCAATTCTCCCAAGTGGAAGCGTTTTCCCACTGGCCCCCCCCCCCTTCCCTCCACCCTCCCCTCCTTGCCTTTTTTCCAATGTTTGTCCTTTGACCTTTCTTTTTTTTGGAAACGCTCCTGTGCGATCAACGAGAATACGGCTTTACCCCACCCCTTCCACGTCGTTTCCCTTGCGAAATCCTATTTTACTCTAGAAGATGGCAGAGAGCGTTTCCCGCAAAGCTTTTTTAAGTTGGACTCCTTGCTAGCATTTTTTTTGACTCTTTTAGTACGGGCGCAAAGGCTCACTTTCGAGTGTCATGTGGTATTTTGTGTGTAAAAATTCCCCAAATCCAATTCGGCTTTGGTCACGAATGAGTTTTTATACCGTGCTCGAAACCTTTGATGTAGATATGTTTGGTGACGGGATTCTCGCGAGTAACTTCCCCTCCCCTCGTTCGACGTTACCCCCTTTTTAGAAGTCGAAGATGAGTCTTTTTTCCCCACGTCCTGCCCCTTTTATTGGCTCCCGTCTACATTCTTCCTCGGACCCCTGGTTGAACATGCTTGTTTGTTTTCTTGGTCTTTTTTAAGCTGAACGTCCGTGCGGTCATCGACCAAACGCAGATTACCCCCGAATCTTTTTTCTTTTTTTTGAATTCGATACGCGTCAACAGAGATTTTCTCGGGCATTTTATCGTTGATGGAAGATGAAGAACTTTTCTTTTTCGCCCTTTTGATGATATTTTTCTCTGTTCCTTTTTTCTGGAAGCAGGATCGACTTTCCTTCAAAAGCTCTCTCGGCCTGGCAAAGCCAAACCGTCTCCCACTCGCCTGACCAACTTCTTCGTTTCAATTATGTATTTTTTTTTACTCGAAGCCCTTTGTGGATATCTAAGTGGAGAAATAAGTTGTGCTTATCAGGTTCCAAAAATTAGACGGTTCAAAATGAAAGCTTCAGTTCTACTCCCGTCCTTCCCTTTGGATCTTTTTCAGCGCTCCTCGTCGCTAAGCTTAATATTCATTTCCCTTATTCCCCCCCCGGATTCGAAATCGTAGCAACGCATTTTCGTTCGGGCAGTCTGTTTTGAAACCCCCCCTTCAGCCCTTTCCCATCAATTAGATAAACGTTATGGGATGCCCAGCATGCTCGTCACAAGGCTTACAAACCAATGTTTTCCCTCTTATCGAGGTCTTTTAGCATTATTTTTTCGCCCTTGGGTTACAACCTTGGGTGGTATGCGCGCTCTTACCCCCCCTTTGCTTTGTTCTCCTCAAATTAAACTCGTCGCCCTATTTTCTCGTTAGACTTGTTGACATGACTCTCTGCTAGGTGTTAGTGTTCACTCCGGCCGCCTTTTCTCTTCCATTCCTCTTTTTCCCCCCCTCATTTCCTTCCGGCATTGATAGTACTTCCGGGAAGGTAGAAGGTGAAAATTTTAACCGAAGAGAGTGTCCCCATGTCCCCCCCCCCACTTTTCGTGCCCCTTCAAGCGGCCCTCCAAATGGCGTTTTTCCCTAAAACCTGCACAGCCCACCTCCTTTTCCTTCCCCTAGTACGTGCTTTCCAATTGCTCGCGAACCTGGAACGTCCGATGGTAATCACCAATTTTTTTTTGCTGGGCGACCCGTCTTTCTCCTATTTTCTTGCGCGCGCCTGATGATTTTTTTCATGGCCATCTTTTCAATCCCCCCCTCTTCAAGCCTACTGATAAAGGGTATTCATTAAAAGTTTGAATGGGCTGTTTCTTCTCCGCCGCTTTTGAAGCATACTTCTGCAAGTTTCAGGCCCTTCGTGGAAAGGAATCTGGGTCCGTTTCTCCGTTAATTCTCTTTCCAGGAGAAGCCCCCCCCTCTTTCGACCCCATTCGATGATATAAAATTGATCTTTAGCCACCCCATTCATCGTTGTTTTGTCGCCAGTTCTAGACGCCGTGGTCGAACGGTTTTTGCTGACTGGCATCTCATTTTTCACTCCCAGTCCAATTTTAGGCCGTTTTTCTTTGGACATCCCCCCGCTCTCCATCAGACCTGCGCCCCCCCCCCCCAATCGTTCGGCAACAGATCGGCCAGCAACGTTCCACCCGCCGTCAAATCTCTTTTTTGGAAGTCCGTCCCCGTGCAGCTGCCCTCAGTTACGATTGCGACCCTCTCCCTCTCTTGACGGGAGTCTATAGTTCTCCTCAGGCACAAAAAAGTTCGCTCAATATCAGGTCCTAGTCGCCAACCCTTTCCTTAGATTCGTCGTTGCTCGAAACAATTTCCTCCCCCCCAAGGCCGTGAATCAGGCTTCGGTAAAGACGGTTGGCTGCACGCCCCTGAGAAGGTTCTCTAACCGTTACGCTCAATCCTTCCCCCCCACGACAAGAAGCACGACAAGTGTTCTCCCCATCACTCAAGACGAGTGATCCCCTCCGAATCCCACTTTAGGATTTTGAATGGTTTCACACCAAACCCCTCCCCTCTTGCCTTGTTGACTCGTCCGCACTACGATATCACCCAACTACTTCAGCCTTTCCCCGGGATGTTAGGCCGCGCTCTGTCCAGCTGCTTCGGCTGAAAAAATCTTTTCGATCAGCACACGCTGTTGCTGTGTTCTGCCCTTTTGTTGCAGATCCATTGATAGGTTTTGATAAGGTCCAGAGCGGTAAAAACCAGCGACTACCTTTGAACGGCACCCCCATAAATCAATAACTCCTTTTCCCAATAATTGGTGATTCTTAGAAATAGATTGAACCTTTACGTATTTTATCTCAGGTTGATAGCGGGCCCCTGTTACCCCCAATCCCGTCGTGCGTCTCCTCTAGGCCCGACAGAGCGGATGCTTTTGGATGAACAACTCAGTGTTCTCCGCCCCTCACTCTTTCCTTTCCAGGTCAGAACGGTGGTGCTTCTCGGCCCCCCACGTGTCTCTCCCGAATAATATACGGTTTCCGCTTTCGCGAGAGCGTACTGCGAGTTCGCCCGAGAGCGTCTGTCCCCCAAATCTTCTAGTCCTTCGGTGCTACCTTTTTGTTCTTTCTTTAACGTTATCTCCTTTTCGGCGAGATTTTACTCAATCTGCGTCAAGCTTTCGACCACTCCCTCTTTTCCTGTTTTTCCCTAATCCTGATTCGCTTTCAAGGGCTTACCTCATATCTGACCCAATGCTCTCCCCCCGGTTTTCTGCATTCCAGACGTCATCCGCCGCAACGGTCAGACCGCGAGTATCCTTTCTTTCCCACCGGCTCTTTTTTCCCAAACTCCTGCCCCCCGGTACCCTTCTCCCAATTTGCGAAAAGGGTTTTGAGAGTCGTTGAGCGCGCTGAAGATTTTGCACCCTCTCTCCCCCCCCGATTTTTTTTCTTTCCGGCAAACTAGCGGCGTTTCCAGTAACGTTGACGATGCGACTTTTTTTTTAGGGGTCCCTTCCCGCCAGTTTCTCAATCACTTTCTCTGTCCCGCTTTCCTCGATGACCAGCTAGTCCTTGATCCGAAAATATCGTGCGGACTCTCGAGTTTGAGTCGTCGTTTTCTGGTAACCAATTGGCGGCAATCCTTTTTAAGTGCCCACTTTTAATCTTTTCTTTAAGGAACTGACAACTCATTTTCCATAGTAAATCTTATCTTGACCCAAAGTTGTCCAGAAAATATTCGATGGAAATCTTTCCTCTTTCACCGGAATTTGGAGACCCTTCCCCTATGGCCCTTCCAACAATAGTCTTCTTTGATTGCACCCCTAGAGAGCGCATCCCCTTTCTTTCTTTTTTTGTATGTAATATCTACGTTTTTCCCCCCGTCAAACTCCTGGGCAAGCAACGAGTCTTTTCTCTTTTGATATGCCCGCAATCCAATCGTTTTTTTTCGATGGATGGATTCCGGAATGTTTTCAAGAATAATTGTCGGTTTACAAGACAACTCTGTCCCGCAATCCCCCCCCCAGTGATCTTTGAATCCCGATCTTGCCCTAGTTTGCGATTCCATCTCTTCTTACGAGCTATTAAAAACTTAACGCGTTTTTTATGGAAAGCCTTTTTGAAAGATAAGCAGTTGCGTATTGACACTGCCGACTTCTACTCCTCTCCAGATAGGAGAGTTGTGTTTATGGAGTCTCCTAATCTGACGAGAGTAGTTTTGTTAAGCCGAATCGTATTTTCGAAGACCTCGTACCCGTTGCTTCCTAAAAATAAGATATCAAGATTCGCAGCATAGGACTGATGACGTTTTGCTTGTCCCCCCAAAAACTTGTCTGCAGGTAAAGTTTTCCGAAATGAAGTACTCAGAGCCAGGCAGACATCTTTGTTCCCCCCTCTGGTGGCCGATATTTTTATCTAGGGCCGCGCGCGCTAGATCCAGCCGCGTCCAGCAGCCAGCTTTTTTCCTTTCGCTCCACCTCCGGTGTTTAAGGCGTTTCGTCCTTTATTTCAGGAAGTTTCTCCTTTTCATCCCCTAATACTGTTTTTCTGAGAGATCCCCTCAATGGTCGGTAAAATCTCCTGAACACTTACTCTCCCTCCTTTTTTCGATCTTAACGCGGTGCCCTCTTCGGTCCTCCCCCTCTGCCCGAGCTTTCCTCCTCGGCCAGACAGAAAGCTTCCCACATAGTGACACACCTTTCCGCTCGTCCTCCGTCCCCCCTTTAACCTTCAAGTTTGGGATTCCCCCTCAAGAAAAGTCATAATATAGCTGCGAACTTTTTGCAGATAGGAGAGTCTTTTGGATCGGCTACTGTAGGGACTCTCCGAAATTACTTCCCCGACGCGACCCCAAAAAACGACTCGGCGATTATTGGCCTCCCCTCATGCCAGCCTCTTTTCAAGTGCTTTTTCTTTCTCGCGGCTTGAAGCTCCCGGAGATTCGTTTGCAAGAAACCCAATTTACTTTTTGTCAAGATCTTTTAGCTGAGCGTCTTTCACTTTTTTCTTCATCGATCTAGCCCCCCCCTTGTTGAGTTTTTTCAAGGACTGGCTCTTCCCTCGTTTGATTGAGCTCAAATGATTCGGGAGGACCCCCAGGGAATCATTCTTCTTTCCCCCCCAAAACTATTCTTTCTTTGTCCCAAAGCTCTTCTCCCTGCCGATGCTCCAATTTGTGTTTCTCCCTCCTTGAAACTTTCGATCTTTCACCTTTCACCCGGGGACGAGCGAAATCTTTGCTCGCGCTTTTTTTGACCAGACGAGTTTTGCCTCTTCTTTATAGTGCTTTTTAACAATAACCAGCGTCTCGTGGACTTTCTAAGATTGGCGTGCTTCCCCTTTGCGAGATCATCTTTATCCAAATGGATTTCTTCGGTCATGCTCGGTCCAGCTTCGTGCACTTTCCTTGCTTTTTTTCCTTTGGTTACGAAAAAGTTACGACCTCAACTCGATCTTTTTTCACAGATCTTTTCGTATCGGACGATTGTCTCGCCCTATTCTCCCCTTTTCGATGAAAAACCTTTATTTATTCGACTGCCGGAACATTTTTGACGTCCCCCCCCTACCTCCCCCACGATGCTTTGACCCGCATCCCGATCGTTTACCGGTACTAAAATTCGCGGCGCTTCCTTGATTTTTGTTTTTCTTCCATCCCTCCCGCCCCCCCCTCTTTCAACCCTTTTTTTTTCTTCCCTCGTGGTCCAGGGCCTGAAGGATTTTTAGAAAATTTCGACGGGTTCGGCCCCCCCTCTCTCTTCTGGGCCCGTGGGCCTGGATGACTTTATTGCTCCGCACTAAGGCATTTCAGCTTTGCTTTCTCCCTGTCTAAAGCTCCTTCTTCGTCTCCCGCTCGAAAGCTCTTGGAAAGTTCCCGTAGACCCCTCCCCGCTTGTTACAGTTTCTTTCTTCGCGAAAGTCTCGTATCAGACACTCCCGGTTCGTTTGGTCCTACGAATTTTGAAACGCACTTTCTACGGTCACTCGCCTTTTCGGGCCTCCCCGTTGCTAAACCGATCTATTCGTCCCCATCGTCTATTCACTTTGCGAGTATCGGCCGTCGTCAGGGACGCTCACTGTTAATGCTGGCCCCTCGTTCTCTTGGCCATTTAATTCGTATTACGCTCGCTTAAGCCTACGGCCGGAGTCCGATGTGTTTCCAGGGAACCCAACGCGATCAACACAGCATCTGTACCTCGGTTTTTCTACTTTTTTTTCCTCTAGAACCCTCATTTGCAGAGAGTTACCCTTGGATTTGTAATGAAAGACGTTTTTCGTTTGCCAGCGGCTTTCGATCCCCCCCCCCTCCAGAATACCCCGGAACCCACGGTGTCTCGAAAATACTTTTGCGTAAAGGATCAGATCGCACGAAATGGCGAGCGCGGCCTCCCCATGTCCGTTCCCTTAACACTTGTGATATTTTAGTGTACGTGCGGGCCTCGAACACAGCGAAACATCGGGCGGTGTTTTCCACTAGATTCAAATCCTTTCCTTTATTTTTCTTTTTTTCCCCCTCTTTTTTGCAAGCTCGTGCAGTGACTCCCCGGAGGTTCGATCTTGCCGTTTTTACGGAGAGCGGTACACGGTTTGTTTATAACACCCATTCCTTTCCTTTCGATGTAAATTTGAAAATCTTCTTCCCAAGGAATTTTTCTCTCTGTGACGCCCCAGCTAAATCTGTGCGATTTGTCCCTTCACCCGCATGGCTGGCCTCTTAGCGATAATCCTAGTCCGCAGACTCCTAGAAAATCAAGGACTGAAGTTCCCGACCTGAGACTAGCTGATCTCCAGAGATTTCAAAAGCCCGATTTCTTGGACTCCGTTGAGGGACGATTTGCCGAACCTTCTGGTGTTCGCATGGTACGCTGACTTCTTTTTATTTTCCTCCCGTTGCGCCTGGAATCTGTGCAGGAACAGTATTTTTTCCGATAGGCCCTGTAAGAACAACGTTCAGACAAGTTCAACATCTTCCGTCCCAAAACCAGGACCACCCACCCCCCCCCCCCCCCCCCCCCACCCCCCCCATTTCTTCACGAAGCCTTTGAGATTCCTCGAAGTTGAGCAAGAAGTGTGCTTCGGGCAACTCGAGTCCCCCCATTCCCCCTCCCAGGCCGTCAACATTTCCACTAATGGTCGGCGACTGCCAGTCAGTGCGGAAGCTCCTCTAACTCACCGCTGAATCATTCTTTCCTGGAATCCTGGATCGCCCGGCGGATCACCTCCCTTGTGTGCTCGTCACTGTTCCAACAAAAGCCGCAACCGTCGCGCGCCCATAAAATTATCCCTTTGATTTGTCCAAGACCCCCCAAACCCGTGTTTTACCACATCGGCGTCTTCGGTTCGCCGCGCCTGGGAAGCCTTTCTGCCCTTGTCCCGGTTGGTCTTTTGATCGCTACCAATTAAAGAGGTTGCGGTCGCCGCATTTCCAACGTTTTGATCCTCTTTCCGTTCCACTAACCCTTCAGTCCCTCTTTGTGTGTAAATTGTCACTCAGGACCGGTGAGCTGCCTCCTTTCTCCCTCCTTTTGTTTTTCGTCTTCGCTACTAAGCGGTTCCCTGTGAGTGAAAAATTTTCCACCTTAGAAGAGGGACTCATACAACAGTCGTCCTCCCCCTCAACGAAAGCGGAGCAGCTTCCCCTGGCGTGGCGACGCGTATCGTTAGTAAGCTCCTCAACCTGGCCCCCAAAAATTTCCACCCGCAAGAGCGGCTTCCAGGTCGCCGAACGAGCTCCTTGTGTTTCCCCCCCCCCAATTGTGTTGGATATTTTTTTATGAGGTGAATCTCCCCGGTTGCAGATTTATTGTCTTACGACGGTTGCTTTGTGTTACACTCATCTCCCGACCCCACCCAATAGTTGAGTCACTGCGCGATAAAGGTATTCAAGGAAGACTGACACGCCGACTTTTTTTCCCCTAACGGTTTCTCGTCACGTAGACCGGGGAAATAGTGGAAATCGAAGGCCTGGTTCATTTGATCGATTTCACTTCTATTCACAATTCTTACCCCTCTCATCAACTTCGTATATCAAAAGCAATAGGAATCTTGGTTTCGTCACTCTCTTTTCCTTTCCGAACCTGCTTGAGGAAGGGGACGATGAGAATCTTTCCCTGCCACCCTCCAAGCTCCCCTTTTTGGCAGACGTCCTTTCAACCGTCGCTACATCGACCCGTGCTTACAAACCTGGTCGGGAGTCCTTCCCACACCCCCAAACGGGCCCCGGAGATGGAGTGGCTTAGAGGAGAGCATCGTCTTAAGTCCGAGCATTGATGTGTCGGTTTGATGCGTCGCGCTTTTCCTCTCCCTTAAATCCTTACCTCCACCCCCCGACCGAGAATTTTTGGCCATTGTAGACAAATGAAGATTCAGTGATCGCCGGGCCTCCCTCTTGCAATTCTTCCTGTTCGGACCTTTACCGCTGATCCAAGAGCTCGGTTCTAGACAAACCTAAGAGCGTTCAGTCAAACGGCCGAGAACTACCCTCTTTCTTTTGGACGCCGCTTGTGCTTCCAGTAGACCTAAAATGATGTGGATCTATGTGACCCACCAAACCGCCTCTTTTGGTTCTTTTCTGGACGCGTCCGAAATAACCCCCTAAACCAACTCTTTGCGTCTCCCCCGTGGGACGTTCCACCGGAGCGGTTTTTCGGCCGCGCTAGCGAGGCGTCTGCCCCCTCTATCTTTTTCCCATTATTTTCGCTCGACTCTTTGTGCGTGTGATGATTATAGATGCTGGGTTTTTTTCACAGCGCGTTGGCACCAATAACGCTCGCGAGTTTTTTCCTCCAACATCCATATGGACAATAGGCCTCAAATCGCTGATTTTCCTACGTCGCAGCGTCCATCGTCGATTTTTCCGTATTTAGTTTTTGTTCCCGTTTCCCCCCCACATAGACATCCCGGCCGTGATGAGTCTTGCGCGAGCGATCTAGAGTCTACCCTTTGGCCTTCCCCCCCAAGATAGTGTAGTTTTCCCGAACTCGCAATTTTAACCAAGGAGCGTCCAGGTCCCGAACCGGTGAATTTGTAAGGCGGCCCGTGGAATCTCCCCCCATTTCCCTGACAGACTTTTTAGATGTCGCCTCTTGGAGGAACAAATCTGCGAGTGACGGCAGCGAGCGTTGCGTTTCCCTCTTACCTTTCCCCTGTTCTAAAAGATCTTCAAGTTTGGAAGGGAGAGAAAGGGACTTCAGGAGAGCTTTCTCTTCGCGGTCACGCTGTTTCAAAGACGCTTTTCAGCTCTCTTTCTTCCTATTTAGAACGAGACGAATTCCTATGACCCTGTATATTTAGGTTCGGCCATACAGAGTACACGCCGCCAGGGAACTCTCGAGAGATCGACCCCAGTAGCGACCCCCGCGAACTGTTCTCCCCCCCCCATATAATCCCCTTGTGAATCCAATGACCGACAGAAAATTGTTGTGTCTGTGAGAGTGGGGGCGGATTTGAAGTGGAGGAAGATTGCACCCCCCCATAAATCAATCGTGCCTTTCCTCGTCGCCTTTTATTCCCCCCTTTCCCCCCGATCGGATACTGTGTCAAGCCTTTGAGAGCGCGCTGGCCGTGGAACCTTCCTTCAGTCATGTTTCCAGCCTGTTTGCACCCCCCCCCCCCCCCATTGCGAATGGTCCGGTTTTACCCTCAGTCCTACGACCAGCGTTGCGTGCCTCCCCCGAGTTCTCCGTTCCGATGTAACAAAGACGCCGGAACATCTCGAGTTGTCTCAACCTTCCCCTCTTTTTTCCCCCCCCCTGTGCTCGCGTGTAATCTTTGCTTTAGGAAACCGTGCCGCTTCATTCGACGTTTCCACCCCCCCCCGATCCTTTTGATTTTTCCCTTCAATAAATTGCCGAGTAACCATTAGAGGACCACGCGGGCTCCATTCCGTCTTTTTTCTTTTTTGTCTAGAAGCGCAGTTCCTTTCTTCTTTTCAACCTTTGTTAGGTCAGATCGAAAGTCCTTCAAAGCGTTTCCACCAAATTGTCGCATTTCACCACACCCCCAAACAATCAAGTCCGCTGTTCCTCCGCATCAATCTTTTCCGATGAGGGATTAATCGTCCTCGAATAATTTGTCGCCTTAAAGCAAACTTTTTCTCCCTCCCACTTCACCCCCCCTTTATTCTGTGTACCCAATAATCTGCTCCTTTCCGATAAGAGCGCCGCTTTCGCTCTTCCACCCCAGGAACCTGTTTTTTTTTTTTCCTAAGCGACCTTTTTTTTTTCCCCCATCGTTCGGGCGATTTTCGCAAAAGCTCTCATAAAGAATCCTTGCCCTTTCATGATGCTCCGTCTGTTTGATTGGCGCGCGCCTCTCCTTCTCTTGGGTTCTCCCCGTCAATTTAGCCTCATTCTCCCCTTCTTTTTAGACCTAATCCAAAACATCAGCTCTTGAACGAGTTTCCGGAGAGAGATGATGCCTTATTCACCCAAAAATGACCTTTTAAAAAGCGTCCCTTTTAGAACGGGCAAATGAAGGAATTAGGCCGCTCTTTTTCAGTGTTCACTCTTCTTTCTTTCTGTTTAATTGAGCCCCAAAGCGCGCTCTCTACTTATAAACTCCGGAACAAAGAGGTCGCCCCTTTTTTTTTTTCTCATCGACTTCCTCCATTGGAAGCTGTTTGAGTTTCTCGCCTTCCCTTTTTAAGGG
>Ga0179593_1445285_pt1 | contig 12263 bp, 14 predicted proteins | sample CZODoug2_1_08_16_FD_185931 | JGI IMG/M metagenome (GOLD analysis project Ga0179593, IMG submission 185931) | Vadose zone soil fungal communities from Angelo Coast Range Reserve, California, USA - CZODoug2_1_08_16fungal (PacBio error correction) | ecosystem: Environmental > Terrestrial > Soil >... | reverse complement strand
AAACGAGCCTGATTCTTCCGGTCTCCTTCACACGATCGAGATCGGCGCTTTCGAATGCTCTTTCTTTTTTCCTTGCATGTCTGCCCCCTTTCATGCGGCCGGACCTTTAGATCCGATTGCGTCGGCTGATTTCCCCGATTTCCTCTTCCTTGAGGGCGATTGGGCGCCTTTTTCACTCGTTTTTCCCGCCCGATCATATACGTCCCCCCCCTCTCCCTTGATGGTGACTCACTCCAAAACTATACACACTCCCCTGGAGGGCCAAGCTTGCTTCTCTTCTCTTTGTTTGATCTCGCTATTACTGATTACGTGTTTTTGCGATTTTCTCCCTCCGGCTCGCAATCGTCACGCGAATTCCCCTATTGTCGAAATTCGCCCGCTTGGTCCGGGTTTAATATCTCTCCCGAACGGCTCGCCGGTCATTTAAATCAGTCCCCCTTCAATTTGTCATCATCGAGCTTTTTGCATTTTCCCTCATTTTCCTTTTTTCCCCAATGATTCTTAAGGCCCCAAAGCTTTTGTTCTTCGATGGGCCATTATTTTCTGCGGTCAAGTCCCTTGTCAGATCGGTGTGGTGTGTCCACTTCCTGTTCACTTCCCTTTTCTCATACTTTTTCGCTGATCGCTTTGTTTCTTCCGCCGCAATAAGATCCCGTTACCCACGCTTTTATAAACACTCCTACAGCCCCGCCGGTTTTGCGATCCCGTGAACTTCTCCCACGACTCTCCCACAATAGATTGATTTTCAAACCCCAGTGCGGCGCCACTGAGATTAGCAGACTTGATTTGATGAAGTCGGCATGTTTACCTTTTACTCTCCCTCCTTGGCAAAGGCCGGGAATGACCTACCCTCCGAGCCTAAGTCGTCATCCCCCCTTTCTCTTTTCTATAGACATGCGCGCTTTACTTGCCCCTGCACCAGTGGCCATCCTTCTTTCCCGATCACCGGGACACCTCCTGACTCCTTTCCGGTTTGCCTGCAATTCGTTTGACTAGGTTTGCTCTGGGATCGGCAGGTTTAGTTTTCCCTCTGCCTTGATCGGCCCTAATCCCCCCTTGACGGTCCTTTTGATCAGAATGCAGCGTGTCTTGATCGCCGCAACCACTCTAAGGCTTGATCGGTTGGTTCGCCCATACCTTGGATTTTTCTTTGGTCGTCACTTATGGGTTCGGGCTTTCCTTTTTCAAAGCCATCGCAGAGTGTCCCCCCCCCGTGAAGCACCCTGTCGCCTCTAGCAATTCTAGTTCTCCGGTTTCTGGGGTACACCGCGCCTGTCCTTCCCTTCCCTGTTCCAAAGGTCACTCCAACACGGGTCACGACGACCCATCTAATCCCACCGGCATCGAGGTACGTCGATGGTCGCGGCTTTTCCAACTTCCCCATCATTTTGATTTTCTTTCACTGGCCGGCTCACCCCGCTTTTTTTCCCTTCCTGGACCGTCGGGACCACCTTCAGATCCTCTGCTTGCCGTTGGAATTAACTGCGTTTCCATCCCTGTAGTTTTCCCCGCTGCCCTGCGCCCATCACTTTTATGACGAGATCGCTGGTAGGTTTCTGGCCCCCTCTTCTCATGCCTCCTTGATGAGACATTGCCTTTCACTCCTATTCTCCAAGGAGCCCATGTTGCGCCTCTCCTTGCTCACTTCTTTTTTTTTAGGGTTTTCGCCTGTTTCCGTCGGGACACCCATACGCAGCTTCGGCTGCATTTTCCCACTTTTCACTACAGATGCGTCTTGACTCTCTCTTTTTTTCAGCCACCCCCCCCTTTTTGACCCCCCCCACCCCTCCACCCCCCCCGTCCGAAAATGGGGGGAGTAATCACCGGATTTACTGGATCCTCCCTTTTCGCGGTGTCTGGACTTTTACTGGGCGCCTTTTGCCCCAGTTCGCAAGAAAACGGCAGCGTGTAGGTTCCTCCCCCTTGACCTTCTGGTCTTCTTAGCTTCCTCCCCAGTCTTACGAACGCGTGCGAGGGCCCTCCTTCCGTCTTCCTTGCCTGCCTGTGCCGACTTGTTGGCTTTTTTCTTTTTCCCTCCCTTTCTTCCCACGCGTCGTTTTCCCTCTCTTGACCTCTTTGGCTAATGCGATTACCGGTTGTCATTTTATCAGAAGCTTGCTTCGCCCGTCTGCCCTGCCTTAACTCTCGGGATTGCCTGGGTTCTTTCCTTCCCCCCCACTGTCCCTTCCACTCGCAGTCATGAGGTTGTTTCGAATGCCGATTTCCGACATTTCTTTATGTTGAGGTCGCAGTTTTCTTTTTTTCCCGCGCACCCGCACTGCCTCGCTTCTTTGGGGTCTTTTTTTCTCGTTTGAAGTTTGATTGACTGGTAATAGCCGTCGGTGTTTTTCCGCCTTCCCTCTTCCAATCAAATTGACGTCTTTGCTTTCAATTTCCTCCGTTTTTGCAAAAAGCCGGGTCTGTTTTGATGTTTGAAGAATGTCTCTCGGCCTTTTCTTTTTCCCGCGCCGCGGCTCTTTCCCACGCGCGGGGACTCCAGACTCCCCCTTCGGAATCGTTCTTATCTTTTTTCTCGAGCTTGCCCTTCCTTCGCATTTCTAATGGCGCCACCTGTTTCAGATGTCGCTATATGCCTCCGGGTTTAAGATTCCCTTTCCATCGGGGTGGTGTGTTTTTTTTTTTTTTTTTTTTTTTTTTTTGGGGCGTTCTTCTGGTGGTTTTGGTGTGCTTTTTTGTGGTTGTTTTGGGTTGGGCTGACGACGCCTCCTAGGCTGCGCGGATTTATCCTTCCCCACTCCTCGACGGGGACGACTTAGCCTTTTTTTTCTTGTTGGGTTATTGGAGGCCTCGCCCCCGGCCAGTTGTCTCGGTTTGTGCCGACTCAGCTTTTAATGCCGTAAACGTTTGTGTTTTCTTCTTTCTTCCTTCTGCTCGAAATCTTCGCCTCTTTGGTTCGAGGAGGCAACCACGCCGGGGTGACCGCCAGCGTGCTCTAGTGACCCTTTGCCGGCGGCGATGGCCCTTTATTTTTTCCCTCTATTTACCAGATAGGATTCGCCCTTTTGTCTGGACTCTCTTTTCTTCTTGTTCCTCCTTTTCCCTTCGCCTTTCCACTTTTTTCTTCTGCCTAATCTTTAGCATAGGCCACGACTCAAAATCCATGCGTGATCACGCTGCTTTCAACTTATGTTTGCTCCCCGAGGCCCTCGGTATTTTCTTCCCGTTTTCGCGTCAAGCCTACGGGTTCCACCCAACGTTCCGTTATTCACATGGTCACATGCATTTAGTCCCCCCTTCTGACACTGGCCGGCTGTTCTTTTTTTCTTTTTATATCACGACCCCAACTACCTTTCCTAGCCGTCGTCACTTTCGTCCGGCTGCTCAATCGCGATGTCCCTAGTTCTTCCCGGTGATTCTTGCGTCTTCCCCCCGACCTCTCAGTGATCGTGACAACGGCTTTCGTTTTTCTGGTTGACCAGCCGGCTTGTTTCCTCTTTGATCGGGATTTCGAGGCGCAATTTTCCTGTCTTGCCCCTCCCCACCCCCTCTTTTTTTCCCTTCCCGCGGGTTCGTTTTTTTTTCGTTCGCCTCTTCTGACTCCTGGTCCCAACCTTCGATCACGACAGATTCACATTTTCATCACGGTTTTCTCTAGCGACCTCGGCTTTGCCAAAAACCGAGGGCGGCCAATCTGACTCCCTTTTTCCGTCGGCAGCTTCTTTTCCCCGACGGCGGCTTTCTATGCAGCAAGACCCCCCAAACCTTTCTTTAGGATTCAAGCTCCTGTGCAGTGCGATCGTAGCAGGCGCATTCCAAGGGGCCATTCTCCTCTACACTCCCTGTTTCTTTTTTCGCTGCATCACTCCTTAATAAAACATGATCTATGGAGTCTTTTTTAAGCGCCGTGACTCTTCCCTCCCTCCCACCCGTCGGTGAAATTCTGATTTCTTCTGAAACCTCTTTTTTTGATTCCCCCACGCGCGTTTCGCGCAATTTTCCCCCTTGATTGCTTCAGTAAAGGAACGCGTTCCTCCTTTTCGAGGGCCTTATACCCTGATTAAGTCGTATTTTTGCGATCTGCGTACCGCTGTTGAGGGGCCAGTCGCTACCCCCCTCTATTTCTGAATAAGTGAAAGTCTTAATTTCCCTTTTTTTTCCAGACTCCGACGGCGCGCCGCTTTCTTTTTTCCTGAGTGGAGCCAGAGCCCCCTTCCAGATCGCGGGGTTTGGATAGTCAATACCGGTGTGACCTTTTCACAACTCTTTGCCGTGGGTTATGGTGGAGAGTTTCTTCCTTCCGGTTAGAAATGAGTCTTAAATCTTTTTCTCCTAACCTTTGTGGGACGTTTTCAGGTTGCGCGGCGCTTTGAGTTGTCTTCTATCGACGGGGTTTTCCCCGATTTCACCCCAATGACTTTTTGATTTTTCTCCAATCACCAAGGGGAGATTGCCCCCCCCCCTTTTTTTTGGTGGTCTCTGAGATATTCGGGCGCACCTCTGCGATCAAGCCCCCATGCCATTTTAAGAATATTGGCCCCCGACCTTCCCCCCCCCCGATCGCTCTGGTCATGCTTATTGCGGATCGGCATCGGTGCCCCCCCCCTACCCAGGAGCGGGCGTTGTACTCCCAGCCCGCGCTCTTCAGGTTTGGTTTTTGATCTTCTTGTGTGGACTCAGGTGCCAGGGGAAATGGAACACCGTTTTTTTTTCTAGGGCGAATCTCTGAAGTGACATCATCTTCCACCGGATCTCTTTTTTATCTTGTCGTCGACATTGCTCATTTTTCGACAGGGATTGCCCTTTCGATTCTCACCCGGCACCGTCTTATTTTTTCAGAGAAGGGCGAGGCGCTGTTTCCTATGGTTTTTCAAGTTTTCCTTTCCCCGCGCGGTTTCGGCCTGGCCCAATCCTCCTTCCCTAACGCATAAGGTTGCCACTTTTTCCCTTTTCGCCCAAAATTCATTTCTTAACACCCCACGATTCAAGCCCTTCTTCTTTTTTCGGCGCTCGGCACTCCTTCTCTTTACCCTCATTCTCCCGACGTTATTTCGTCGCCTGATGGCATGGTCCCCCCAGGCTTACCCCGCGGCATCTGAACTCCTCTTACCTCCCATTCAGGCAACACCTCGTTTTTTCTTTCACTTGGAGATAGTTGGTTGACGTTTCTGGGAATGTATGTTTCAACGTATTCATCGAGGCACGTTTTAACTTTGTTGATCAAGAGCTTCTTTTTTGTCTGACGATGGAAGCGCTTCTTGTCTTTCATTCGGCTGCACGGCTGTCATGGGCACGGTGCTTATCTCTCTCCTGCAATCAGCACTACTCTTTCTATTTTCTTTCGCCGCACTTTTGCGTGTGGTTTTCACCATTTTCCCTTTTTTTTTTTTTTGAGTGCTTATCGAAAGTTGAGCGATCGCCCCTTCTATTCCTTATTTTGCCTGGATGAGGCGTGCGAATTTTTTTTCTCTTTTTCACGATCTTTGGCGTCATTTTTTGCTTTTCTTAGCAGCGAAAGCGACCGCTCCCCGTTCTTATGTAACGTCTGTTTTTTCCTTTCCGTGATTGCTTTCAAGGTCTGTTTGAGATTCCCACAACTATTTCCATTTGACGACTTTTTTTGCGCTTCCTTCAGATCATTGGTGCCGATTTCACTTGCCTTTCTATTCTTTTCAATCGGACCAGACCGACATTGATTTTTTTTCCCCTTAGAGCGGAAGATTAGCCGCCTTTTTTTTTCCTTCGACCCCCTATCCCGGCGCCCTCTTTCGATCCTCGACGACGCCAGGTTTTTCCTTCAATCGCGTGACGATCTATCTTTCCTTCTTCTTTCGCCACCATCTTTTTTTTTACATTTCTTTTTTCCCACCACATATCGCTCCCGCCGCGATTGCTTCTTTGGTTGGTGCTTCGTGACGTTGGCGGCGTCCCATCACCTTTTTTTTCTTCCTTGGATCGATGATGTGCGCTTGGGCGTTCTTTTTTTTTTTAAATGTCTCCCAATCGCCCCCTTTCCTCTTGCACCGATGTCGACTCACAGCCGCCGAACGTTCATCTCCTTTCTCAGGTCAATGAGCCCTCATGTTCAAGTCGCCCCCTGGACTGCTTAAGCATGGCGGTTCAGTTTCTTGCCGCATGGTAAAGCTTTCGGCTCTTTCTTTTCTCTCTTTTTGTTCCCCTCTACCGTTGTTGTTTCCTCTCTTCTGTCGGCAAGCTTTACCCTTTGCCCTCCCCTTCTCTTCCTAGATATCCTGCCGCCAATGTCCCTTTTCCGGAGTCTCCTTCTCTTTCAATTCTGTTTCAATTGCAGTCAGTCGGGAGATCGATTTGCGTTCGGCTTTTGATTCGCCCACTTTCCGAGTTCTGGCGTTTTCGGCGCGAGTTTTTTCATTTTTCCTTCCTTCAGATGTGCCGATTCCTGATGCTTTTTTTCTCCTACCCTCAACGACATACCCCACCTTCTCTTAATCCTAGGAGTTAGCGAGCTATGTGTTGATCTTCTTCTCCCTTCTTTTTGTTCAGATGTGGTGAAGCAGCTGTTTTTCGCCTCCTCCGCTCTTCGTGTCGTCGAGGATAGCCCCGTTGTTTTTTTTCGATATTCTAGTACTCCTCTTCCGTCGGCTTTTCGTGAGCGCTCTGATGTCGGTCTGGTTCCGTGAAATCTCCTTCTCTTTTGATGTCATCTTACCAATGCTTTCCTTACCTCCCCTATAAGCGTCGATGGGCCATCCTTTTTCCGATTTTTTAGCCTTGAACCGGCAACTTCCTGTGAAACTTTCCCCTTGTTCTCATTTTCAATCTCACGGTGGCGCTGTATCGTCTCTTTTTTCCCCATGACGCCAATAAGATCGGAACATTCCTTTCTTCATCAAGGCAAATCTGATGGCATCGTTTTTTACCAATGTTTTCCTCACACCGACTAAGTCCAGAGCTTCCCAAACGCAACTTGTTGCAAACGGCGCAGATCTAGCTTTTTTCTGATGTCATGGAGAAGGCTTCATGTCCTTCCGTTCAAGACCGCTCTTGCCCACGTCTGAGACGCCCCATTTCCTTACGTCTTCCCCAACACCGCCTTGTTTTTTTTCTGACCTGCGCGCCTTTCTTGTTTTACTTCACGTTCATCCTTCCAACAATACGTACCTCACGAGAACTACGGCGTCAGGGAAAGAACCGCTCGGTTGTTGCCTTCTTTTTCTCTTCGTTTGCATAGGTTTGCAGGATGCTTTGGGTTTTTTTCACATTCCATGCAGGCTCGGCTCCGGATTTTTTTTGAGAATTTATCAGCCTTCAGAGATCCTCTCGCCGCCAACCAGTGATCCGGGCTTGATCTTTTGTTCGATTCTGGATTTGTCGGGCTTCGGTTTCCCTTTTTTTTTTTTTCCCCTTCTAGGGTCCGCCGAAACCGTTCGCCTTCTCCCTTCCAAAACATCTTCGCCACTCCTCGCCTTCTTGAGCACATGGTTTGCGGATCACCGCGCTTTCCTCTTCAATTTTTTCAAGCACACGGGATTCCTCCCTCTTAGCAGCCTTGCGTTCGGCTGTGGAAGAATGTTTTAGTCTTTCGACCCTCCCCCCTCCATTGAGGTCATTTCCCGGGCCCTTACACCTTTCCTGATGACCAAAATGTCGGGAAACACCTTCCTCTAGCGTTTCTTTCACGTGGGCTCATTGAAGACTTTGTCCTTTTTTCATCCCTGTTAGGTCCATACTTCCCGATGCCGCAGGCACCGGTCTTAGGCTGTAGGCGTATTTCTGCCACTTCTTAGTCGCGACCATATCTTCTGGTAATGTGAGCGTTTGCTCCCGACTCCTCTTTTCCCAATTGCGCCCTCTCCCCTTGTGGTTCTTTGCCCTCCCTCCCCTCTTTGGGGGTGAGGTTGTTGCCGCCGCTACCGTCGATAGACCTAATCCGGCAGCCTCAACCCCAACCCCAATGGGAGAGGGAAGAAAGATGCGTCCTTTTTCCTCTTCGAGGTTGCAAAACCCCCATCCACCCGTCACCGCCCGGACTTGTTTTCCAGTATTCACCGGTCTTCTGGATCCCCGCTTCGACCTTTTTCTTAATTCTTGGGTCTTGCCTTGTACCTAGAACGGCATCCCGCTTTTTTTGAAACCCACCTTGGACCTTATGGGCCGATCCCCCAACGCGTCTAGAATGCCTTAGCGACGGGGCCTCCTCTTGTTCCTGTTCGCATAGGTCCCTGATGTCCCTCCGCTCAGCTGAAGGTCTCTCTTCTCCCCTCTCTTTTTTTCCAGTCCTTAAAAAGTTTTCTTGTCGGAAAAATGGACATGAGTGGAAAATTAATGCCCGTTCCCCTTCCCTCCCCAGCGTTTTCTCCTCGCTTGCCTTTCTCTTTCCCCATCACAGTCTCGGGATTGCGGTTTTACTATTCACGGCGATGTCCCCATCACCTTCTCGAATGCAGGTGAGGCGTTCTATCTCTAGTTCCTTTTCTTTGCATTCTTTTGAACCCGGAAAAACTTTATGCTGTCTCCTTGCTTCGCAATGCCTCGATGATCTTGGTTTCATTCCTTTTGTATTGCTGCCGCCTCTCCTCCCGTCCCGGTGCTTGCCAGCTTTCTTTTCCCAACAACGTCGGCGGAGAACTTGCTTCCTTCGCCTTTGCCCAAAAGGCCGAGGTCTTCCGATTTTCCTTTTTCATCCCTGTGATGGTGACAGATTGGTTTTTTCTCTCTGACTCGCGTACGCTGGCCTTCGAAAGTTTTTTGGGTCCTAGACCCCGCTGCGAAATAAGTTTGAGGTCTCTTTGGCCACCTTTCAGGCCCGCCCTCGTCCTATCATTTTTTTTGGCTTCTTCAGGATTTTTCTTTTTTTTTTTCTCTTTGTAACGTCCGCGCCGCCGCCCTGGACCGCAGCAATTTCCGCTCTTCTTTATATCCCTCCGCTCGTTTCCGTACGACGGTGACGAACTTCGTTTGACCCTTTTTTTCTTGTGTTTTGATGGGATTTGGTTTGATCCAGGCCCGTTTTTATCTTTTAATTTCATCATGCATGAACGCCTTCTCACATGAAAGTTGTGCGGCTTTTTTCGGTCATAGTGTACGGCCTCGACGCCGCTCTGAGATGGACCTCACACCGCCTTTTTTGAAGAGGATCAGCATCACCCCCCCGCCGGCCCGGCTGCGGGCGATTGTTCCTCTTATAGACAGAAGTGTTCGTTTTTTTTTCACGATTTATTTTCCTCTTCCTCCGTTGTTGCTTGTTTTCTTCCCCCTATTTCCCCCTTCCTTGCATAGATCTGGGTCCATCTAGCGACCTTTCCGGACCTTTTAGATTGGCTTTTCCCCCTTGGATTCAATGCGTGCGGGGTTATGCGCGTTCGCCACCGGTGTAGTTCGATTTCGAGGCCGCCTTCCCTTTCCCTTACCACGTTACGGAATTTGTCTTGTTTGAGTTCGTAACACAGCGCTAACTTGGATCAAGGTCGTTTCTCCAGCCCACCCCCACCCTTTCTTTTCCGTTCACCGTCGAGGACTTTCCCCCCCTCTTTTCCGATTCTGCACCGGCTCTGCTGTTTCGTCACCGTTGGCGTCGCTCCTTCTTGACCACGTTCCACTCTCTCCTCCTTGCCCCAGCCGCTGGTTCGCCTCCTTGAGGAGTATGAGGGGCCGAGCGTCTTTTTTCTTATGATTTCCCAGGTCTGGTCGGTGTGCGTTCGAAGCCGTTTTTGACGCCAAGGGACATCCCCCCTGCCCGTTTTCCCTTTCACCATCACGGTCTGGCCCCTTCCCTTTCCAGGCGTTTTTTCAAAAAGGAGCAGGAGATTTTTTTTGAGTTCATTCCTCCCGGCCGTAGGCAAGTGCCGTTAAAAAAAGCCCCTTCTCGGTTATGAGCAATCCTAAACCTTCGTCTCCCCCCATACTAGATTTTGAGGCAATTGAGCGGTTCGGGTTTCAATTCAGTGAAGATGCGACTGCCCTCGCCATGGCCACCGCGGGTTGCCGGAATTCGTCGCTTTTCTTTCTCCTGGCTCGAGTGTGATTTTTCCTTCTTTTTTAAACCTTCCCTAACCCGACGGGTTGCCGAGACGGTTTGAATTTGGGCGCATCCTTTTCTAGATTATGACTCCCCGCCTTGGTGGAAAAGCGCATTCCTCGGTTCGATTGTCATCTGCTTTTCCGACAATACGTTTTTTCCCCATTTTTTTTGGTTTTTTGAGCCTATACTTTCAGACTTTGTCTCTGCATCGGGACTTATTCGGGTATACGCCTCAGGAGGGCCCTCGTATGGACTTCGTTTCTCTTTTTTCGACCAGAAGTCAAGGTGGTTTCAAGTTTTCTTTCCTTTTCGAATTCCGGTCTTTAAGCCCTGGTTTTAGTGGAGCACGCGCGACCAATCGTAGAAAATTCTAAGCGGTTCCCCCTCCCGTGAGTACGGGACCATTCTTCCGGAGGTTGGTGGTGATTTGAGTCTCCCCTCCTTCGAAGTTGAGCCGGAGGATCCCCCCCTTCGCCTTTTTGGAGAAGGTGGTCTTTGCTTCCCGGATGAGGGGGCCTCCTTGACAATATCTATTTGTTACCCCCCCCAAAAGGAGTGTCTTGGTTCCGTTTTCTCTCTCCCCCCCCAGAGGAGAGGGCACCCTTTTTTTCTGGGTCAGAGATATTGGTTTATGTCAAACGCCCCCAAGGCATCAAGTCTGTGCTCTTTTTTTGTTTACGAATCTTTGCTCACTCCCTGATCGGATCATTTTCTTTTCCCGCATCTTGTGCCGACCCATTTTCTTTCCCCCTCTCTTAGGTCACATGCGTGCGTTTTCTAGGCCGTCTGTTTCAGGTTTCGACATTTGTCTTGCTGCGTGGGGAGCTGTTCGGTTCTTCCTCCCCCCAACCGTCGTTCTGGTGGTCGTCTGCTTTTCTTTCGCATCATCTTCTTACGCTTTCGCCGTTTTTATCTTGTAGTTCCTTTTTTTTCGAAAGGCCTTATGCGAGGTGTGTCCGGAAAGACTTGATCATCCTGTCTTTGCGTTTTTTTTCAACTTTCCCGGCGGCGTGTTTTTATTTGGACCTCCTCTAAAAGCCAGGTGCCGACTTTTCTCAGCCCTTCTTTTTCAACCCCGCCCCGCTTATGCCCTTTCTCTGGCGATCTCCCCTTCCTTCTAACTGCACGCCGGGCCTTCTCCCTATCTGCTGGGTTCACAGGCATAAATGACGATTAATGCCATCCACTAAGATCACTCTACCTTCCCCTCTTTCTGAGCGCAGTTTTTTTCTCGGGACTGTTTGGTGGTGGTTGAAGCTGAGTTCATTCCCGTCGTAAATTGTTAAAGAGCGCACATGGCCCCGTTCCCGAGGCGGGCAAAAGCAGTATCGACCTACGTTCCCTTCAAGTCGAGCGCGAAGGAGGGAAGGGGTGGGAGGTGAGGAGATTTGCCTTTCCGATTTAGGGCCTTATTGTTCCATGGTAAAGGCTGTCTTTCCCTCTTCTTATGGACGCCTTCTTTTTTTGCCCATCCATTTCATATACCCTTGATATATTTGTTTCGTTCGCCGCTTTTTCGTTGGGTAGTTGAAGTCCACTGAATTTATGGTCGGGGGTGGCTTGGCGAAGTTCGTTAACCGATGGTCATCCTATGGGTTTGAGGCCGCCTATTGGCTGTTCATTTCTTTTTCACATTTCCCCCTTGCATCCCAGGCGATCAGCGCCCTTGATCTCCCCTACCCGTTTTCGGAAGTCCGGTACGTTGCCTCTTTCCCGTGTTTGTACCATCGAAAGAACCCAAATCTAGTTCTTTCTTTCCTTGGCGGTTTTTTTGTTCTCTTGTCATTTAAGATCATTGGCCAGATGCGCCCTTGCCGGTTCTTCTTCCTCTGAATTCACGTACAGTCCAATGGATTGCGCGTTTTCTTTCCCGCCTTTACGTTTCTGAAGATACGCGTCCCTCTATCGCTTAAGTCGTCCCTCTCTTAGCCCGCGTTGCGCTCCCTCCAAGGCGTACTTCCCCCTCTCCTTCTTCCCGTCTGTACAAGAAGGCTTACCCGCGGCTAACCTTTATTAGCCGATATCACACTCCAAGCTCGATTGGTCCCTCCGGGCTTCTCTTTTGACGTTGTAGGCGTAACATTCCCTTGTTGACCCGGCATCGGATAGATGCCTGCGCTTTGGCGTCACCTCTCGCAGAAAATGTGTACCTCCTCTATTCCTAAGCTGCACCCTGTCTTAACCGCAATCGCACTATATGCAGTTTTTTTACTTGGGCCGAAAAGCATTTCCAAATTTATCAACCTACGCGACGCATTGCGGTCCTAGTTTCTCTCGCGTGCCTGCCGCCGAGATGGTCCATTTT
>Ga0179593_1428478_pt1 | contig 12263 bp, 17 predicted proteins | sample CZODoug2_1_08_16_FD_185931 | JGI IMG/M metagenome (GOLD analysis project Ga0179593, IMG submission 185931) | Vadose zone soil fungal communities from Angelo Coast Range Reserve, California, USA - CZODoug2_1_08_16fungal (PacBio error correction) | ecosystem: Environmental > Terrestrial > Soil >... | reverse complement strand
CTTTCTCGCACCGCCGCAACACGCCCCTTGTTCTCCCCATTTTGGTGTTTTTGACCCCTGCTTTCCCAACCACAAGGAGAGTGATACCGTCCAATTTAAGACCCCTTGGGTCCGCCACTGACGTAGCTTCAGGTTTTGGGTTTTCCCTTTTTTTATCGCGGATGGTACAAAACGCGAACGATCCATCCGGCCTTGGAGCCCACCGCCCTCTGCCATGATAGCACTGGATTCCTCCAAGGCCTGTTGGGTCGGTTGTTTTCCCTTCATTCACCTGACCGCGGTTACGGATGAAGGAGCTCGTCGCTTAATGGCTCCTTTGTCCGGATTTTGTGGGCCCATTATTTCCCACCTTTTGCTGTTGATTTAACGTTAACTAATCGCCCCTCCTAGTCTTGCTTCTTAACACCGCTACCTCCCCCGTCCCAAAAGCTGGTTTGTGTTTCCCCACCCCGGTCCGCGCCGAGGCTCGCGAGCACTTATACCGCGTGAAAGACTTCCCGTACCCCCTCGGCCTTTCTCCTTCCCGACATTAACACTACTGGCCCCCAACTGTTGATCCCCTTCTTCTCTCTACTCCTCAGCAGTTTTCGCGACTAGGCCGTAGAGATTCTCGATTGGACACCTCTAAGAAGTCTACTGGGTCCCAGTCAGCATCAAACGCTTTACCTCCCTTGCCCCTGTCCCTGGTATTCCCTTTTTCCTCGTTTGATCTCTCCCTCTGCTCTTTTTAGAAAGTTGAAAAAGTTTTTTTTATGGTAATCAAAGTGGGCTTCGTCTGAGTGAGACTGGAGATATTTTTAAATTCACTCCTTTGACCTTTCGGCTGACGCGAACCACCCAGCCGCCCTTTCTCCCCTTTTCTTTCTTTTCACCTAGATCCTTCCTTTTCTTTATTTCTCATATTCCCCCCTTATCCCGTGTAGTCCGTCCATTTCTTGCCGTCGGTTGCGACGCGAGCCCTCTGTGGCATGATTATGACCTTGAAAGGAGTGAAATTTCGCGCACTTAGTTGTACAACGACCTTTCGCTACCCTTTTTCCCCCTCGACACCGCCGGACTTTTTCCCCCCCCCCCTTCGCCCTCGCTCTCTTGGAGTCCTGACCGTTTTTAGTTTCTACTCTTTTTCGTTGGCCCCATTTGGCCTCCTGTTGGATTCCAAGCCCATGTACGGGTTCCATGCCCTCTTCTCAAGATTGCCATGAAGGCCTTCTCCTTCGGGTTCCATGTCAAACCTCCCCAACTTCCTCTTTCTCAATTCCATCCAAATGCCTAGGTTGCGGCTCTTAGTCCCCGTTCCTTTTTCCTTTCACGTAATCTCCTAATTGACATAGGCAGCCTTTTACGGATAGGGGGGATTTTCTCCCTCGTCCAGTCTGCCGACCGGTCTCCTCTTCTCTTCTTCCCTTGAGGACATGTCCTCGTTCGCACTCACCCGGATTTGGACCTAGATGATATCTCATCCTTTTACGTCCGACCCTCCGGGTCCGTGAAAGTGGTTTGTTACCCCATCACGCTCTTTCCCCTACCTCTTTCTCCCCCTAAGTTGTGTTCCTTGTTTTTTTATCGGTCGCTTGTGAAGTACAGCCTCCGTTTGCGTCCTCCCCCTCCCGGTATCCCTCCGGCCTTTTCTAAACATTACTAAGGGTGCAGCGCCCATCCTTCTTGCCTTTCGTTCGTAATCCGCCCTCCTGGTCTTCCATTTCGCTTCTTCTGCGGTTCCCACCGAGACGGTCCTAACAAATGCGCGAAGTAGCCGTCCTTCCTTACTACGCATCGTGGGCAACCGGTGACGCCTCTTCCCGATGAGGTTGGACCTCTTTTTCTTTTTTTTGGGTATTTTCCCTCTTCCTTTTTTTCCGGCGGGACCCCTTGATCTATGCCTTCTGTCCTGTGATCCCCCTTCAATCAGGCTTCCCCTCAAGGCAAATTTCTTACTTCGGCGAACTTATAACTTCCAGTGAAGACGGAGTCATCTCGCCGTCTTTTAGTACGTTCCGTACGTTGTCGCCTCTTTTCTCGCGCAGTTTTTTTCTTTCCCTGCCTGCAATTGCTGGGCATCTCTCCCCCTATGCAGTTGTACACGTCGATCGCTTTTTTGGCCGGTAGGACTGACGGAAGGGTTGGTGGCGTCCTGTTGTCTCTCTTTCTTTCTTAAGCCGAGGACCTTTTGCCTCCCCCCCTCATTTCGTCTAGAGGTTCACGATGAAGGTCCACTTACTCTGTGTCGTTTTTTTTTTTTCGCTGACGTCTCTTTTATCCTCCTGATCAAAGATAATGCAGTACTTGACTTACGCACCCTTTTGTTCCCCGCCTGCCCCCCCAGTGTGCCCACCCTTTTGCCGTCCTTCTACGAGAGTTTTATGCCGGGCGTCAGATCGACTTTTTCTGCTTCTCGCGCGTGGCTGTTAAATGGTCTTAGGCGATGCATTGTTAATTCATCTTCTCCCGCGATTTCGACGACCTTCCCCTTTATTAGATTCGCCCTAGTTTTCAACAAAAGTTGTTGCCAGTATTTCTTTTTTTTGAGCGGTTCCTCGTAGAAGCTACGGCGTATTTAGAGGTGTTCTAAAATGAAGTCCTCTCCGAGAAGTTTGCGGTCTTTGTATTTTCGGGTGATTTTTCTTTTCCCTTTTACTAGATCTTTTTTCTTTCTTACGGTCGAGTTCACATAGGAACCTTTCATTTTTTCCCCCGTGCCAGTCCCCTACTGTGCGGTGTCATCTGACCCTGATCCTAAGGAACTCCTGCACGTCGGCACAGCCAATTTGACTTCCTTTCCTTCTTTCGTCTGTGGCTCCATGTTTAGTCTTTGTTTGGTCGCAGTTTTTTTGATCTGCTACTTTCTTCCCCTTCCCCGCCAGTTTCACAGGTCTTGTAATGTCAGAAGTACGGGAGATTTCGTCCGCGGGCATCTGGTTGCCCTGGGTCCCCTCCCCCCTAGACCAGCAGTCCCTTTGACGTGGTTAAGTCCCCTCCCCCTTTTCCCCCTCTCTTTTTTCAGAGAGATCTTCCGACGGCACCACTTGAATTAGTTGACCTCCGGGTTGCGTGTCACCCAGGTTTCCAAACCCTCTTTTTTTTTTGCGACACGCCGTTCACCTACCCGTACGGCGTCGGGGACGCTGACCCTTGATGGGTGGTCCTGGCAGTACAAGACGGAAGATCTTCCCCGCGTCTTGGATCCCCCTGAACCCCCTGGGACACGACGACCTTTTTCTCGCTGGAAACGTTTCCATTTTGCCTTGTTCCCCTGGAGACGTCAAATGCTTTGTCAGCGCCGGACTTTTCTTGCCCCTTTCTCCTCGGCGACGGTGTGTTCTTGTTGCATCAGCGTTTGGTCCGTAGGGACGCGGACAATCTCTTATCGCTCCTCGCGTCGCCTTTGCCGACCCCCCCATCCCGTATTCACCCGGCAACCCCCTTTTCCCTTTTCGCCACCGAGACGCTCTCCAAATGGGATAGGGTAGCATCCCTGCACCGCGAACTGACTTCCGTACTGTATTTCTAGGTTACCGCTCACCGAGCACTTTTCCTTTCCAATTAGTTGCACTTCCCCTTCTTCCCAGTCTCTCCCATTTGTCCCTTGTTCTCTCGCGTCCTTTTCCCCGTTCCCGCCTGCGATGCGGTCCCTTTACGAAGACAACGCGGCCATTAGGTAGCGATCGTTACTCGATCTCTCCTCGCTCGTCCGACTGGTCCCTCCCCGTCGGTTTTGTCACAATTTTTTGTCCGGAGGGGCGCAGGGGGTTCTATTTAGTCCATATCCTTTCGACTTCCCCCCTGCTATCAGACCAGTCCTTCAAAGATTTGAAGGAGGTGTGATGAATTTCATCGTTCCCCCTCTCCTTCTCTTCGCCTCGCCCCTGTTCTTTTTTGCCGCCTTCCTCTTCCCTCAAGGGTTTTCACTGATCGACGTTTCTTTTGTGCATTTTTTTTTTGCCGGTTCTGTGCGTGGAAACGACCTGCCGACGGTCTCGGCGACAACTACGAAGAAAACACTCTCTCTGAAGACTTTTGGCCTTTTTCTTTCGCGGTTCCGAATCAGCTTTCTTTTTTCTTTTTGTTCTTGGTATAATCTTCGTGCTGTTCTAATCGCGGTTCGGACTACGCTTTATCCCCTTCCTTGGCCCATACCATTCCCCAAAAGTCCTACGATAATCTCTAACTCAGTTGATTGCTCGTGCTTCCCAGGTGCCCTTCTTTCCGTTTCCCACGGTGGATCCTCTTTTTTTTACAAGCTCCCGTCTCACAAGTTTCTCGATGTGTCTTCCGGTTCTCGGTTTTTTTTTTTCTCCGACTGAGTGAACCTTCTGACGAACGGAGTTCAATTATGGCACCAAGGCTTCCCATGATCGCTTCCCCCCTGGATCGTGTCCTTCCTTATCTCGCGATACGCACGGCCTGTAAGAACTTCCGTTTGTGGAGGGCACGTCCCTGATGTAGCCGACACTCCCTCCCGAACTCTTTTCCCCCCTCCCCGTTGTTTGTTTTTCTTCCCTTTTCTGATTCTGGTGGGCTTGACGTACCCCATTCAAGTAGAGTTTTAACCACGCTGCTGGTAGCCCTCCTTGAATTCTGTCTACCGCGCGCCGTCAGGTCAAGACCGGGGTTTGGCGAACCCCCTTTATGTTCCTGTGCGAATAGAAAGCCGCGGTTGCCTCCTTTCAAGTCAGTGCGGGCATACCACGGACCAGGGTCCTAAAACCAGAGCTGCACTTAATCCTGCTTGTCTTTCCTTCTTCCTTGTAAAACGGGTCCCGCCGTGTGTCAGTCACCAGGTTTTTTTTCGCACAACCCTTCCTGCCCCCCCTGTTTCGAGACTTCCCTACTACCCCTGATGCAGTTTGAGTATTTCGGCCGGGTGTGGAAAGCTTTAATTCAATTTTCTATTCCTTTCTGCACCTTTCATTTTTCTCCCCCCCCAGGGCCTCCCGTACTGCCATCCTCACAGGAGAAAACCTGTTCCAGACTTCCCCTTTCCCTCGCCGCGCTGTCTTTCTTCCAGTTAAGTCGTTGTGTGACCGGATCCCAGTTTGTTTCCCACCCTCCCCCCAGGGACCTTGGACAACGCTTTAACCGATTTTTCCCCTGTCGATCAGTTCTCTTTTTTTTCTACGGTCGCCCTAAGGAGAGCCGAAGGTGTTTGCTGTAAAGCCATCGAGAGATTGAGACCCGCCTGCGCCCACTCAGGCCTTCTTCGTTTCACGTCTAAGGACTTTCTGTGTCTGGGTGTTTTTTTCTTCCGCGAACCAGGGGAGTCAGTCGTCTTTGCCCCCCCCTCCCCTGGCTTTGTCTAAAATAACCTCAGAAGCCCAACTAGGAAGGAACCACGTGGCCCCTTTTTTCCCTCTCCCGCCCTCCCCCCCCCCCTACCCCCCCTCGCTCTCCCTCACTACTCCCCCCTCCCCATTCCCCCCTCCGTTCCCCCCCCCTCCTTTCCATCTCCCCCCTCTCCCCCCACCCCCCCTCCTCCTCTCCATCTCCCCCCTTCACGCCGCTCCCCATCTAACTCACCTTGTCACCCCTTCGCTTTCCTCAGCCCTCCCCTCCTCACCCCCCAGTACGCTTTTTTAGCGGTTCTCTATCCCATGGTCGGTAAGAGAGAGGTCCTACTACCGCTTTCCGCGTTTGGCTGTACCTTCACCCCCTTTCTTCTTCCCCGGCCCAGACCTTTCCTTAGTCTCGTCCCTCATTCCCTGACCGAACACTTTTGAGGATGGATTCTTTACCCGCGTCACAACGTTTTCTTCTTTCCCCTTTTTTGTACGTTGATTTGATCCGGTAAAAAATCGGACGGTTTACATGTCCAAGTCGCGGTTTTTTCCTCCATTGCTCCCTGATCCCCCCCCCCCCCTTTTTTTTCCCTTTCCCTTGCTCGTGTGTTTGCGGTCTTTTTTCGTTTTTTTTTCCGGTTGTTCTGATGGCTGGGGGGAGACTGAGAGGTCTTCCTTTAATGTCTGGGCCGCTGTCTCCCCTTCCTTGGTCGGTTTTCCAATCTACCCGGGCTTTTTTCCCCCGGCCGTTTTTCCCATGGACAGGTATGAACTTTAATGTTTTATCGGCCGGCTTTCACTTCCTCCCGCCCTTTATGTGCCAGTACTTTCCCGCCCCCCATTGCCTTGCCGTTCCTTCTACTAAAGCCTTCGTTCCGTGTGCTTCCCCCTTCTTTTTGCCGGTCTTTCTTCTCACTCGGGTCCGCGGTTTTTCACAGTCTCCGTCGATTTTAATAATAAACCGCCAGTTTAATCGGGCCTACCTCCGTCTGTTCGTTTTTTTTTTTGGCCCTCTTTGTTGCCCTCCTGTGTACCCCCGCCACAGATTGTAGGATCCAGAATCCCCTTCTGATGTGTTTGCCGTCCTTTGTTACTCCTCCTCTTCCTTTTTGTTTTTCTAGCCCATTGATCCGGTACCCCTTTTGCGGCTTCTGTTCTCCTTCCTTGGTTTTTCTTTTACCCAAGGTTGTCCCCAAGCTGGCCGGCAAGCTTAAATCCGACCCCTTGTCGGCCTCCTTCTGAACTGTGGTGGTGATTGGGCCCTGTCCTGGCGAATTTCGTTTTCTTTACACCCGAGCCTTCTTCCGGAACCGTGCAAAACCATTTACCCCACGAAGCAGGATGATAGACTTTTACGTTCCAGCTACTTTTTTCCTTGCCCCCCTTTTGCCCCTCCATCCTCCAGTGATTCCACTGGCCGACGTGTTCCGTTTCCCCTCTCATTTAGGCTCGTGGCTTCCCCTATGGTTTCGCAAGGCCCCTTCTGGTTATTGTTGACCCGCATTTACCGAGTTCATTACTCTCGCCTCCTTAGTCGCCCGCTTTTCCTGACCACCCCCGATGCCCTCCCCCGAACCAAATCGAGCAACCCGGTCGATTCGTCCTTTTTGATCAGGTCTCCAATTCCGCCCCCGCCCTGCCCGGGCCTTTTCCCCGGCGACCCTCCTCGTCCCCTTTTTCTGTTCCTTCCCCAGAATTTTTTTTTAACCTCGGACTCCATCAGTTGCCAGTTCGAATGAAATTGCTTCGTAGCCGACAGTTCCCCCTTCCTAGCCGACATTCTCACTTTGTTTGGTTCCAAGGTTTTCCAGTCCCATTTGTCTACCCTGAAGGCCGGAGCCCGTATAGATCTAAATTTTCTACTTTTCAACGAAAGTGGTGCACACTGTGGGTTATTTGCCGTCCCTTTTTCTCGGATACTTTCTTCAGGGGTGTATTCTTTTTTTCTCGCTGCCTAGTCTGTAGGCCTCGAAAACCCCCAATTTGAAGCCCAGAGTACAAGTCAACCACTAATTTCCCTTTGATCGCCGTGCTGAGGGTTGCTGCCCTGTTCGCTTCCTTCCCTTCCCCTATTTCGGCCCGTCCCTCCCCCCCCCTTTCTTGAATTTACGGGTTTTTTTTTTTTGCCGCTTTTCCCTGTTTGTTTCCTTTTCACCCGACTTTCACTTAGTTTGTAAGGCGTGGCCTGGATTTAGAAGTGGAATCTGTCCTCTTTCGTGTTCCCCCGCTGAACCGCTTCCCGTTTCCACAATCCTCCTTCTCTTGACCGTGGTTCCTGGACCGTGTGCCTTTTTCTCCGCCCTTTCCCTTTTCTGTTCCGGCGAGTGGGCGACTCCGCAATTACGTGCGCTTGATCAGGCTGCCTTTTTACCTGTCGGGCCCCGGGCATTTTTCCCCTTCAACCTGTTTTTTCCCTTCTTTTCTCTCCTTAAAAACTTACATTTGGGCTTCCTTTTTGTCAACCTTTTTCCCCCGTTAGACGTTTCCCCAAGGTCATTCGTCTTGGACAAGCAAGACCGTGCTAGATGTGTAGGGCCGGTTCTAGTTTGGCCTGGATTGCTTGCGTCCTTTCTCTACCGGCTCCTCTTCCCTCTTTCTCGGCCCCCCAGGTCGGTACCCTGGAGGGACCTTCTCCCCTCCCCCCCGCACCCTCCACCCTCTTCCCCACCTTCATCCCCCCCCCCCCCCTCCCCCCCCCCCCCCCCCCCCCCTCTCCCTTCCCACCTCCCCCCCCTCCCCCCCCCCCCCCCTTCTCCTTGCACCGCATTCCCTCTCCCTCTCCTTGTCTCTTCCGACCCCCCCTCCCCCTCCTTTCCTCGTTCCCCCACTTATTCCCACCGTAATCTCCACCCTTCTTCTCCTCCCTTCCCCCCCGCCCCCCCCCCCCCCTGCCATCCGCCCTCCCACTACCCCCCTCCCCTCCTCCACACCCTACCCCCCTCATCCCCTTCACCCCAACCCCCCCCCCTCTTCCCCACCCACCTCCCCCTCCCTCCTCATCCGCCCACCGAACCCTCCCCCCCTCAGCCCCCCACACCCACTCCCTTCCTCTCCTTCCCCCCTGCCCCACCTCCCCCCTGTTCTCTCTCCTCCCCACACCCCACCTCCCTCTACTTCCCACTCCCCCCCCGTTTTTCCACTCTATCCCCCTTCCTTCCTACACCTCTCCTTTCCACCCTTCCCCCCGTACCTTTCCCCCCTCACCCCCCTTCCTTTCCACCACCCCCCCCTCACTCGTGTACTTTTATCCCTCTCCCACCCCCCTCTACCCTCCTCGCTATGTTCACCCCCCCGCTTCTTCCCACTCCCCTACTCAGACCTTGCGCTTTTCTTGCTACCCCTACCCTTCTTTCTTACCCCCCCTCCCCCTTCCCCCCACCCTGTCCCCCCTCCTTTCCCCTTCCTCGTCCTCCATTCCCCCCGCCATCTCCCGCCCTCTCCTCCCATCCCCCCCCCCCCACTCTCCCCTTCCCCCCGCCTCCCCTTTTGCTTACCCACCCTTTCTCTTGCCTCCCCCCCCCCCCCCCTTCCCCCCTCCTGTTATGTCCTCCCCTCCCTACCCCGCCCCTCCCCCTCCTTCCTCCCCCCCCCCCCCCCCTCTTCTCTTCTCCTTCTTACCCGCCCCCCCTTCTCCCCCTCTGCTTTCCCCCCTTATTTCCCTCACCTCCTCCTCCCCCACCCCCCCCTCTCCCCCACCGAAACCACTCCCCACTTAGACCCCTCTCCCCCATCCCTCCCTCCCCATACCCATTCCTCTTCATCCTACCCCCACGCTCCCCTTTACCCACCCCCCCCCCTGTTTTTCCCCTTCACCCGCCATCCACTCCTTCTTTCTTACCTCCCCTTCCCGCCCCTCCCCCACGCCCCTTCCCGCTCCCCCCTTCTAGCCCTCGAACCCTGCTCATCCCTCCTCTTTCTCTTCCCCTTTCCTCCCCTCCTTTCTCTTTTCCCCCACCCCACTTCCCCCCCCCCTTCGCCCCTGCCCCCTCCCCGTTCCTTCCCTCTTCTTCCCCTTTTCACCCTCCCCCCCCGCCCCCTTTCCTCACCTCTCCCCCTTCCCTCCGTCAACCCACCCCTCCCCCCCCTCCCCCCTTCCTCTTCTTCCCACGCCCCCCCCACCTTCTCCCCCCCTCCCTTTTCCATTTGCCCCCTGCCCCTCCCCCCCCCCCCTCTTCCCTTTCCCCATCCGCCCCCCATCTTCCTTCCCCCTCCTCGCTCCCCACCCCCCGTTCCCACCCCCACCTTCCCTTCCCCCCCCCCCCCCGCCCCCTTTCCGCCCCCCCACCCCCTTCCTCGTCGACACCATCCCCACCCTCCCCCGCCCCTTCCTTCCCACCCCTCCACCCCCCGCCCCTTTTCCCCATCCCCCACCCCCCACCTCCCCCCCGCCCCCCCCCTTCCACCCCACTTTTCCCCTTCTCCTTCCCCCTTCCCTACTCCTCCCTCCCCCCCCGCTCCCTCTAGGTCTCCTTCCACTCCCACTCTCACCTACCGCCCTCCCCCCCCCCTCCTTCCGCATCCCTCTCCTCCCCCCCCACTCTCCCCTTGCCTCCTCCCCCTTATCGCATGTCCTTTTCCTTCGCTTTTGCCCCCTTCCATTTGCCCCTACACCTACCCCCTCCCCCCCCTCCTCCCCCTTCTCTCTCCTCACCGCCTCTCCTTCCGTATCGCCCCTCCTCATCTTTCTCCCCTCCCCCTCTTTTTGTCTCTTTTTTCTTCTCCGTTTCGTCTTCCTCCACCCCCCCCCATTCACGACCCCCCTTCTTTCCCCCTTTCTTTTCTCCCCTCCCTCCCCCCTCCTCCCTCCTTCCTCCCCCCCCACTTCCCCTCCTCTTCCTCACCCCTCCCCTGCCCCCCCCCCTCAACTTCTCCCTTCGAATTTCCTTCTCCTCTCCTTCCACTTCCTCTTCGCCCCCCTCCCCTCACTCTATCCCCTCCCTCTCTTCCCCCCTCCCATTTTGTCCTCTCTCCCTCTAGCCCTTACTCATCCCCTGCTCCCCTCCCGCTCATACCCCTCTCCTCCCCGCTACCCCCCCCCCCCTCCTCCTCCTTTCATGCGCCCACTCCTCCCTCCTTCTCCCTCACGTCCGTTTTCCCTTCCTTCTACCACCTCCCCCCACTTCCTCGACCCCCCCTTCCCCCCTCCTCTACTTCGCTCCCTCAATACCCTCCCCTTACTCCCCCCTTCCCGCCCCCCTTCCCCTCTTTCCCCCTCCCCCTCACTCAGCCCCGTCTTGCCCCCCCTCCTTTCCATTCTCCCCCTCCCCCCCCTCCGGCCCGCCCCCTACTCCCATAATCCAACTCTTCCCCCTCCAACCCTCCTCCCTCTCCCCCCCTTTCTCCCCTCCACCCCCCCTCCCTTCCCCCCCCCTCCCTCCACTTCTCCTGTCATCCTCCCTACCCGCCTTCCTCCCCCCCCCCTCCCCCCCCTCCCACCTCCCCCCCTTTCCCGGCCTCCCTCATCCCTCTCCTTCGCCCCCTTCCCTCCCCTTTTTCTACCACCCCTTCCTGTCCCCCCTTCCCCTCCCCTCCCCCTACATATCTCCCCCCTCGTCCCTCTCCCCCCCCTTACCGCCCCCTCACTCCCACCCCCCCCCCCCCTTCCCCACTCCCTTCTCACCAACCCTCACCCGTCCTCTTTCCTCTCCCCCCCTCCCCCCCCCCCCTCCATCTCGGCCCCTTTCTCTTTTCTTCCCCTCCCGCACCCCAGCTCCCCCCCCCCCTTACCCCTTCTCCCCCCCTCCCTACCGCCGCCCCCCTTTCCCCCCCTCCCCCTACCCCTACTCCCCCCCCTACCCCTTTTCCCCCCCCCCCCCGAAACCTCTCGTTTTCTTCCCAGGAGAGACCGGGTTAGAAGGTGTTTTAAGAAAAGACTTTGCTTTGGCTTCCCGTCATTTTATGTCTAAGCCTTACTCCCCGACCTTCCCCCCATCTTTCTTTTCTTTCTTTCGTTGTTGTGTTTTTCAGTCCTTTTAGGTTTTGTTCCTGCAGTTACCATACATCCTGGTTCCTCCCCCCTCACGTTTTTCTTTTCCAAGCCTTTTGCTTTTTGGCATTAACGTTTTCCCTTCCCCGATTTGCTTTTACTCCTGCAACTTGTGTTGGCATTTATCGAATATCCTCCCGGTCCTGGCATAAGACTTTTCCCTCCGGCCGTTGTTCCCTTCAACCTTATTTCCCCGGCTAAAAAACAGTCTGTATCTTTCTCCTCTTTCCTAGATTTTTCCAGTGGAACTGTCGCAAACTTGAACTCCGAGACTCACCCCTTCCCCCCATTTTTTCTTCTCTTTTTAATTCTTCATTCTCTTTTGTACGATTGGACATTGGTTGTTCCCTCTGACCTGATTTCCATTCCCCTGCCTTTCTCTTCAGTTTCGTACTTTTTCGGCTCAGAACCTGTTCTTTCACAAGCTTGAACTCCTGAATTCACTTGTCAAGACTTACGGATTCCCGACTGCTCCTTATTGGTCCTTTCCCTTGTGTCGGCCTTCTTTCACCCCAGTTCCCCTTCTGTCCCCCTCATTCCCTCGAAACTGGTTCCACTAATTTTTCACCGTTATTTTCGTGGTTCACGTCCTCAGAAGGGGGAAAATCGTGGCCCGCGTCTCACTCGTCCCCCCCCCCCCCCCTTCCGCGTGGTTCGGGACGTTTTTCGCAATATTTTCTTTCTAATGCGATGCCTTTGTATTAGTGTTTTAAGATGTACGGTCCCGCAATTCCTCTTTGTTCGTTTTTTCCCTTTTCAGACTTTTTATACAGCGTCTTCTGCCCCCCCCTGACCCCCACCACCATGGGTGTCAAAATACATTCGAAGTTCCTGTCGGGCAAACCGCTGGAAAATTTCTTTCCGTCTCGCCTTCTCTCCCTCGGCGATCTCTTCTCTCGCTGATTCTTCTGCCGTTTTTTTCTTGACCCCGCCCCGTCGGTTTTCTGTATTGCCTGTTTACTGCGAGCTAGACTTTCTTCACTACTGATGAGGTGATGTGCTGG
>Ga0179593_1675292_pt1 | contig 12264 bp, 16 predicted proteins | sample CZODoug2_1_08_16_FD_185931 | JGI IMG/M metagenome (GOLD analysis project Ga0179593, IMG submission 185931) | Vadose zone soil fungal communities from Angelo Coast Range Reserve, California, USA - CZODoug2_1_08_16fungal (PacBio error correction) | ecosystem: Environmental > Terrestrial > Soil >... | reverse complement strand
ACTTCCAGGCTCGTTTCCCTCAGCACTTCCCTTAAGAACTTTTCCTTCCCCGCAATTACAATCTTAACCCCCCCAAGGGTTCTCCCATTGTGACATGTTTTGTAGTGAGAGATTTCCCCATCTTATTTATGGATTTGCGGCCCCCATCCCCCTTTAACAAGATTACTTTAAGGCACGGCCGGTGCTTCTCGCCAAATTGTTGATGCCGAATTCGCTTTCCCTTTTCATAAAGACTTTCTATTCCCTGTTAAGCGGTTGGGGGTTTTTTTTTTTTTTTACCCTCCTCTTCCCATTAAGTTCCTCCGCAAAGATGTAGGGACCTCTGCTCCCCCGAATCAGGAAAATCGTTCTGTTGGAACTTCCAGGAAAGATGTCCCCCCTGTTGACCTGCTCTCCTATTCCTAGGTTTAACCATGTCGTCCCCTTCCTGTTGTCTTTCTTCTACACCGGTCCCGCCTTGTACCCTCCATTAGGCACTCTACTGTGTTGTCCTTTTCCTTTTTTTCTATGGACCCTTTTTCCCCTTCGCCTGACGAGGTAGTGTCGCTCCCCAGGCAGTTAAATTCCTTTTTTCAACATCGGCGTATTTTCCCTTCCCCCCCACTGCGCTTTTTTGTTTTATGCCCCCCCCTTAGGTTTCCGTGGCGTCTTTGTTCAGATTAGTGGCCTGCTCAGAGCTAGTTCCATTTCTTTTTCTGTAAACCCCCCACTATCCGGTTGTTAACGTCTCCCAGTATCGTTCTTGAAATCACACATTAATTCCCCTCCCCACGCCGCAATTAATCGTTTTCTAATTCACCCTTCCCCTACTTTTCTGGGAACGTTTTTTTTTTCTTTTTTTACCTTTTCGCCTTTTTCTTTCTTTTTTTGAGTTCGACTTTACCCCTAGTTAAGGAAACCTTGCCTCTTTCGCCGGTTCGCCCTTTTTCTTCTGTCCTGAGCGGAAGCCCTGAATTCCCTTAACGTCTTCCCCCTAGTTTTGCTCACTTATGAAGGTGATTTCCCCCCCCCCCCCCCCCCCTAGCCAATAACCCGGCGTTCCTCCCCGGACTTTTAGGATTCTTCTTAAGAGGTCCATAAGGAAGCCTTGGAATACCCCCCCTTTTTCAGCATGAAAAGTCAGTGTACCTTTTTTTCTTCCCGCTTCTTCTCTTCCGGAGATCGTTTCCCTGTGTCTTTTCTTTCTGATGCCCCGTCCGTTTTTTGGCATCTGTACCCCTACCTTCCCCCCCCTGAATCTACCGGGAGTTCCGCTCCTGTGGTCATCTTTTCCTTTGATGTCACAGGGGTTGACCCCTCCTTTAGAAAAGGTCTTCACCCCTGTGGTAAAAGGCCTCTTTCCCCACAACCCCTTGGCATATACATGGCACAGCCCCATCCCAAACCCAAGCCCCAACAGTCTTTTCCTAGCACGACGAGTTCCCTCCCCACGAAGAAAGTCGACCCCTCAGACTGCTTTTTCCCCAAAGGTTCCCCTTTCAAGTGGACCACTCCTTTTTCTCCGGCGGCGTAATGCCCTTTTTTCTTTAATTTTTTTTTTTCCTCTTCCCTCCAGGTTTGGCTGCTTCTCGGTTTTTGAACTTCACCTCGGTGCACGCACTGCGGTAGGAATTTCTCCTTGGTAAACCGTTGTGCTATTCTGTTTTGCCATTGGGAGAGTCCCTCTGCTTAATTTTTTGTGCTTTCCCAATCCGAACCAGTTTCTTTTTCTTCGCTGGTTAAAAGTTCTCCCTCCCAACATCCCTTCCTGGGGTATTTATGTCGCTTTTTGCGTCTACCTTGGCAGAGGACTTTTCTTTTTAGTTTGGATATTCTAATGCCAGTGATGTGAATTTTCTGGCTGGAGTCTCTCTTCTTACATATGTGGTACAGTCTCCCACCGCCTTTTGTTCCTGCGTGTTTCACCTTTCCCCCCTCTTGGAAGTTAGTGCCACAATATCTGAGCCCAAATCCTGTAGACCATCTGTGAATTGTTTTTCAAAAGTGTGATGAGTGTGGTGTCCTCTACATTCCTTTCTCGTTTTGTGGTTCCCAAACGCATCACCCGTCCAATGCGTCCCATCCCCCCCCTTTTTGACCCTATTGCTTTCGATTTTGTTTTTTTTCTTCATCTGTTTGTTTTCTTGAGGCGTGAACAGCGAGACATCCGCTTTCCCTTTCCCCTGGAACAGTCACCATAAAAGCATAATGTTCCTATAGAAGACCGAAACTTCCCACATTAAGCCCCTTCCCTCTCATCACGCCTTCCTTCCCTTAGAACGCAATACTAAAGTACTTATGGCTCCCTTGCAAAACCTTCAAATTTTCAGTGTCTCTAAAGTCCCCGGTCACAAGAGACCCTACGACTTTCCCCTTTTCTGACACAAACTTTTCGTTGTGCTGGACTTGACTTTTTCACTTCCCCGGGGCCACGCCTTAGATTTCCTGGACCTATGCTTTCCGCCGTTCAAGGTTTCCCCCCCGCCGTACGTGACCTTTGTCCATGCCCCCCCCGGGCACGCATTTTGGCCACTTATTAACCAATGACCCTTGTCCCTTACGTTAAGTTTCCCCCCAACTTCCGTAGACAGGGTGCCGACGGCTTTTCTGTTTTTTCTTTTACGTATTCGGGAAAAATTGTCGCGCTTCTTTTTTTCACTCCTTCTTTGTGTTTGCTTTTTTTTTTTTAGCCTGACTCCCTGCACGGTGCCTTAATCGATAGTGAATTCTCACTGGTCCCCCCCCCCATTAAAACCTTATCTGTGGCCGAAACCCCTGTTTCAAACTAACAACAGGTCGGTGTGACGTGCCCTCTTCATCGATTTTTTCTTCTGCGGAATACCACCTTATTTCCCCCAGGCGCGTTTGAAAGGAACTTTTTTTTTTTCCCTCGCCTCCGCGGGCGCTAACCCCACCTTCCTTCTTTTCCGAATTTCTGCGCGTTTTTTTTTTTTCTCCCACATTCTTTGAATGCGGAACTTTACCCTTCTTTTGAATCATAACCATTCCTCCCCGTTTGCTTCCCTCCCCTCCGGGCTATTGGCTTTCAGATTGTTTTTTCCGATTTCAAAGGCATCATTCGAAGAAAACCCTCTCTCTCCCTCCTTCTCCTTTTACTTTTGGCGAGGAAGCACATGCACTCTTTTTTTGTGGAGATCGCCTTTCTTAAAAACTGAGTTCAGCGGAATGGACAGTATATATTCCCGATTTTTTAATCTCGGTATTGAGAACCACCTCCGAAAGAAGGAGTTGCGGTTTTTAACTTCCACAGGAACTTGTCTGAATGTTTCTTTTACAAAGGTTGATTGGAGGGAGCATCTCTGTGAGTTGATTCTCGTATTCCTGACGCCGTCTGTTCAACTGTATTTTGTTGTTCTCGGCGATGACCCGCTTTGCCCCTAACCACTCCGGAAAAGTCCATTCTTTTTCTGCGTCCCGTCGCGGAGCGGTCCTGGCACCGACGTTTTATTGAACGCTTTTTTCTTCTCTCTCTGGACAAGTAACCCCCTTCCCAAGCGTTTCAATTTTTTCGCCCCCAGGAGTGTCCCCCCCTTTGGCCCCTTTTTTTTTCTAACACTGTTTGTAATTGGGAAGAATTCTTTCCCAACGCCACCCATTGGCAAGTTTCGGCACGCCCTTCCCCTTGAATCGTCTCAGTCCTGTCCAACAGAGACGTTCACCCAGTTTTTTCTCATTACCCCCCCTCCTTTCCCACGTATATTGGAAATCCTTCGCTCCTCGAGATCGCCTCTTTTGGCCTATCTTTGAATTCACCCTGCCCCTCCCTTTACTTTACACTCAAAGTCTTATTACTCCTCTTTTCCTGGGAGGACACCAGTAGTTACCGTCTTCTTTCGTTTCGCCTCTTCTTGTCTGAAGGGTAACTAGTGGGAGCACAAATTACCCCCCCTTCCGAGATGCGTCTTCGAGAAACATGACCCGGTCTCACATGATGCCCTTTTTTTCCCATATGAATTTCTATTTCTCCTCAAGGTCTCACTTTCGAGTTTATCTGTCTCTCCTTTTCCCCACTCCGGCCCAAACCCTCCCTGTGGTAATTGCAACCCGGCGTCCAGGTCGTGATTTCCTTGTGCTAGCGACCTCTCCCTCCCCCCTCCTGTTGTGGTTGTTCTCCTTTAAAGAACTTCAATGCTCTCATGGATAGACCTGTTCTGTCACACCCCTTGCCTTCCCGTCCCTATGTTCCGCTCCCCTCTCCTCCGCGACTCGAATTTCTTTGCCTCTGTGCATTTTTTCCCCTCTTTTCAATATAGAGCCCCCGGCAGTCCTGTGCCATTTGATTTTTGCTTCTCCGTCGCTCTTTTCCCTCCATCGTGAATTTTGTCCTTCCCATTTTTAAAATTCCCGATTTCTTTTTTCTAAAGAGCCCACATCACACGGTCCCCCACGTCCTTTCGGTCTCCCTCCCTGGTATCGACCGGCTTTCGTTTTAAATGTTTTCTTTTTCTTTTTTGAGAAGTTTAGTGCACGCACGTTGTCCCCTCGATGTTTTCGTTCTCCCTTTCTTCCATCGCGCTTCCCTCCCTAAATTCGTTCCCTCGTCTCTCGCGGTGTAAGTCCCCGCCTTCTTTTTTGGAATCAGTCTCACAACTTTCCCCCGCTCCTTTCTTTTCCCTGTCCATTTGCCCTCTCCCTCCACCGCTGAATTGGTTACCCCCCCAGTTCCCGACCCCTTCATGTACGAGCTCTGTTGACGAAAATGCAGGTCCTTCCCCAAGCTCTTGGTTCATTCCACAAGATTTTACTTTGCCGAAACGCTCTGGGCTTTTTCGGTCTGGTGCTGGGACGCTATTGGCAATTTCAGGCAACTCCTCTCTCTCTTCACCCCAAGGTCCTTTTCTCCTGTTAGAACGCCTTACTCGGTGTGCCCTCAACCTTTTTTCCGAAAAGTACCGGCCGAACTGTTTTTTTTATTGCAACAAAGCTCCGGGTCTGTTCATCCTTGAACGGTTCCTCCCCCCTGAGTCCTGATTTTCCTCACTTGTCACCCTCGCCGTAACAAAATGGTGAACTCCCGTCGACTTTACAAGAGATGCTGGCTGTTGCCATCCTCCTAATGCTGAATCCGGTGTCCTGTGTGCTTTCCTTCTTCCCGGTTTGCTCTCCCCCCCCCTCCCCTCCCCCCCTTGAGGATTTCCTCCCCCTTGGCCTGACGTTTTTCGTAACTGGTCCCTGCAGTTTCCTTCATGTTGGAGCTTCCCCCCCCGCCTTCTGTAAGTTTCTTTTTTCGCCCGCCGCTCTTTTCTCTTCGGCCGTCGTTCAATGTTTTTCAGTCTCTGTCCGGCGTCTTTTTTTTCCGTATTTTTCCGCCGACCCGTCAAACAATCCAGTCGAGGCCCCCCCCCCCTTGTTTCGATCCATTTGTTTAGGTCTTCCAATTTTTTTTCCCTCCTCCCCGGTGTAATTGGGCCTTGGTTGTTAAAAACGGCCTTCTTTTCCTTTCCGGGGCACCCCTGTGGACCGCTAATTTCCCCTCCCCCCCACAAGCCCCCCCTCAATTCCTCTGTTTCTTTTCCCCGAATGTTCCCCATGAAATCTTCCCCCCCACCTCCAGCACGAGCATACGGACCTTGCTGTACGCCTTTTTTTTTTTCATTATGAACCTGACGGCTTTCATCCTTGACAGGGCTGTGGTCATTTTCTTTTTTCCTCCCTGCTAAGAAGTAGTAGTCTGCGGATGTTTGTCAGTAAAGGATGGTGCAAGCGCACTTGATCCTTTCCCGGTTTTCTTCGGTCCCCTTACCGTTGCTATTTCTGCATTTTTTTTTTTCCCCCCTCCCCCCTCCTAATGGTTTTTGCTTTGACCCTGACTTTTTTTTTTCATGTTACCTTGACGTCCCGACTCCCATATGAATGGGTGTAGATGATTTCTTCCCATTGGGATCAGTCTTGCGTCTCTTTCCTTTTGCCTTTTTAGATGTTCTCTGGCGCGTTGTCATTTGAATTTTTTTTCCAGGCCGCCATTAATTTTATTTTCACGCGTCGAAGGCACAGTCCTGTCTACCTCTCCCCCTCCCAGTGCTTTTTTCCCCCCCCTACCATCTCGAAAAGGCCAACTGATTTCTTTTCGTCCTTTTTTTTTTTTTTTCGGAATCTTTCCTCCTTCCTCCGTTTTTGAGGAGATCCCGTCCCACAACGCCTTTCCCCAGAATTCATTCATCCCTTTCTCCCTACATTTCGCCTTTTATTTTCTTCCTCCCCGTCAAGTGACTCGCGCGACAGTGCTTTGCTTCATTCCCTCTTGTGACCCAGTACCATATACAGCATGATTCCTTTTAGACGCCAGCCCCCCATTCCCCAAATCTTCGAAGTCCTCCTTCCCCACTCTCCAGGCTCGCACGCCTCCTTCCCTTACTCTGGGACTCTATCAACCCGTAACTCGCTATAATCAACTTTACGGTAACACGGCGACCCCCTTCCCCCCCCTTTCTTGCACCCCAAACCACCTTTTACGGTGGTAAATGTGATCCCCCCCCCCCCCCCTCCACCTCAATAGCAACGTCTTGGATTCCTTTCCCGGTCCCTCCCGTTAACGTCTCCTGCGTCTTTTCCCCCCTCCAGTAAGGACCCCCACAACCTCTTCCCCCTGCTTGCCGAATTTTGCAAACCAGTCCTGAAAAACCCCTGGTCCTCTCTTGGGCCCGTCGTTCCCCCAATTTAGCCGGTGGTACCTTTTTTCTTTTTTTTTTCCCTTTTTTCCTAACCTTTTCTGCATTTTTTTTTCTTTCACTCACAAGTTTGATTGGGCTTTTTTTTCGGGGATGTAGTTCCACCTCTTGTGAAGACTGAATACACACTGGGGACATCCCCCCTGGTTCGCCTTCGGCCCGCTCATCAATCCCCCAATTTTCTTGAACCGGTGGATCTTTCGTCCTTTTTTTTTTTTGGCGTAAAGACAATCTTCCCAACGTTCACGCGGCAGAATCTCCCTTCCCGTGCGATCCTTTTTCCCCTTCGTTTTCTCACCAATAACTCTCCTTTTGCTGCGATTGACAAGAACTTGGGGCCTATGTCCTTCCCTCTATTCATTCACCCCCCTTCTCGCTACTTTTTTCCCCCCCTCACGGAAGTGGGAATTTACTAGAGCTTTTTTTCCTCTAGCACAATTCCTGAGAGTGAGACGCTTTTACCCCTGTTCCCCTCCCCATTCGCACGGGGTGGTCTTTTTTTTTTCTTGCCCCTTTCCTTCCTTAGGGTGGTTTTCCACAGTTCGAGTCCAGTCCCTCCTTCCGGTGCGACCAGGGTCCCCTTGCCTTTTTTCACTTCAACAAGTCATTCCCCTTTTTTTTTTTTTTTATTGGAAATAAGGTTGGACGTCCCACGATGTTCCCGGCTCTTTTTCTTCCGACCATGCCTTTGGTTGACTGCCTTCTATTTTTTGCTCCTTTTTCCCACTCTCTTAACACTACTTTCTCACAGGAAAGTTTTTTAAACGGCGCTCTCATCCTGGACACCGCTTTTTCCCAGCTTTCTTTTCCTTCTCACATGCAATTCTTGAAAACGGTTCCCCTGAGACGATATTCCGCCCCCCACAAGTCTGTTCCATTGGCCCTGGGGTTTCTTTTTTATGAAGATTGCTCCCTCGACGACCTGGGATGGAGTCCGTCCCCCCCCTTTTAGAATGTCCACGGAATTGTCACTTCTTGATGGCCACCACGGTCTCGCTTTCCGGTTCCGCCGCGTCCCCTCCCGCGATGCTTTTTCCCTTCAATTGAGAGAAGGCGCACGACAGATTCACCTTTTTTCCGAGCGGCGAATTCGCTGATCCCGACTTGCTGTGCCGGCTTTATTTGCCTCGAGTGGAAACTGTGGTGGTTTCAGCCCGCCTACCGCGTTCTTGACTTTTTTGAACCGACGGTACATGTACGAGCGGGCTCTGTTCCCCCCCTTCCTTCCTTTCTACTTCCCTTGAAATCTTTTCTCAATTCTGCGTTTCGCTGGATGAGAAAATTCCCTCCCTTAATAGCACGCCGTCATGCTAATAGGACCAGGCGGCCCACCCGTGCCCCTTCTTCTTTTGGCCGCAGACTAAGAGGGTGCCATCCGTGGAGTCTGCTCTTTACTCCGAAGCAACTTCCCCCCCTTCACAGCCACGCACTCTCTGAACAGTGCCGTTGGCTTTTTTTTTTCAGCCTTTGCGCCGGCCCTCACTGATCTAACCTAGAATCTTTCTCTTCTCCCCTCCAATGCATTTATTCCTTTCTCTAACAGACTTTTACTGCTTGTGCGTCCTCTGTCTAGCCCTTCCGCCATCTCTCTGGTTGGCGTCAACTTTTCTCAGAAGACCGTCCTCCCTTCCCCCCCGACAGAACTATCGCCCTGATTCCTTTGGCAGGTGGTACCGTTTTAGGCATAAAGGAGGGCCGCTAGACATCCCTCACCCAGGATGGTTTTTTTACTGAGCGGGAATACACGCCTCATCCACGCGAGCCGTTGGCAAATTCCCCACGTCAATTCTTTCTTGCCGCTTACGTCGATAATAAGCCCACCCAGGTCGTAGGAGCTTTACTCTCTATTCACAAAAGATACTGTTCAAGAGGGGCCTCTTTGCTTCACCAGCTATCGGTTTCCCCTCTGCCCTTTAGAGATCTATGCTATACTCTGCCAGGGTAACTCGCGTCCCTTCTCTCCCCGTTTCACCGACGAGCGTCTTGGCCGGGCTTGTCGGTCCGCGTGCTTTATTATTGTTGGCCTCCTTTCTCGCCTTGATGCAACGCTTTTTCCCTCCCTACGGAATGGGTTAGTACCAGCCCCTCCTGGAACATTCGGTTTTTTTTAACTAATCACCGATTTCCACCCACACCTTAAACGCCGACAAGCATCGGTGGCTTTCGCGCCCCCTTGGTTGCCTTTCGTTTTTTTTTTTTAACTGTGTCGAAAAGGAGGGTTTCTTTGCAAATTCGCCTTCCTTTCTTTGTGCTGCCTCGCCGTTCCCTCCGACCCCCCCCCCCCTTTGAGTGGGGGGATTTTATCGGCCACGCCTACTGAAGAGAGGATTCCCTTGGGTCTTCGTCTGATCGTCCCAACCCCCGGCCCTTGAGGTTTTCCGCCCTTTTTTTTCTTTTTCCGGATTATTCTAACCGTTTTTTCTTCGCAGGCCATTGTGGAGACTTTCCCCCAACTTTTTTATTACCCCATCACTAAAGTTTTTGCCGCTGCCTGAATTTTGGTACTTCTTTTCCTCCCCTGTGGGTGGAGTTCCTTGTGCTTGTTTCTTCCCTTCCCTTTTAACGACCCAATCTCAGTCGTCTGACCTTTTTTCCTGCCATTGTTTATTTTACCCTTTTTTCGTTAGACTTTTTCCCCCCCCCTTTTCTGTTAATGGTTCGTTTTAGTGATGCCTATCCTTTGAACCGTGGCCGCTCATTGCTAGGGCCAGCACCCCACCCCTCCCAGTCCAAACTCGGTCTTTTTTTCACTGCTCTTGGAGTTTTTTTTCCTTCCCTCAAGAACCGGGACCACCCCTCCGACCTGATTTGAACCACGAATTGGACTTACTTTTTTTTTTCATGAAGTAAGGGGAGGGCTGGTTGCAAAATGAGAACTTTTTTCTCTTCCCCCTTCGGCGAAAGCTCTTCTTCCCTTATTGAAGATTTTAGTGACCTTCTTTTCTTTTTGGTGAGCCTTCCTCCCATAATGGTTTTTTTCCAACTGCTCTTTGTTTTTTTTTTCCCGTGACCTTCGGACCACCTCCCGGACTTTGTTGTTGATTTGGTTAAGTGGAGTTTTTTTTCTAGAAGGTTGGATCTTGACTCGGCACGCGCCTGTTGCTGGTTTCTTGTGAGTCCTAGCTGGCCCGCTTTTGTTGACTGTTCCCCCTGTTTTTATCTGTCGAGGTTCACCTGATGCGTCTTATTTTTGGTTTTCTTTTGTCCGGAAAGTTTCCTTTGTGTTAGTGCCAACCCTGAAAGGTAAGCGAGCCATCTTCTTTCATGCATGGACGTTGGTTGATTGCTGTGACGCTTTCCCTCGTGTTTTTTTGCTGACTAGGCTTTCCCCTCTTACCCGGAAAGGCGACATCCCCCTTCTTTTACATTTGAGTTCTCTATGTTTCCGTTGGAACTCCACACGACTGCCATCCGTTTTTGAGCGGCGGAACACGAGTTTCACATGCTTTGCGCGACGGTGCCACAGTCCCACTACCCATATAATGTTTTTCTCGATTTGCCCCCTTTTTCCCCACCAGGTCCGCATGCTCCCGAACACTTCCTCCATTCCTCGCATCCGCAAACTTATTTGCGACCCAATTTACCGTTCGCCCTTTTTCGGAACTTCCTGTCCCCTTTCCTCCCTGCATTTTAGAAAGACCCCCATCCGTTCACCTCCCTCCTGATAGAAAAACGGTGACGGTCCCTTCCTTCCCCCCCTTCCAGTCGAGCTTTTTTCCCAGCAGTCCTTTACCCTACCCTTGCACCCTTCCTGCGGAAGAATGGGGGACGCTTTTCCCATTGTCTTCCCCCTCAGCGTCAGGTTGCCCTCTTCCCACCTCCGTATCAGCCGTTTTTTCCTACGGACTCTTTTTGTTCCCTTTTTTCTGTTGACCAGGTCCCCCCCCCTTTCGGCAGGTCAGAAGGAAGGTGTCTTTTTTTGCCTCGCAGGAGGAGCCTCACCCGGTTCTCAGACAGACATCACTGCCGTTTTTTTGGTCCCCCTTTTCCCCGGTTCGAGGTTTTTCAATACCCCCAAGGTATCTCTTTTTTTCTTTTCTGACGAGATTGTCAGTTGTCTCTTCTGCACAAATATTATGACCTCCATGGCGAAAGGAAACTCCCCCTGGCTTTTCTTTCCGCATTCATCTGTTTATTACACCCCTTTCACTTCGACCTTTCTTGCTGTCGTTGTGGCTCCCCCCAATATTTGACTAAGGATCCCCCTCAAGCATAATCGACCCCGTTGAGACCAAGTAATCACAATGGCCTTGGGGATCTATAGAGGAAGTTCCCCGTTCCTTAGCCGAAAAAGAGGCACCCTCCCAATCTTCCATTATCTAACGGACGAACCTGCCATTCCCCTACTCCATTCCCCCCCTCCAAGCGCACAAAAAAACCTCCTCCCCCTACCTCCGCTCCTCTTTCAATTTCGTTTCCTTACACCAAACCCCCATTAACCCTCTCGCCATCACTCCCGCCCCCTTTCTCACCCCCCGCTCCTCTCTTCCCCCAAACAAACCCCCACCTCCTTACTAAGCCTTACGCCCAATTATCCGTACTATCCACCATAAGAATACCATTTACGCAACCTCCACTCACACCTTTGCATCCTAATCAATACTTTCCCACGCATAAAACAATCCTAACGATAAACGATACCCCTATCACAGTCCCTCCTGCTCGCTTCTCAGCTTTGCGCGCAGAAAATGCCCCGGCGATGACGTCTACTGTGTCCCACCAGAGTCCGGGGACGAAGTTTTTAGTCCCAGAAATCCATCTCCGGTGCGCCGTACCTTTTCCCAGCCGAGGTGCGCTGGTTGCTTCCCCTCTTTTGTAGGTGATGGATTTGAACATCAGTTGAGAGGTTCAGCCTTGCCTGGTTGATTCATGTACCTGACCATGCTCCGGTTTACTCGCTTTGCCTCGGCCCTACTACGGAGCCCCATCCCTCAAGGCGCCCCTTCAGTCAATTCAACTTTTAATCCGTGTGTAAAGCACTGACCTTCCTTTTCGCCTCTACCTCTTCTGACTCTTTCTCCAACCTGTCCTGGTACCAATTTCTAGCACCCTTTTTTGCGAACAAAAGCTCTTTCATTAACATGGTTTCCCCCACAGGGGACAGGTTGGGAATTCCGGATCCCCCCCGGAAGAAGTTTCCAAACGCGGAATCGTCCTTCTTTGAGTTACTACTTTTTCTTTCCAGCGCTTCGTGCTGGAAACTTGCGTAGCCCTTTGCGGAGGCGTGGAGGCAGAGACAGCTCCTCTTCCGGATTAAAATGAGAGTCCCTGCCCGGTAGCCGACTGTCTCGTTTCTGGTTGACGGCTTGAGAATTCGCTTGCTCCAGCGTTTTTCCTTTTGTGTCGGCGCGGCAATTCTTGCAACCCTTTTTTTTTACTGCGTGGGACGCTCCATTCCAAGAAAGTCAGGATGAGGCCCCGAGTCCTCCCCTCGTCCCAAGCAATGTGCCCATGCCTCATCTCATTCTGCTTAGAGCGGACCCTTCTTGAAGCAGAGTTTAGTGTTGCCTTCCGCGCAAAGCTCTCACGTTCCCACGGGCACGCCTTTCTTTTTCATGCGGGCGTCCCCCGGCGCGCGGATGACCTGTTGCTTCCT
>Ga0179593_1675045_pt1 | contig 12264 bp, 12 predicted proteins | sample CZODoug2_1_08_16_FD_185931 | JGI IMG/M metagenome (GOLD analysis project Ga0179593, IMG submission 185931) | Vadose zone soil fungal communities from Angelo Coast Range Reserve, California, USA - CZODoug2_1_08_16fungal (PacBio error correction) | ecosystem: Environmental > Terrestrial > Soil >... | reverse complement strand
CCCCCCCTAATCGATATCGGGACTGCTGAATGCGGGACCCAAGCCGACCGGGGGCTCTTTTTAAACTCTGACTCTCCTCTCACTCCTGAGTGTTTTTCAGTGATGCATTTCCTCCCGCGGCTGGTAGATGTCTGTTGGCGCGCCCATTCACGCACAGAGTTTCTCCCCCTCAAGTCCTACCCTGCCTCCCTGCGTCTTTCTTCCTGGATGGATTCCTGGGATATGTCGGTTATCCACCCGAAGCTTTTTCCTTTTTCCCCTCCCGTTTGTGGTTAAACACTCAGTCCCGCTTAACTTTTCCCCCCCAGTTTTGACCCCTCGGCAAATGACTGGTCACCGCCAATTCGCTAATTGAGTTCGGCAGTGTTGTCCACACCTTCGACCCATTCTTGTTTTTTCTTTTGCAATTTGTCCCAGAAAGCCAATATAGAACGCCGGAATTGGCAGCGGCATGCGGCACCCTGGTCCTCAGTTCTTAGCTGGCTCGTTCTTCCCTTGACTGTCCTTCTTCTTCTCCCAACCGTTCACCGTCAATTAGGGGCATTTGATTAACATCCGTCCTTTCAGCCACAGTTGCAGATTTAATTGGTTTTTTCTCTCTCCCACTCCCTTTTTCATCCTGGTGTTACTTTTCTTCCCCGTCAGGCCTGAATATTATGGGAGTCTCGATGTGCTCCCCTTTACCATCAACGTTATCCCGTTGCTTTCGCGAGATCCCTCCCATGCCCTGGATCCTGACTTTCCTTTCCCCTGGTTCTCCTTCCCCAGTTTCTAGAAGAGTTTTTTTAATGAAAGATTTTTGGTCATTATTTTCATCTTTCTCACCTGTATTCTCTTTTTCCTTTTTCCTCCCGGGGTGTGCTCACGAGATCTCCCTTGTCTTTTTTTAAGCAATGTCAAGTGGGAGGTCCTTTTTCCCCCCCGCCCCAAGCGTTTCCCCTGTCAGTGGTAGATCTCGCAGCTGCCGTCGACATGCTGATATCGAGGTTGTCTGCTTTTTCGAAAATACAAGAGGACTTGGTTATATCAGGAAGATTCGGGTTCCCTCATTTATCTCCTGGTTTTTTTTCATCAGGTCTGGCCTTTTTTTTTTTTTTTTTGGATTCCCCTTTGACATCGGGGCCCCTGCACCAACAGTCTTAGGAGTTTGACCCCGGAGCCCCCTTTCCTTGTTTTTCTCCGTTGATCCTTTTTTTCGACAGGTTGCTTGGCGGCTTCCCCCCACCCCCTTCGTTTCCGACTCTTCTCCTGACAGTCCCCTGGAAATTTTTTCCTTTGCTGCCATTCTTGTTCACCCCGCCCACAGCGTGGCTTCCCCTGCCCCACAATCACACCTTCCGCCCTCTTTCTCCCGCTTGCCCTCCCTCCTGATCATTCCCCTTTTCCCAGAAAAATTGCTTGCCATTCCGCCCGTGGCTGTCCCTTTCTTTCGACCCAGCAAGACCACCCTCGGATTTGCCGCAGGTTTCTTCTTTTTCACCTACCCCCCTTCCTGACCCTGCGTCTGCCCCTTTTTTACCTTCCACTCCCTTCCATGTGGACCCCCGTGGAATGGATCGCGGTGGCGTTTGCGTGATACCACTTTTCCTCCATAAATTTTTCCTCCAGTGGTTTTCGCCGCGAAGGTCCCCTTATCGGCGGGGAAAACCCCCCCTTCTCTCGCGACTGTCCGTTCCCTCCCCCCCTTTCTCTTTCCAAGTTTCCCCTACTCTTCTTTTCGCGCCTTTCCACGATCGTGTGTCCTTTTTTTTTGATTGGGGGTGAGGACCCAACAAAACCCCATTCCAGTTCCCAGATAGGCTTCCTCTTCCCCCCCGACCAACCCCTGTTCCGATCCGTTTCCTTTCCTCGTTGAGTGAAGGTGCATGAGAGCAAACTTTGAGTTTCTTAAAAGGGCTTTTTCCCCTGTCCGTATTGCTTAGACCGTTTGAAAGACAAAATGTACCCTTGGGTTGGACCATTTTTTTGGAGCCCCCTCCCCTTAAACTCCTCTTTGGTGGCCTGGGGGCCCCAGCTATTCGTGATTACCTTCTGGAGTTCCTAAAGGTGTTGCTTTCGGCCCTCTTACTCCTTGTCCTCCCCTCGTGTTAGCTCGGCGGGGCGTGAGTTCCAGGGTCCCCTCCCTTTTCATTTCTCCTCTTTGGTGTCCCCCCCCCCTGTTTTTTCACCACCTTCCAATTCTAATTGGTCGGCCCCGGGGGGAACTTTATTGCAAGTATCGTCCGTTCAACAGGGCGCTTTTATTCCCCCGTGCTATTACCCCCACTTTATTTGTACCCTTTTCTTGCGAGGGGAACGTCCCCTCCACCCCCGCTCCTCCCGGTTGGTAATCCCTCCCCTCCCTGGTTCTAGAGTCTCTTGTTCCTGTGCGTTGGCGTGCCCCTGTTTTCCTGGCGTGGAAAAAGCGCCCAGGCAAATTTTGCTTGGCGTTTTTTGCCCCCCCTGATCGTCTTCTTTTCCCCCATTTTTTGCATCCTTCTCGTGTTTTTTTTCTTCATTGATTCCCGTTGCTTCGGCATTTTCCGACTCCCCCTTTCACCGCTTCTTCTCTGCCTTTGCCTTGGTTACGACCTCCCCCATGACAGAGCCGTTCCCTGACCTGCCCCCTCCCCTTCTCGTCCTTTCCTTTTTTGAAACAAATCTCCATCGTGAAAAAGCAAGTTCGCCTTGGGAGGCCCGTTTTCCCCCTTTTGCCGGCAGTAAAAAACCACATTGGACCGTCCTTATCCGGTCAGATTCCCTCCCCCGTGGGTCGTTGATATTCTAAAGATTTCCAAAGCCTGACTAGGTGGCAGTTTTTTGGTCGGAGATTTTACTATTTTTTCTACTTTTTTTCACACCCCCATACAACTCAAGCTGTCCTCTTTCCTTCCCGTCTTGGACCTTTTCCCCTCCGCCCTTCCATTTGCTTTAGGACCGGATACGTAGTTTGTCCCCTTCCGTCGGTTTCTTTTTCGCCCTTGACCTTTTTTCCTTCCCCTTTTTTTTTCGCCCACTTCCTTTTCGCGTTCATATACTCTGCGAGTGACTTGGTGTTCCATCCGGTCAGTTACGCCCTTGCCTTTTTTTTTTGGCCCCCGTTTTCGACCGGCCCCAGCTGGCCCAGAATCTGTCTGCGCTGCTTCACAACGGAACCATGAGTTTCCCTCTGCGTTCCGGTGGCCGTTAGTGGGGGGATTGGTCTTTTTTTTCCCTGACTGTTTTCCCTTACTTCACTCGCGTTCTTTCAACTCCGTGTGAAGCATTTTGCGAATTTATAGTTTTTTGCCCCCCTCTCCTTCTGCCTTTTTTTTTTCGGTCTCACGACGAGTTTTTCCCCTCTGTGTTTTAGTCTTCAGGGAGGAGACTACAGTCCCCCCCAACCCGTCCCAAGACCATTCGCCGATTTGCCTTTTTTAAGTCCGTTCCCCTCCTATTCGAGACAGGGGCCTTTTTTTATTTGAGGTGCTGGCGTCACCTGTCTTATGGAGGATTTTATTTCGTTCTGGCTTTTGCTCCCTCTTTGGTCGTTTTTTTAACCCCACTTGGACTTAGCCTTTAGTTTTTGTCTTCCTCAAGAGAGTTCCCCCCGACCCCCCCCCCCCTTCCGAATGGCCTTTCCGTCCGACTGTTAAAGGCCTTTCTTCCCCCGTAAACTTTTTTTGTGCCTTCTCTCCCAGCAGTTTTTTTTTAATTTTTTGGTGGCTCTTCCCACCCACTCCCCACCACTCGGCCCCCCCCATCTATTATCTTTTACTTCTCCTTTTTTTTGTGTTTAGATTCTTCTTGCCCAAGAGTTAGTGGCTGGGTTACTTCCTGCCCCCCCCCCCGCCTTTGAAACAAAGGTGCGACCTTTGCAAACTTTTCTTTAGGTTTTTTTCGTCCGAATTTTACAATTGACCTCTGTGTAGGGAGCTCGTTTTCCCGAAACTGACGGCGGCCTTTGCCAAGTGCCCACACCCCCCCCCACGGACTTCAGTGGTCCCAGAGCGAACAAATCTCATAGAATCTTGGCAGTATCAGTTTTAGTGCGGCCTAATCCTTCCCCCCCCTCCTTTTTTCCAGGATGGGTAAGTCCCCCTCAGGTACGTTTCACAGTGCTTGTTCGATTGTCTGTTACTCCACTTTGGATGTAGTTCTCGTTTTTTGGGCTCGCCCAACAATGTCCTCGGGTGTGACCATCATCGGAATTTTGCTCTTTCCCATCTTTCTCGTTCTCCTTCTTTTACGCCGCTTCCGTTCAAGGGCGAATCCCCCGGGTTTTGAACGCCTTTCCCAATCCCCCCCTTGTTTTTTTTTTTTCACCAAGGGCCCCCCCTGGAACCAGCTGTCCACGTTTTGCGGGGTTTTCTGCATCGGCCTCCAAGCCCTTTTTCCCCTTGGGTTTTCTTCTGCCCCTTGCCAGGTTCTGCCGCCTGAGCCGGAAAACACCGTCCCACTTCCCTTATCACGTTTCCGCCTGTCACCGGACTTTCTCCAACTTGGATTTCGGACCCCTCCCCTTTTTGACGCTGACTAAGGTCCAACCTGAAGTGACACCTGTAGTATTGCCCTCCTGTCCTCCCCTACCCCACCGCTTCTTTTCCCGGGGGTCATTCCCCCCCCGTCCATTTCGTTGTCTTAACTGCCCCGTCTTTTCCGACTAGATATCTGTTTTTCTCATCTTTTTTTTTTTACCGGCTAGAATCGGGGTTTAGGCTCTACCCTCCCCCCCATTCTCACCACAAGACGCAGTCGCGCAGGGCCGATTTCCAGCAATAGTCATCCACGATCCCCTTTCCGTCCCATCTCTTCACTTCTCCAATGGGTTTTACCCCCCCTGCCCCCCCGCAGAACGCTTTTTTCCCACTGCTTTCTAAGAACTGGACGAACCCCGCTTTCTTTTTCCTTTGGAAGCTGTATTTTCGTCCCCCCTTTTTCCTGAAGTGCTGAGATATTTTCCGTGGAGGTAATGCCGCCGCCGGAGTCCGTCAGTGAACTCCGTCGCTTTGATTGATGCCGAGTTTGGTCATGAGATTTCGCGGGGTTCTGCTGTAGGGTTTCCCCTTCCCTCCGTTCCTTTTGTTTTTCCACCCTTCCTCCAGTTATTCACTGTCGCTCAAGCAGGGCTGATTCAGGGTGAATCCCCCCCTGAGGGTCGTTGACTCCTCACCGTGGCATGTTATCGTTTTTCATAACGTTTTTGATCCACAATCAATGGTAATATCCCCGGTAATCCCTGTCCCCACTCGGGCACCCCCCCTACGCTGCAAGGTTGCGGTTTTTGGAAACAATGAATTGTTTAGTTGCCCCCCCTTTCACGTTTTTTGCTCAAAATCTACCACCCTGGGAGGGGGACCCTTTCCCCTTTCACTTGAAAGACTCTCCCTCTTCGTACGCCATGCGTTTTTGGGGCCCACGGGACCATACATTTGAAGTTTGAATATGCGGTTTGTTTCTTTGCAGGTCAAGCCGGCAATTGGACCCTTCTTTCCCCCGTTCTTTCCTCCCCCAGTTTGCATTCGGCGTATCATGAGACATCTAGGCACCACTTCCGCCGGCCTGTACCCCTCCCTCAAAGGTTCAGGCACTGGAACACTGCTTAGGCGTCCCCCCCCCTCCCCCGCTCGGCGGTTTTCTCGGGTCCGCTCTTTCAGAAGGATCTTCTTGGGAGGATGATTGGTGTTTGCCTCACTCCCTCCCCCCAATCGTTTGATGGGGAGACCATGTTTTTTAACGACGGACGTCCTGCCCTTGACGGTCCCTGCAAGTATATCCAATGTGTTTCTCCCGGAAGTAGTGCTGGGTTTTTTGTGTCCGGTTTGAAGTGTTTTTTTTTCCCTTCTATTTTTTTTTTCCTAATGCTATTTTATCCCTTTGGGTTTATCAAGGGACCCAGATGCTCCTCTGTTTTTCCCCCGCCAGGTGGCTTTAAGTGTCGTGTTCCAGCGCCGTCAGGGCCCTGCACAAGTTTATCGTGGCCGTTGTGTGGCATGATGATTTTTTCGCATAATCTCCTTTTCTCGGCAAATGTGGAGGCATTCGTGTCCCCCGTTTGTTATGCCCCTATCATTTTTTATCATGGTCATTTTTCTCTTTCCAGATGGGGTGATTTTCTGCACCACTGCGGGCCCTGTTTTTTTGACAACACATCCCCCCTTTTTTGGAGGTGTTCTTCCCCTCGAATGCCCCTTTGTTCCCCTTCATCTTTTTTTCTTGTTCTTTCTTAGTAATTGCGATCACCCTTCGGCCGAGGAGGACTACCTACCTTTATTTGACTTCCCCCTTGCTGGCCAATGAACCGGTTCAAACAGACCTGATCGGTTTGTGCGGAATATTGACCCAAAAGGCAATCCACAAGGCCGCCGCCCCTTTTCCCATTTTCCGCCGTACTCTTCTTCTTTTGAAACATCTGCCGTCCACGCACGTTCCTCGTATGTGATTTCGCCACAAAGCAACTACTTTTTGTTCGGTGTAGTTGGAAAACACGATACACGGCTCGCAATTTCCCCCTTCTTGCGCCTGACTGAGTCCCGTTCCTTGAAACACGCAAAACTCTGCTTTGTGCTTTCTCCCCACCTCCCGAGTTACTTCTTTTCCCACCCCTTGGAAACTCCCTAACCTCTCTTTCCCTGTTGGCCGTGATGATGCCCGTCTGTCTTTGACAGTACTTTGGCACCCCCGGACCCCCCCCCCGTTTCCGGCCCGATTGCCGGCGCGCAACCCGTTCGTTTAGGTCTTTCACGTGATCCGACTTCCCTTTGTTTTTCCGCAACTAGAGGGCATTTTTTTCATTCGCGACCCAAAACCCCTCCCACGAGACCATGCTGACCTATTTTTTCACTACACCCCCGATCACGGCGTTCGGGTATCCCCTGGTGGAGCCTTTTTTTCTCCCCTCTGCGGACTGTCATTTGCTTACCTTGCTAGCTTGTGTTTTGCCCCCGATTTTTTTTCCACCTAGAACCTATTTCCGAGGGATTTGAGTCGCCTCCCCCCCCCACATGTTTCGTCATTTTGTCCCGTTTGGCCCGGGGGCCCCTCTATTGAATGAGGGATTTTCCCCGGGTCAAACTCATCACTGCAGGTTCGAACGAGGCCCCTGCCGGAGGGCTCAAGTTCTTGTCATTTGGCAACTGGGCCACTAACCGTTTTCATTTGCCTATGGTTCGGTTTGTTGTGGTGTATGGCCGGACACCTCTTCCACCCGCTAGTTGGTTTTCTTGTGGTTTCTCCGCTTGGTTCTTTGGGGGTCTCTTTTGTTTGTGTTTGGTTGTTCTTGCCCTTTTTCTTTGGGCGTTAGCCCCGTTTTGTACTAGAAGTCCGAGGTGGGGTCCCCCCCCCTTTTCCATCGTTTAATGGCCGGTTTCCAGAGGGTTTCACTGCTTTTTTTCTTTTATTTTTTGTTCTACACCCTTCACCTTTCCTGGTGTACATCACAACCCCCCCTTAGTCCCTGGAGCACTAGCTTTCCCCGATTTTAGGCGATCTCGTCCTTTCCTCATGGGATCCTCCCTCCGCCTGCCCTTTTAATTTCCCCCTGCGTGGCGGATACAGCCAAAGCAGTCGCGCCCCATTCTTCTTTTCTTGCTAGGCCCCTACACCCCATGATTAGTAGGCTTCATCTTTTCCCGGCAAGCAACGTCATATCCTTCTCTCCCCCAGTGCGGTTCTTTCCATTTTTAGAACTTTTTTTTGATTTTTTTTTTTCATTAGACTCCACCGTCCCCGATGTCTAGGACGCCTTTTTCTTTCCTTTTTCCGGAAATTTACCCCATGTCACGATTTCCTACTCCCTCCCAGTTCATCGCGTTAAGTTTAGGTTCTTTGCAAGTCATTTTTATTTTTTGCGGCGTCGTTAAGGGGGTCCCAATTGGCTTTCGTAGGGCATCCTTTTTAGGGTTCACGGCCAATCTTCGCCTACGGTCCGGAGATTGATCTAAATTCCTCCCCTTTCCCAACGTTGTTGGCCCTGGCCCCACTGGTTTGCTGTAACTCTGCATGTCGTGGTCTGCGTATTACCCAGTCCCTTGATTCCGCGGTCCATCGTCGGCGCCGTTTTACCTCCTGAGATTCCCCAAGGCTACGTCCCGGACCGTTTCGGTATTGTTCCTTCCCGAGCAGGATTCGTCCTACCCCTTGCCCCCTGTCGGGTGTCGCTCCCCCGTCTCGTTTTACCGGACAATTCTCCGATGGAATAGGCCGTCCGGGTTAAGGGTACGCTCGGCCGAGATTGGTCCGGCTTAGCTACCAGTCGAACATTTACTCCGGCTTTGCGGATTGTCCCCGTACCAAGTGTGTCCGTTCGTTCCTGTTTTTTTGTGGGTTCTTTTTTGGTGGGCACGTTCCGACTCCCCGCCTTGCAGGTTGTGCGCCCTCCGACATTAACTCATCAGTCTGATTAAATGCGTCGGGGATCGCCGGTTGTGCCCACCGCTTTTCCTCGTTCCCTCGCATTTCTTTTTCCCCTTTTTTCAATTACTTCCCCCCCCCCCCAAGGTCCCTTGCGCCCATCGGCCGCCTTCGACCTTTTCCCCTTGGAGTAAGAGTAGGATCTTTGCGTTCTTCCGTTGGTAATGGGTGCTGGGCTCCGTTCTGGCTTTTTCTTGCTCAATTGGCGAATGTCCCTTTTCCCCTTTTCCCTTGGTTCCCGTCCGAATCCCCTTCACGGACCTTTTTCAATGTCCTTCCCCCCTGCGAAGCGAAAGTCCGGTCTGCCGGAACTGAAAGTGGCGTCGTGCTTTTTCTGGCAGCCCAATTTTCATTCCACCCCCCTAAACCCCTTTCGTGGGCCCCAACCCCCTCTATCTTTCCAACCTTTCGTTTTTTGTTTTGTGAGTTTTGCTTTCCCTGTTTAGGGGAGAGCTTTTTTTTTCGTTTGGCCCTGCTTTTTTTTAAGCCCCTTTTTTTTTCCTGTCCCCCCCCAGGGGCCCGCTGCACTACCCCTTTCTGTCCGTCCCCCCCCCTGTCCCGGCCTGCCTTAATGACATTGCGATTCGGGTGTCCCCGACCGTTTCCTTGCCTTCCCAGTCCCCCTCGGAAGGCCCAGGTTTTTGACCCCCCAACCATCACCTCGTGCCAGAAGACCCACCTCTTGACCCACCTCTACATTTTTGCCCCCATTAGAACCAGTTCCGCAATGCACGCCGCTGTCCGTCTTTGGTTACCTCGTTTCTTTTTTTCATCCCTCAAGTTCCTTCGTGTTCGGATTTATTCTATTCCCCCTTTTGATGCTTCTCCGTATTCTGCTAGATAAAAAAGCTTCTCGTGAAACCCCGCCAATCGTTTTTTTTCTTTGCATCTTTCCCAGGGTTTTTCCTCTCCTTGAAGTACCGTTTAGGGAACGGTTTCCCTTTATCACCGAGCAATTTTTTTTTTTACCTCGCCCCCCCCTTTTTTTCCCCCATTGACCAAAGTCCGGCAGCGGCTTGGGCGGTGCGCTGTATCACGTCAGTATGTCCCCCTGGCGGTTTTTTTCGCCTTCACGCGTCCTCCGAGAGACCCTTTTAACCGTCGGGACGCACCCTCTCATATTACCCCAACTCTGTGGTATTTCCCCGCACTCCCCCCAAGTACCCAACGTGGGCCGGTCAGGTCCTTGCCGGTCACGGTACCAACCCCTGCGTCGTTTGTGCTTTTCCAACGTGACGACCCGCCCTCGTCCGCGGCCCTGTCCGGTACTTTCTCTTCGTAGATGGAATCCTCTTATTACCTGTTGATCAGTGATTTTTTCTGTCTCATGACCAGCAGTCGTCCACCTTCCGACTGTCTTTTTTTAGTCTTTTTTTACTATTCATTTTTTGGCCATCTTTCTCGATTAGTATTTCCTTCCATTTTCTCTTTCCCCCCTTTACTCCCTTACTTTTCACCAATTTCAGACCGCAGAAGCGCCACCTGTTACTGACAATGTCCTCACACGAGTGGGCCAGTCCTCTCTCTTAATTGAGTTAGTACAGTCCCGGTCCCTTTTTCTCGCTTCTTGCGGTGCCCTTGAGTCTACTGGCGCAAAGGGTTATTTTTCATCAAGAACCTCTCTCTTTGTGCCCGACTATCTCCCTCTGATGTTGATTCCATCTTAACTACCATTGAGAGTTTCTTGATGTCTGTGATTCTCCCTTCTTTCTTTGTACTTCTAACCCCATCGTTTTTTTTTCTCCCAGCTTCTCCCGAAGTTGTCCCCCCGTTTGCATTGATTCCTCTTTCCGTCTCCCCCGGTTTTTTTGTCGATCTTCCCCCCCCTAGTGAACGTTTCTGTTTTTTTCCTTGGGGTTGCTTGTCCCCCCCCTGACCAATTGGGGTAATAAGCCGTCCTCCCGTGTTCCTCCCTCCCGCCCCAATCTGGTCCCGTAAACCCCCTTTTCACGTGGCAAATGTTTTTGTTGGACTTTCCCCCGGGCCGTGTTCCCCCCCCAGTCCTTTTGGGTTACTGGTTGTTATGATGAACCAATCAGACACCCATTTCTTTGGCCGAAAAAGTTCCCATTCCTCAGTTTCCCCCCTATGAGTCTGTCTTACGGAAGCGGTCTCCTTCCCTAAATCCCTGGACATAGCGTCAGTCTTTGAAGGCCGTCAACACGCATTTTGTCCTCCCCCCCACGTTCAATGAATTCCCAGGCATCTGCCTTCCTCTTTGTTCCCCCCCGCCGCTGTACTCCCCCTCAGTTGTTGCTCCCCCCAGTTGTCTCATCTTTTTCCCTTTCCTTTTTTTTGCAGCCCCACCTTTTTCTCCCCCTTGTTTTGTCAGCTTCCGTGGGCGCTGATTTTATTTTTTTTCCTTTTCCAATTAACATCCAACGTACTTTCATTCCTTCCGAAACTAAGGCTATTTTGGTATTAATTCAATTCTTCCCCCCCTTTGTTCGCAACCCCTTCATTAGACCAGGTGTGTCCGGTTGGGTTTTTCGAGGCGTCCCTTCTTCCTTCCCCTTTTTTTGCTGGCTCCGGGGTTTTTTCTCATGTCCCCGTCTCTTCCCTGGTGATGTCCGTCCAGGGAAAGTTTTTTTTTTTTCGTCCTTTTTCTCTTGCATTTTTTTTTCTTTTCTTTTTTCTTTGTGCCCGTGCCCCTGAAAATGAAGGTACAGTCTTGGTTTCAATAAACCTAGAAGACGGAAATGTTTTCATTAGCAAAGTTTCTTTCCCTGTCTCATTCTTCTGGATTTTTCTCGCCTCTGTGTGTTTTTTGGTCTTTTTTGGGATGTTTTTGGTTCTTACCAGATAATGTTTGATTTACCCCGGTTTCCTTTCCCCCTCCTGTTTGGCACGCCTTGACAGTTTTACGATCGCTTCGTATGAATGTTTGAGTATAACCACCCTCAGGGCTTCTGCTCTCTACCCTTTTTACTTTTTTTGTTTTAGGGCGGTCCAGGACTCTTTTTTTCCTGCTGTTTAACCACACCCAACAGCGCCCTTAATAGTCATGCTTTCACGTCTCCTCGGTGCCCCCGAAAAAGTTCTTTGCACGATTCTCCCCTTTGCCGCGTTCTGATGCCCTCGTTCCAGTGGTGATGTCAGGAAGGTTTTTTTTTAGACTGTCACCCCTTTGGGCTTCCCCCCCCTGCCGTTTCTGCTGACATTCGCCCTTCCATTTGCGGAACACACGACTCCTCTTGGCGTGTCAAACCCCGTGCCCCCAGCGAGTTCCCGCTCTTCTGAGACGGTACCAGTCAGCACGGGCAACCGGCCCCCCGTCGATTCCGATTTTACGTTTTTGAGAAACCTTGCCAGAGTATGCCCCCCTTTTCTCCCTTATTTTATCCTTTTCTGCGCCCCTGCCCCCCCCTAGTTTTTTTTTGCTTTATGGGTAGAGCACACCCCCCCCTGCATTCCCCAGCCAGCCCTATCCTTTTTGACCTCTCCCCTCAAAACGGTCTTTCGGGGTACGTTTGGTAGTCCCGTCGGCCTTTTGTGAGAGGGGGTACCTTTTTTTTTTGAGGTTGTCGCCGCTCCCCTCTTTCCTAAGTGATTTTATTTTTCGAGGGTTAGAATGGTTCCAGTTCCGGGTCGGGCCTGGCTCTGATGAATCCTTGGATAACGGTGTTTGCCCGATTTCCTTCTTGGATTTTTCAGAGGGATTTTCTTCATTGTCCATTTTCCCCCCCCGAATTTTTGGTGTAGTTCCCACCCCGTTCCAAAACCAATGGATTTTGCGGTCCCCTTCCTTCCTTAATTTTCCTCTGTTTTTTTTTTTCACTCCAAGGCCGCTTTTCCTCTTTTTTTCCTTCCCACTTCAGGGTGTAACACTTCGAAGAACACTCTTTCTTCAATCTGGTGATATTCCCTAACTCCCTTATTCCCCCCCTCCATCAG
>Ga0179593_1592101_pt1 | contig 12265 bp, 8 predicted proteins | sample CZODoug2_1_08_16_FD_185931 | JGI IMG/M metagenome (GOLD analysis project Ga0179593, IMG submission 185931) | Vadose zone soil fungal communities from Angelo Coast Range Reserve, California, USA - CZODoug2_1_08_16fungal (PacBio error correction) | ecosystem: Environmental > Terrestrial > Soil >... | reverse complement strand
CCCCCGAAACATCCCTCGACTCCTTGTTGCCGCTCTCCCCTAAGACTCTCCCTCTTCCTTCGTTGCTCTTTATTCGCATAGATTTGGAGGTCTTTTACTCCCCCCCTTCCCGACTCCCTTTACTTCCCTATCTGTCCCCCCTTCCCCTTCTCCGCGAAGAGATAGTGATTCACTCCCCCCTACCAAGCCTTATTCCATGACCTCACACCGGGCGCAGGTCCTTGACTCCTTCCAACCCCCCCTTTTCCTGCTGCAAGGCAGTTAATTCTTTTCGGTTCTGACGTTCACTCTCCGATTCCTAGATTTGGTCATCAACGAGGTCCCTAAGCTTTTTTTGGTAAGTTTTCGGACGGGACCGGAACCCGTGGCCCTCCCGGGGACACTGCCCCTCTTAACCTTCTCCTTCAATTTTTAGCAGACCTCGACTTTGATAGAGATCTTGCTCACATTATGCTGGACGTTCGAGCCTCCGTCAATCATCGTCACTCCCCGTACCGTGACTGAAGCCTTTGTTCTCTTCGAAGCGTCTCTCAGCCTGCTTCGAAACCTGTTCTCGTCTTTCCTCTACAGCCCTGAATGTCCCTTTTCGCGAGTCTCACCACTCTCAGATAGGTTGACGACTTCGACCTCCCCTCCCCGACGACCCTCTCCGCTCCAACCTCGACACAAACCTCTTTTCTTTTTGCGCAGGGTTTTCCCGCTTCTTAATCCCTCTTCTTTCGGCTCCCTTTTTTCACTTGCAGGGCCACGCCGGACCTTCCTGGAGGAGATGCCAGCGGCAGTCCCACTCCTTGAGCGCGCCTTTTTCCCAACAACGGTTTGCCCACCCTTTTCTCCTAGATCCCGGGTCTTTCCCAGAGTCTCCACAGAAATTCTTTCCCCCCTAAGGGGGACTCTCGGACTCCCCTCTCGGACGGTTTTCGTCCCGGATCCGCGACCTTGCGCGTTTTTTTTGCTTTGAATGTAGTTCTCCCTCGTCTTAGGCCTACACGGTTTCCCTTCGTTGATCACCTTCCCCTCTTCCGTTTTGTCATTTGCGTCACACCCATTCTCCTGGAAAGATTGGCTTCTGGACGAGATTCCTCCTACATCCTTTATGCTGAATCTTAAGTTGTATGAGTAAGTTCAGTGGGGGTCCCAGGCAGACCAGTGATTAACCCTAGTCTCTCTTCTTTGAAACATCTCTACCCTTTCCAACCGAGCGATCCCGAAAGGTCGTCCCTGGGCCTCCTCCCCCCTTTTTGAGGAGGCGCTCTGCACTCCATTGTCGGGGCGAGATCTTTTTCCCCCCAACTCGATTACCCCCACCCTTTCTCCCGAGCCCTCCCCGAGTGGAATCACTCTGTTGTTTGTTTTTAGAGTCGATGGATCTGTTTTCACCCTCATTGTGAAATATGTGAGTGTTTTAGTTTTCTCTTCGTACGACACCTTTTCCGTTTGTCTCCGAGACGGCAGCCGCGACCCGGGTCGGAGCCACTTGGTTGACGTAACTTCTTATCGCTCGGTCGGACGGCGGACGATCGACTGTCCGCCTTCTATCCCTTCTCCGGCTTGAATACTCGTCTTTATTGTTCGCAAAAGGAACCTAAAAGGGCGAATTTTTCACGCAGTCCCTTAAGCTACTCTCCTCTCGCCCTAACCAGCTCTTTTGTACAGCCCTTAGCTCCAAAAGGTGCGCGGGACTGCTTTTTCTCTCAGTCTCCCCCTCCTTAACCCCCCCGGCCAACTTATATCCTACTTTCTCCCCCGACGGGCACCCTTTTCCGGTAGCTCTTTCAACGAACGCCCCCCTCCCTTCGAGATGCTCGCCTTCGTCTCAGGCTTTCGTCATGAAGACTTTTCTATATAGAAGAACTTTTCCCCCCTCCGTAGCACTTTTTACGCAGTTTTTGAGACTCCCCCGTAGGTTTTTTTTTTTTTTTTTTTTTTTTTTTGGATGTTTTTTTTTTCCCTTTGATAGATTCCATTCCTTCCTAAACCGTCTTGCTTCTGAATTTGACTTCCTTCCCTTTTTCCCATTGTAGAGATCATTCTGTCTGATCGTCCTTTACCCCCCTAGGAACCCCTACTAAGGTTTTGGCGATTTCGATGATTAGCGTTCCCTTGGATTCTTCGTCTGCGGAGACCCGTCTGCGCCCAGACTCTATTTACCCTCCTTTGCCTGACGCAAGGACTTTCCTAGGAGCTCTAAAACGGTTCCTCTTAGCGATCCTCCGCTCGTCCCCTCCCCCCGAGCCGCGTATGAGTCCCTTACCGAGGTTCGAGATTTCTCTTTTCCTTCTCCCTACAGACGCGTCCGGGATGTCACATTCTCGCTTTCCGACTAGGTGATCGCGAGACGCGAGGCCGTCCCCCCGAGGTTTGAAATTTGAGGTTTCTCCTTTCCTTGACCGTCCGCTCCAGTGAATAGTTAAACATTTTTGATCGGCTCCCTTCCTGCTCGTTCCTAGACCTCCGTTTACCTTGTGACCCCATGGCTCACGTATGGGTTTTTCATTCCGGGACTCTACTTTTTTGGAGGAGGGTAGTTTTCCTTTTGCTAGTTTTGCGACCCCTTATGTTCAGATGCCCCTTGGGCGCAGCGTAGCTTCTAGTCGCTGAACGTTTTCCTGATTGATTGACTAGCGTTTTCCCCCCTTCAGGGCGTTTCGTTGCGTAAGTTCCCTGTCTGCGAGAGATCGCCCTGTGGTCTCACATGTATATCTCTCTTTTTCCCCGTGGGTTGTTTTTTTTCTCCCTCGACCCGAATGAGAACATTTGGATCTCCTTTTTTAGAGCTCTCTAGAAGTACGACGCCCGACATGGCAAGGGGCTATTTATTCCTCCTCTTGAGGACTCCTTCCTCTGGTTCCTGTTTCTACTCTGAGAAAATTTTTCCCGCTCCATAGTTCCTCAATAACAGAACACAGATAGACCTCCATCCCGAGTCCCCCATCCCCCGGTTTCTAGTTCTTGATCCTTCTGGAACCAACTTCCTTGACATTGATCCGTTCAGTTTCAGACGTCATTTGACCCTCCTTGATCTCACGTCTTTTTCCCGGGTCTACCGAGTCCTTCCACTTTTTTTGAAGGTGGATTTTTCTTTTTTACTCACTCTCATTAAGTAACCGTTTCCCCCGTCCCGTCCGGCGCGAGCCCTTTCGAAACTTGAATCTCTTTTCCTAGCTTGGACATCCCCATCATCCGCTGACGTTCTCCCTCTTCCCCTAACCTACAGAAAAATCGGGACTCGGCATCATGCCTTACCTCGTAGATGGCCTCTATCGATCGACTATGTATTCCTTCGTTTCGTCCCTTAACTTGGATCGTGCAGGTGTCCGCTCCCCCGATATTCCCTTTTCGTTCGTGACTCCGATATTCCCCTTCCGAAGCCATTCGTCCGTCAACCTCCCTTCACTCGCACCTGATTCTTCTCCCCCTTTCCTATGGGGTCGAGGACAGCTAAGAATTTAGCTCCTGAGCGTTGATACTTCCGACTTCAATGGTCTACAGACGGACCGTCTGGGTAGAGCTTCTTCATGGATCGAGCCTCCCATACTTGCTCTAGACCGCAACAAACCCTCCCTTTACCCCCTGTGATATAGCTCTTTGTAGAAGGCCTCATAAAAGAACTTTTGAATAAAACGACGGCTTCAGGATCTCGCATCTTCTTGATTCTTTCTTTCTTCCCCCACCTCGACAATAGAAAGAGCTTTGGGGGTTCCCTTTCGTGAGTTCGCTAACCCCAAGCGGATGTGGCCTTTCATTTCTCCAGCCTTTCCTTTACCGTTGTTCCTGTCGTCCACCTGGAGGACATGTCCTTTCCCTCTGGACGAGATTCCTTTTAACTCTTCTCAGGAATCCCTTCGCCATCATGATTCACATTTTTTCGCCCATTTAGTTCATCGTCTCACGCCCCGAGCTTAGTGCCTTCGGCGGAAAAAATCTTCTACTTTCCGCTCTCTCCCCTCCATTCTAATGAGGAGACTACACCCTTAGTCGATCTCCCCCTTCTAGAGCACCCTCCTCGACTTTCGGGTATTTATACTACTCCCCTTCTATTGCCAATTCGTTTTCCCCTATTCTTATATCTCTTTTCCCTTCTTTTTTTTTTTGATGAGATTCGATGGCCTTTCTTTTTTCAAAGAATTTTTCCCCATAGGGTTTGCAGATCTCGCCCTCAGGTATTGAGTCCCCCCTTGAGCTCCTCCTCTCTAAGTTTTCTTCGCCTTTTTGGTTGGTCGTCTCGTTTTTTTTTGATTTCCTCGGAAGCTTTTCCGCCTGCCCCCCTTAAGATAGGCTCTGTCTTCCCCTCGCCCTTTCCTGGTTCTCCCCCCCCCAAACTGAATTCTGCCCCACGTTGCCCAATTTCTTTCAGACCGCTTTTTCTTTTTCATTCTTTTCTATCCTCTTTCCGAATAGTGTGTTCCCACCTTGCAACTTAATTCCTCATTCTTGGCTCTGAGCCCGACCCCCCCATCTCTTTAGACTCTATTCCTCCATCAGTTTTCACCCACCTGCGCGCGTCTTCTCCTTTTTCGGTCACGAACAGCTTTTGCCTTGGACGACGATTCTTCCCTTAGGAAGACTGTTCTGTCTCCTTGCCTCCTACTATCTATCAAGCACCCTTGGCAAACTTGCCAGAGAAAGATTGACTGCTCTATACCCCTCCTCTGTTAATAACCCGTGGGTTTGCTTCATTGATTTCCTGAAGCCTGTCATTCCCCCTTTAGCATATCATTTCCTCCATCGGTCTCTTCCCCCCGGCCCCCAACACAACCCCCCCCTTCCGCTCAGGTTGTGTGCTCTTTATGAATTTATTCACTCTTGCTTCCTTCTGAGGATCCTTCGTATCACTCAACTCCCTGGTTCGCTCTTATCTACTCACCTGGAGTTCGGAGATGAGCGCCCCTTTTACCCAGTCCGTAGTCGTTTGATTATCTGTCATCTATCGAGCCTCTAGTAACCGGTAAACGGTTCGATGAGTGCTCTCAGGTTTAAAATGTACCCCCCCCTTGTAGTATGTCCCCATCTCTCGATTAGCCTTTTAGACCGATATGAGAGCCGGCTTTGGCCGTGTGCCAACCGCTGGGACGTCCATCTTGGGTCGTAGCCCCCTGGTCGCCGTACTCCGTTCTAGTTCTTTTCGTACACCTTGTCCCCTTGCAGCATCCTGATTTTCACTACTATATGAATGACTTCCGGGAATTATTAGATGACTTAGTTTTTCGAAATGTTCTTTATCAGGAACCGACTACGAGTGGGCTTGCTTTAGTTATGATCCGGATTCTATTTTCTTGCCTTATCTTCTTCTCTTTCGAGCGTTTTTCATATCTCCTTTTAAAGCCCTATCCCTTACCTGTGAGTACTTCCCCGCTCGGATGTCCCCTTCGAGCTCGTTCTCTTCCAGAGGTTAGAGTGTCATTCTAGATAGGCTGCTCAGGATGAACGTACATGTCGGCTTATATATCATTCCCCCCCTCAGTTGTTTTTTTCGACTATCTCCTATCCTGGTCTACGGCGATTCTCCCTTCCAGCTTCCATACCTGTACGCCTCTCCCCTCCCCCCATTTTCCCCCTTTGCGATTTTCTGTAAGTCCTTTGGACTGCACTCGCGACGGGGCCTTTGCTCTCTGCGGCCCTAATCGTCCACGACTCTTGATGCACTACCCTACGCCCATCCTCAGCAGAACCACCCCCGGAGTAGAGGACCCTTCCTTTAAACCCGAAGGACTATCCTGATGCCCTTGCTCCACGTAGCGTCTTGGCATATGATGCATTGCCGCCGACATGGGTCATAACTAGCAATTTGACGTTTTCTGACGAGAGACCCCTCCTTTCTACCTCCTATTGCGTCACTCGGTTCACAACTAGATTAACTTTTTTGCCTTTTCCTAAAAACTTCGAGCTGATCTCCTGATTTAGCCCCCCCCCAGACAGACCTTATTTCAGTTCGAGGTCACCATACCAGCCGACCCCACTCCCCGTTAAGGACCCTGACGCGTCTCTCTTTGGAGCTTCTTTTCATAGAGGATAGACGAATTCTTTTCAGGGGTTTTTTTCCCTAGAGAATATATGCAGCGACTGCACGGTCGTCGTACTAGATCCGACCTTCTTGACCATAATTGAGTCCCCTCACCCTAATAGTAAGCTCCCCCCTCTACCTGCCAACCCTGTCGCTCCTTGTTGCCGAGTGCTCTGACGAGTCGTGATGATGATCTATTTTTCGTATGCGCCCCCTTAAGGGTATAAATGTCAGCCTTCAGTCCCGGGGGAGAGCTGCATACGGCTCGAGCTCAACATAAGGGCTTTTGATCCCATTGCACACCCCTCCATTTTTTCAGGTGTGGCTCTCGGAGTGGTTATTCCCTGATCGTACACAGAACTCTCCTTCCACGGACGGACTCCCTCTTTCTTAAGAAGCTCGACATCTCTCCTCCTTGATGAGGCGTTTTTCCAATACTCGTCGCCACCCGCGCGCTGTGTGCCCGTCGTTGGGTCCCTTAGGAGATAGAGTTCCATTGGCATATGTCTATGAGATTCCTCTTCGTCCCTGGGTATTTTTCGTCACACCCTCGGCTTGATGGACGTTCTTCCGAGATTCCGCCTCTCCCCTCTGCTTTCCCTTCGCCCCCTGGGTGAATGATTCCTGTGTTTTTTGCTGCCAGGACGACTCGTTCCGCCATACCGTCGAGACTTAAGTCTCACCCGAACAGACTTCCTCCCCCCCGCTCTATTCCCCCCTAAAGGTTAGACCTGTCTGGACTCCAACCGTTGTCTCCTGCTGGCGCTCCGCAAATCATGTTTTCGTTGCGAGTCTTTTCTCTCCTTTCCTCCACAACCTCTCCTTTAAACTCGTTTTCCTCGGCCATCGATTTCCTTTCTCCTCCTCTTGTTTTGATCGATCTCTGGGGTCAACCTAATTTTTCACTCTGTTTTGGGTTTAGATATAGTGTCCCTACAAGGCTCTTGCTTGCGCTTAGAGGCCTCCGCGTACTTGTAGCGCCCCTTTAATATAGTGATTCGCTCTTCCTTCGGCGGACTATTGTTAAGACTCACTTCTCTCTTTTTTTTTTTTGAGATGGCGTTCCCATTCGCGGTGGTGTTCTCCCCTTCTTACTCATGAACAAGTGCGAATTGCCGAATCCCCTTTTAGGCGCTGTAGTCCAGGCTCGTCCATCAACGCTAGTTTTCCCTTGAAGACGTTCCGGACGCTTTCTTCTGATTGGATATACTAGCCCTATGAAAACATCTTTAGGCCTCTCTCTGCGCCCGCACTTAAGAAGTACACTTTTAGCGAGTTAGTTGGTCTCACCTCCACTCCAGCAAGGCAGATCTCGCTTCTGACGCTTTAAGTCGTGAGTATCCTTTCTTTGATGGGAGGGCCCGATATTTGACTTTTTACCTGTGCAAAGCCTTTTTTGGGAGACGCAGTAGGGGTTACTCTCCCTTTCTCTTGCATATCCCTACCACTTCCGGCTGAAAGTGAACCTGAGTCCTTTTGCTCCTTTCGCCCTTTTTTCAGGTAATATAACTTAGTTATCGTCATAGACCCCCCTCCCGCAAACACACGGAAGCTCAGTGGAGGTCCCCGTCTTGAGCTACTAGTTATGTCCGGTTTTCGGAACGAGCCCTCAAAGAACCCCCCTATTCTATCGCTTTGACGACCTGGCGCTGCAGTTCCCGAGCGACGACCGGTGCCTAATTCGCTTTTGAGTCGATCCCCCTTTTTCTAGACCGCTTCTTGAGGAAATTCCTTCTAGGAGTGCGTCTTTGGTGACAGTAAGACGTTGTTCAAACTATATCTTCAGATGTCCCCTTTTCGAATATATGAGCCGTACGCGCGGCAGTGTTCCCCTGAGTAAGGTCCACGTCTTTTTCCTACCGAGTTTTCCCTCGCCCCCTCTACACAGTCCTCCAGTTCCTTGTTATTACACATGTTCTGATCGCATTCTAAGCTCGTGGCCTAGACATCCTTCCCTTTCTCACGATTTAAGGTTTTTTTTCAAGCGTTGAATGTCCTTCCGATGTTTTAGTGCGGTCGATTTTTGTAGTTGCAATACTCTTCGTTACTTTAGATGCCCGTGTGAGAAGCTCAAGACATGTCAAGGCCGTTCTACTCCTTTTGAGGCCTCTGTATGAGTTGGTCGAGTACGCCCCCTTTGAGGCCTTGGAGGGGACATTGCCTATCAGGAGCGCGATTCTCGAGATCAATGTTATATATCTTCTATACGTTTTTGTTTTGGAGAGATCGGGCATGGGACAACGGCTTTACTTTTTTTTTTTCTCTTCCTCAAGATGAATTCTCGAATGTACGACTCCACGGAAACCCATGTTGCCCGGGTACATGAAGTTCGCATCCTTTGGAGGGAGAGCCCCAGGATCAAAGCTCTTTGCCTTCGGCTATTGCGCCCCCCGAACGAGACGCTGATGCAATACTCCCACAAAAGAACTCCCACGAGACTCATGCACTCGAGGCCCTGATAAGCTGCCTTAAAGCTGATTCCCCCCCTTCATGCCGGATTCATAGCGTTCCGATTTATGCTGCAGTCTCCAATGGGTCATCCCTGAGGCAATGCTCGTTCCCGGTGAGCTTCCTCGGATAAGACTCCATGGCCGTCCTCGGCCACTGCCTCTACGTCTCCCTTCGTCCCCTCGCCTTAGATGATTTCCTCCCGATTGAGTTCAAGACCCAGACCGGCACGTTCGATCAGAGGACAATCATCGACACCTTTCCCCGGCCTACCTGAAGAGGCTTTATCTGGAGACGATTTACGGCGGGCTCTCCCCGAACGAAACTGGCTTTCCTATCTATAAATGACCCCTATGACGGTCGTCCAGATAAAGCCTCTACGTCGTTCGGAGACGCCCCGCCGCCGGTCCCCCAGCATAGTCCTTTTCATCCGACCTCGCCAAAAACCATCGTCCAGGGAGAGGGTGTTCCTGGAATTTCTCTGAGCCCTGTTCTTTTTACCGGGCTGCGACCAGTAGGTTCATTTCCCGCCGGAACGGCTTTTGGATCTGCCTTCCTTTTTCATGGATCAGAGCCCTTATGGCGCTGTTTCCACACCCCTGTTGCCACCGGTGCTTCCTTCAGTATCGGGCTGCCTACACGACATACACGAAGGGACGCTCGTTCCGATTTTTTTTCATTGTCCCGGGCTTTTCGTTTTCGTCTAACTCGCGTCCCCCTGCGGCGCTGTGTGACCGTGTTGCTTGCTGCGCCTAGGAGATCTTTTTCACAAGCGGATGTGGTCCCATTGGATAGCCCGTCCCGACTTCCAGTTGTCACGTCGTCGTCCCCCCCGGCAAATGATTTCAGACTTGGATCCTACACTTGTGCGGTTTTCAAAAGCCGTGTATGATTCAGTCCTTTTTTAACCCCCGGTTTTTTGTTATTGAACCCCCCCCGCTCTTTTGAGTACTGAAACCCACACTAGCAGACGTTCCGAGCTTCCTTACGCCAGGTATCTTCCAACTGGGCGCCTCCCCCGTAGTTCGGTACGTCAACTCACCCCACTCTCCTCGGGGCGATCTCTTCTATACGAAACCTCTCAGCTTCCCCTTCCCCTCCGATCATCGACACCTCTCTTCTCACTCCTCCGTTTGAGAGAGATTCTCTTTCTGCTGGAAACGTCACTGGAAATCTGAGAGGGTGGCGTTACCATCTCGCCCCGCCAATGTTCTGCGCGAACGAAGAAGATGACATGGTTGCCCAGTGGTCTACCTTTGCTCGATCGCTCGGATTTTTCGGGAGGAATGAGTCCCCTAAGCCGACACTTAATCTCGATGCTCCAAACATCTTCCCTGGGGTTCGCCATACCCCTGATAATGCCCCCTGAATTTGCTTCGCGTCTTGTAGAGGCTTTTTATCTCAAGGCCCTCTTCAGAAGAGTTTGTTTATCCGACGTGACCCCGGTGTACGTCGGTCTCTGGGTCTCGAGCCCGCTTCCCCCCATCAGCTTCTTTTTCATATATTTTTCTAAATCTAAAAAGTCAGTCCCTGGCGCCCCCTTGCAGAGTCGTTTTCAAGAACGACAGCCCGGCGAGATTTTCGCTTCGGACTCCCTTTTTCGTACGTAGGTTTTGATTAAGATACGGTGCCTCCCCCTCTCCGAGCGATCAAGGTTGGGACCCACGAATTTTTTTCCCCTTTCGCGCCCGTCTGGGGACACTGCCATAGAGCAGCTCCTCCTGACGGGCGTAAGTGACTCCCTGCGCCTGCGCCCAGACGTAGCGCCGAGCCCTAGTATTATCGTCCCCGATTTAACCACAAAAAGGGACGCCTTGTGAGAGTTTCCTCGATGAGAGACCTCGTGGCGTTGCGGAGCTTGAGACGAGCTAGTACTTTTATTTGTTGCGATCTTCTAGACGACCTCAGGCGCAGGAGATGGCGAAGTCCCGAGTTCCCTTTGAAGTCTGATAGCCGAATATTCAATAATAGAGGACTTCATGAGTCCCCGGTACGTGGTCGAGTGATTTTTTCGGTGAGATCCGAGGTTAATTTTACCATCTCAGATCCGCGTTCGATTTTTCAGCTGACGCGCGGTTCCTGTGCACCCTGTTGAACGGCCTAGTGAGGTTGTAGCCGAGTTACTCCCGTCCTAAGCTTTCAGGGCCCCCCTGATGAACATTTTGATTTCAAGCATCTGGCATGTAAACGCATGACATGCTTTTTTAATCAGGAGTTCGGAGGGCGTGTCAGCGGATCCCGGCCTCGGCGGTGTCTTGACGATCTGCTGTTTAGACGAACGTCGCTTTTATCGTTCGATTCAGTTCCAGATAGACTATGCAGGGCCCTTAGCCAGCCGGTGAGTCCCCTGATCGGATGTCCTGAGCGCGTAGGCCCCTTGACGATTGTGCGACGCTCCCATTAGGTCGGCACACCCCCCCCCCCCCCCCCCACCCCCCCCCCCCCCCCCCCCCCCCCCAACGGAGATCTTACGTTTTTATAAATGCTCCCTGATCTTTAAACTCTTGTTGTTTTGCGAGGAGCGAGCTGGAGTGCCAAGAGGCCGATTTCTTTTCCTCCGCGCCTCGCACACGACTTTTCTTCACGCCCTCAAGGGCCTACGATCTTATCAGAAGTGAGGACCAGCGCTACTTTCAATGCTAGTAATGCGCCCACATCGAACTCCCGAGGACGATTCTGAACTAACCCCCCAAGATCCATACGCCCTTTCGCACCCTCGTCGTCTTTTTTCCCGCGGTTTTTTCACCCCCCCCGTAACTGCCTGATGCCCAGGCCCATGCCGGAGGTCTGGACCGCGTGATTTCCCCCTACGTTCATAAACGATTCATGCTTCCTCTGCGTCCGTGCGGACCTCGGATACTTTCACGTCTTTGTCAACATCTTTTTGTTGAAAAATGCCTCTCGTCCGGCGCTCAGATCTTCTTCACCGTCTTCCGAGCTGGCGATGGGACATTCCTCTTCTCCTGTTTTATATTTCAACGGATGCATCATAGCATCGGTCTGGAATCATGACTCTCGAGTTCGATGGACGAGTTCTCTAAGCTCGGGAAATGGTATTCTCGTAATCTACCGGAAGCGATCGGTTTCGTCCCCCTCAAGATTACTCCGTTCGTGCGCTCCGCGCCGCCTGACTCCCCCCCCTCTCCCTTTTCCGCTCAATCTCGACCCTCCACCGAGCGTCCAGTTTGCCAGGGTGTGGGGGGAACCCACTTTTTCTATCGCCCTTCGGCTACGGCTGCGCCCCCCTCCGAAGTTCTCCTTTAAGCTGGCCCCCCGGGGGTGATCTGCTAGAATGCCTAGCAGTCCCCAATACGGGCGCCCCCTGAACCACATGTTGACAAACGGTTGCTCTCGCTCTTTGCCTGCCGATCGCACCAGACTTCCTCACACGTCCTTCTACGTCGAATGATGTTTTTTGCGGAGTTCGTGCTCCTCAATCGCGACAGAGGCGGTCTTTATCGTTGATGTCGGGGCCTAGGAGATACTACAAGCGGAGGGCATTCGGGTCTTTGCCCCTCTCCTGATTCCCGTTTTTCCCGTCGTCTACAAAGGCGGAATTTGACGAGCTCCTCTTTTACACGCGATCGGAACTCCCAATTTGACATGTGGGCCTTTATTTGCGAACCCCAGGGCCTCGGTTATTAGCATAGCGAGCTTAAGTGCGGCGGCGTGTTCGTCCGCGTACGGAAATAAGATCCCTCTCCCCAGGTGACCCATGGGCCCGACGACCCGTCGTCGAGTTTCGCTCGCCTTTCAACTCCCCCCTTGTAGGGGACGAGCTCATAGACTCTCATATTTCCCAAATTCGTTCAG
>Ga0179593_1478725_pt1 | contig 12265 bp, 16 predicted proteins | sample CZODoug2_1_08_16_FD_185931 | JGI IMG/M metagenome (GOLD analysis project Ga0179593, IMG submission 185931) | Vadose zone soil fungal communities from Angelo Coast Range Reserve, California, USA - CZODoug2_1_08_16fungal (PacBio error correction) | ecosystem: Environmental > Terrestrial > Soil >... | reverse complement strand
AGTGCTAACATGCTCTTTCAGACTTCGTCTTAAGATAAATTTTATCAGCTATTCTCCCCTAGGTCCCGTTGCGTATCTCTGGTTTTAGTGATCGTCCATACCCGGAACATTTTTCCCCCCCATTCCTCCGCATTCTGTAGTGTTGTTTCTCCCCATGCTTGTTCTCAGTAGGCCCTCCCTCCTTTTCATTTTTTTTTCAACCTTCTTTTCCTTTTCGCGTTTTTTTTTTTCTCCCCCCCCTTCTTTAGTGGAATGTCCTACAGAGATTTGCACTCTGCGTTGTAATGATTGCGACCCCCTGCCTCCAAGTCATCTTTTAAGTCCGCTCTGAGAAGGTAGACACAGGAATGCCCCCCTTTGGCCCTTTTCTTGACCGGTCCCTCTCCCCTGCTTTGTCCCTTCTAGGGACCTATAATCTGTTACCTTTTATTTTTTTGTCAAAATCGGCCCTTGTCTCTTTTCCTTTCCAATCGCGGTTCCGCGAATTCAATGCGCACCCGTTTCTCTTTCCCCGTTACCCTTATTGAATTGTACCCCAAAAACTCCTTTGTTCCTTCTTCCACGGCGTATTATCTTTTCTTACTACACGTTTAGGGTTGTAGTTTATGTGATGTTTTAGTTGCAGTTCATTACCTTTTCTGGGTGAGACCCCACTTTATGTGGGTCTTTGATCAACCCACCCCGACCCCCGCACGTACGGTTGGTTTTCCTTTTCAAGGATTATTTCTCTCTTCTTTCGTTTTCGCCCTCTTTGACATTTCCACCCTAAGATTACTTCCTTCTTTCCCGCACGGTTTCCGACCTTTGCGGTTGTCCCTTTTTTTTTCTTTCTTCTTATTGTTCTGTTCTTGCTTAGGTGAATCAACCCCCGGTCGCTGAGTTTTTCGGGAAGATGTTTCCCTTTTTTGTTTTGCGTCGCTATGCTCTGGACGGAGCTTCAACACACCCGTGTCGTGCCGCTTGTTGGATTTGAGATCCCCCCCTTCTCCAGAAGTGTCCCGTACTGGCACCCCCTTTGACTCTTTTCTCACTTTATTTCCTGAACCTTGCCTTTGACCCATCCTACTGTTGGTCTTCTTAGATATGACTCAGCCTGTCGTCGCTTCTTTCCGGTCAAGCTCGTGACACTCTCTTCTTCCCCATCTCTTCCTTGACCTTCACGTTTTTTTCTTCCTAATCGGCGGGAAATGACGTCCCTCCTTCCGGTCTTTTGAAGTCTGCCCGAAGACCCTTCGACGTTATCCTCTTTGACCTTTCCCGCTTCCCGCGAACACCCAGAAGCTTTTTTTTCTGGGAGAGTACATGACCTCCTCGTCGCAAATACCCCCCTGAACCTTGAGACGTGGCTCGCAAGTCGTTTCAATCTTTTTGCACTCGGCACTCCTCCTTCCCACTCTCCTTCGTTCAACCAAGAAGGGGCGACCTTCCTTCTAACGCCCTTTCCCCTTGTCGTTCCCTTTGAAATGGAACAGTTCTCCGCTGTCTTCCCGGATGTTCCTTTCCAATTGTTTCTTGTCATGTTGCTGTTCTTTGTATCCATCTCCCCTTCCGGCAGGCTTGCCCTTTTGATCCATTTCTTCCGTTTGGCTCCCTTCTGACAACTGGCTTGTCTCGGAAGGAATATTGCCCTCGTGCCTTCCCACTTTCCATCCTCTCCTGGTCCGCTTGACCCGGTATTTCCAAAATTATCCCGCTAAACGGTCCGAGTCCTGTTAGATTTTTTTTCCCGCCATTTTTGTTGTGCTAGACCCCTTGCCAGAACCCTTTTGTACAATAAGATGCGGTTTACCCCCCCGTTTCCCCTCATCCCCTTCTTGTTTTGACTTGCAAGTCTTTTTTTCACGTCATAATACTGCGGGTCGCGTTGCCAGTTCTCACCTTTCGTTCCCTCTTTTCTCCCTCAGGGTTGGTTATCGAACCTAAAAGTTTGATCCGATCTGCTTCCTTGTCTCTCTCTCGTTGCGAACGTTCTTATTCTGCAGTCTTCGTTGCCCGAGAGAACAGTTCGTTTCCCTGCCGACTCTGTTATTCTTTTTCTTCCCCCAGCTTTTTTTCCAGATACGCTTCCCCCCCCCAGACTGAACACTGAATTTCCTGGATCAAACCGATCTTCCCCCTCTACTCTCCCTCCTTTCCCCGCTCCCTGCTGCTGCCCGCCGCGTTTCGTCTCCCGGTTTTTCGGGATCGTATATGTTCTGTTTGATTCCTGCAGATTTCCTTCCCCAAATCCACTTGAGACTAGCCTTTTGCAAAGTCTGTGTCTGTTCGTCCAGTAGATCAGATCCTTTCTTCCGATCCCTTCCTTTGAGCACCCCCCCCTTTTAGATTTTCTCCTCATTTGCCCCCTAACTGGTTGCTCTTTCTTTTCCGTTCCCAAGATGTCCCCCGGTATCGGTCTGCCCTAGCGCCTTCTACCTCTCTTTCAAGTATGGACCAATTTCCGCTTCCGTTACATAGTTTATCCAGTATTAAAAGTCTTCTTCCCCCTCCTCCTTTTCCCATGCTTTTTGGCACAACATTCACCGTCTCAATTCTTCGTGCGGGGAAACGTATTCCAGAAGTTTTTTTTTCCATGATTGCTGATTAGTCGGGTCGATCTTGTACATTATCTTCTCTACTAGTTGTGATCCTTCAGCTATCCCTTCCCTTCCTTCTCCACCTCATATCCTTGGTCTGCCCTCCGAGCATACCGCCCGACGCGCGATCCCGGTGGCAATGTTTTGACCAACAAGCATTGACGCTGCTTCTGGCGGCACTTGAAGCCGTTCAAATGTACCTTTCATACATCCTAATGTTCCTATGTCCCAGATCTTGTCTATCTCTCCCCCTTTTTCTTAGTTATCTTCCGTAAAAGAACCACACAGAACCAGTCTTCCACTCCCTTCCGGTCACGTCATCAACACCCATTTCATGTGAGTAAGAGGGAACACCTGACCCAGACGTTGCCGACTCCATCTCTTTCTTAATTTTATTCCTCCCCTTCCTTAACTTTCCCTAACTCCTGTACCGTTTTGTCAACCTTTGACGGACCGTTGAGGTTCAAGCAGCTTTTCCTGTGCAAACGTTCCTGTTTCAGTAATTCAGTCCTTCCCTTCCTGAGGAGTTCCTCGTTTAAGCGTCTCTTTTCTCCCCTTTCTTTTTTTCCGCTTCCCTTTTAAACCCTGTTCGTTATACCATCGCAGACAAATTCCCCCCCCCCCCGAAACTTGATATTACTGTTCGCTTCTTTAAATTGCATCCCTTCTTTTATCCTCCCCATCTTTCACTTCCTGTTGGCTGGAAACTGTTTCACCTTCCCTTCAATATTCAGAGATTTGGTTTTTTTTCCCCGCCTCACAAATTATGGTTGTGGACTCCCCTTTGTTTCACCCTGCCAGTGAGGCAATAGGACGTTGTATCCTACTATCCTTCCCTGCGCTTGCTCCCCCTTCTTGCTTCCTGGCATTACTGTGGTCTCCTTATTTTCCGAACAGGGGCAAGAGTAAAAGAGCTTAGTTTTCAATGCACAAAAAACCTAGCGATCACCCCTTTACAGCCCCCTGAGCTTTCCAAGGGCAAGCATGCTTTTCGCTTCTTCCTTTATTTACCCTTCCTCTATCAAATTCATCTTTGGGACCTTCCATGATCCCCAGCGCCTTTGTCATCCCTTTCTCCTTCTATTTTTGGATAGAACCGGATTGGTCCACCCGATTCATTAGTTTTATAGCAGAGCACATGCAAATCTTGCCTTTTTTTCACCCCCTCTCGCTGCTCTGTTCTCCGTTTCGTCTTATTTCTCGCGCCCCCCCTGGCAAGGTGACTCATCAAGCTTCTTTTTTTCATCTGGGGGTCGCTGGAGCCCTCACTTTTTTCTCCCTGCACTTTCCTTCTTCCTTCTGTAACACCCGGTTCAACGTTCTCATGATCTTCTGAATTGTACGTTCTTACGAGTGGGTAAACTTGCCTTCTTGCCGCTGTTGGCCGTGTCTCCTATTCGTGTAAAGTCTTTTTATCCGTGATTCTGCCCTGCTTAGGCAACCCCCCCCTTGGCGTTTTTTCTTAAGACGAGTATTTCCTTGCTCTTTGCCACAAGCCAGCGGATATTTTCCCGGCCTGAACGCACCTTTCTCCTTTTGACCCTCTACTCCTTCCGCTTGGTTTTTTCACCACCGCTTGCCTCCCTCAGTTATGTCCCAATTCCATCCTTGCCATCGTACCCCTCCAACAAGACCCATTCCCTTCGCGTGGTATATTATTTCAACATGGTTCCCTAGCAGTGCAGTCCTATTTGGTTGACAACTTTTCTTCCTCTGCGCTCCCGTCCTTGGTCAACAATGCCACGTTCCCAATAACGTCGGTCTTGCGATCGTTGTTTTTCCGTCCAAAACAACGTGTCGTTAATGGGTCGTAAACCTGCCCCTCAACTGCTTTCCACTTTCCAAACGCCCCTACCTTTTTTCCTTTTGACCAGATCCACGCGTTGTACGTTCCCCCCTTACGTTTGTTACCTTTTCTAGAAAGACTACCAGTGTTCGTTCTGATTTCCCCCCGTCCTATGTTTTTGAAATTTGTCCTATTTTTCCCTTCCAACAACACAAGATTTAGGGCCTATCAACTGCCCCTAGGTAACAATTGTGTGGTTCTCTTCTTTGCACAATTTTTCATTCTCTTGCTTCAGTGCCCCCGCCTTATAAATTTTTTGTGCTTCACCAATGCACGGTGTTTTTCCTTCATACTTCTCTCTTTTCGGTCCACCCAAATTCAACATCCGCTCGGCAGTCTCTTTCACAGGCATTAATGTGTTTCTAGCCTTCTTATCCTTCAGAAAAAACTCGAATTTCGCGACCGATCTCCCGAGGATCTTTCTTGTCCCCTTTACGTGTTCATCCGCAGACTCTTTCCACCCATCTTAAATGAGTTATTCTGCGGGCGTGACTTTAGATATGGATCTGAGCAGGCCTTCCTTCCCCCAGAGCGTTTGATTATATCTCATTTTAATTCAATCCGTTTAGTACATATAGCAGGTTCTTTTTTTCGTTTTATTCCAATTTTTTTTCCTACAGTCTACTCTCCTCTCTCCTTCCCATGCCCTCGGAAATCATTGCATTTTTGCCATATTGATCGGATTCAGATTCCATTGCCCTTTTCTCGGTGAGTTTCGATAAATTGGAGCTAATTCCTTTGGCGTAAGTATAGTCCCCAGCATATCGTCCTCCCCCTTTCTGTTTCGCCTTTCGCCCTTTCTTCTCATCCGACGATTCGGCTTTATGTCTTTCCCAACGCGTGTCTCTTCCCTCATTTTGCACCGTCAATGGGCTTTCTCTTAAGTCTCACACGTTGGGATTTCCCCTCCGTTCCCTTTCATTTTCCCCCTGTCTCATTTGCATTTGAATTATGACGTAAATGATGTCTGTTTTTTTCAAATATTACTTTTTTCTTCCCATACGTCGGTTTTCCGGAATTTCATTCCTCCCAGTGCTCTTGCCGTAGTAGTTGTCAACATGTCACCACCCGAAAACATTTTGCTTGTCCCTTCTCTGTGATTTGTCTTTTTCACTGTTCTCGTTTTTGTAGTTGCGTTTGAAGTTGTTGGTGTGAAGTGGTCGCTCTATTGTTTCTTTTAGATCCGTTCCTCCCCAAACCCCCTCCCCCTTTCCCCCGAGTTTTTCCTGTTCCTCTTAAAAAAAGGCCTTCTAGTTTTTTCGTTGACGTCTCCTTCAGTTTTCCTAAAGCACCTCCTTAATGTTTAACCATAAGTTTAAGAGTTAATCCCGTCTACTGTCGGTAACCCCTGGTGGTCCCCTTTGTTTTTACGATTTTTTTGAATCAACCGGTCTTTCCGGGCCGCGTGTTGAGCACGCCTCTTCTGGCCTGCGTAGATTCACCATTCTTTTCCTGCGGTCCTTTGAAGAGGGTTCGTCGGCATTGGTTAATTGTTCTCGCGTATCTTCGGACCTGCTTCTTCCCTGCCATTTTTTTCCTTCCTTCCCTTTCCCTAAGGGCCCGCAAATGGTGACTTTTCGATACTCTTTGCACCATTGCGAGGAAATGCCGTTCTTCTGACTAATCCGTCGCGGGGCTTCCTCAGGCTGTCACTTTTGTTCGAAGTAGCGCCTCCTTCCCTTGCCCTCCCTTTCCCCTCTCCCTCGCACCACCCAGAGTCGTTCAGTGTTCTGTGATAACTGAATGGTCGCCGTTTTCTGCACCCCTTCATCCCAGAGAGAGACAGTAGGGTTGCCCTGTTTCTTCCCTTTGGCAGTCCTTACCGCTTACTAGTTAGTGCTCCCACTCCTTCTGTTGCTTCCCTCCGTGCAGTCCTTTTCCATTGAACTGGAACGCTTTCGCTGGTTGCTCTTGAAGGTGCTCCCTGGGGATGGAATTTGTGATTTTTTTTTTCCCCTCATACAATTCCCAGGCCCTTTCTTGCCCTATGATCGCAGTGGGCAGCAAACTGTTGTTAACTTTCTGTTCTGGTTTTCCTTTCCCCTGCTTCCAATTGGGGACGTTTTGACCCTGGGACCAATTTGTGTCATCAGTTTTCCAGTGTAGATCTTTTTCCATCCACTCAGTTCTCCTGCACGTGCCCCTTTTCCGTTAATAAATGTCTAGCCGATATAGTTATCCACTCCTTGCCGGGTGTCCCCCATGTCCCCAGCAACAGAGGGGTTTTGCAGGTTATTTTCTTTCCCAAGACCATACTTTACTCTCTGGCTCCGTTCCCCGCCGGTTGTTCCCCTCTTTGCTTCCTCCAGCATTTTTTTCATCGTCCCCCCTTTTCTTCGCAAGTTTCCTGCGTTCCGACGTCTAATTGACTTTCTTTTTTTTAAGTATTTGTGTTGACGTAGGCGGTCTCATTGACCCTTGGGGACAAGCCGAAGGCTTTCCCCATTCTGCTTGATTTCTCCCTCTCCCGGACGACAGCTGACCTCCCGTCTACCTTAGGACAACCCCCCCTCCAAGGAAATACAGTCATCACGCGTTGCAGATGCTTGTTTCTCCCCCGGTTTTTTCTTTATCCTTCTTTACCTGCCTCTTTTCTGTAAATCACCAGCCCCCATCTCTTTCTTCGGCAAGTTGGGTCGGTTCCGTCCTTTTTTTGTTCCGCTAGTTCCGAAGATGAACAATTTCTCTTATTTACCGTCCTCTTCGCCGAATTTCTGTTTTCCCCGGCTCGTTCTAATCGTTGTCGCGATCTATTCTGATGTCTTTTTTCATGGCGGCGTTTAACTTTTCCCCTCTGACCATTCAGTCGTAAACCCGGCTTTGCCTCCTCTGAGTCTGATCAATTCCCAGTCTCCCCCCTTCTTTCTTTCTTTGACTGTTTCTTTCATCCCGTCTCCCTGTTCTGTGCTACTTCGCTCCGAGTTGGTCGTCCTGAGGACCCATCCCATTCTTTTTTGATCGAGATGGCACACTTAGCCCACTCTCATTCCGCACAGAGCATCTCCGGATCCCTCACCGTTACTTTCGCCAGCCGACCTTCTATCGGTGAATTTTCCCCCCGCATTTGATACGTGGATTTGCCGTCTTCCAGATTAGTAGGGCTGACTTTCCTTCTCTTTCCTTGGTCCACCTTCAGAGATTGAGTGCACCAACTATTTTCCCCCGCGATACCTCCCTCTTTTTTTCCTTACGAACAGGAACACCTCCTCTTTTTCGAGTCATTTTCCGTCCTTGAAAAATTGTTTCTATTCGGTTCTATCGCAGCGAGGGTCCGGGAGGCTTCCCCAGACCCGTTCCTAAGCAAGATTGTTTCGTCACAGTTTGCATAAAATTTCCTTCCATCCGATCCCTCACATTTTCGCCTTTCCACTCTCTGTCTAGTGCACTTGTTTCTGAATGTCATATGTCCGGATATTTGCGCCTTGTTTTTTCAGCTTTCCAGACGTACTGTCGTCCCTATTTCCACGCAATCCCCTACTCGCGGGCTCCCCTTATCCTTGTTCCCCGCGACAAACCCAGATCCCCCTATCTTTCCACGAACCTAATGATTATTCGGACGCCTTTCTCGAAAACGGTGTTCGATCCACATGGATCCCCGCCAATAGGGAGCAATGGTTACATTTGGAAAAGCTACTCAAGTTTTAAGCACGTCTTTGGGCTGGGCGCGTGTACCTCCTTTAACCCCCTCCTCTTTTCCTGCTTTTCATTGGGTTTAAAACGGACATCGTGGATCGTTTTCTGATCTTCTGTCTCCCTGCATCACTCCACACACCAATTTTAGAGAATGCTTTACTGTTTACAGGGTTCGGTGATCCCCTCTTTTGAACCCTTTTTTTCATCTTCCCATATCGTTTTGAATTTGCCCAAGCCCCACCTCCAACCACATTCATGGTTCAGCCACTTTCCTCTTTCGCCCAAGATGATGGATTAAAGTTGATCCCTTCTTCGCTTGAATGGGTTCGACGCTCACCACTCCAGCCCCCTTTATTCCCCCTTCCCTTTCCCCCCGCCTGTCCGTTTGTTACCTTTTCAGCCTGGATCGAAGATTCCCTTCTTTCGATTTTCCTCACAGTATCGCTCTCCACAGGAAGTTTCCAATTGCGCTCAAACCCCCCCGTGCGTCTTTTTCCCCTTGTCCGTTATTTTTCTCTCCCACATTGTTGACCCCCCCAAGGCTGCCTCTGTGTGTTAGCTGGTTTGTACCTTCGGCTACTCACAATGTATTAGAAAGATTTCTTAATGGGTTTCATTGAGGGACTTTGCTTCCCCCCCCCCTAGATCTCTCCTTTTTGAAATTCAGTTCCTGTTTGATTGTTCAGCCTATAGTGTCACTTTTCTTCGTATTATTCTCGCCTCTTCTTCAGATGCTATTTCGGTCAACCTCCTACCAAGAACAAGGCTTTGCTTATTCCACAATGTGCCGCCCTTCCCGCTCTTTTTTCGCCCTGTCCCTTTACCCTTGCTTTGAACTTTAGTCGTTGTGGCCTGTCTTCCCGAGCGGTTATCGTCTCACTTCGATCCTTGCCTTTTTTTCTTACAATGCCCGCCCCTCAACGCCCCTTTATTTCTATTTTTCCCCACTTCATGGTCCCCCATTCCTTTCCTTTCTTGTGAGTTCACCTTCCCTTCTTCCCAGCGATATCGGTTTTGTTGGTCAATGAACGACAAAGCGTCAACCGGTTTTTTCGTTTGAGTTTTTTTCCCGACCTAACTTTTATTAGGGTGAACATGACCCCAACCCGTCCCCCCCCCCCGCCTTCCCCCCCCCCCCGGCAAATAATCTTCATTTACCAAGATTCACTTTTTCCCCCTTTGTCTCCCCCTAAGGACTTTCGTTTGTCACGGTTCAGGCAATTCGACTTATACCAAGGGCAGTGACATGGGGAATGAAATTACCGAAAATCCCCATCCCCCTTTTTTCAAAGAACTACGCCGTTGCTCATTTCACCGGACCACCATAAGATACTGAACTTCCCCTCTTCGGCAAGGTTCCCTCCTTGATGACCGGCCGTTCAATTAACGAATATGTGTGCTTCTTTCATTTAACCTTAAGAAGACGGACTCCCAGACTGTGGGCTGGATTTGCCTCTATTCCCCCTTTTTGTTTTCCTCCCGTCCCCTACCTCTCCCTCTTGAATCCACCTTCGCTTAGACCGCATTATTTGTACCGTTGACAGTGTGCCTTGACTTGTAAATCTCACCCCCTTCATTTTTCTCCCCTGTACTGCACTCCCGTGCTTTTCGCCGGGGGCACCTGTTCCCGGTTGAATACAGAGACTTATTTCCCAATCTTCAATGATTTGACCTTTTCAAATGTTATAATTCGAGTTCTTGATCCCATCCATTTGAGCTGTTCTGCTATACTCTCTCGTCATCCCTCTTCTTTGTTGCGAGCTCTCTCTGAACGTATGCACCCCTGGAAGTTCGTCCCAGGCTAATACCCTCGAAGGATCCTGCCTACGTAGTCACCTCCCTTGGTGCAAGTTCCTCGGGATCAGCAGCCCATTTCCCCCGACTGCCCTTCTGGTTTTGTGCAGACCATTTCCCTATCATTCTCTTTTGTCGTCGAAGTAGGAGCTAGTAATCCCCAGGTCCGAGTGCGTTGTAAGTCAGGCTGTTTTCATTTCCCCTCCGCTACGGTCCCTTGTGATTAAACCAATAATTGAGGATGACTGCCCGCCCCACCGTCAATGGGAGTTGTTGGTTTTCCGGCCTTTCGACAGGGACTGCAATCCTGCCTTTTTTGGAACTGTCAGTCTCCCTGCGAGGGCCCATTTTTCCCTTCTTCATCTTATGTTTTTGTGTACGGTCAAAATCCCAGGTGCGCTTTCCAACTTTGCTTTTTATTCAATCAGACAAGGTCAATCATTCCCCCCTATCCCCCCCCGAAGCGGTTTTGGTCACCCTTCCTTTTTTGATTTCTTTTTAGGCAATGATCTAGCCGTTCTTCGTCTGAATGTATTTTTGCGCGTGCCCTGGTGCCTTTGCAGGCGTTGAGCCGTATCTTTTGTGTGAGACCAATAGTGCCCGCAAACCCCGTGCCCCGGCGAGACGACGGGCGTTTTTCATTTTCAACCAACGGCAGGAAAGTTTCTTCTTGCGATTTCGCACACCACCCGACCTTCCTCCTGCTGACTTTTGAACGGTTCCGCTTCTTTTTTTGTTTTTTTCTTTTCTTCTTTTTCTTTTCTTTCTGGCCGTTGAAAAAACCAGGGTTTCTTCAGCCCGTTTTTTTGGGAGAAAGGGCTCGGTACCTGGGTTTTCATTCCATCACGTTGCCGCGGCCCGGTTCAGCCGCTGCCGTTTCCCGAATTCTCGTCTTTTTTAGCCTCATCATGTCCTTCGTACTTAGTTGGGTCGTAAAGCCATTTTTTTTTGAATACTTCCTCTTTCCCGAAGCCGTCCGACCTTATACGAGTTTTCAACTCCGGTTCCCACATTCTGAACTTTTTCCCGTTCTGTTCCTTTTTTCCTCGGGGAATGCCAGTACCTCTTGATGAGAACGTTACTGTTTATCCGAGTACAGAACAGGACTATTCTTCCGCCTGCCCAGGCTCCTGGACCCACATGACGTAAGCTTCCTTTTGTCACCTTCATTGGCGCGAAAATCCCACGCCACATTTCTGAACAGAGAAAGCGACGTATTTGGCTTGCCCCAGAATGCCCCAATGATGTGTCACTCGGCCGACCCGAAGACCCCACTTTCCCCCTAGGGGTCGATACACTTCCTTTACCCATTCTCCTTTTCGGTCCGAGCAGAGGTTGACGGTTTGTAGGTTCAGGGGCTGGCGGCTGAGCGGGTTCCCCAGCTCAGCAGGCATTGCCTGCCCCGATTTCAGTTGGCGCAGCTCCCCCCCTTTCTCTGCTTCAGGGAGTGTTTTCTTTTGGGAAGTGCCGCTTACTCCCGATGGGTTTTTTTTACAGGTTCAGTTCACAATTACTTCCCCTTGTAGAGGTCTTCCTCCCTAAGTGCGACCACTCTCCCTTTCGGGGATCGATTGTCATGAACCTGTCTCTCCTTCTTTTCTCCCCAATCTCTTCTGTGAAACCAAGTTCACATCTCAACCCTTGCTTGACTTGCCCTTCAGTCTGTCCCCCCCTTCCCAAACTTTGATTCCTGTTAAGTCAAAAGGTTGTCCCTTCTTTTTGCGGACTCCCGATAGGGGGTCTCTCCACACGTTTCTCTCCTCATACGTTCATCTACATTTTTGTAAGAGTTCATTGTCCGTTTCTTGTTTTGTCGCGATTATCCAAAGATGGTCCCCCTGCGCCGAAGTTTATTCCTCGGTTTTTTGTCTTTGCCACAGATTTTCGAGCTCCTTCCTTTTCACATCTGACCCCCTTCACGACGCCTTCATTATTCAATACCTTTCAGATCCTAGGAATTAAATCCTCGTCCTGTTGCTGCCCCCGCTCCGTCGCGTCCAAGGTTGAGGTCTCAGATGTCTGGTCCTTTCCCTAAGATGCGAAACTTTTTTACCCGCGTTCAGGCAAACCTTCTGGGTTGGGTCTTGCCAGTCCGATGTCTTCGTGTCTTCAGTTGATGAACAATTTTTTTTTTTTGATCGTCATCCTTTTTTCCTCCTCAACTGTTTGCGTGGTTCCTTCCTTTTCCTTTCGGAGGCGGTTCTGGAAATGTTGCGCGTAAAGATTCGATAAGTTTTCACCCCTTCAAGGTGTGACGCTCTGTGCCATGACTTTTGCGCCCGCCGGCAATCCTCTCTTTCCCCTGTTATGGTCAACCATTACAACGTCTTTCAATCGTGTCCTTCTTGTGCTGGTAACCTTTCGGACTTTTCTTTCCTACCTTCGTTCTTCGCTTCGCGTTTTATTGAATGATGGA
>Ga0179593_1531319_pt1 | contig 12266 bp, 17 predicted proteins | sample CZODoug2_1_08_16_FD_185931 | JGI IMG/M metagenome (GOLD analysis project Ga0179593, IMG submission 185931) | Vadose zone soil fungal communities from Angelo Coast Range Reserve, California, USA - CZODoug2_1_08_16fungal (PacBio error correction) | ecosystem: Environmental > Terrestrial > Soil >... | reverse complement strand
CCCTAGGGTTCCCTTCAATTCGCTCGCCCTGGCCTTTCTTTTTGTGCACCTTCGGTTCCCCTCTTCATGTCCCCATGGCGCACTTTTTGTTGTTTTTTCCCCAAACATTTTTCCCGACTTCCTATGAAAAAGCCCTGCCCGAGGTTTCTCCCCTTCCCTGGTTTTTTATTTTTGCCGTGGATGCACCTTGCACCTTTGTCGTGCCGACTGGGCATGTGAACAGCCTTAGTCGGACGGCCGAATGCTCTGTCTCCCCCCTTTGAAGCATTGACGAAAATCTTCTTCTGGTCCGACGGTCCGTTGGGTCCTTCTTCTCCAGTAGGTAAGACAGAGATCCTTTTTTCCATGTGTCCCCTCTTCTTCCTTTTTCTCCCCGCGTTGACGACCTCCTCCCTAGCTCGGGACTTGTCCAACTTTCTTTCAAGTCCTCGACGAGATCCCCGCGTTTTCCCGACCGCCCTCCCATTCCGGGTTCGTTTGGCTCTTTTTCCTTCTCCACCCCCAGCTCGCGAGCCCGTTTTTTACCCCTTCCCTGTTGACTTGCTTTGCGTTGTTTGGTGACCCCGACCCCCCCCCCTTAAAGAAACGCCAACAGGCAGCAGTCTGCGTCGACTGACCCCCTCCCGACCTGGCATGCGCTAGTCCTTCTTGTGGGGTTTTCTCCCCAAGGAATGAACTACCTTTTGATGGATCTTGGAATGCCTGTCTGGGTTCGTCGATTGGAGTGTTTATCCTTTTTAGTAGGTATCAATTCTCGACCCTCCTTTTCCCTATCTGCTCTCTGGGTTCTATCGGCCAGTGCAATCTATCATATAATTGTATTTATTTCATGTGGAAGGGATTCCCCAACCTAAGGATTCGTGGGGTTCCGCTTTTCGTTGAGGACGGCCTCCCTTGGCGACCAATGCAGAGGTTTTTTTTTTGAGCTCGATTCCGCCCATTTTTGCCCTTGCCTATGGCACTGAACCCTCCGCTTTTCCGACGGCAAGGGTCTGTCTGTCCCCTTTGGACTGTCTTCACTTTAGGGAAGACACTCCCTCCACATGCTGCCGGTACCTCGCCCCTCTCCCCAACAACTCCATTGCCAGTTTTTTCCCACCCTGGGACGTTGACCTTTTAGGGCGACATGTTCTTCTCCTTTTCTTTCACGCTTGCCGCGCTGTTAACTAAAGGGCTCCACGACATGCGCTAGCCGAAGCATTTTCGTCCCCTCCCCCCCCCTCTCCTTTTCCCGATAATCCCTTGTCGTTCTTTTCTCTTTTATGTTTTTGGGCAGGCTGGTTCGTGTTCCAATTTTTCCCTCTAACCCCCCTTGAGAACCCGGGCGGTTGGGATGCTGCCTGGCTCATACTAATGAAGGATTCTTGGGCGGGGCCCCACTTTTTCTCTTTCGCTTCCCCCAGAGTCTTCACAATTCCAAATTGGGCGCTGCGTCCTCGGTGTGGGGGTTCCTTTCTTTTATCTCCCGATGGGTTAGTTTTCCCCTCCCCCTGGTTCCTAGCTCGTCGGCCCGGGTTTTTGCAACTTTCTGCGGACCTCGGAGCTTCCTTCAACTATCTCGCCTACTTGGGCGAATCTCATGGTCCGTTTCCCTTCGCATCTCTCGATGTTCCCTACCCTCTAGGGCCATCCGTTCTTTCCCCCTTCTGGGCCCCCTGAATCCTTAAAGGTTGGAACTGGCACAGCTTGCCCCTTTTCCTTCAACCTTCAAGGAAGCTCAAAGATCAGCGACGAGTTCTCCAAATCCTTCGGTGGTTGGTTTTAAGGGCAGTCATCTTTCTTTAATTTTCTTTTGCTCGGCACGAGCCTCCGCTTCCCGATTGTCCGATTGGGTCATTATCCTCTTCCATTTTTTTTTTTTTCACTCCCCCCTTCACTTCTGTGCCCCAATGGATCGGTCGGGCCTACCGAGCTTCCCGGTTTTGGAGGTTGAGGACATCTTCAGTCCTCTTTTCGGTTTTTGAGAGGACGTGAACGACAAACGGCCCTTCGACCTTGACGGTCGTTGCTTGAGTGGTTTCTCGCGGTCCATGATCCTATTCCCCTAAAATTTTTCGGGTTTAACGCAACGCTGTTTGTATGGAGGCTTTCACCCTCGCCACCGAAATTACTCCCTGCACGCTATTTGCCAGTACACCGAAGATTCTTGTCCTTACAGTTTGGCAGCGGCGTTAGCGGCGTGCCCTCCTTCGGCATTCCCTTCGACCCAATTACTCTTTTTTTCACCCCATGTTAGCATCCACGAGCTTGCCGTTTCAGTTCCGGCAGGAATCATTTTGGTCCTCTTTTCCCTCATGACCTTTTTTTTCTTTTTTTGATGGGACGTCCTTTTTCCCCCCTCGTCCTTTCCCTTTTATCTATTTCCTCCTCCTAAGTGTTTTTTTTTTCTGCGCCTTTTTCCCTCTGGCCCCAACCGGCACCGACCCCCCGACAGGCGATCGTCTCGTCGCTCTGACCCCCCTCGAGCCGTCCAACCCCGTGTCCCTTTCTCTTCCTCCACGAGCGCTGGGCGGACCTCTTCTTCAATTGTTGGGTGAGCATCTCCCCGACCTTTCCCCCCCCCTGAGTAATGGCGGTGCCCGCCGTGTCCCCCTGTTTCGGTTAACACCCTCCTTCCGGAACACTTCCAGTTTGTGGGAACCCGTCATTTTTTTACTCGAAATTTTTTCGTTTCGGGGGAGAGTTCCCGCTTGGTTCAAAGATACTCTCTAGGGCGGTGCGACAGTTTGGGTTGTTTTCTTTTTTGTTCTTTTTTTATATGACCTTTGGGCGGAAGCGCTGGTTAGTTTCTCAGCGATTCATGTTCGAAGATTTTTTCCGATTTTCTTTCTCTTTCTTTTCCCACACTGTCATGGTCTTGTAGCCGACCTTTAGGATTTTTTGTCTCATGTTATCCTGTGACCAAGCCGGGACGACTTTTCAGACCCCTTCCCTTTTCATTTACCACAGTTTTTTGACTCTTCCTTTTTTCAAGGACCAATTCCGAATTTTTTTGCCAACTCCAGCTGCCGTCGGAATAAGTGGCTTCTCGCTTTTTCGCACCGGGGATGATACGAGATAAACCGTTCCCCTCTTCCGATCATTAGTGGTACGTTTGATTCCTTTATCTTTCCTTCTGTCGAGGTTGTTTTTCATTTACCCATTTTTTTTTTTTTTTTTTTCGTTTTGTCTGCGGCAAGGACTAAGTTTCGCATTTTTTCTCTGAGAACCGTGGTCGTGCTAGGATGCGAGTTCCCAGGTCACCTTAATGGACGCTTCTTTTTTCCCTATTTGTGGTTCTGAGGGCTAGCGGTCCCTTCTCCGCAGAGTTGAGACTTTTGGTTTCTCCATATTTCAGGGTGTAGTATGCTCCCTTTGCCAGTTTTCCTGCCCTGTCGAGGGCAGGGTCGACCCCCTTGGATATTCTTTCACAGTGCTCCCAAAACCCTTTTTTTGGTTAAAGGCCCTGGTTCTTTTTCCCTATTTGTCTGCCAGGACCGGACGAGTTTTTCGTCAGCCCGCCCCCACTTTTTTAATCGTGCTGGCGCAAACCCGGCCTCAGGCCCCTCTTTTTGCGCCATATGGCGCATTCTCCTCCTTTCGCGATGGGTGACTTCTAGGGCGGCGAATCCTTCGGATGGGACTGCGCCTTCCCGGATTTGCTTGGAAAATTTGTTTTTCCCTTGCTCGTCCACTCCCGTGGACAGCGGCAATCACTCCAAGGTCCTCGTTTCCCCCCTTAACGAACGGTGTTACACCTTGCTCTGGATATCCGCCGTTTTTGTTCCGTATTTGGCATTTTCCTTTACCGTCGCGCCCTTACATGCTATGTCTAAGTCTTGTAGGAAGATAGTTGGTCTTTTCTTCCTTAGGGAGCCGATCCCCATGCCGGCGTTTGTGCTCGATTGCGGCGTGGGCCCCTGGCGCTACCCCCCCAGGACCACAAATTTTCCCTGAGGCCGCTCCCTGGCAAGTTGGTTTTCTCGATGATTACCTGCGCTTCTCTCCCGGCGGGATTTCCTAGACTTAGATTAAACCCCCTTTCTGTGAGATTGGAACCCTCCCTATCAGTGGAGGTCAACCCCTCCCAAGGGAACCAGGGCCCCCCAAGAGCGGCACATTACGCATCCCCTTTTCTTTTAATTCCCACCGCCCCCCTTTTCTCCCCTCGACTTGCTTTTAAGATCGACTTCGCCTCCGTTAGAGACTTATGATTCCGGTCATTGAAGAAGGGTATTATTGCTTTCTTTTTTTGCTCCTCCCTGACGGTTTGCACTTGTGCCGTGTCGTTGTCCCGGGGCGTTTTTTTTTTTCTTGGCTCAAAAAGTTCGAAGACTGTTTTTTTTTTTTTTCCCGAAGTCTTCGCCCCCTTCGCCATCGAAGCTCGTAGAAGGGCTTCGGTCCCGTTATACACGTTCCAATTCCCCCCCGTTTCTCTCTCTCTCGGTTTCCCCCTTTTTATTTAGGTCTCCCAAGTTAGTCCCATTTAACTCTCCGCGCGATATCCCTTTATTTGCTTTTTGAAAATGATCTCTTTCTCAAGCAACACAGTTCGTCCCCCTTTTTCTACGCCCTTTTTTTTTTCAATGACATTAACGGGGTAGGGACGTTTGGTGTCTGGCTGGTGCATCATTTCTGCTGCTGGGCCGGCGTCGGCCAACTAAGCCCTTTTTTTTGCCTTCCCCCTCCCTTTTCCTCCGAAACGTCTCAACAAAGATGGGATTTTTTGTTTAGGTTACTATGGCGTAATTCGGAATTGACGCAGCATTTTCCCCCTCGTTGCGAATGAGGCTGAAGCTTTGGTTTCCCACTTGCCTCTTCCTTGAAATTAAGGGCGGCACAATGGAATTTTCTTTTCCTGCTTCGGCCCCCGATTCATTACCATCATTCTCTTTCCCCCCCCCTCTCCGTTGAGAGCTTCAAATCCTACTTTCCTCCTTCTCCCCCTTTGCAGCTTCATAGCTATTTCCCCCTTTTTTTTCCCCGCTTCCGTTGGAGGGTGAGGTGGCGAATCTTTGTTTTTCTTTGATGTGCACAAAACCCCCCTTTCCCAATATCCTTTCTTTTATGAAACGGCAACCGCACTCTGCTATTCCTTCTTGTTTTTTTTTTGAAGGACCCGTTGGAGTTTCCCGGTTTTCCCAGGGATAGAAGGTGCCGACGGACATGTCAGCTCCTGGCCGTTTTTCGTGGCTATGCCGCCGAACCTTGTCCTTTTGTCCGACTAAACCCATTGGTCCTGCTTCGAGGGTAGGTTTGGCAGTTCTATTCCTTTTTTTTTCCCCGCCCAATCGGGTATTTTCTGGGCGTTCTCCATGACCCTTTCGGAAACTCATTCCCCCGTTTTTTTTGCCCCATCTCTCCTCTACAGTCAGCGCGGGACCTTTTGCGTGCCCCCCTGACGCGGCATCACGGGGGCTTTTTTAGAGGGTTGTTCGCCTGAGTGCTAGGAGCTTTTGGTTTCCTTTCCCTTCGATCCCGCATTGTGCCGCCTGTCCACTTGGCTTACATTGCGTCGGCAATCCTTTTTCACCTTTCCCCCCCCCCGAAAGTTTCCCAAAGGTCCTGTTGCGAGGCACTCGCATGGTCTAAGCCTGGGCTGCAGACGGGCTTTCTTTTTTTTTCTCTTGCTCACCTTCCTCTTCGTTGAGTTCCCTGCGTTTTGGTTCTGGATTACCGCCAATTTTCTCGTTTTCTTCTCTTTCCATTTCCCTGAATTGAATGAGTTCCCTTCTTTTTTATCTGGCGATAAACTCCGTGTCTTCAAGGGAGCCTTTCCTAATCGTTCTCCCCTGGCCTTTCCCCGGATTCACATAATGGCTTTCCTCTTGTCCTTGGTGGCCCCTGGCTTGGGCGCTGGGGCGAGTCCCAACCGGCCTCCCATTGACATCCTTCTATCTTCCCACGAATAGAGGCGCGCAGGCGCTTGCAATTTCCTTTTTCCGTGATTCCTTTCGGGAACGAACCCACCCCCCCTTCCACCCCTGTTTCCCCTTTCTTGCCTTGCTATGAAACACTTATTTTCCCCCCGTTACTCCACCTGGGAGTGCCCGCCCCCTTCCCTAGGTTGCTTACGCCTTTCCCCTTCTTGGATTAAGGTTTCCACCCTTCTCCCCCCAACCCCCTTAAGCCCTTGAGAATCCCTTTTCCGTTTTCCCCTCACAGACAGTTTTCGCCGCCGCCCCCTATTCACATTCGAGGCGCCGGAAAGATTTTGCGCCCCTCCTCTCATTTTTTTTTTTCCACCCCAAACACCTGATTGACCTTGTCGGAGGTTGATGCTTCCTCCGTTGCCTGGAAGACCGCCCCTTCTTTCCTTTTTCATTTTCTTTTTTCAAAACTTTCTTAAACTCACCTTGCCTCTCCCCCCTTACAGGTGATTTATGGGGCCATATCTCCTTCGGATTGCACAAGGACGCTGGCTTTGGTCTGTTTTCCCCGTCCTTTTTTTTCCCTGGAGGCTGCATCAAAGGATTTTCCCGGTCCTTGAGCCCCAATATCGGGCCCGATTTGTTTTTTTGTTTTTGAGCGACTCCTACTTTTACCGTTTGTTCTGAATATGGACATCTTGTCTTCCCCCGCCCGTAACTTTTTCGTTCTCCCGTTCCTTTTGGCCTTTCCCCCAAGGCTGTTAAGTCTTGGCCACGCCTTTCCCGCACCTTAAGCTGGCGCGTCCCTGACCCCTTTTAGGCGTGTGATGGTTTCCCGGGTGCATATCACCTCGGTTGGCTTTAAAAGCTCTCCTCTCCTTCTCTTGGTTTTCCTTGTAAATCTCTATGGTTAGTTGTTTTTCCCCTGACAGGGATGTAGTCCATTTTTCGGTGCTCTGGGGCTTCTTTTTTTTTTTCTTTTTTTCCCGCCCTTTGTAGAATTACTCTGCTCCCCCTTTTTTTCAAACTGAGGCTTTTTTCGTAACCTTTCGCAGGCCAGACTTTTTTTTTCTCCGGATCCCCATCGTGCTTTTGCTATCTCTTGCAACATCGTTTTTTTTGGTCCCACTTTAAATAAGATAAGCCCTTCCCTTTTTTTTTCCCGATTTTCTCTAGGATCTGGTTTGCCAACCCCCCTGCACTCCTTCTTCACCTTTCCTGCCCTCCGTTTTCTGGCGATGATATGTTGTTTCTCTCCCTCTTCTTTGGTTTCCGGCTGTTTGCTCCGGGTGGGGGTCTCATCTTCGTCCTATCCGCAAGAGTCCCCTTGCCTTAGTTTCCCGAGCGGTCCGCTCTGCCTCTGTCCCATTAACGTGCCCTTTTGCTTTCGGTTTTCTGGAACTTTTTCCCTTTTTTTCATCTTTTTCGTCTCTTCTTTTCTCCCCTCCGTTTTTTTTTTGAGTTTTCTCCGGAGTGTGTTCCCACTTCCCCCTTTCGTCCTCTCGTTCATTAGAAGAAGATTTTGGCCCCACCCACGGTCAAATGTTTTTTTTTCCCCCCCCCTGATCCCCTTTTTGAGGTCTGTGTTTTCTCCACACAATTGAGCGGTCTTCTGGTTCCCATACGGGAGGAACGGGTCCCTTTTGCCGCACGCCGCCTTTCCAAACCCCTTTCTTAGGTAGTCTGGATTTACAGTCTTTTTTTTCCCGGGTTATGAGGTATCAGATTTTTTCAGTGGACCTTCCCCCCCCGAGGTGCGTTCCGACCTTTTTTAGAGAGATTGATCCTTTTTTTTCAACCTTCTTCTCCGAAAGTCCCGCTCGGCGCTTTTCCTTCCTGAAGATTCTCACACGGTCTATTTTTTGTCCCTTTCTTCCCCTCACCCTCCTTTCTTGAATCTGGTCCGGAAATCCCATTTTTTTTTGCCCGGCGCTAGTGACATGGCTGTCCCAGTATTTTTGTCTTTTTAGGTATGTGTCCCCAAGTGCCCATCCCCCAAATAGAGGAAGGCCCCAGTCTGTTTGTCTTGCGATTTTTTTCCCTCCCCCCAGTTTTCCCCCGTACGTACCTCACATTTTCAGTCTACTTTTCCTTTTTTTTTGAGTAATTGCTTTTACCCTTGCTGATTTCCTTTTTAGGTCTTCTCTGAGGAAACCCCCCAGTCTCGTTCTTTTTTTTCTTTTCTTTTTTTCTTCCGTACACGTTTTTCTTCGTGTGACTTTATCTTTTTCCTTCCTACTTTTAGAACCCCCGGTTAACCGTTTTCGGACTTGATTCTTTTTCAATATGGGTTAGATTTTTGCGACCCTTCCCCTAGGGATCCAGGAGTTTCCCGTTTTTTTTTTTCCCCCTTACTCCTCTTGGACGTTCATGGTGTTTTTCCTTTTGCTTTTTTACCGCCGTAGCATTTTTTCCTATTCCCCCCCCAGGTTAGATCAGACCTTTTTTGGGGAAAATTGACCCTTTCGGCTTTGCCTCCATCCTATGTTTTTTTGACGTTTTTCCTCCCATTCCTTCTTTTTCTTTTAGTGGCTTCAGGCCCGAAGAAATTTGTTAAATAGTTGGCCTGGATCCCTGGTGCACGTTTCTTTCCCCTTACTGGTTTTTTCCCAAAACGCCCCGAATAGATGTCTGATTGGCCCTTTTTTCCTTTTTAAGTCGAGGGCCTTCTATCCTTTCTTTGTTCTTGGACTACTTCCTGGTCCTTTTTCGTTTTGGAAAATTGGCGATGTGGCCCCCCTTTTTACTTTTGAAACCATTTCCCTTAATCCCTTTTTTTTAGATTGTTGGAACTGAACCCCCAGGTGTTTAAACCCCCTCAAGTTAATCTTTAGTAGTCTGGCCCCTGAAGGACTCGTTTTTTTTCTTTTTTTTCTTCGGACCAAGTATTCGGATTCCTCATCGCGTCTTTTGTATTTTTCCTTTTCTCTCTCAGTCTCAGTTCCGCTTCCCTTATTCTCCTGGTGGACCGCAAATTCTTTGTCTTCAAACATTTTCCCCTTTACCCTAGTTATTTTCTCGATCCCCTGCACTGGCCCCTTTTTTTTTTTTCGTATAGGTTTTTCGTCCCCGCCTTTCACGTTTCGCCCTTTACTCCTATTCGATCCCTTTGACGTACAAGTATGCCTCCGTTACGTCCCCCCCCTTCCTTGCCCCCAGACAAGGGAAGGCCACTTCAAACCACAGTTTAAGGACCCCCCCAAAGCCCCCCCCTTTTGCGATTCATCAAGTACAAACGCCCCTCATTTTTGCATGAGGTCATCGGGGCTTTTCGCCCCGCCGGTCGTTATTTCTTTTTTTTTTTTTTTCCATTTCTCCGAGGGTAGGTGTATCCTTTTTTCAGCTTTAGCCCGGTGACGAGCGTTCTCCTTTCCAACTTTCTTCGGCGTCACCTATAGAGGTCTGATTTAACTCCCAGTTTACCGACCTTTTTTCTCCCTGTCATTGACATTCGCCCCTTCTTTTCCATCCTGCTTCTTCGTCTTTCCCCGTTCTTTTTTCCCCCCCGATTCTCAATTACTCTGGGTCCCTGCTGATTTGGGAGGTGATGTCTCCACAACGTTATGAGCCTCCCATTTGTTCCCTTTTTTTTCCTTAAAGCGGAAATTCCCCTTCGTGGAAGAACTGGATCGTGCCTGCCACCCCTACCCTACCTTTCCTGTTTTTTGAGACCAGTCATTTTACGTGATTATTTCTGTCTGTCATTGGTGCTCGGTGCGGAATCGTTTGGCCCCTCCCTTAATTTTTGAAGTTTAGCTGCTTTTGGAACTATAGAAAGGGTTGCCTCGCCGGGCCCCGAACCCTTTGACACCCATCTTTTTTTTTTCTTTGATTTTGCCTTTTAATTAGTTTTTGCGTTATAGTTCGTTGACCTTTTGGAAGAAGCAACCCGTTCCCGCGCCTGTCTTCGATGTACCCCCCTCTCGTAAGAGGGGGGTTCCAGTGCTCTACATTGTTGATGACCTGGCCCCTGGGATGGTATCTATATTTTTCCCCCTCATTTTCAGTGAGATCCCTTTCCCTTACTTCCTTACAAATTCGCGCCCTTTTTCCCATTATCTTTCCCCCTTTTTCTTTTACTTTACACTGAGATTGCGCCAACCTAAACCGCGGCTGCTTTTTTTATTCTTTTGAATTTGACCTAATCATGCCCGGCGAGGTTTCCCTTTCTCAAAGGCCGAATCTTTTTCGCCATTCTCTCCGTCCTCCCCCTTTTTTCATCCCCCTCCAACTGGGATTTTTTTTCCCCGACTCTGTTAAGAGCCTGACCGTTTTTTGCGTACGATTTTTCAGTTTTTTTCACGGAATCTTTTTTTCCCTCACCTTCGAACGCGACGCTAGGTCTTGGTGCAATTCCTTCCCGGAAATGATTAGAGCCCTGCCATGACCAAGTCGGACACTTCATACGCGTTTTTGGCCAACCCTTACCCTTTCCCATCACTCACTTTGCAGCCCAGTACGATTGTAATCTTTACTGCGTATCTTTACCCCGAGTGATTTCCCCGTGTTAAGATGTCTTTTTTAGACGTTCAGAGATTGAGAGGCTTACAGTATCATTTTTTTACCCAGCATAGAGTCCGGAACCTCCTCGGGGCCTGTCCAGGTACCCTTTCCCCTGGAATCCTTCTTTTTTTGTGAGTTTTTGTACGAGTCGCAATTAAACAGCAGGGACAATTGCCCTGCTCTGTTGTACCCTTTTCTTTCCGCCTAAGCTTTATTCGCACTCTTTATTGGCGTTCCTTACTTGGTCCCTTCATTCCCGTGTTTCCTCTTTCCTTTTTTTGGGTCGATGGAACTTTTCACTATTCTCGTCTTTGCATTCCGAACAGTCAGCCCGTTTTAAATGGTTTCGGCCCGATAAATTGGGCCGTTATCTCCATATCTCCCATTCTTCTTCTTGGTCGGCTTTTTTTTCCCATCGGCGACATTTGGTCGCTTTTGGTCCGGCAGTTGTGGGTTTGCGCACCGATTTGAGAGTCCTCCCTGTCCCCACAGTCGAGAATAGCTTTTCGCTTCCGTTTATCGGTCGGACGCTTCGCTATAATCCTTGATCCCCTTGTTGACGAAAAAGTCCCCCCCCTCACCCCCTGATTGCCCTTCCCTCCCAGCGGTGTAACACTTCCTCCCCCCTTTTTTTTTTTTCCACTAGGCCCCGGAGGGGTTCCTGAGTGCGTGCCATGCCGTCTGCGTCGTTTTTTTGGGCAACCCCTCGCCTTGTAACAGCCAGTCCCCCTGGTCTTTTTTTTTTTGAAGTCATCTGCCGCCCCCTTGACCTTCAACCTTCGCTCCCTAGTCTTCATGTTGAGCCGTCGGGACTGCGGAGTGGGCCGTTGTCCGCCCTTTCACCACAAGACTTTTATGCCCGTGGACGGCGGTTGACATTAATGACGGCCAGAAATCCCGCCTTATCCTTTAGTTCACTGGTCCTTTACATTTTCATTTTCGCAATGTCCCAGTCATCTTACTTCTGTTTCTGGGGGGCTGCCGACTGGTGGATGCGCAAAAAGTGGGCTTTTTGGTTGCGACTTCCCGGCTGGTTCCCTTGGCGAACGATGGGAATCGGGACTTCCCCCCATTCCTCTTAGCACTCCCCCGATTCTTCTTCTCCTTCTTCTCATTTGGTTTTTCCGGTACCGTGCGCTCTCGTGCATTTTCCTCCCTGAAACAAAGCTTGTACGGCCGATCGTAAAAGTCCTCGTTTGGTTTTTTTAAGTTTCCCCCATTTCCCTTAAACACAAGGCTTGAAAATTTGCCTAGATCCTTTTTTTCCCATGCTCTCATTTGGGTTTAGCTCAGATCTTTTCGAAGCAGGGCGGTGAGTGCTTTCAACCTTTTTGACCGTTTCCTCAAGCGAGGCCGCTGACCTTCAATTTTGTGTGCCGATCGGTTTCCCTTTCTACGATGGTCGGTGGCTTCACGACTTTTTTTTTTCTCCCCCCCCTTTGAAGGTCTTGGGCGCCGCCCGCTGTTTATACTGCCCGTGCAGGCTTCCAAGGGATTTCTTTCGAACCATCGTCCAGCCGAGCAGGCGGTTGAGGCGCTTTGACGGTTCCATTTTTTTTTTGTTTCCTCATGAAAATGCGCGCGTTCTCTTGAATCTTCCATGATCAGTCACGCTCTTTCACCCCCATCGGGTTCTTCCTGATTCTTTTCTTTTTTTATTTTCAGTTCGCATTCTGACCCTCGCATCCCCAATTGACGGACGGTCCCCCTTCATGTTTTTCTCTGTGACCGGTTGGGGGTTTTCTCGGGCGGTTTTTTTTTTGGCGCAGCCCGTAGGTTTTCTTCCTGGCCCCTAGTCCGTCCCCCCTTATTCTTTTCGCCGCTCTGTTGCGACCTAGTTCCGGCCGGAACTTTTTGGTTTCCCTATTTTTTTTCGATGCCTTCTCTTTGTTGAGCATCTGCCGTGGCACCCCT
>Ga0179593_1479509_pt1 | contig 12266 bp, 9 predicted proteins | sample CZODoug2_1_08_16_FD_185931 | JGI IMG/M metagenome (GOLD analysis project Ga0179593, IMG submission 185931) | Vadose zone soil fungal communities from Angelo Coast Range Reserve, California, USA - CZODoug2_1_08_16fungal (PacBio error correction) | ecosystem: Environmental > Terrestrial > Soil >... | reverse complement strand
CGCCCGACGCGCTCGCTACTTCGCCGTGCCGCTCTGACCATTCCCTTTTGCCTCGGGCCGGGTTTCGGTGCAACCGACCGATCTTTCCCCTTGTGTTTTTCGCGAGCGACCCTCCCTCCCTCCCCGGATTTCGTTTAGAAGTCGGTTATTTACCCCCCCCCCCCCCCCCCCCCCCACCCCCAATGCTCTCCTTCGATTCTTTCTCCTAGCCTGGGGCGATACGATTCGTAGCCAGCCTTGATTCATGATTCTCGTGTCTCTTGCGCCATTTCCTCTTTTCTTTGACCTAGGGACCGAATCCCGACACCTCTTTCTTTGCGCAACTTTTTCTTAGCAGCGCGAGTCCTGCAGTATTCATTCGTGCGAGTCGGGGAAGGGAGGTGAAATCGCGGCGACTCGTATAGCCTGCAGCTAGCTCTCTTGCCGACGACTACCCCTTATTACCTGCCTTCCCCTTCAGCGTCTATCATTTGGCTCCACCTCCCATCGCAATTGAATGGGGTGAATACTATCCCTAACTTCTGGATCGCTTTTCCTCTGCATCAGCGTGATCTTTTCGGACTTTCTTAGTTACGGTCACAGCGGACCGGACTGAGGGGAAGAGAGTAAACCCTAGAGTCCGCTGTCTTTTCCTGCATCGACCCCGCCCGCTGCTTCCCCGCAGCTCTTTCGGTGACATCCCTTTTTAATTTCCTTATTGTTTGGACTTACATTCATCCCGTCTTTTTTCTTGCCTCCCGCTCCCTTATTGGTATGGAAAGTGGTTGAATTCTTCTCGTTCGGAATTTTTCCCCTCTTGGGCTTGGTCCTGGGATATTTTCCTGCAAGACTGAACTCGTTTCTCTTGTTTTACGCACCGCTTTCTCGTTGATCGTGGTTTTGTTGCTTCTACTCTTCCCCACAATTCCTGAACCGACCACGGTTATAAACCCGATGGGTTTTTTTCCCTCTCCGTTTCGTCGTGTAACCTCCTCCCTCATCAGCTTATTTTGCGGTCCTCTTTCACCTACTTTTTTTTCCACGTTTGGATTTTACTTCAGTTTGCAGTCGTTTTGCTGCGGGCACCTTTCCTCTATAATTTGAGGACGCTGTCCGGGCCCTAAACCTCCTGCCCCTTCCTCCTTCGCTAAGCCTTTACCGCTTTTTATGATTTAGTTTCGTTCTGTGCTCTTTCTTTATTTTTTGCGGGCCATGTGTGCGGGCAAGTCTCATCGCGAACTCCGTAGTCGTACTCCTCCTAACGGCATTGCGGTTTAGGTTCAGGTTGTGAGGTGAACACATCCCAGCTTTGCGCCGTGGCTACATACTTGACTGCTTCCTTTTTTCACCTGGGTACACTCCCTCGTCTGATTTTGGCGACCTCCCCTTTTCTCGTTGTTTCCTCCCCCCTGTTACCCTCAAACAGGGACGCGAGATAGTTTGCGGATTGAGTTTCCTTTTTCTAGGGGGCGCCCCGGCACGTTGGGCGCTTAGCCGGTTTCTTATATTTTTTTGCCTAAAGCCCTCATTTTCCGGTCTTGTTTCGGTTCTTCATGTTATTTTTCTTTTGGCCTTCTTTGGTGGGCCCCTGATGTTAGAGTAGCCGTAGGGTTATCAGATGATTGTTCCCTCCCACGTTCTGTGTCCGTTCTCCTTTCCACCGTTCTCCCTCCGGTCATTACCTGTTTTTCACTACGTTTTGCTTGGCTTTTTGTGGTCCGTCAGTTCGTCACCACAAAAATTTCCTGCTTAAGTGCCGGCAGAGGTTCAAAGTCGTCGATTGACCCTTCGCTCACGGAATGTTGTCGTGTGTCAGCGCCTCCCCCCCCTTCTGTTGCCTGCAGTGCCCTCCTCCTTTTCTGCGGACCCTCTTCACCATTAGCTTCTCCGTGAGTACCCAGGTTCGATGCTTTTTTAAAGTTTTAAACGTTCGTCCTATTTTTCGGTTTATCCCCCACATTTGTACGCCCCCGGTTCTGGCTACTCCCCCGTAGTCAGCTCTTTTGAGATGGTGTATTGGCTCTCTTTCCTCCTTTTTTTTGAGAGAGCTCCACAACCCCTTTCCCCCGATTCTAGGTTTGGGCGCGACTTGGGCTTAGATGTCCGAACATCTTTTTTTACGTTCCCATTTTCACCCGTGTTTTACCAACTTTGCGCTTCCCCCTTTCTGGGGTTCCTCCTTCGTCGAATCCCTTTTGGCCAGGACTGGTCTTGTCCCCAAGTTCCTTATGGGCAATCCCCCTCAACCGCTTTGTCCCAGCAACACTCCCACCCCCCCTTGCCGGACCGTTCCCTCCGCCGACGTCCCACTTTGCCCGTCAGCCTTTGTTCGCATTTTTTCTCAGTTCTTTTTCTTACTGACTTCCACCCCACCACCCACCCCTCCCAAAACCGTTGATTCGATGGTATTAGCCAGAGTCCTATGGAGAGTAGATATGGTGTCATGGCTCCCCTTTTCCCCCCCTGGTTTCTATCCCTCCTGCCCCTACCCTATCCCTCTCTCTTTCGCCTTCTTTCCCCCCCGAAAGGAATTGTATCTTGATGACCTCAAATGTACCCCCCCCTTTTTTGGCTCTTCCTCTCGTCTTTAATCTTACCGGACCTTTTCCGTTTGGGCTATGAGCCCCGCTAACCCCCCCGGAGCCTCCTACCTAGCCGCGCGGTGTTGGTTTGACACTTGTTCCTCTTTTCGCCTTGCGCCCCTTTCCAGTAGGTCACGCCGCGTTTTTTTTTCCCCGTTCGCCGCGCTCCCCTTTCGAACCCCTTAAGACTTCTTTGTTAGTAGCCACGGTTACTAATGGGGCTGATACCCCTTTCCCCACCCTGAACCCCACGCTCGGTTTTTTGTCCGTCCCCAATGTTCGCCTTGCTGGCTTTCCGTCCGACTAGATTGTTCGCGATTTTTTTTTTCCGCACTCCTTGCTGCGATGAAGTACTCGCAAGGCAACTCGGTCGCGGTTTTTCGGCGTGAGCAGGTTTATTCTCCTCTTCGTTAGTGCCTGAACCCTCCTGATTTCCTGAAAATCATCTCGCGGTCTGCCCGCCTCTTCCGGCTCCCTTTACTTCTCATCCAGTTGTTACTTGACGTTTTCTGACATGACCTAATCAGATGTATGATTTCCGTTTTTTCAGCTTGCCGGCCCCAATTTTCGTTTTAACAACCATCTTTTTTTTAACCGTTTTCGGACGATGGCCCCAGTCTGGGAATAGAACTTCAGAGGCAGCTAGGGGAAATTGTTCTTAACCGGCCCTCGCACGCTTATGTTTGAGCAATATCTGTCGCCCTCAGCCAGATGGGGTCGGTAGCCCCTTTCTCGCCGAGACCGGCCTATCCACCATTCCACGCAATAACCCTTACTCCCCCCTTGACGTTTATGCCATTCGGGAAGCTTCTGAGTTTCCTGCTCTCCCTCCTTTTTAAAGATTCCCCTCCTTCGTCATGGTCATAGAGTAGTTGGTTTACCTGCCTTTTTTTTTCTTTTCTCGGGTTTCGACATTCGCCCCCTCTTGGATCAATTACCAATTGATTTTATCTGATGGTTCCCCCCTAGATTTATTTCAGAGGAAGTCTGCGGATCCGCTTTCACTTGTCTAGTTTCCCTCATGTATTGTTTTTCTCATTCGCTGACCAGATTTTTTTTCGCCTTGTGTCCCCCCCAGGACCCCTCTTTTTGTCGGCGGCCCCTTCGCCTTCGCTGCTGAAATATCTCGCTGTCAGTGAATTAACGGTAGTCATGAATACTCTCGTTTACGAGGAATATGCGCTTTCGCGCGGATCTTCAACGCCCTTTTTTTTTTCCTTGGACGGCTTGTTTGTAATTCCTTTCGCGTCACTCCTCTTTTTTCTCTTCGCGTCCTCGACCCTCTACCCCATTACTGCGTCCTGGTGGTCCGTGATCGATCCCCCCTTCGGCCGCTCTCTATAGACTGTCCTTCTTCCTTTCCTTTCGCGACCGATCGTTCTAGTTTTCTTTTTTCGTGCTCGTCCGCCTTTTCTCTTGTTTTTTTGCACCGTCCCTTTTTTATGCGTTGATTTTTCGAGCGGCACGTGACATCAAGACTGGTCTGCGCGCAGTATGGAGATCTCTATCTCCTTTTTTTTTCTCTGAGATCTTGCTTTCAGGCTCCTTCTTCTTTCGACAATTCTGGCCTTTGAGGTTTTCTTAACGAAACCGAGCTTCCTTAAGAGTTTGCTTGAAGAGAGCGTTACCATCTCACTCTACCGGACTTTTCCTGTCAGTGGGCACACTGCCCGCAGGATCCGCAATATCTGAGTGCCTTGAGCAACGAGCTAGTCAGCCTGCGCGATCGCTGATTTTTCCTATTTTTTTTCTGATCTCCCCCCCCCCCCCCACCCCCCCCCCCCCCCCCCCCCCTCCCCCCCCCACCCCAACACATAGAGCTTTCCTCTGTCCAATCCTTCACGCCCCAAGCCGCTCTATCCGGGCGCAACCTTTCTGTCGAGGCCGCTTTTTTTTTCATATTCCCCCTCTTCGGTAGGGTGCCAGGAGGGAAATCGCGGCCCCCTCGACGCTTTTCTCTTATCAGCGACTCTGCGAGTGCCGTGACAACCTCCACAGGCGGTTTCCCGGCCAGTCTCCCCCGATGCTAAAACCACCAGACCCCATTTTGTTTACTACTAGTCAGCACAGTTTTGCGGATCCGCTTCCGTCCGGCATCAGCGTTTTTCTTCCCTACCTTGTCTTCCTCCTTTACAGAGCCCGGGGTATTTCTTGATGTCGACTCGAACCCATTCTTAGCGATTCTCGTCCTCCCTTTCCGTCCCCCTCTAATCTGCTGAATCCTCCCTTTCGTCTGACCATCTTTTTACCTTTCCGTTCGAGCCTTTTCTCGAGCTCCTACCCTGGAAGCTAAAGCCAGTTATGCGGAACGGGGCCGATAAGTGAGTATGGAAAGTTGTTGGGATCTCTTCTTTTTCTCCCGGTATGCGGCCCTTTTAGTTACATTTTTTTATTTCCCCTTTTATTTATTTTCGCAAGACATGCGAGTTCGTTTTCGGGCTTGTTTTCCCTCAAGCCCTTTTCTCTCGTTTTCGCTTGCAAGTGACGGCGTATTCAGGCCCCTTAGACCGAAACGGTTCTCCCCCATGCTGGTTTCCGAAGCAGTCTTTTTGCCCTTAGTTTTCACTGCAATTCACGCATCATTTCTGTTTTCGCCTCTTCCACTCTGCGCTGGCCCCCAATGGGAGAGTAAGGCGTGCGCGCTGTGGGAAAGTTGCCCTCCGATTTGACGTTTTCTCTTCCTTTTTCCGTCACGAACGTCTGAAGTCCTTTTTTGCCCGGCGTCCCCCCGAGTTCATTCTCTGCGTTGGGTCTCCCTCTTTGTCAATGTTTCGGTGATCTCCTTCCTCTAACCCTCTTGTTCGTACGGCGCAAGTGTTGCTGATTCCTAAAGCCCCTCGTTCTCGTTTTCCTTGGTGAGGGTTGAAACAACTCCTTTCGTGTCCCTCTCTCCTGCGTCTGTGTTTTCGTAACTTTTTTGAACTCGCTTTTTTTTTCGGCGGCGACTCCTTTTTTCCTGGAGCGTGCGCTCCTAGAAAAATCGAAACCACAGAGAAGAAGATGTGAGGAGAGTAGCCTTTGTTTTGTTGCGCCTCGCCCCTTGTTTTCGGCTTTTTTCAGCCGGAGAGCTCTCCTAAGCGGAGGCCCAGTACGACCTTTGCTGCGGAGTCTTCCTGACCGTCTTTGTGGAATAGATGTCAGAGTGCCGTAGCGCCATGTTGCCCCAGACCCCTACGTTTTCTCTTTCTGCCATGTGGCAAGCCCTCTCTTCTCCTCTCTCTGTGCTGAATCCCCACTTCTCCCTCCTTTCGATGGTGTTGTTTTCGTATAAGTCCCCCCCTTCTTTTCGATTTCTGCCATCACGGCGACTGCCAAGTTACAACGTCGTCGAGCCGGACGGCCGGTAAGTTTCGTTTTTTTTTACAGCGCTCTCGGTGCCGTTTCTCCATTGTGCCCAGATTTCCTTTGACGGCCTTCCCTGTTCATTGTTCCCCAGCTGATTCGACAGTAAGCGCACCCCAGGTGTCGCTTCTTTTTCCCGGGTTCCTCTTACCGATGGCCCGGATCACAAGTGAAGGTCAGTATTGACGCAGGAGAAGGTAGGCTTAAATGTTTTGTTCTTTTATCATCCTCTCTTTATTCCCCTCCGTTTTTTTTTTTGTTTTCAGTCCACGTACACCCCTTTCCCTCGACTCTGGTTTCTTCGCCTTTCTTCGGTTTTCAATGTTTTTTTCCTCACGTTTTCCACCCTTTCCTTCCCTCATCCTAAAACTGGGTTCAGCCTTCTCGTCATACTTGGGTCCCCCCTGTGTTCCCCTTGATCCACGTCCCTTTTCCTTCCTTCACTCCGGCTTCTTTTGTCATCCCCCTGCCCTTACCCTGCGGCCGTTCCTCCGCGTTTTCTTTTCCTTCGCACTGTATGGAACTACCTCTGACTATTGTTGCGAATCGGCAACACACCCCCCCCTCAAGCCCCAAACGTGAGCCTCTTTTTTTCGCGCTGTCGCGTCTTCCTTTATCGCCGGTTGGTTTTGCCTTTGCAGTAACGGATCCCCCCGGGTTCCTTATTCATATGGCCGCTACGGTGATAATAGGTCTCAAACCTCTAACATCCGGTCAAGAGTTTGACATTGTGGCCAGAGAAATAGTTTTTTTTCCTCGTTGGGTTTTTAGAGGCGGCGCTCAGCCTGTCGTCGGCCTTTCCCCCCCCCCCGCCAGGGAGAGGAGGTGAACCCCCGACCTTCTCTCCTCTCAGTGACCTTTTGGCTTGCTGCCCTTTTTCCCTTTTTTTCTCCATTGTCTCCACCGATCCTAGACTTCCCGTTCGTCGCCGTCTCACGCCGTCTTTACAGTTCGAACAAAGAGGTAGTAAGGTTTTTTTTCTCCTCGCGTCCATTTGATGTTCACCCCCCCCCCCCCCGACTAGAATGTTTTTGTACGTAAAAAGATCTTGAGGCGGTTATTACTCTCGGATGTTTTCTTGTTCGCTTTCGAACGTCCTTCCTCCGACCTGAGCCGAAGCTTAAGTCCTTCTTCAGGGATGGGTCTGGAGCGAAGCTCATTGCAGCAGTTTTTTCTTTCTTGACAGCTTTAGGTCCCCCTTCTGGGCCGCATCCTATTCGCCTCCTCTTACCTCCACCCGTGGTTACCTCGATTCTTCCCTTTTCTTCTCCCGCCCCCAACCCTCCTCTATGGTGAGTTAGTGGAAAGATGGCAAATTCTTTTCGTTCCCAACCCCCCCATCCTTTTTTTGAGAACTTTTTCTTGACCCGTTCAGAGGGTTCCTACTTACTCCGGCCTTCTTCTTCCCTGCTTTCCTTCCCCCTTCGCACGATCGGCAGCTCCCCGTGCCAACGAAGCCCCCTATGGTTTGACCAGCCTTGTCTTTTCGCCAGCTGCCCCTTTCCCAGCCCACTTTCGGCTAGAAGCCGCATAACTTCTGTTAGCGCATTTTTTTTTTCTGAGCTCAAGGCTTCTCAGACTTTCCTGAAAGAGGTACCTTTTTGAGTCTTTCTGTCGCATTCTTTCTTTTTTGTCCTTTGAGCTTGCGTCTTCTTTCCTCTTTTTTCGACAGGGTGAATCACGGGCGCTGTCAGGATCCCTTCTCCTGTTTTTTTTTTGCCTTCTCTGCCGAGGCCGGAGAGGATCCCCTCGTCCCTTGCCTGTATCGTTTGCGAGACAGTCGAGACAAAGGCTTTTCGCGGTGAAGGCCCGCGAAAGTTTGTGGTCTTTTTTTTTTCGGAGTTTCTTTATTCACTATAGTTCGTTCGGCCCTGCCCTCTTTCTTCTTCGCCCCCCGACTCTCCTTTTTTTTTTTCCCTTCGTTCTCTATTCATAGAAAGACTGTGGACAGCCGGACTTAGTTGGACTTAGGTCTCGGTTTCTCTGACCTTTGCTCTTTCTTTCCGCCCTGACTACCATTTCCTTCGAGAAGTTCCCTTGTCCCTTCCTTCTCGTTTCCTATACCGGAGTTTTCCCCCGACATCTCTCTATCCTGCTTTCTTCCCTCTTCTCCGAAGCCCTCGTAGTGCTGCGGGTCGCTCTCTGCGCAGAAAGATCGCGGACGCTAGGGTTGTTGCAAAGGACCCCCGCATTCTTCTCTTCTGGCGATCCGCACGCCTACTGCCTGGTCGCCCTCTTTTTTTGGAATTTCTTTTTCCTTTTCCTCCTGTCTCGATCATCTGCCAGACCCTCGGCGACCAGGGCGTACGATTTGTTGCGTCCCATGTGTTACTTTGTGCACAGTGAGCGGACTTGCGTTTTTCGAAGCGAGCGACCCTTTCTTTTCACTCGTCCTCTTTCTTTGGGACCACGTGTCTTTTCCCTGCACCGTGAATCGCGCTTTCCGCCGTGGCGGTATCGATCGTTTGTATACGCCTTTTCTAGCGTCGCGGCGCGCCAGCTCCCAGCCTCGAGCGACATCGGGACCTTTATTAAAAGACCCATCCCGCGTTATATCCTTGCGCACCTTGGCTTCCCTTCTTTTCTTCATCTTCTCTTTTTCTCAGGAAGACCTTGTTGAAATCGCGGCTCCTGCGCGTTTTCTTTTTTGCGCCGCGTTTCCGCCGTTTTTGTCCTTCACCTTAAGTCCAAGACTTGCTTTTTTTTATTGACTCCACCTGCCCAGGATACATTGTGACTACTCAGCAAGTGTCCGCGTTCTTCGTCCTCTCTGCAGAGTCTCTCGGCTCCCTTGCGCCTTTGTTCATCTGTCCCTCATCTGGGTCGTTCGCCCTTCTTTCGTTTCCGCTTTAGAACCATAGAGAGCATGCTGTTCCTGTATCGATTTCTACCTTTGGGAAGCCCCAGATCGAGTGAATGAATTTTCCCATTAGATAGCAGAGCTCGATTTCACGCAAACTTTTTCATCCCCGTTTTGTTGCTGTCTTTTTCTTTTACCTTGTTTCTGGAAAGTGGTGGCCCATCTCCCTGGCGTTTCTCCGTCCCCCTTTTCCCCCCCTATGTGATACCACGTGATGGTTGCCATACCGTTGCGATTTTTCCACGCCCAAGGAACTCTCTTTTTCTCTTTGTGTTCAGCAAGCAGGGCCCGAAGTTTCTGCGTGTCGTTTTTCGATTGCATATACAATTGGGACCTCTGACGTCTTTTTTTTTTCTCCACCCCCTGAGGGTTTGGTGAGCCGTCTTGGCTCACTTTTTCCACGCACTCAGATCCATCGCTTTATCTTTTTTTTTCTTTTCCTCCGTCCGTTCAAAGAACTTTTAGACCACTTGGGATGGAAGCGAGTTAGATGGCTGGCGCGGAACATTGCCGTTATCTTCCTTGACCGGCTTTGTCCCCTTGAATGACCGCTACGAAGTCATCTTCCTCCTCCTCCTTGTGTGCTCGAGTTTCTGTCGCTGTACGCGTCGGGTCTCGTGTGAGCAATGCGTGGGGGCGCCACCGTTAGAGAACCTACGCTAGTGGTCCGCCTCAGGCGATTTTGAGGCCGGCCCCTTTTCTTCGTGTCTTTTTTTTTTTGACACAATGCCCGTCTCTTTTTGTTTTCCTTCCGTGGTTTCCCTAATACGACTGCGTTTCCGTTGGGTTCGCGGAAGCGAGACGGGTTTGGCTCCCCCTAACGGTATTTTGCGCGTGCTTACTTGTTTTCCAAATCGTCCCCTTTCCGCCGACGCCGCTTTCTTTCTTCTGACGTTTCAGGTAGCGGGGGCGCCTCCTTTTCGTTTAGCCGGGGCGCTACTTTCCCTCCGCGGAAATCGGAGCGGACATTACGTATTTGGGGTTGAGATTGTCGCTATTGACCGTCCTGGTTGATTTGAGCGCGTTATTAGCGTAGAGGTCGGTCCCCAGATTTTTATTTCTGGACCTTTTTTTCATGGTCACCCCTCCCCCCCTCTCGCTTCCTTCTTTGATCATACCAATCGCATTTGCTCTTGTTTTTTTTGGTTTTTAGTCCGTATAAGTCCAAGGAGTCAGATGTTTCATCCACTTGCGACGGACACGCGCCTCCCGCCCGTTACCCCCAGAGTTCCTTCCCCCTCACACCGGCACAGTTACTTTCTTGCACAGTCTTGGTTCCCTGGCAGTGCCCATTATGTCTTCCCGCGTTCCTTTTTTTTTTTGACAAGTAGACTCCCTCCGAGAAGGCCTTACACACCGGTAGGTAGGAAACGTTAGCTACAGATGGCGGAGAAATTTGAATTCCCGTTAAGGCTCACGGGCGACGAACCCGCTCCGCTCTTTTTCCCTTTCGCTTAACTCTTTTTTCTTCAAGTTTTTTGTTGATAGATTTTTCCACTACCACACATAATCGCATTGACGGTAGTCGCCCGTGAGCCTGACAGTTCAGGTACTAAGACAGTCCCACTTCCTTTACACTTTCCCCCCTGTGCCCACTTCGGTCCCTTCTCCCCCTTTTTTACGCCTTCTCTTTCCTTCTAATTTCCCCCGTTCAATTTGTCCGGCTCATTTTTTCCCCTTTTGGGCATTCTCCCTTTAGGCTTAGAAACCTCAAATTACGAAGGACCGAACGTGAACTCCCTGGTACGTAGAGTTTATGGTTTCTCTTAATTTTTCCCTCCTTTGAATTCCCTCCTTCAAACCCCCCACCATCAAGTCACCCCTTTAGCCTCTTTGTATTCGCCTTTTATGCCTTATGAGTATCTTCGTTTTGTATGCCTTTACCGGATCAAACCTACTTCTTCCGAATTTCTTTTTCTCCTTACCTGGACTTCCTTTCCTCTTTCCCCACCAAAGTCCTTTCTTTTAGTCTGAAATTGATGCCTCAAAATTTATGAAGAGGAGCTTCTTCCTGGCGCTCCTGTCCTTGCGCCGTCAGTCTTTTTTTTTTTCCGATCCTAACCCTCTCACTCCTCGCCGTTCCCTTTACTTTTCGCGTGACCGTGTGCTTTTAGCCGGCGGCTCACGCGACGTAGAACGAACGTTCCCGTTTTCTCCGCCCTGACCTCGCGATTTTTTTTTACCCCGGTACGTCATACGTGGTAGCCACGTCGGCCAATTGTTCTTTATTATCACAAAGGAAAAAATGAATCGGGGGTCCGGTCCGTCCCATGAGGATCACGTAAGACTCAGAGTTGTTTCCTATCATTGCTTGTTGCTTCATGTCCCTCTCTCGCAGTCCCGCCCTTATACACCGTATTAAGCTCATGCACCTCGTTTTTGTTCGGCTCTCCTTCCTACCATTTATTCGCGTTGTTGCTTACTTCTCCCCTTCCAAAATAATATTGATTTTCCTTTCCTCATCACCATTTGTGACTTTTTCCTTCCCCCCAGTCTCCCATTTTTCCGGGTCGTCCCTCCAACGCCACCCTTCAGACGCTATGCTTGATTTTCGTTTGTTTTTACTTTGACACTTTTCTGAGCTTAACAAAAAATTGGTGTTGAGCAATTGCATCTGCGTGAGACCCCTTTAATAGCCGCTGACGGTCCCCCCTCTCTATCTTCTCCTTTGAGTACTTCGCTGAAATACTATGCTTTTTTTTTGTTCGTCTCCATATCCTTTCTCCCCAGTCATACCCCCCCTAGGGGTTGCAACTGGATGATGACTCGTAAAGTTACCTCAGTAGCTTTGCTCCTAAGTCGATACTGATTTCTCTGCTTCTTTCCGCTCGAGCTCATTTCTTAACTTTCCCCTTCGTTCACCGCCTCACTAGCTGTCCCCTAGTCGTGGGGGATGCATTTTTTCGTTCCGCTTACGACTAAGGTCGAAATACCCCGTGCGATTTTCCTTATTTGTAATCCTTCTCATGTTTCATCTTGATACTCTTCGGCGCGGATCTGGAAATGCTAGTATTCAAACATGCCAAGTTTGGGAGACCGTTTGAAGAAATGATGGGTCATCTTTCTTCGGAACGAGATGGTTTCGTGTTTTCCTGCGGCACTTTCTTTTCTTTTTCTGCTGTATGAATCTTTCTCCCTATTTTTCGGACTCCTCTCCCTCCTTCTGAGAACCCCCCCTTCCTCTGGGAGATCGAGAGATCTATTGGAGAGGACTCCTCGGCTTCGTGTTGTGGACTTCGGTCCTATTCATTTTCCTCTTGATTTTAGAGTATCCTCCCTCTTCCTCATATCGTGGCGGCTGACGGCTTTTGATCACTTTTGACGGCTCCAGATAGCGAATTGGGAATGCTTTTCCAGTGATACGTTAGAGGCTGCGTTCGCTCTTGCTTCGCCGCCTCTCTCTGGCCGCGGGTTCGGTTTTTCCCTTCCCTTTTGATGCGCGTATTTTTCTTTGTTCCTGCCCTTAGTTCGACTGCTTGGTTCTGCTTCAGCGTAGTATGCAG
>Ga0179593_1358509_pt1 | contig 12266 bp, 12 predicted proteins | sample CZODoug2_1_08_16_FD_185931 | JGI IMG/M metagenome (GOLD analysis project Ga0179593, IMG submission 185931) | Vadose zone soil fungal communities from Angelo Coast Range Reserve, California, USA - CZODoug2_1_08_16fungal (PacBio error correction) | ecosystem: Environmental > Terrestrial > Soil >... | reverse complement strand
TTCCTAGGCGACCGTCGGACCTTTTCTAGCGGGGGTCAACCAGTGTCCCCAGAGTTTCGGGAAACCTTTTACCCCCCCTGCCCACCCAGGCCTCCTTTCCCTTTTGCCGACGGTGGTGTTTGTGAACGCCGGTTTTGAGGGCGTGCAAAGCCGTGCTCCTTTTTTAGGCCCTATTCTCTCCCTCCAAAATTTTTTGGTCGCGGTTCTACCTCCTGGTCAGAATAGGGGCTTAGTCCGTGCTTCCTTCTAAATTGTCGGGCACGCTCTTCACCCCCCACTTCTGGTTCATACCTTTCCCATTTTTCCGCCGCCTCCAATCTTGTACCCTCGCACGTTGACCCCCCCTTCCCTTCTTTTCTTCCCCGGCTCAGGGACGGGTCCCCCCCTTCCCTTTTTTTTTTTTTAGGGTGGATCTGATTTTTTCTGTGCCCATGTTTCACCTTAGACTGTGCGTCCCAGGTACGGGCATAACGGCCTTCTAGCTACTTCCCCGTGAACCTTGTTGCCATGTTTGAGGGCCTTGGGTCCCTGCATTTTGATCCACCCTTCCCGAGGTTGACTCTCTTTTTTCTTTTCCCCGGTGCACTTGGTCCCCCCGTGCCGCCCTTTCGCCTGCGCCCCCGTTGTTTTATTTAAGTTCGTACCCATTGTGGCGTGCTGGCGGTTTTTGTCCTATGCTCGGGAGCCCCGTTCGCTTTTTTTTGCACCCTGTGTTCCTCCCTTTCAGTGTGACCGTGTGTTCATGCCCGGGATCGCTGTCGACGTTTTCGGCGCGGAAGTTTTACCCTTTCGGGGATCACAATGGGCGGTACTGTATGCGCGCTTTCCTGTACGTGAATTTTCCCCGCACAGTACAAGCTTTAGTTGAATGGGCAACCCTGTCTTCGCAGTCTCTCTAGTGAGCTCTTAGATTCCTCCTCCGACAAAATTCCAACTTCACCTTTCGGGTGGAATTGAAATAGAGATAGTTTTCTTTATTGATTAACACGTCGACGTCCCCTTTTTCCCAGTAGAGTGAGTTTCCCCTTCAATCTCCATAACGGCAGTAATTTTGTATCTAGTTAGGGGAGGAAGCCCAGGTTAGAGCTGCCCCACCGTTCCTCCCTTTGACACCGTCACAGTATTTTTTGCCGTATTCATTTCGCTCGGCCCCCCTCTTCATCCTCTTGTTCCACCCCCTCCCTATCCCCGCTCCCCGACCCCCCCCTTCTACCCCTTCCCCCCCCCGGCCACCCCCCCCCCGTCCCCCACCCCCGCAGGCCCCCCCACTCCCCCACCCTACACGCCCACTCATTTCCCTCGTTTTTGTTACCAGTGCCTCAACCTTGCGGCCCTGACCACCGGAGTTTGATGGAGGCGTTTTTTTTCTTTTTTCAGCCCCCAGGCTGGGTGGCTACCCAACCCACGAGAGCTGCGTTCCCCCCCGTTCCAGGATACTCTATTCTGGGGGCGTGGTTACCTGATCCTTTTCCTCTTTTGCGCCCACTTACCACTGCCACCTCGCCCCCAGGGCCCCTTGGTGTCCCCCCTCATCCCCTCCCCTTTTTCCTTCGGGTCTTTTGTTCTCCCTGACCCCCGGTCTTTTTCAGCCAATTTTCTGGCACGGTTTTTCTTCCTTTTTCACCAAAAGTCACAGGAGTTTTTTTTTTTTGTGGCACACAGTGTGTTTTACCTTTTTTTTTTTTTCTACACAAAGTTTACTATCAGAAACTCTCCCCCCCCCCTTTTTGACTATCCCCATGTTGTTCCTTGTCCCCCTATGGTTGAAAATGTTGACTTTGTTGCGGCAGCCCCTTTTCTCCCCCGTCAAAACAGTCCGCTTTTTTTTTCCCCCCCGCGCACGAGGGGGCCTTTCTCTCTTTGTCTGCAGTTGACCCCATCCCGGTTAAACGGCGTCCCCTCCCCTACCCGTCGTTTTGTTTTTATAATCATTCCGCGCCAAAGTTTTTTCCTTTCCCCGGGTCGCCTCCTCTTCCCAAACGTAGGCAAAGGAATCTGACGGAGGCCCGATCCCCCCCCCCCCCGAAGGTGGTCAGCCCCTTCTTTGCCCCCCCCTCCCCTTTCTTCCGTTACCGAGAAAATTCCCCCTTCGTTTCCAGGGCCGCCTCTTGGATGGGAGTTTTGTTAGCTGCTACGTAGCGGCCCCAACCCCTGTTTGTGCTGCGTTTAGCTGCCCCCCCCCACCATCTTATCTTAAATGCCGGGATCGATCTGTCCCCTTTGACCTTTTTTCTGGCTGTCCCCTGCCCGTTTGCTCTGGATGAATGACCCTTATGTCTCTTTTTTTTTCGGGACCTCTTGGTGATTAAAATCTTTCCCCGTGGGGGGGGAACGATGTTTTCCCCAGGCTCAGCAAACTCCAGCGGTCCTGGTTTCCCGATAAGGCGACCCCCCCCTTCCTTTTGACCCCCCCCCCCCAAATTCGGCTTTTTTACTCTTCCGTTTGTCTAACGCGTTCTTTCCCCTTTGTTACGTGCTAAGTCGTCCCAGGCGGCTTTGTCTTCTTTGTGTCTGTTTTTCGTTACCCCAACTTCCTCCACTCGTACGCCCTTTCTGATGCCGACTGTCTGGGGAAGGGGGAAAAGCGGATTTTGACCCCGTCTCGCCGGGTTACCTTCCTTCCTGCCCCTTGTTTGACCTTGTCCGTTAGAATTCCCCCCAAGGCACTCGTTCCTTTTCTTCTATTTTTTTTTCCTTGGTCCGCGTCCCTTTTCCTTTGATCCTTCCGTACTTGTCTATCCCGCCGCGGCTGTCTGTTACCGCCCCAGGGGGCCGGTGCCACCAGTTTTGTGCGAACATGCCTCGGGTTAGCTTCGGTTTCCGAAGGGGTTCGTTAATGCTTTGTCCCCTTGGGTTGTGCCCCCTTCTCTAGACTAGAAGGGGACGCACTTTTCGAGAGTGCCCCCACCCTCTTTTCTAGACTGGACGTGCGCTCGTTTCTTTTGCGGGCCCTCGGCCGCTTGGTCTTCCCCACGCGGCCGCTCGTCCAATCCCCCGCCGTCCTCTTTTTTTTTCCCCTTCTTTCTGGACCCTTTTCGGCCGTCGTTTGTCCACCACCGGGCTTTGTCCGTTGAATGACACCCTTTGACGGGAATCAGCCTTTCCCTTTTTGCCTCCCCTTTCGCGGTGCCCTTTGTTTAAAGATCCCTTTTCTTTTGCCCCGTTGATAGAGCCTGTCCATTTCCCCCTCTAGGAGGGAAGGTGCACGAGTGAGAAAACCTTTTTTTTGGCTAGCTGCGGGTTCTTGTCCGGCCGTCGTTTCCTAGTCGGTGGTCCACACCTGGCCCCCGATGAACCCATGGTCATGTAAGCATTCCTTCCAATGTGGCATTTCCGCCTGATTTCCAACTTGTTCGTTCCCTGGCTGCGTGACGGATCGTTTTCTTGGGGGATTCATTGTGCCCCGGACTCGGGCCATGTCTTCTCGACACAACGACGGGGGTATTTTCCCCCCCCACTTTTTGTAACTTTAGCTTGACCCCCCTAGCATCACCCTTGCATAGTTTTTTCCGCTTGGTGTAGGGGGCTCCCTGCATGTTTTCAAGAACTTCACTCAGAACTTCCCTCTCTTCTTTTTTGACTGGACCTTTTTTTGCGCTGACCCCCTCTGCAGAATCACTTTTAGAAGCCCATTCAATTGGTTGATTCCTTCCCGGGGTCAGTTTGGAGGTTCCAGATGAGCAAATGCAATGGATCGCTCCCCCGCTTTTAGAGCCTCTTTCCCCATTCCTCCCCAAACAGCCAATCGTTGTTTTTTTTTTTTTTTTTTTTTTTCCCGGGGGGCTATGTTGCCAATGTTTTCCTGTTTCGCTTCTTTAGAGCAGCCGAGTATGGTCGCAATTGCGCCCTCTGCTTGAGATGAAAGCGCTGCAGGCTAGCATCATTGCGTTCGTGGATTGAGTTCTTGTGGACCTTTGTGTCGTCCCAACTCGCTGTAATGAGCCCCTTTTTTTCACTTTTGCTCCAGATTTATTTCCAGACTGCCGAACTTGCACCCCCCCCCGGTTCGCGGGGTCCGCTCAAGTGATTTCCCTTACGTCCCCTCCGGTCATGCTGACCGGTACATCGAGGACCGTTCCCCGCGGCTCGGCGACAAGGGACGATTTCTGTGACCTCTGAGTTTCCTCCCAGGACCTCTTTTCCCTTCCCGGTCCCGTTTTCACTTTTTTTGGTTTTGAGGTGGTCCAGATCTCTCCTCCCCTAACAATCTTTTTGTGTTTTTTTAAGAGATGGATTGAACAGGCGATTTTCCTTTTTTTTCCCCTTTTCCAGGGATTGCCCGTCGGTCTTTTTTTTTTTCTTGGAAGTCGTCGTCACCGTCCACCCAGCTTTCACGGTTTGGGAGGACCCCCTGATCTCGGACTTTTTGGTGTACCCTTCCATGAGGGCAGGGGGGGCACGCTGGTTATCTCTTTTTAGGGACCTACCTCGCATGCCCGTTTTTCTTTTTTCTCCGTGAGGGCCTGTTTTCCCGCTTTTTTTTCTGTCACCTTAGTGTACCGAACCCCAACCCTTTTTCCGCATGGGTCTTTTGTCCGAGCGATGATGCTTATACCACTGCCTCCCGCTATCCTGCGCCAACATGTCGCTGCTTTACTTTTTTTCCCCCCCTTCCTGGCGGCTTTGCACTTCAGCCAGTCCCCACTCGAGGTTTTTCACGAACGATGTTTTTTATGTCTTTTTCCCCCGAAAACGGCCTCGATTTCAGGTCCTTTCTCAGCTGGCCGTTTGTCCTGTCCCCCTTCCCTGCAAGGTTTTGTTTTTTTGGCTTCACAAAGGTTTTGGTAGTTTTTTGCTGCAGCAGCAGGAGGTTCTCAGGAATGTTCACTTTTCGGTCGTTTGTAGGGTCAACCTCCCCTTTTTTTTTTTCCTACACCCCTTCCCCCCTTTCCGTATTGGAGGGCGATGGGTCCCCCCCTTCTCAGGGTTCCGCTTTTGCACCAGTCCCTTCTGTGGTTCGTGTGGCGTTTTTTGCCCCCGCGTAGGTTTTTGCTACCCTTTCTTTCTCCGCCCAGTTTTACTTGTCTAACGCTTGGGCTCTCACTTTTTTTTCTTTTTGCTTCTTTTCGGCACTCCGGGCCCCCCGTGTAACACTGTTTTGACGGGACGGGGAACACGACTCGTTCTCAACCGACGGCTACGGCCTCCTGCAATTTTCCCACCCCCTTTGTTTCCCAGTTTCTCTCCGTGTTCCGCGGGTTTCTTCCCAACCCCCCTTCAAAAAAAGCAGGTTATCCCTGACGCGATCTAAGTCGGTCCCCCAGCTAAGGTTTGAGCTTCCCCTATGCTTCCGTCGGCCGTTTTTTTCCCTGAAACGGTTGCCCGCTGTTGTGGTTCAAGGGGGAAGGAACTTCTTTCGGCGGGCTCGCCAGCTCGGTTTTTTGGGCCGGTCCCCTTATCCCCGTGTCGTATTTCCGCCCGTACTTTCCGGCCCGGTCGCCCCCCAAATATTGGCGCCCCCAGGGCTTGTCACGCTGTCTCCCTTTCCTTTTACGGGGACAGTGTCTACTTTGAAAGATCGACCAACTCTGCGGGGCTGAGCGACTCCTTCGGGTTCCTGGGTCCCCCTCGGGGTGATTGGCTTTGCTCTGCGTCGGAACCGGTTTCCCCTGACTTTACATGCTTGGAGTCGCCGGTTTTTTTTCCGGGCCTGGCGGTTCGCCCTCGGGGCGTTTTTTTGTCCTGTGCCTCTTTGTACCCCCATCACCCTTTGCCCGGCTTTTTTTCCCATCAGCCTAACTGAACGTGTCCCAGGTGCAACCCCCCCCTTCCCAAAATCATTCCCTTTGATGTCCCTTTCACGTCGACTACCCTGTCTATTTCGTCTGCCACGGTTTCCCCTGTCTCGCTTTCCTTCCCAACGGGAGCGTTTGCACATGCCGAGGCGCTGTCACGGATGTGTTTCTTTTGTTCCCCTTGAGGGTTTTTTTTGGGGGTTGTTTTTCTTGACCCGTGTCCTTCCCCCCTGAGACATTCGGCCAACAGGAGTATTCCCCCTTTCTCTGCTCGACCTACGGCTTGTTCTCTTGTTAGATGATCGGGGAACTTCACCTTATTCCGTTGTTTGAGGCGGTTTTTCATTCAAACTGTTTTGCGGCACGGTTTTTTTTCGTTTCACCCTTTTTTCTGTCTGCTTGTCAGGAAGTCACGCAATGGTCATTTCTCTGGTCGGACCCGGACTGGAGCGTTGGAGGGCTTGATCCTCGGTGATTCTTTTTTTTTCTGTCTCACCACGTTTTCTCGTTCCTCCGTCTTTGATCCCGCTCATCCCGTCCGCGGCCTGGCTTTCGGCCTAGTGGACTCAGTTTGCCCGAGTCGGCGAGTCCAGGGCCGGAGATTCCCAACCTGGGTTTTCTTGACTTTCGCGGAGTCCGTGTTCCTTTTCTCTTTCTGTGTGAGACCTTTCGTCTTCGGCAGTACAACCCCGGTTCGTCAGGTCAGCCAGTTAGAACTGAACTTCGCGCCCGGAGACCTCTCACGCCTTTCTACTCCTGTTTTTTCGCCCTTTTTCCGTCCCTCCCTCCAACCCCCCTATTTCCGGCTCCTCCCCCATGTCCCCTTCCACCTCGTTGTAAAAAATTTCTTTTTGAATCGTGTCTTTTTTTTTCCTTTTTTTTCGTTCTGGCTGTTTTTCAACGGGGCCCCATTCTGCTTGTGTCCCTGTGTGCAAGTGGCCCCCAAACACATCTGTTCTTTTTTTTTTTCCCCCACGTAAGCCAGGACTTTGAACAGTTGCCGCCTTTTTTTTTCTTTTCTTCCACGGGTCCGGCGTTGCCGTCTGAGCCTGACCGGTAGTACTCTTTTGTGCTTTCCCCCAGGTGTGGTAGGGGGATGAGTTTTGTTTCGTGGGGAAGGGGCGTCGAGTTATTGATTTCGTGTCACCTTTTGAGTCGTCTTGATTAGGAGTCTTTTTTCCCCTTTGTCGCGGCGGTCTTGTTGAGTCCCCCCCCCCCTGGGGATGACCAGAAAAGCTTCGTGGTCATCCGTCATATTTTCCTTTCCCCGCATTTCTTTGTTTGAACATTCCCCCGCGTGTTGTTAGGAAGTTCCCTTTTTGCCCTTGGTGCAAGCGTCGCCAACGTTGTGTTGATGTCTAGATCAGATACTTTTTTTTTTGGAGTCCTTGTTTTTCTTTGGTGGGGCCCGGGTTTATTCCCCCCTCCCTGCTTTTTGCTTGATGTTTTTCACCTGGTTACTATTGGGGACGCGAACGGCGGTTGCACACGTGCGTCGCGTGTTTTTTGCCTGCCTGGGGACTCTCCTCGTTACCGAAGCCGACAGCTGTTTTGGCCCCTCCCTGGATGGCCGGGGCCCGGGCCCCTCTCTGGCTTGTTTTTTGGCCACTTTTTGCCCTGGCCATGACCGGGTGGTCACTCTGATCCATTCCGGTACCTCACGATTGACTTTCGTTTTAGGCCACCACAGCCGCAGAGCCTGACATAACACGTCGGCACCTTTGTGCGGGCTTTCGGTGCTCTCGAGTTCGATCTTCCCACTTTTCCCCATAGGATCGGACACTTCAGCCCGGGGGATTGCCAGTGCCTACTCCTTGAGTTGGTTGAAAAAGTGCGCTCCATCCATCGTTTAATCGCCTTTCTTTGAAGCCCCCTTTAGCCGCCCTGGCCCGTCGTGCACGGTGTAGGCCGCGACTTTTCGCACTCTTGACCGTTTTTTTGTTTCATTTCCGCCGAGCCATCTCCACTCTCTGTTTTTGGCATTGAGTTTTTATTTGTCCCCTTCCCCCCGGTAGTCGTAACTCTCCCTTTACACTTCTTGAATTGGGTCCTTTCTTGTCAATGGATTTTCTCTCTTTGCCGGCCATTCCGGCCTGCATTTAGACTCGTTTTTCAAGATCACCCGCGACCCCCAGTTTTTTTTAGTTGTCGAGTTTTCTCACCCGCAGGCACGGTTGCCGATTTCCCGTTCGGCGCTTCATACAAACACTCCTTCTTTCGGCTTGTTTTTTCTTCCTCTTTTTGCCCACCGGCAACTGTTTCCCGTTGAAGGCGCACAGTTCCCCCCACGTCGTTCCTACCTTCGCAACTCTCCCAACAGGGCGGCGTTAGCATCTCGCCTCTCTCTTCTTTTTAAACAGCCCATACCGTCCGACCTCGCCCCCCTTTTTCCTGATGAGATGAGTGATAGTTGCCCCTATGAACCCCCCCCCCCTTTTTTTTCCCATCATCCCGCGTTGTCCCCCGCTTGGGTTTGGGGTTCATAGCGTGGGAAATTTTGGACGTTTAGAAAAAAAGGATCCCCCGCCGTTCCCCACTCCATTCTGTGGGTGAGTTGACCCCTTTTTTTTTGTTAAGTGCTCCCTTTCTTTCCTTTAGTTTTTGATCGTCCCCCCTCACCGGTTTTTTTCGGTGGGGAGCGTGTCCCCTCAGAGTTCGGCGTGATGAGAAACTTTTTCCGCGGCACCGGACGTGTTAACCAAGTGGACGGACGGCATCCTTCCACAGGGCCTTTCGCCTCAGTTTTATTTTTGGAACTCCCCTTGATCTCAGGGAAGTGGCTGGCACCTCGATGCTGGGGAGTGACTCCCGCGTAAGTGGGACAACACCCACCCCCCCCCCCACAGATTCTTTTTTTTTTTTTTTTGTTTTTTTTTTTTTCCCCCCTTTCATACGGTGCCTCCACTTTCCCGTTGGCAGGGTTTGTCTGGAACTGGCGTTCCCTCCGGATCACGGTAGTGTGCTTTGCTCTGAGTACTTTTTTTTTTTTTTTGGAAAATTGTACCCCCCTCCTTCCATTTTAGGAGGACCCGTATTTACCGTTTCCCATTGGTGCTTTTTTTGAAGAATGCTTCTGCAGACCTTCTGCCACCGAACTTTTAATTGGCCGACGTTTTCCTGGTGGCCAGAGCTTTTGGGGGCCGCGTTCCGGTCGCTTGCCCCTCCCGGGACCCTTGTTGCTGTTTGTCTAAGCTTTTTGGGGACATGGGGCCGCGGCGGCATTCCTGTACCGGAGCATTCCCACGTTCCCCCCTCTGTTTCCTTTTCCCCCCCCTTTCATCGCGCTCTTTCCTTTGATCTCGTTGTTAGGCATCCACGCGCCAACGCCACCCCCCACCGGAAGCTTCTGGTGCTTTTTCGCGTCCATTCGGACTACCTTCCCTACTTTTCTTGCCAGGTTTGCCGGATTTCCCCTGAACCCCCCCACAGGCAGCCCTACCCGTCACTTGTGCCCGCCGTCGTCCGGCCTTGGGGCATCCCCGACGGTAGGTACCCCGACTGCAACAATTTTTTTCCCCCCCTCCCCCCCAGACCCCCTTGCTCTGACTTCCCCTCGTATTCGCTTCCCCCCTCACACTTAGTCTTTTCCCCAAGGGTTTGAGGAGGGATTTTCGGTAAGGCCCCTTTTCTTTTTTTGAGGACTCTATTTTGATAACCTCCCCCCTACACATCGTATCGAAGGGTTTTTCTATTGGATGGAACTGCTTCATCCTCGACCGAAACGTTTCCTTTCACCCCCTCTCATACCGCCCTGTTTTCCCCCCTTCAACGATGTATCCCGGTCAGGAAGCCGCAGCCACCTTCTGGCAGGCTCACAATTCTTCCCCCCCTTAATTGGTGGCCGCGGTCCCCCCACTCCCTATGTTTTTGGGCCTGTTTTTTGCACACCTTTATCTATTTGTTCCCGTTTTGGTTCCAAAGGGCCCACTCAGAAACGGAAACACCGTTCCCCCAAACGGACAGCTCCCTTTTTTTCTGTCTGCCCACTTGTCCCTTTCCCTTTGTTGAATTTTGATTGTTTTTTTTTCACCTTTTGATTTTTTGTAGCCCCAGCGTCGCCGTCCTCTTGATTCCAGCAAAAGATCAGGCTTTTCCCTAGAACGGGGTATCTTCAGGTTGCGCACCTCCACTGGGTGTCTTTGGGGACCTAACCGCGCCGGGGGTTTTTTTTTTTAGGAGTGGCCCGCGTTAACTGGACCAGCGGGGTATTCCCCGCCCACTCGGCCACCCTCTTTCCCCCCGTGATCCCCAGACGGGCGGTTTTTTTTTTTTTTTTTGATCCCTGCAGGTTGGTTTTCCCCCCTGTGCTTGGTGGAGCCTCTTCCCTGCGAGACCCCACTATCCATACCAGCTAGGCCTTTTTTTGCGATTTGACGGTACTTCTCGAGACCCAAACGACTCTTCCCCCACGAGTCGGGGGGGAAATCGTGGCGGGTGTCTTCCTCCTGTTGGGTTTCTTTCAAGGCCCCTTCCTCCCTGTTCCTTGCCCTCAGCGTTTTCCTGCCCCAGCAGCTAGAAACTCTTGCGAAAGGCCGGACCCCCCTTTTCGTTTTTTCCCATCTCCCGTGCGGCCGGGACCCCCTCTTTTCTGCAAATCGTTGATTAGGACCTTCACCCCCTGATCGCGACACTTGCTTAACCTCCTGTTGGTATCGAGGCTCAGTATTTCCTTTTTCAACCCCGATGCTGTTCTTTTTCGTGTTTCCCTCGTTCGCCTTCCAGTCGGAGTTTTTTTCAGCCTTTTCCTTGTCCCACCGGTCTCCCCGGGACAGCGTACTCGGGTCCTTCCCCCTTGCCGGTGGACGGTGATCCCTCTTTCCCCCTGGAACCCCGTTTTCCGGGTGCCTCTAGCCAGGGCTTCCCCTTCCATCAGATGGGCATTGTTCTCCCCCAGTTTTCCCCCCCAGGTTACTCGTTGGTAGCTAGTTCTTTTGGATGGTCCATTTTTTTTTTTTTTTTTTGTCTTTTCTTGTGTTAGCGGTTTTCCCGTTACGGGTTTCGCCAAGTACCCAGTTCGGACTGAGTTCACGGCCCTAAATGGGCAGTTCCCCATGTTAGAAGACGGTTTCCTTTTCAGCTTGGGACCCCCCTGTTGGAACGACGTGTTTCTGGCCAGCCGGCGGGTCTTTCTCCAGCTCGACCTCTTTTGGTTGTTGGGGGGGGAGGGCCTTTTGAAGTTTGCTGTTCTCTTCTTGACCATCTTTGTATGACACCGGGGAACCGTGGAGACTCTTCTGGTTTAAGTTTGCGGCTTTGGGATGCTTTATTTTAGGATTTCCCGCTCTTGACTCAGAAGTTGCCCCCCTTCCTCTTAGGAGGTGCAGCCCCCCTGCACCTCATCAGAGTCAGGCGCTTTTTCCCCCCCGGCCGTTTCGTGGTTTTCCTTTTCGTTCACCTTTTTTCGACTGGGGCATCCTGTGGCCGCCAGGTAATTCCAACCCTTCGCGGGGTTTTTGTTCGAATTCCGGCCTGTACGTCAGAAATCTCGTCTGACTCGTGATTGTTGTACCCTGGTAATTCACAAAACTTTTTTTTTTCCCTTTGTTGAAACCGGCTCTCCTCGGGAGCCCTTTTGCCTTTTCCGGTCCCGGCGCGAGATTTCAGGTGATCGAGTTTTTTTTGATTATTTCCGGGCCTAGGAACAGGTTCCTTGATCCCCTTTCTTGATTGCTTTACTCGTCCTTACAACGGGGATCGTCCTTATGCGTGAAAGATTCACTTCTGGGACTTTCCCTCTTTTGCTCCCAGCCGTTCCCCCTACCCCTCCCGGTCCCCACGTTTTCTGCCCAATCGACCAACCCCAAAGACGGGATGCCCGCGGGCCCTGCGCTTTTTCCCCAAACTTTTTTACACGCCAGTCTACTTCCTTTCCTTTAGTTGGTGTTCTTTGAGCCAGGGTTGGCCAGGTTTATTTCCCCCCCATTTCACGAAGGTGCACAGGGTTCATCAGTTTTCAGTTACTGCCGGCGCGCAGCGTGGGTTCCATCCCTGGGTCCACCTCTTCTAATCTCCTACGGGTTTCCGCACATTCCGCTGGCCCCTGGGCCTTCTTTTTCCCTGGCCTTTCGGCGGAGGAATCATCCCCCCCACGCATTCCGTTCGTTTTCGTTTTTTTTGCAGAGGCCTTTGGAATGTCCCTTGCTTGCTTGTCCCCCTCTTCCGCTAGGCAGGGGTCGACCGTTTTCCTCCTGATTTGAGAGTGATAGGAGCATCCTTGTCTCCAAGCAGTCCCTTCTCTTTTCTTTTAAATGCGTCTCTTTTTGGTTTTTGACTTTGTAGTTAACCTTCGTTCTTCATTCTTCTCTTTTCTCCAGGGTCGATAGAGTCCTCCCCCTTCCTTGCGGCGATAGGGTTTCCTGCAAGAGATCAGGTTCGCCGTTCTCTTCTGATCGTATTTTTTTTTTTACTCCATTCTTCCCCCCTTGACTGCGATCGGACTTCTCATTCTTTTTGCGTGACCTTTAAGGCCTCTTACCTCCGCGGCCGGTTTTCCCTAGCCGGTTTTCGCTGTGTGAACCCCGGCCTCGTCTG
>Ga0179593_1424025_pt1 | contig 12267 bp, 11 predicted proteins | sample CZODoug2_1_08_16_FD_185931 | JGI IMG/M metagenome (GOLD analysis project Ga0179593, IMG submission 185931) | Vadose zone soil fungal communities from Angelo Coast Range Reserve, California, USA - CZODoug2_1_08_16fungal (PacBio error correction) | ecosystem: Environmental > Terrestrial > Soil >... | reverse complement strand
CCTCTCCGGTTTGTTTTTTGAGAGGACCCCCCCTTTTTACCTTTTTTCACTTTTGACTTGTCAAGATGCTTGACGACCTCCTCCGTTTTTTTACGAAACCCTTCCTTCGATCGGTATCCTTGTTAATCCGGCCTCAGAACACCTTCTCGTAGCGAGAGGAGTTTTATCCTTTACCAGCAGTTGGGACTTTGTCCGTTAACTAAAGTTTTTTCTTCCCAACCATTTGTGTGTCGATTTTCCGAGGTTCACCGACAAGGTTGTCCCATTGAGAAAATTTGTTCCCACCGGCTTGATTTGAAAAGGTTTCTCCCTGCGTTGTTTTTTCCCTTACCATGTGACTCGCTAGGCGTTTTATCAGCAATCTCTACTTTCCTGGTTGGTTTGATGGCACGTTTGAAATCATCGTAGCGAATATGCGCATTTTAATTGAAGTTTTTCCTTTGACACGTGTATCAGTACCCCTCGACGATTTTTAAGTGGTTTGGCTCTACTCATTCGCGTTCTTCGTTCCTTAGCCTGGTCGTCTGCTTTCTCTTTTTGCAGGCTGCTGACGTGGCATTCGCCCTCTGGAGTCGTTTATGCGGCTTTCTTTTTTGAGTATCATATTTGTTTATAGTCCGGCTTCCCCGCACTTGTCCTACCCTGTAGAGTCGATTTCCTGCGCGGAGCATCTTTTCAGTGTTTTTTCTCAGTGTGTTCCAGCTTTTGCAGATCTTCCTTCTGGACTTTCATTCTCTCGCCCCCCCGTTGCTGGTCAGTTTTCGGTTTTCCTAACCTTTTTTTAGGGGTTTTTTTGGCGAGGATTGTTTATGTGTCCTTTACTTCCGCTGTGCCTTGAACGCAGTAATGCGTACGTTCCCCCACATCAGGTGGTGAAGGTTCAGACCTTTCTCCCCCCCGCACCCCTGCGGCATCGGAACTTCGCTTGCTCGTCGGTAGACAACCGGTCTCTCTTCTGCGATGCCCCCCCTAACGTTCTTGCCGATCATTGCTCTCGGCCCGGATGGCGTCGTTGACCAGAATGTCTCTGCTCGACATCAGGCGAAGACTCCGCTTGGAATTTTAGGAATCAACTTTTGCCACTTTATCGTGTACGTTTGCTTGTACCGTTTTTTTTTTTCAGCCAGTAAGACTCAAGATGCGTGACTTTTCCGGAGTTTCCTTTCAGTCCTTCTTTTTTCTTCTTCCCGACTGAGGAAGAAGCATCCGAATTTAGCTCTGAATGCCCTGATTAACAACTTCCTCCCCTCCCAGTTTTGCCTGGTTAGACAACATTTTTGACCGCCTCTGTTTTTCCCCGGTGACATCCTTTTCGACCCCGGAAACCCCCAAGACCCTCCATCTGCGGTTGTATGTTTTCGCCGTTTTGGAGCTTTTTAGAAGGGTTCCGGGCTGAAACACTTTTGTATGTTTTAGCTTTTATAGTTTTTTCTTCGAGCCAAGTTTAAGCGTGATTCTCATCTTCCCGAACTTACGTGTTTTAGCCTCGAGGACTCCAAGCACGCGATACCCTTGCAGGAAGTCCTGAACTGGGCGCCTTTTGCGCGGCGCTCATGGACCCTTTTTTTTTGAAACTTCCCGATATCTTTTTCGCGTCTTTTTTATGTCCCACTTTTATTTTTCTCATGTTCCCGCAATCCAGGAGGTTCTACTGGTTGCCTTTAATCAAACGACCTTTTTCATTGGTTCTTTTTTATGTTTGTTGAAGGTCGCGAGTTTTGCTCCTGCCTTCGAGCAGTTAACCTTCCGATTCCATTTGATGATCCCTACTGGTCCACCGAGGGGGGGGACAGGTCTTTTTTCGGATAACGACTTTCTTGCCCTTCTTTTGTCCGGAGTCCCTCGGAGTGTCCTGCTCTGAATGACCTTTCGTTCTTGCCGAGAATTCATATTTTCCAAACCCTAATGGAATGTTCTTACTCTTTCCGGTCGAATTTTTGAATCGGTTCGATTTTTTCCGCCGTTCACCTGGACCTTTTTTCCCCCGAGCGTGTTGGGCTTGTCCATGCACCCCGATTCGCTTGGGCCGAGTTTCTCTTTCAGTGCTGAAGTGACTTCTAACCACTTCGTGATTGACGTTTAGCAAAAAAGACGGCTCCTGGGCTTGATCTCTTTCCTCTGTTGTTGTTGTGAGATTTAGATAACCTTTTTTCAGTGCGACCAGGTCTTTTTGCTAAACGTCCGAGTTTTCTTTCCTCCTTGTTCTTCGTCCGGAACGCTAGGAGTATGCGAACGTGGTTTGGCCTTTTCCAGAAACCACGATAGGGAAACCCCTCAGGTCACCGGTTCGCGGTCCCTGGTCCACCGATTTCCCTTTCTCATGCCGTCTGCTGGATAAGGCGTCCCTGTGTCCTTCCTCACCCCTTATTTAATTTCTCGTTCCCCCCTCAAATAGATTTTTCTCTGTCACGACTTTCTCGAACTAAGACGAAGAAAATAGGCTCCCCTTTAGCCGTCGTGATAGAAGCAATGCCTCTGCTACATTCCCGCCCTCGTTCTTTTCTCGTCGTTCTTTCCGGGACCGGCCCTGGTTTCTGAGCAGAACATACTCGCAATAGTCACCCAGGTCACATTTTGGCGAACAATCACTCGAGTGCTGCGTGTGCTTTCCCCCTGCACCCCCGTAGACCTCGTTAGTTCCTTTTTTGGTTCATCCCTGCGCAAGATATCGTGCGGTTTTCTTTGCTCTTCTTTTTTTAACAGGTCTTTGATGTTTCGCCCGCGCTGGATTTGCTCTTGCACCGTCTTCGCCCAGAGGAGGATCTTTTTACCTGGTTCAATGGTCTGCTGGTCTCCCGTCTTGATTCCCGACTTGACCTCCTCCCGCACGGACGCGCTTCGAAAAGCTCGCGCGGGCAGTTTTTTCTGGTCTTGTTTTTTCCTCTTGTCTTGCGATTCTGGCACATGGTGTTACAAATTGTTCGGGTAGATACTCCACGGTGGTGCGAACATTTCTTGATTTTTCTTATTGTTTTCGGCTTTCCATTTTCTGCTTCTCGTCCCGGTGAATTTACTCTACGTGTTTCACTGGACGTTTTCTGTCTTCTATGCGCCCTCTGTGAGGTCCTGGCACCTTCAGGTGTCGAACCCCAAGGACTCGCCAAAAGTCCAATTCTCAGTGGACCGTGATTTTTTCACTTTTGTCTTCGACCTGAATGTTCTTCCATTCGCACCTCTCGTTTTTTCATGTTATCCCTTTGTGACTTTCATCGCTAGGATAATAGCCCTTTTTCTGGACCTTCTGGAATTCTACGGAAGCGACTCTTGATGAGCGGTGATTTCCCTTCTGCCGTACCGATTGCCTTTATGCATCGTTCACCTTCGTTCCTTTTCCTTTTTCGATAACTCCTCTTTATATCCACCTTTTTGCGTTTTTCGGCCTTCCCCTTTTGAGCAGCAACAGCCCTTGATGCACAATTCTTCCTTTTCCAGGATCTTCCGTTACACTGAAATATCCTTCTTCCTCTGCAACTCCCTGTTCTCCGCGCTTCCGACGGATGGCCTTCGTTCTCCGATCGAGATTTGCGGGCCGCCCCGATACGATCAAATTCTATACTTCCCTCCTCGCCAGCGACGATCCCGTTCCGTTGGACCCCCTCAGCCCTCCGTTTCCTGCCTCTTCCTCCCTGTCTGCTTTCCCCTTCGGGTCCCGGTATCCCCGTGTTTTCACGGGAGGAGCAGATCTCTTTTGCCTTTTTCATGAAATTTTACTGTTTTTCACTTTTGAGCTTTTTCTCCGGTTTAGTTGCGTTGATGCCTTTCATGAAGGTCCACGCCCTCCTTGACGACCCGCTGTGCAATGAACACGGTGCCGGTTTATTTTTTGATTTTTTCATGCTCATAAGCGCCTTTCCCTTTTCCATTTTTTTTAATCTCTTTACCTTTTTCCCCTCGGACCAGATTTCAACCTTTTCCTCTTTAGTGACTCACGCTTCCTTCCCCCCTTTCTTTACGTCGATGTTTTAGCGCCTCGTCGGTTGCTTCGGTCACCAGGTTGTCTTTACCGATCGATACTGCCTTGGTTTAGTCAAGTCCCTTTTTTGTCGTAAGCATTTCCGTCATCTCTTTTCCGTTCCTTTGTTGACCTTTCTTTCTCTTTTCATCCGTTGTTGATATATCCCCTCCTAAAAATTTTGCACGATTTATTGATTGTAGTTTCTTTTTTTTATGGCTCCTCTACTTCAACCAATTTGCAGGTCTCTCGATCCTTGTTACTCCTTACTCTTTCCTAAAGCCCCACTCGTCGCGCCGGCTGATTTGCGTTACTGGAAGTTAAGCAGTATCGGACTGGTTCCGGGCCAATACTTGATTCCCCCGGTTGTGGCCCCTTCCCCGTATGACAAGGAAGGAGTTGTCAAGGAGATGGACGACCAACGGGCGTATTAATGATTTATGAACCCTACTCCTCTTCTCCCCGATCTTGCTCCCTTTTTTTCCTCGCTTGCCTGATGTTTTTATGCCCCCGCTGAGAGATCTCCTATTCGCGATTAATTGCGACGGCTTGAAAGGTTTGCGTACTTCTTTTGACGCTTGCTTCCCTCTGGGTCGGCCTGCACCTGATTCCCGGGCTTTTTTCCTTGCCCCCCCACCGGTTGCTTTTCGCTGCCAGGAGATCTCCTTAACGCGCAGGATTAACGCTTCTTTCCGAGTTCCGCCGCTATCTTCGAAGGCGGTCGTTCTGACTTCTATCCTTTGTGATCGTACGCCTTCCGGCACCTGCTTGCTTTGTTCTCTTTCGCATCCTTTTCCAGCGGAGCTCAAAGACCGCTCTTCGCTCCAGCGTTCATTTTTCATGAGAAGACGTATGCTCCTTTTCCCCTCGTTGCTGCTTGTTACGGCCGCAACTTGACCTTTTTTTTTTTTTTTTGGAGTTTGTCTTTGTCTGCCTTTGAACCTGGAACTTTGATGCGTACTTCACATCTGGGGCACGTCAAGTCTTCGTCCCCTCCCACGAAGCGCGCATACAAACGGTCCTCGTCGTGCTCAGATTCTTTTTTACGGGCTATCTTCCTTTTGATGAACCGTAAACTTTTGTTTGCATCATCCTGACCCTTTCTTCTTTTTGGCGCGTTACCCGATTTAGAGTGGCGCGCACATTCGAAGCCGGCGTCGTGTGGAAGCTTTTGAAATCATGTGCACGTGGGATTAGTTTGCCCTTTTCCGTTTACACTTATCAGTCCCCAGGTCTTTCGGTACCCTGCTCTTCTCTACGGGCCATTACGTTTCTGATTCCCGGACATTGGAAGAACTGCCCCCCGAATTGGAGATAAGGAATGCATAAAACCTCCTTGACCTATCAGAGTCCTTGTTCGAGCCCCTTTTATTTACTTCTTTTCTCTCCTTGACAGTTGACCCCCATCCTCGTCCCTCTGCACAACCCTCCTTGGCACCAACCAGCGGTAGGACGCGCGTGGATTCCCTACCCATGAGTCTTTGGGAAAACTGCGGGCTGACTCTCTCCTTTTCCACCTTCCCCCTTTCAGCCCTGCTCTGTGATCCTAATCGTTTTACTCGGTGTCTTCTTTTGCGAGTGCATCAGGTACTCCCTTTCCCGTGCAGGAAGGAGAATTTTGTTTTAGCGTGCTAATGGTTTCGCTACCGCTCCCTTGTTTCGTGCTTGTTATGACCGTTCTTCCAGTTAGGACTTTGTCACGAAATTCGGGTCGACCATGTTCCGGGTGTGAACCATTCGAAAAGCACATAGAGGGCTTGTAGGTTCCGCTGGTGAAGACGCGAAGTTTTCGACCCCTTTCTGAGTAGGTGACTTTTTCCTTCCGGTGAAGAACGCGTTTCAACTTCTTTTTTTTTTTTGTCAAGTCCCCTCCATTGTCTTGATAACGAATTGCTTTCGCCTTTTCCCCCGATTCGGTAATCGGGTCTAGTTATTTTTTCCCTGCGTGCTGACGAGCCAGCTATTCGGTTTTCTGTATTATTCTTGCTTGAATTGACGTATATGGTCTTTATCTTTTTCCGGCCTTGAGCCTCTCATGAACTGTCGACTCCCGGTGGACCAGGTTTGCAGACGACCGTGAATGCGTTAACTGAGATCTTTGGGTGGGTGGAAATGCAACCGATCTTCCTGTGTTCCGGCGACGTTTTTTTTTTAAGGGATGAGGTTTGTCTAACCAACTTTAGCTTACGTACTTTTTGACGTCCCTTTTCCCCGGTCTCCTTCCAAGGGGTGTGGTTAGAGAGTCAGTCTGTCGCCCAAGGATATTTGTAAACGTCAATTCGACTTTTTAGCTCCTTCAGCACTTCAACGTCTCCGTTAGGCAGGTTCTCTTTCTGGGTCTTTGTATCGAAGTCGTGGTGTTTAAGCCCCCCCCCCCTCTTTCTTTGTCCCTATCCCCCTCATACCACCCCCTCAATTGTCGGTCTCGGCGTCCCTTGTCTTCGTCGCTGCATCTTTGCGCTCTTCCTTTTTTTTTTTGTACCTGTTGATAAGTTTAGTCCTGATGCCGTTCGTTCCGCCGCAGGTACCTACGCGACTACCTTTGCGTTGACGCGTTATTTCTCGAATTCAAAGTCAATAGGTTGAAATAATCAGTGCCCCTTAGCAATGGTTTCTGTCTGTGACGTCCCGCTTTCTTTTCCGCGTTCGTTCTCTCCTTTTCATCGGAACTATACTTCGCGGCTAATTCCTTTACCCCCTTCGATATATTCCTTAAAACTCACCCCTCGACTTTTGATTTTTGATGTCACCTTCAACAGGTTGACGGGCTTGTACCAGGTATGTTCACTATTTTTCTCGTCGTTTTGCCGTCCCTTTCTTCCTCGACGGTTTTTTTGAGCACACAGGTCGCCAATGTCCCCAGCTTTTACCCCGAGAGGGATGTCGTACTCTGCTCCATTTTTCTGATAAGCTTTTACCTTTTTTGACCGCTGTCCCCTCGACTCTTTTACAGCCTTTTCATCCTTGACTCCTCAAAATTTTCCGTCTTGAAGAGGTGTTTTATGTTTTTTTTGGTTTCACGCGGGATCTCAAGAGGATTTGTACATGGTTCCCTTCGTAGGTATCCCTTGACATCAGTTTTTTTCGAACACGTCCTTCTTTCCGCTTCATTCATGTTTTCATTCCCTTTTCCTCCTCTGAAATTGTTTAGAGTAGGTGAATCCCCCTACTACCCTATTCCGTGACCCCGTCCGTCTTTTTCCATCGTCACGCTTGAGGTAATGTCTCCCTTTTGCACCTCTGGGTTCTCCCCCGTCAACGTTTCCGGTTTCTTTTCTTCCACACTCTTCTTCGGAATGTTTGCTTTTTCATGGTAACTCGTTACATAGCGGCCGTGTTTAGCGCTGTACGCACGTTCCCTTCATCTTTCTTCCTCCCCGTTTGACCTTCCTCTTGACGTAGCGATTACGTGATCGCTCTTGTGTGGTTTTCCGTTTTACCCCACGTCTTCTTACGTCATCGCTTCGTTCCCTGCGACATGTTTTTTCACCGCGACCGCCTCGGGATATAAACCGGCTTTTGCCCCCCGGTTGCGTTCCGGACACTTGGCAGTCTCCTGGTTAGTTCATTCCCAGGTTTGACCGGAGCGAAACGCCCGGTCACATACGCTGACTTCTTCCTGCAACGTCTCGTTGCTCTCCGCTTTCTCAGATTTTCCAGGTTCTACATTTCAAGCGTTGCGTTTCTTTTTCTTTCATGGCCTCGATCTCCTAGCCGTCCTCGACCTGATCGCAGTCGCGGAAATGTTAAGTTTCCTGCTCTTCTGCTCTTTCGTTTTTTTTTGGGAAGGTAGCCCTAATCTCGCGCTTTTCTAGCCTTACCCGTGCTCGTGGAAGCCAGAATCCACCACGTTAAGCTCTGCGGCAGTTTGTCTCTTCTTCTCTTTAGCCAAGGCTTTTCCTCCCACACGCATATATGCTGACGAATTTTTTGACCCACACTTAATGATTCATGACGGTCGCGGCTCCCGCAGCGCCTTTCCCTTTCTCCCTCTCCTTGTTTTGGCACTTCTGTAACCGTTTTCTTCCACCCACCCTGTTTCACGTTCACCTAGTTCGTCCTTTTCCCGATAACCTATCAGGCCTTCGCGGAGATTTTTTTTCTTTCCCGGAGTAACAAGTTTTCTCGATACAGATCGAGATCTTGGTTTTTCTCGGACCCCCTCTTTTTTTTGTCCCTCTGAGCGACCTTCGTATTGTTTTCAAAGTTACCCTTTCTCGGTTGTTGATTTTTGTTTCAGAGTTACCTTTGCGACATTCGACTCTGGCACGAGATGACTGTCAAGATGTTGAATCTCGATGGCCTCCTCTACGCACCCCAAGGCAGTTTATCTCGAGGGACGACGCTTTCTCCGAAGTTTTGAAATTCGTTTTGACTGTTTTCGATGTAGCTGACGTTTGTTGTGATCACTACCGGGGACACGTTACAACAAGGTTGTGCCCCGTGGTCCGAGGTTACCTGACATTTTTTTTTGCAGTTTTTTCAATTTATTTGCTAACTTTTTTTTGATCTTAATGTCTGACCCCTATTCTCTTCATTTTCTTTTCGCCTGGTTTTTCCTATCGTCTCAGGTATGAGTTGTGATGGCCCCCAGTTTTTTTGGCGGCCATAACCTTCTTCTTCTGGAACTTTTCCACTTTCTTTCCGTGTTTATCCTTTCCTTTCGACGCACGCGTTCTAAGTTTCCCATTCAGACTGCGTCTTTTATTCCCCTCGGCGCTGGTCGACGTGGTCCCCTTGACGTTCATTATCGTCTTTTTTGAACGCTGATGCATTTGCGACGGCCGATTTTTGCGGCCTCTTTCTTTCGGTTCGAGCCTTTCTTATCGTCGCCGCACCTCGTCCCGTCTTCGCCACTCTTTTGCAGATAATCTCGACCCTGCGGAGATCAAGTCCGTTTTCTCTTCACACTTTCGTTCCCCTTTTTTTTTCCCTTTGTTATCGCCGCTTTTTTTTCTTCCGTTTTCTCTTCCGCCCCTGCGCTTTATGATCGTCGAGGCGGTAGGCGTTTTGATCTCAGTGTCGTTGTTTGAACCGACCCCCCCCTTTTTCTTCTTTTGTACGTTCACCTCGGTGTTTTTTTTCTGTCCTTCTTCCCGTCGTGCACGTTCTTTCTCCAACGGGAACAAGTAGCTCTTTCTTTCCCTTCCGTAAGGCTGAGTAATTCGATCTAATCGGTTGTTTCTCATCGATGCCGCGAGCCGCGAGTTTTTTGTATATCGTCCCGTTCCCCCCCCCATTCATGTCCTGCTCTATTTTTCACGATGGATCAACTATTTTTTCCGTTACTTTTTTCATCCAGTGTTTCGGACTCATTCCCGGAACCTGTTTGCGCGTGTTGATCTGAACCTCTTTCGGGTCACGTGGCCTTTTCCCGTTTCTTGTCGTCCTGAGTTAACGGTTGCGAAGAAAGCCTTATTTTTTCTGCTTTCCCACCAAGATCTGAAGACCCCTAGCCCTGTTCTCAACTGCTCCTGATCCGCGTAAGTTGAAAAGGTGACATCCTCAGATCCCGCGTGAACCAGTACCATTTTTTTGCCATCACCTTTTTTTTGCCGCGCGTCGTGGAGCTTTGATTCGTCCTCGATGACCAATGCTGTTCAGTGAGATCGACGGATTAGTAAAGCTTTTCCGTCCGTGTCGCTTTCGGGCTTTTTATTTTAATCCGCGCGGTTCTCTTGTACGTCCCACCCCTTCAGGAAGCGCGTCTTGAGCGCAGGCGAGTCCGGCCCTTCCGTGAACCCCCGCAACGATTATCTTTTCTTGGGTATTTTGCAGGGACTTTTTCAACGACGGATTTTACCGGTTTTTGGGGTTCCATTCACTCCCTCCCCCCGTCCGCCCTTTCGTGGTGTGGCGCCTTGCGACATGATTCTCTTGAGCGGTCGCCGTTTCCTGCTCGGCGAGTCCCGAAACGCTTTTTTCGGCTTTGGGGAACGGTCACCGTCGCTCTCTTTATCTGATTTTTTTTCACCCTGCTTTTCCTGTTCCAGTCTTCGAAGAGGTATGTTTGAAGAGTCTATTTCAGGTGTTGCTTCGTACCGCGGCTTGCTTTCCGAATAAGGTTTCTTCTTTCCCCCTCCCAGTGGTACCGGATGGATTTCAAAGTTTAACACGCTCCGAATCGGGCTTTTCCGGGACGCCTGGTACGTGCCCTGGCGGAGTTGGTTTTTCTGAACTCCACCGACTTCTATAGGTCATTTCCGGCGACTTTCCCCACGACGTGAAGGTTGTGTTTTAATTAGTAGAACAATCTTCTGAACGGTTTTTTCAAAACCCCCTTGGTCCTCACTTTGGTTTTCCGTTCTCTCTTTCCCTCCTTTGTTTTTTTTTTTGATATACCTTTTCGCCCCAATTGCGGCATTTCTTTTGCTTTCCCCCTTTCTGAGAGTTTGTTAGACTTATTTTTACTTCATAGTTTTGCCGTCCCGTGACGGGCGTTGCTCAGTCTTTGGTTGGCATTTAAGCCCTCTAGTTGATCTTTTGTCGCGGCGTCCTTTCCACGCTCGTCTCGTGTGCGTTTTTCCCTTGCTTTAAGTTTTTTTCCCCCTTATGACTTTCTTTTCAGAGCGGTTCCCACCCCACTCCAGAGATGCTTCGGGCCTAAGCGTAGTTCCTGGAAACCAGGCCGCCAGCCTATTGAATAGGTTTCCCTTCTTTTTTATATCTGCCTTTCTTCTGAGTGCCAGTTGTCGTTTTTTGTTTTTTTTTTTTATGACTTTTCGTTCCTGGAATCGTTGACCTGTATATGCTGTCGAGCCTGGATTCCCAAGCCCCCAACCCAATGTCGCCTCGCGCTTCCCCCCTTACCCTCGAACACTCCTCGTAGGTGCTGTGTTCGGTCATCCCCCCGACCTCTTTGATCCTTTTTCCCCCATGATACTGCATTGGTTCCTACCAGCACGAACTTAGCTGCGGGTTCTTTTACTTCATAGCGCCTTCCGTTGCCTCGCCACCTTTTCTTCCTGTCGTTGATTTTGTTTCACCAGCGCGTTTTTGTCCTTGTCAGTGATCCTTCATCTCTTTCCCTGTCAAGCGCTTTCATTCAGACGTCGATCTCAGACATTTTGTTGCATGCTTTTTCGAAAAGCTCACGCTTGGAGCACCGGCGGTATTTGGTTCTTGGTTTGTTTCATTTTCTTCCCCGCTATGACCTTTTCCCTCCAATTTCGGTAGAATTGACCCTCCCTGTGTCCCTCATCTTTAGGTCTCATTCCATTCTGTCGCGGGCCCTTCTCAATTTTTCTTCTCGTGTGAATCCTTTTCCTTTCCGTGACCTCGTTTTCCCCTCATTGAGTTAATGTTTCGGCAACTGTTCGGATCGCCCAAACTAGGATACACTTTCTTATACTATTCCACGAGCCGTCTTTCTACCCTGCGCGCCACCTCTTTTTTTTTTCCGTGCCAATCGGCCGCGGGTCAGCGATGATTTCCACCTCGGTCACTTTTTGATGCTGTTTTTCAGCCTATTGGAATGTTACCGTTGATTTCGCTTCGTTTTTTTACGACTCCGCCGGCCTGTCTTGTGGGACGCTCCCCCTGCTAGGCCCGACTTTCTCGATAATCCGACCGCGTGGCTCGTCATTTCGGTCACTTCTGGCCGTAACATGATCAGCAACGCGGCTCGATGCAAAGGTCAGCCCCGGGGTCTCTCCGCGTTTAACACCTGACCCTCAACTTCTTTTCAGTTTTTTGTTTTCTTCTTTTCGTTTTTTTCGTATTTTACATGTGCTCGGGCGGCCGCCGCCCCTCAACGCCAGTTCGATCTCGTCACGATCGCGTTCGTTGAAATGCCCTTCAGTTTCTTTTTCTGATAATGACTTTTGTCCTGGTTTAGGCGCCTGTTTTCCCTCCTCGTAGCCCGGGTCGTAATTTATCCCCCGCATTGATTACTTTTGTCTTTTTCGAAACTCAAGTACGTTTTTTCCTTTTTTTTACAAAACGGTCGACTTCGCTTTTTCTTGAAATCGTTTCTCGATGATCGCCCTGAAGGCTTTTTTCAACCTCTAATGCCAGCCTATCATCTGCTGTTGCACCACGGGGTGGAATCGCTCATCCTAGTACATGGGTTTTCGCCTTCCCTTTAGTCCATCGCATTGGACAATCTCTCCCCTGTTTGTAAACCTGGACTTCCTCCCATTGTACTCCGTCTTTTCTCGTCTGCCCTCTGTTCTCGACCACGTCTCCTCCCCGCTGACGAGAGGTTTCTTTTCAAGATTCCTTTGTCGATACCGAGATACCTGCCTTGTGATTCCATTCACTTTTTTTTTTTTTTCTTTTTTAAGCTTCCTCTCGTCCGTCCCTGTGCGCAAGTT
>Ga0179593_1373690_pt1 | contig 12267 bp, 17 predicted proteins | sample CZODoug2_1_08_16_FD_185931 | JGI IMG/M metagenome (GOLD analysis project Ga0179593, IMG submission 185931) | Vadose zone soil fungal communities from Angelo Coast Range Reserve, California, USA - CZODoug2_1_08_16fungal (PacBio error correction) | ecosystem: Environmental > Terrestrial > Soil >... | reverse complement strand
GCTTTTCTTTTTGCTACCCATACGCGTTGTTTTGCCTTCCGGAACGCTTCTCTTCTTTTGGTCCCCACCTCCGGCCTGCCAATCCACTTCTTCTCAGGTGTCTCTTTTCGCTGTAGTGTTCTTAGCACACGAGCTTCCGCGTTACTTGAATGGCGGTTGGTTTGACGATATGTTTTCCCTTTTTTTTTTTTTCTTTCGTTTTTTGGTTGTTCTCCGAATGGTCGTTGTGCATTCGTCCTACTAACCTTTTGTCTCTTTTTTTCACCGCGTTTTCTTTGTGGATGCACTACATAGTTCCCCCCCCTTCTCCTCATGCTCCCTCACCCATCTTTCGCCCTTTTCGATTTTCCTCCCCCGATGTCTCCTTTGCCTTTTGCCATTCTGAGTTTCATACTTTTATTACTTCGCTATTGGGGCCTTTTTAGACTCAGTGTTCGGTTCCAAACGTTTATCTGTTTCTTTTTTTCCTTTCCCTTTCTACACGCCTGAACCGGATTGGTCCTACGACTTCTCCTTTTTTTTCTGATTTAACCCCGCCCCACATTTTTCCTGTTGCCTCCCCGTTAGTCCGGTTTTTTTTATCCTCCCCAATGTCACCTAGTTGGTTCCTTGGGGGCTTGTTTCTTTCTTTTTGCTGTCTCTTCCCCCACCCCCTCTTAAGCTTTCGTACCCCATCAATTGGTGTCCAGCAGACGATCTTTTTCACCGCTGTCCAGTGGTGTTCAGGGTCTTTCCCCATCCACCCTTAGTGAACCGGATTTCACCCTTTTCGTTTTTTGCAGTCCTCTTTTGTTCGTTCCCCCCCCCTTTTCACCCTCGTCACCGATAAGCGGTTATGTGCCGGTCCACAGTGCTCTGACTCCTCGTCTCCCTTTTTCTCCCCCTATCACACTATCTTCTCCAGCTTCTTCCCCCTCGCCTTTCCGCCTGGACACCTTGATGAAGTCTGGATTGCTTGTCCGGCCAAATTCCTCTTTTTTTCCCTCTTTTCTCTCCATTCTTTCTTTTCGAGTCCTTCCATTTACCCTAATTCTTCAGATGCAGCCGGCCCCCTGTTACCTTTACTAAACGCAATCGCTTTCTCTTTCTTCCGCTGGTTCCTATTCTTCTTCTTCAAGGCGTGAGACTTGGAGGCGGCCGCTTTAGTTGCCTGTTACGGCTCCGATGCGTCACACCCCCGCCCTTTCGTCTTCCGGTCACTTGTCCATTTTTTTTTTTTTTTTTGGACCGGTTTTCCCTTTCTCTCCTATCTCTTTCCCCCACTCCTCCGTTGTGGTTTTTTTTTCTCGATTGGGATTTATCAGTGGTTGGAGCGTCCTTCCATTTTGAAACTCCTTTATCCGCCGCCTCTTCTTGTGTTGCTTTCCTGGACATTCCCTTTCTTTTCCGTTCCAACTGAAAGTCCGGATTTCCGCCGCGGTTTTTGGCGCATCCCCCCTACCTTCAGTACACCTTTCCCTTTCGGCCTCTCCTATGGTTTCTTTTTGTTTCCCCAATTCCGTTCGGCCCTATGTTTCTTAAGTTTTGCAGCATGCTTCCGCCGCGCTCCCCCGCCATGCAATGTCTACCTTCGCGAGCGCCGCCCCAAGTGGTTCGTGAGTTCAAGCAGTCTGCCCAGTTGCTAGTTTTTCTGTTTTCTTCTTCTGGTGTTTTCTCGGCGGAGGGCTTTTTCTTCTAGATTGCAACGATTTTGGGATTTACGACTTACTGGCGGGTTTTTCCTCCTGTTGGCACTCCTCCCTCCCGTCCCCTCCCCTTTTCTTCGTGCCCGAGTTCTGTAGTCTGATGCTTGTTGATCTTGACTTCCAGCCCTTACCAGCGTTGTTCCTCCTCTTCCGGGGTTGGTTATACTCGTCGACTGATACCGTGACCACCTTTTTTCTCTTTGACGGTCTGGACCCCATGGTGTTGTCTTCTTCCCCCCCTTGATTTTTTTCCAACCTGGGGGCCATTTGCTACATCCCAACCGCTGTTCGCCCCTCCCTTGTGACCCCCGCCGACTTGACCTTCCATGCCTTTTTCTACGTCTGACCATTTTGTTTCCACAGAACTGTTTTTGTTTCACTTTCGGCGTCTTTTCCCTCCTGATTCGCTCTGTTGGACGGCTGCGACTCAGACTGCTTGGGTTTTCACGGCCACTCTCCTTTTGAGCGCACATCCGATATCGAACGTTCTTCCCCTTCCCTCCTTCTCGAATTTTTTTACGCAAGCTTTCCTCGACCTCCATTCAATTGTCCCTGGGAGTGCGCGCGCCTTTCTGACATATTTTTTTTTGGTCTTTTTCATTTTTCAGCCGCCCTTAAACCTTTTTTCACCCTCGGATGACCTCTTTTTCTCTCTGGGATGGCCGATCTTCCATATTCTTTCCACCAAACGGCTTGTCCCAAATCCATCATCCAGCCGCCAGTTCCCTGCTTCCCTTTTTTTTTTCTTCCTGCTCCTTCAGGTGCTCCTTCTTGCCCACACGTGCCTTGACTGAGGCTTTTCGCTTTTTTACTCCACGAGGTCACGAAGATTCCTTTCCCCTATCCTTCGTTTCTGTTCTGTTGCTTCATGCTTTCTTCCCTCTCATTCCCTCCTGGTCCCGCTCTCTCTCCGTCAGCTGGCCCATTTTTCGTGGTTCGTTAGGAACAAGTATAACGTTGTGATTTTTTGCCCTATGCGACTGGTTCCTTTCCCCATTTAAGCTTTCTATTCTTTGCCAGGTCTCTCTCTATTGGTTCCTTCATTAACGATATTCTAGCATCGGTAAGGGCAAGGCCGTCCGCGCGCTCCCTTGGTACATTTCCCCCCAAAGACCCTTTTTCTTTTGTGATGTTTGATTTTTTGCTTTTTATTCGGTACCTTTAGGCCATGGCTATAATGTGTGTGCCTCTGGACTCCTCCTACTGTTGCTTAGGCCTCACTTCTTTCTTTCTTGTGTGTTTCCTCTCCCTGTGTCCCCCCCCCCCATAATGGTCCCGCCATAGGTCATTTGAGCCTTCTTTGATTTTCAGTTCTTTTTCGCACTACAGGAGGAGCTGTGGATTACAGGGCCTGTACTCGTGTTCTCATATTCCTCCCCCCCCCATCCTTCTTTCTCCCCGCTCTGGAGCATTCCACTCGCAAACAGTCGTCGTCAAGCCTTTCCCCCGTTGAGTCTTTATGTAAGTGCTTTGCTCCCGTTTTCCGTTATCATCCCCCAGGATGTGAAAAGTGTCGCACTTTTTTGAGCTTGTGTACTCTTGAGCAGAGTCCTTGTTCAAAGGGTTGGCTTTCTTTTCACCAAATTCCCCCAATTCCCCCTCTTTAACAAATCTCCTTCTTTTTTTTTCCTTGTGGGGTGGTTTTATTAGTACTTGTACCCAGATCTTTGGTTTCTTTTTTTTTAACCAAAGAGCCGTTCTTCACATTTTTAACAAGATATCTTGGTATTGCCCTCGCAATCCTGGTGCATACCCCATTTCCCTGTTTTCATCAGGTTAGCTCCTTGTCAATGGAGTACCTTGCCCTTCAATTCTTTCATAGTGCTGTTAGGGCCTGGTTGTCTTTCTTTTTTTTTTGTCCGATTGGAGTCTGAGTGATATGGATAAACGAGTATGTGTTGGTTTTTAGGGATACCCATCTCCCCAGGTACTACCCTTTTCTAACACGAAGTTTGTGGAGTTCAGCGGCCATACCACCCCTTCTCGCGGCCTTCTTTCATGACTGCTTTTCGTGTGTCTGCTTTGCCTTACTTGCCCTTTCCACTTCCTCAGCTGACTTATCCCGTCTTTTTTAGCGTCTTTGTCTACGTTCATGTATCGCTGGCCAGCGTCCACGTCGTGTGTTGCTTTGAACCGTTTTTCCAGCGGACACCCCTCTTAATCCTTTTTTTCTTCCCCCCCCCCGTTTTCCCGGACACTCGCGGTCTGATTCCCCCCTCGTGGGGCTGCGTCCTCTTTCCGATCCTGCCTAGTCCGCTCTTTTCCGTATATCCAGCCTTCCCCACCCTTCTAGTTTCCGTCCACCGTCTTCGTTGCGCTTTTCCATGTCTCCCCCACGTCCTTACTTCCTGCTTTGTTTGCTTGCCCCGTTATTTTTTTCGTCCTTCGGCTGTAGAAGTTTTCTTTCGTCGAGTTTACACCATCCGGGGTTTTGGCGTTGTTCCCCATTTTTCGTTGCCTATCGTATTCCTCTTTGTTTTGAAAATTCCCTTACCTTTAGCCTAGTAGTCAAGCGACGAAATGTTTCGAGTCCCTGCCTTCGCGCTTTAGCAAAGCCTACGCCCCCCCCCTTCTTTTTTTGCGGTGTTTCTTCTGTCCTTTTGCCGCTTTTTTTGTTTCACGAGTGTTTCCGATCTCTGCTTTCTTTTTTTATACCGTCTTCTTGTGATCCGATTTTTTTTTCAGTGTCTTCGAGGAAATTTTCCTTTTCATCCGAAGTTTCCCGCCTGTCTCCCCCCTGTCCTTTTTCATTGTCGCTCTAGCTTTTGTTGACACCGCTTTGATTTTTTGAAATGTAGCGAGATGGTAGTTGCGCTTTTTTCCATGGGGTTTCTGGTCTTGACACCCGCTTGTTGTAGGTGATTTTAATCACTTTGGCCAGCGGATCCTCCCTATGAGTTTGATCAACTGCCACCCCCTTTTATTTGACAATGTACCGTAGATTTTAGTCATCCCTTCTCACACAACTTTCTAAGGTTTTGTTCTTTGCTTCATTGCTTCTCACATATGTGATGTTCGCGTCTTTATATCACTCTCCAGCCATTGGCTTTGTCCCTCCCGCAGGCTTTTGCCCTTCCTTAATCGTCTTCAGCTGGTCTTTCCTCCATGTGTCTATCAAGCCCCGCGTCTTTCTGTTTACCCCGACTGGGTCGTTTTTTTGAAATCCATGCTTCACCGTTGGTAGAGTTCACTCCCCTTAAGTCTTCGCGTATTTTTTCTGTCTTTTCCTGGGTTTTCATCTGTTGGTGCGACTCCCGTTTACGTTCCCTGCTCTATCACTTCGAGTTTCAGCGGCTCCCTACGCGGGCCGCGCCCTGCCTAGCCGACCCTGACCGTCTCGGAAACCTGACTTTTTTTTTTTTCCAATTGTTCTTTCCTTTTTTTCCTTGGTAGACAACTAGGTCCTTTGCAGAGGTGCTGCTTCAGTCCCCGTGCGGGCTTGAGGGGGAAGCTCTGTCCCCCCGTAATCCCCCTAGATCGCTTCCAAAACAGAGTGCCCTTAGAACCGCCTATTTCCCGCTTGGTTTTCCTATTCGTCGGTGAGACTTTTTTCCAGGTTCTTCTTTTTCTGTTTGAATCCGGTCGTTTTTTCATTTTTGGCGTCACCCTTGGTAGTTAGTCTTTTCCCAACCCGCCGTCTGCGTTTTACCTTGTTAAGAAAATTCCGCTTCCCCTGGGTCGACATTCTCCTTGGTTCCCCCCGATCTCACTGGTTTTGGAGAGCTATATTCAGTGGGGCTGGCCCTTTCGCGTTACCCACTGTTTTTTTTGCATCATCGCTTTTGGTCTCGCTACAAGTAAGGACCCACGGCGTCTGCTGCCGATCTGCTGGTTCGGTGTCAACCTTAGTCCATCCTCCTGACGGTATTCCTTACAACTAGTTTTCCAGCGCCTTGCAGTGGAAAGTCCCCGCTGTCCGGCGCCTTATGATGAATACGGGTGTGTGAGTGTTGAGAGCAGCAGCTTTCGGCATCGCCCCTCATGGATTTTCCTTTTCAGGATCGTCACCCCCTTGAGTGCCGCACGCTCGAGACCTTTCTCGTTCAGTTGTTCTGGGAGGTAGTCTAGGCATGTGCGTTCCCCCTTTTTTTTTTTTTTGTTTGGTGTTCTTGTCACTTGTTTGATCGAACCGCCTATTATCGGCAGGATATTTCCCCATCGGCCCCTGTGCCCGCAAGGTAACCCGTGATCGTGCTTCTTTTTTTCTGATGGAACGGTACGGGGATCTTTCCTTTCCTGGAAACTCCAGTTGTTTCCCCCCAATTTTCATGCATTGGTTGATTTCCCGGCTCCTGAGAGGGACCTTTTAGGATTACCGTTCGCGGGCAAAAGGACTGTTCTTTGTGGGCCAATTTCTTTGACTGATTCCCCCTTTTGTGCGCCATAATCCTTCTTGGCGGATCCGAGGTGAACGGCATTAACCATGATTTTTTTTATCCAGGATGTTGTCTTGCTAACCGTTTGCTTTACCTGGCGGCTCCCCCCAGAAGTTTGCGTTTGCTTCCTACGCGTCTCTTTCATCCATTATTAGAGCGGGTCCCATGGACGCGAACATCTAAACGGCGGTTCCCATCCTCCATGAAGCGACACTCCCTCATCTAGACGGGCGACGTTTTTCTTTTGCACGCCTCAAGTGTTGGTTCGCGATCAGCTATGTGTCAGACATTTTTTAAAGGGCGACATTTTTGTTGGATTTTCCCCTGCGGCGGATTGCTTGCTATGTATGGCGTCTGAGTCTTTCCACTGATCAACCTTCGATACAGACCTATGATTGTTGGACTGCGAGACGACGATCGGCCACGACTTTGCCACCAAAACGGCGGTCCCGAACCACTGCTGCCCTAGCGCGTAAGGTTCTGTTCCTGTCGTTCAGGCCGCGTTCGTTTTCACCACCAAAGTTCGAGAGATGTTGTTTTGTTGTTCTGACCCATATCCCCTGAACCCCTGCTGGGCCACACAGACCACGATCTCTTAAATTGCACCGCCGAGCCGTTATGGTTTTTCTTTGCTAGCGATTTCGGGGCTTACTAGCCGTTCATGACCTGGGTTTTTTTTTCGTTATTGAACTGGATCGGGCCGTTTCGACCTTAGTATATGCCTTTTTTCCGCCTGGATCTCAGGCCACCGGTATTACTTTTGAGGAGTCCGGTAACCTTAAGTATGGACCACATCGGTCTAGAATGCCTCGCTCGTACGCTGTTGTGACACTGACAAAGCCCCGTGATTTTGTTTTTTCGAGATTTACGGTTCCGCACGAGTTCGGAATTTCGCTATTACACTCTCCCAAATCCGCGTGTTCTTCTCTCACGCCTCTCCCTCCCGCACCAACTTTTGCATTCCCTTCTTCCTTCGGCGAGTTTTTTCCGTGTTCCGGCGCACCGCTTCCGGCTCATTCCAGGCCCTCGCAATGAGCGCTCGGTGATGAGGTTCGCAGCACTACGGCGGTTTTGCAGCTTGGCTCTGATCTCGGATTAGTCTATTAGTTCTCCCCCCCTTCCCTTGTGTCGCCGAGGTCCTGCTCCGGCCAGGGAGTTTGTCAACCGCACCAGGTCCGGTTGGACCCCGGTCCTTTCTTAATTTTCCCGATCCCGTGCCCGTCGTCACCAATGTCAATTTCACTGGCTTTGTGCAGCTTGCGCTTTAGCTTCGATAGATTGGCACAGGGGCTGGCTTTGCTTTTTGGGTCTTGATACACTGTCCTCCCAATCGTTTGCTCCCATGGCCTATCTTTTTTCCTCCTTCGTTGTTTTTTGTTGATTTTGCCTTTTTTTAACTTTTTCGGTAGAACTAGCCTTTTCCCCGTGGTCGAACCCTTTCGTTCCTGGAGCGCAGCGAACACGTCTTTCACAAACTAGCTGGTGCCCTCCCCTTGTTCAGTTTTTTTTTTTTTTTTGGCATTATACCATGACTCCCGGTGCCCTGTGCTCTGCCCATCTTTTTTTTTCTTTTCCGTCCGCTTCTTGCTACTAGCTTTGTGCGACTATGGGACCCCCGACTTTCGGAACCAACTTCGCCCCGCCATTGTGGCGGCTCGCGCCCTCGCGCGGCGTACTTTTTATTCTTTGGCCTGCTTTGCCTCCTCCGCAACCGACGTTCCGCCCCGCGAGGCAGGCCGCGTCTTGGTGTTCTTCGTTTCGACCCGATTTCTATTAAATTTTTCCGCATGGAAGTCGTGCTCGGAGATCCGCTCCGCCCAGCATCCTTTCACATTTGTCTTCTTCAAGAAAAAACGGACGGGCCAGCGTGCCTTGTAATTATCTGCGGGGCTTTTCTTCTCTTCTGGCTTTGTAACGGATTCCTCTCGCTACCTGTCATTTTTGCCAGGCTTCCAACCTTATTCTTTTTCGCGATCCTTGCCTACAGTTGTTCAGATACGTCAACGGAGACCACCCCGCCCAGATGTCACGCCCGCTCTGCCTGCGCGCAGTGTGTCGCCGCTTGGAGTATCCGTGCGCGCCCTTTCCCCTCCTACGGTTAGTTGACTGTCGGTGCCTCATTTATCGCCCTCTGTTGCCCTTCTCTTCATTGCCCTCGTAGCCCGTTAATTGTTTCCTCGCCCTTGTCCTCGGCTTCTCGCGTACCCTTTTATTAATGGCTTTTTTGATCTGTTTTTTCCGCGTTTTCGGTCTCCGCCACACGCATCTTCGATTCTCAGTTACACCCTTCTTCAACGGGCTGACCCCGCTTTTCACAGCCCGTTTTGTCCTTTTTTTGTTTTTTTCGCCTCCATGCCCTCTCAGCTGAGTGACTTCCCCACTGCTCTTGCTATGTTTCATTGTCGCTTTAGTTTCTTGTCGCCCACTTTTTCCCCTGTTTTTTTCCATCCCGGCCGTTGTATCCTGCGTGGAGGGTCCTTTTTGGTTACACCCCTTTTTTCTTGTTATGTTCCGCCCACTTTTCTTCTTACCAATGGGTTGTTTCCCCTCCCGCCCTGCGTTGATTACAAGGAGACACAGTGTCTTTGAAATCTCTGGATCCAATTGGGCTCCCCTGTCACACTCTGTGAATCATTTTTGCTTTTTTTTTTTCAATTGAGTTCTCAATATTTTGCTTTTGTCGCCCCCCCCTTTCTCCTTTCAAAGCAATTTTCTCCCAGCAACCCATTTTTTTTTTGCCCCTTCTGGAAGTGGTCCCCCCTTTTCATCCGGTATCGTATCCAGTGCTCTCACACCTCTGCATCGACGGTCGTAACCTGGTCCCTTTTTCTCCTCACAATCTCCCCTGCCGGTCCGTTACATTAAACCATTCCCTTACCGAATAGCTTCTTTTTGCCTGGTTCTTTTCCCAGACTTGCCTTTGCCCGCCCGTGGGGTAATGATTAGTCCCACAAGATCTGGCCAGCCGGAGCCAAGTCTCTTTTGCCTCCCTTCTCCCCTCCCAAAACCCTTGATGGCGCAAGGTCTTTCTTTTTTCTTCACTCAGTCTTTGACCGAGGTATGCCCCCCTTTCCTGTGCCGGGCAGCCTTGCAGCTGCCTTTTTCCACCTTTACTTCCTCTCGAGGTCCCAGAGCCGGGCCCAGTTTGGGAGTTCTACCGTTTTCCGCTTCCTTTTTCCCCCCTCGGGTGAGATTAGTTTCTCATTCTGTTGAGGGGTCTCCTCCTCTCCTCGCAGCTCGTATTCCTTGGTCTCTCCGCTAGCCCCAAGAACGTTCTCTTTATTTGTTACCCCTCCCCGTACTTCGACGTGCCCCCCGATTCTTTCTCCTCTCTTTTCCTTCCCTTCCTTTTTTTTTTAGCTGATAGTTGACGCATCCAGTTTTTGCGTTTCCCATGTTCGTCACAATGTAGCCGTCTCCCTGGTCTTTTGTTCTAGTACCTCTTAACGATACCCTGGAGTACGAGTACTTTTGCCTTCCTTTTGCTCTCTCATCCTTCCCTTTGTCCCGTCGCGTTGTTCAAAGAGCGCGATCGTCCCGCTGCCTTTTCCCTCTCTCTTACTGTCCCTCCTCGAATTTCCTTTCCCTGGCTTCCGACGCGCCCCGCACTTCTTTGGGCATGGAACTAGAGTAACCGTCGTTGCCGTATAAGTCCTGACACGTCCCATCTCGCATATCCTTGTGATTTTCGGCTTAAGGCAGGCTTTCTTTTTCTAAGATGCCCCCCCCTGATCTTCTGACTAGCACCCGTCGGTTTTTGCCACCTTCGACTAGTCCCCCCCTTTCGCTGCTGGACTCTTTTTTTGATGGACCGCCGTTTGCCTATCTTGTTTTTTTACTGGCAGAAATGTCCCGGCCGCGGTCATCCTTTTTTCATTCAGGTGGTTGTTTTGCTATTTTTCCCCTGTCTCCATTCCCCACTTGGTCTATTAGTTTTAGGGCCTGCGGCAACTTGTTGCTTCTTTGAGGTTGCACATTTCTGTTTTTTTTGCTCTGTGCTTTGGTACATTTTTAAATTTGACTCCGTTTACCTCCCTAAGGGACGGAATTGGTTGAAGCCGTAGTTACTGAATCCTATTGATCTCTTTTACGGAATTTGGTTTTTCCTCCCCTTGTGTGTTATTTTTCCAAACAGCCATTGATCTAGATGCGATGCGTTTGACATGGATTTAGTCCCACTGCCCCCAGCTCTACGTTTTTTTAAGCCGCTGAGCGTCAAAGCGATCTCGACCGTTGGCGTGATTCTCTGCTGAGACTCATGGTTTTCGATGATCCGCTATCCATTCCTTACCACTGTTTCCTTGTTTGTGCGCTGGCGTTGCGCAGGTGTCCCTTTGTCCCCCGCGAACTGGAAAAACCGCGGTTTTTCCATTGTTCTATTTGTTGGTCCGGGCGAGCACGACCTTCGTGTGTGCCCCCCCCCCGGCGGCCCCAGACCCTTACCCCATGCCTTCATAGCGCGTTTTTAAGTTCTGTCTACATGCCGTTCTTCTTCGGAACCCCGTTTTTGGGCTTGCATGATTTTTTTTGGTTTTTCTGTGAAGGGTGCCCCCAGAGGCGAATCGATCTTCCCGGAAAATTTTTCCTACGCGCCGCGTATTGTTATTCAGCTGATGCCGCACCATGTCTATCCGTTATTTGCGAGCGCTTTTCCGCTTTTTACACATTTTGCGTATGCTTTCTTTTTTGCCCCGGCTCATTCGTGCGTTGCCGGAATATGTGTGGTTTGCAGATCAGAGTTGCGTCTGATAACTTTTTAGCTAAGTTATTTCCGCTACCTTCAGATCTTAACCTCCCTTATCTTTCCCTTCAAGTCCCTGGATTGTTTTTTTTGGACTTGAATGAAATTCCTTTGATGATGGTTGTACGAGCTGTTCACTTGTTTTTTCAAAGTCTTTTTTTTTCCTTTTTCTCTGAACCCCCCACATGTCTTTGTTAAGTAGCAAGCGTTGGTTGTGTGTTTTGGATTGAATTTGACCACATTTTTTCGCGTCGTGCCATCAGGCCCTCAAGGTAATTCGGTTTCTTCTAGGTGATTTTCTCGCCCGACGCAGGCTTTTTTTCCAAGTAATTTGAGGCAGGCGTGTGTGTAGACCATAGTCCTAACCCCCCCCCCCCCACCCCTTTCATGTAGAAGAGCCTCGACTCCCTCACCCCTGCTCCTTTTGGAGTAAGGGTTAAGTGACGTACTCCCCGTGCCCATTCGTAACCCTTTTTCCATTGTTCATTTTTTGAGCCCTTCCCTGCTCTGATTGTCGTCTGAAGATGTCACAGGGCTGTTTATTGGTGTTAATTTCCTTTTTTTGATAGTCCCTTATATATCTTCTCCTTTCTTCGTGTGGTTTTTGTGTTTTTTTTTTTTAATTCCTGGTTCAAAGGATCTTCTGTTTCTTTTTTGCCTCTGTTTCCCTGTCCCCTCTTGTAGCGACGCGCACGAGTGACCCCATTTTTTTTTCATAAACCTGTTTTCCGTCCCTTTTTTCGTGCACCTTCCTCTTTCCTTCTGTTGCTTTTTTGCGAGTGTGTTTTCGTCATGTTTTTTGCTCACCGATTTTTGAGATTTGGTCCTGTGAATCCGATCTAGATCTCCTCTTATGTCCTTCATTTTTTTGGCGCTTTCCCTGATTTCCACGAGTCGTATTCACTCTCTTTCTTTTCTTTCGTCCCTTTCTCCAACACACTTCAGCGGCCGAAGGTCTTCCCCTCACTCTTGGTGGTCGATAGTTCCGAGCATCTTTTTCGCCCCCTTGTTCCCCCCCCGAATCCCCTTAGTGTCGCGGTCAGTGCTCGTTCCCCTCCCCCAGGGTCTTTTCACCATGTACCACAAGTCTTCTGGTCCCTGACCCTTCCTTCCTTAGTTGGCGTTTCCTCTATGAAGCTGATTACTCTAGAGAGCCACCGGATCTCTAGGCTTAACACGGTTTTCTTTCCGTCTGTGGCGTGCTCTTTGTTTTTCCCCCCTTACGACCCGTCCTTCCCCGTCGGTTCATCTCTTCGATAGTTAAGATTATTCGCCAGGTTCTGATTCTCTGCTACCCACTTGTTGTCGGCATGTTCGTTGCTACGTATTATGTTGTTTGTACCACTTCTTCCCAGGAAAGGCGAGTAGCCGGCGACCTGTTTTTCCTGCGCCTGCGGGCGACTTTAGCACACGAAAACCCCTGTATTGCCTTGGGATTGGCTGATTTTTTGTTTTTTGGGGGGTT
>Ga0179593_1750521_pt1 | contig 12268 bp, 13 predicted proteins | sample CZODoug2_1_08_16_FD_185931 | JGI IMG/M metagenome (GOLD analysis project Ga0179593, IMG submission 185931) | Vadose zone soil fungal communities from Angelo Coast Range Reserve, California, USA - CZODoug2_1_08_16fungal (PacBio error correction) | ecosystem: Environmental > Terrestrial > Soil >... | reverse complement strand
CGTGGGCGACGCCCCACAGGCCGAGCGATCGTGGTGATGGTGTTGGGCTTCATGACTTATTTGTGTTGTTGTCGCAGTGTTGATGGGCGGGTTGTATTTGGCACATCGATTACACGGCGGGGGAGCGGGAACGGGGTCGCTGGAGGCGCTGCTCAGCCCTGCCGGTGGCGCCGCGAGCCTGGTGGGCGGCAAGCTTCCGCGCGACTGTGCCTACATGTGTATCTTGGATTTGAGCCTGACGGAGTTCGTCTCGCGTGTTGCCGCGTCGTGCCGCTGGTGAAAAGCTCGGGCATGAGCGGCAATCTGGGGCCGGGGACGGCGCTGATTATCTTGCGATTTGCCCTGCCATTAGTGCCCCTTGGGCCCCGCCCCCGAATGATCTTCGTCGCGTCGTTACCCGAAGTATTATCGCGAAGCACAAACCTATCTTACGGCCCGTCCTGCACCTCTGCCGACCTTGCCGATTGCATTTGCCAGCATTTAGTCGCTGAAAAACCGAAGGAGCTCAATTGATGCTCATCCATTCCTTGAGCCAGCATTTGCTGAGGACCAGTTCCTCAAGGAGAGGTAGTCGCCGGGCGCGATGTCTGGATGTCGGCTGCGGCCATCGCTTGGGGCTAGCGCGGTGTTGATCGTATTGAACGCCCGGCATTGGCGTCGCGAAACGATGCTGGTAGACATCGCCGTAAATACCCAGCCAATTCTGATGGTTTAGGGGTTTTTAGCTGTATAGCCGTTAGTGACATTAGCGGTATAAGAATTATGTGGAGTTATCGGATCGCATCCGGGAAGATGGCATCGACCGAGAAGCGCACGCGGGCGAACGAGATAGGGGGCCCGCGCTTTGAGGCAATTTTGACGCTCTCCGCACTCATCATTGTGTGGTTGTTTTCTGGCGTTTTCGTTGATCACCGAGGGTGGGCCACGGCTCGCCATGCCTGACGTCTCTTCGTGGGTCTCGGCCCGCCTCGCCCGCTTGACCAGGATACCGACTGTCGGACCTGCAGCGGACTAAGCCCACGGCGTCTGACCGATGCGCCGGCGGCTTATGGGCGAGGTGAGCGCACGCACAACATACGGCGTGATTAGCAAGTTGTAAGGACGCTGCCGTAAAGACGGTTGCTGGAGAAATTGGTCAGAGTGCCGTTTCGCAGTAATCGAGTACTGCAATACGCGTTACAGAGTGGCTTACAACGTACGCCGTAGGGCCGCGTCCTATCCAAACGCGATCAGAGTCGGCCTGGCCCCCGGTAGGAATCTTAGGGGGATTCAACCCCTCCAGGAAATTGGGTGGCGACAGGTACTGTGAGATGGCGGGATTCATCGAGATCGGCGATGTAGCGCGTATTGCCGTCGGATCGATGGTATCGAACTAGACCATCCCCGTTGTTACGATGGTGCAGCTCGGGTGTCAGTGTCCGTTTGAGTCCAGGTTGTATTGGACAACCGTACCGCCCAAGGGCGGGGGCGGGGGAGAAGAGGATGGAGAGAAGGCGGAGGTGACGTAGGCATAGCCGCCAGTCGGGTCGATGGCCAATCCTCTCCGACACATATGCAGTGAGAAGATTGCAGAGGGCATCGAGCTGAGCGCGACATTCGCCCGATCGCCGTTGCCATTCGACAAACGTTGTAGAAGTCGCAAAAAGGGTAACTGCGCTTGGGTCGATAGCAAGGAAAAAGCGGGCCCAAAGGCCCAGTTGCGACGGTAGCTGGGTTGTGAGGTAACTCAGCGCTCCAGTCGGGGCCGATCGCCAGCTGATGAATGGTGTCTCTCCCAGGTCCGGAAATGACATAGGACAAAGTGCCCCTCTCGGCTCGATAACGATATGAACAGGATCCGCGCCTCCACCGTTTGATTTTCGGACCGCCATAGGCGTCAGACGACGTCCGTTCAATCAGTACTGCGAGATGCTATTTAGTTATTTTCGACGTAGGCAAAGTGGCCGCTTGGGTCGACAGCCTGAATACTGGCGCGCGGCGCTGCCCGTTCGCGGAGGCGGAGCCAAGGGGTTTAGCGACCGTCAGGTACCGATCACGTACTCGGAAATCGTGTAGTCCAGCGGAGTTCGTTACGTAAGCATATTGTTCCTTTGGATACCGGCGCGGTGGTGTGGGATCACTTCCAGTGGAGCTGCAGTTGCAAGCATGCCCAAAGGAATAACGAGAGAAGAAGCTACGCCGGGACAGGAGTCAAGCGTATTTCCAGGCGAAAGTCTCAATGGTGAACCTCAATGCCTGTTTCACTGTATCGGAAGGATACATCATTTAACGCTTGCGGCCACTTTTCCAAGTTATTTCCGATGCAGAACTGCCGAAAATCTCGCGAGCAATCATCGCTGGTGAACTCGCCCGTGCTTTCGCTCAATGGCGAGTTGCTGCGAGCCGCAGGCCCTCGGCGAATAGTTCAAAGGCGCGCACACGGGTCCAGCTGTCCGCGGCGCATTTGCACGTGTGCCGTGCGCGGTTCAAGGCGTCCAGAGCCGGAGGCGGGCGGCGAACGCCCCCGATTGTTCCTTGAGGTAGCCGGCGCTCGTTTGCAAGTGAGGTCCGCATAAGTCCAGACCAACGACCCAAGCGGGCGCTCAAGTACATGCGCGGGCGGGTCAACACGTCATCGAGGCGCGCCGGTATGCCCGATCCAGGTGATTTTATTTGACGACAACCCGTGACCCGGACTGTCCGCCGGGCAACTCCCGAGTTCCACCCGCCACCCGTTCTGCATCGCCATCGCGCTGATGCCGGCATCCACGAGTAAAGGCACCGCGGTCGGCAAGTGCGTCTAGTTTTTCTCGCGCGCCGGACTCCCTCAGCCTCCACCGCATCCGTCGCGGAGCGCAATCGGCGGTTTTGTCGACCAGATTCAAAGGCAAACCATCGAGCTGCACTTGCCGGCCGCCAGCACCGTCGCGGGTCGTGCCAGGCACGTTTTTTTTCGGCGACGATCGCAATATCGTCCCCGGAGGGAAGACCTAGAGCTATCTCGGCGTCAGGGTGGGCAGGACGTTTTTTCTTCTCGTTCAGCTGGGTACCGCGATAGCCGGAAAGCACCATTTTCGGGGGCCAACGTCGCGCGGTGAAGAAGGTCTTGTTAAAATTGGAGAGCTCGATGGCGGCGAGCAGATCTCGAGCAGCGTCCGACTTCAGCAGAAAGCACGGGGCGCTGCATCGAGAACCGCGCGCACTGCTTCATCCGTGTCGGTGATCGTAAAGATAGGGACTAGGTCTGAGGATTCTCACGCAGAATCTGGCGTGTCGCCTCCAATCCGTTGAGCGTGGGCATGCCAAGATCCAGGAGACGATGGCGGGTCTCAACTGTTTCGCCAGCTCAGGCTTTGCCGGACCGTTTCTCCGCTTCCAACCCACTCCCAGGCGGGTTGAGACGCTTGATAAAGACACGAGTCACTGCGGACAATTTCGTGATCATCAGCGCTAAATCTGCCAGTTTGCTCACTGATTGACTCATCAGATAGAATAATTGGCCAAGCACGCAAATTAACGCTCTCTTAATCTCATGGCGCAAGCAAGAAAGTACATAGGTGAATCCTGTATGCAGTCCCAGTGAATTACTCCCGCATAAAACCACAACAGAACTGACCGAGAAGGAAAACGCCGGACTAGCAGCGGCGCGCCACGGGGGGCGGCGCTCGAGACAGGAGCGTGAGAACTACACGAGGGACTTAGGCCTTGAATCAGGCGAAGAGAACCACCACAACCGCAACGACCAGTAAACAAGGTGAATGTTAGCACCGCCAAGGGTGTCAAGAACTGATCATGCGAGCAGCCATAGCACCGCAGTAGGACAAAGAAGATGGTCAAGAGCATTGCAAGTCTCCTCGCTAGGATTGAATTTTTTCTGATTGGAGTGGCCTGCCTGAAAAAAGTCGAGAGCCAACACGAAGCGCTGCTCTACGGATTGATAGTTCATGGACAATTGCCTTGGACGAACCGGCTGCCATGGCAAACGACTCCGCCCAACCACCAAGAGACCACCTTCAATCGGCGGCAGGCGCCTGTGTGTTCGAGTTTGAATTTTTTGAACGCCAATTTTCGCATCGCCGATTTGCAGCCATGATTTTCACGATGCGGGATCGTGAACGACGAACGAAGCGAGTCCTAGAACCATCAGCATTTTTACTCCGAACCAGCGTCACGCTATCATCCTTACCCCTTTTAGTCTTTCCCAAGCTCTCGTGAGCCTCGTCCGCCTGGTGTTAGGCGAAACACCGTGGAGGACCCGGTTGTGAAACATCTGTCGGCAGCCGTCCACCCAAGGTCGTTTGAGAGCCACCAACCTCGGTGAGGTTAACTGGTGGGAAATAAGCATGTATATCGGGATTATAGTCGTGTCGAACGAAGGAAGACATAAGTACACAGAGATAAATACAGTGCGTGAAAAGAAAAAGAGGAGGCATGAAAGCGCTACCCTAGGCTATGGGCGTTAAATTCCATCGTGTGGCTTTCGGAGTCGGAGAATTCCAGTCGTCGACTGCTTTTGGGGTTGGCCTCCTCCTTCCGATATACCGTAGCGCTCCTGGATTGTCCGACAAACGATCGCGCTGCCTGCGATTACGTCGAGATCCTGACGTCAGCCTGCCCCAGCGCCCGTGAATCGAACCCTTGAGCTTGCTTCCACTGCCCTGAATTGATCTGGTTCATTAGCAAACCTACTGAGAATTTGAATCAGTTCAATGAGCCTACGCGGCGAACGCCAAGCTTTGCGATTCAGGAGGTGTGGGTAAGTACGCCGAAGAGATCCGAAAGGACAGAAGCAGGACAGATGGTGGATAAGGGAGTTTGTAATGTTTGTAAATTCACCCCTGGAAGGTCGTCGGGACGTGGGAAATACAGGGAAACCGGTATTGGATTAGCGGGCGTGGCCCTAACATCCTGGCGAGGGGCTAACGACGATGAGTCATGCGTGAATCGGAACTGCAACCGGCTTGGCTCATTTCTCGGAGGGGCGTTGTTTCATTTGACATTCTTTCGATTTCCGTCACGGCCGAAGGATGACAAAAAAGCGGGATTTCGACGAAGTACACATAGTGAGGGAGTTCACTTCCTGGGGTGCGACCTGCGCGGAACGGCCATGACGCCCCACTCGTTTTGGAACCAGTGGGCGGTCTCGGCTGGTCCAGCGGCGATATACCCTGCAACAACTCCGACGGCCCCCGTTCGCGAACAGGCCTTCCCAGGTCTTGCTTGGGCGCGGTGAATCAGGGTAACAGGTAGAAGCCGCCAAAAGCTAGATCGTCTTTCGCAAGCTTCTACGCTTCGTACCGATGGATTGGGATGTCGAGCAAACCAGAACCTTGCGTGTGTCACACCCAGTCAAATTCGGCGGAAACGAGGCTTTATGAAATCACTCAGCAAACTGCTCGGAATCGGTTGCCTCATCGTGTGGCTTAACGGCAGCGATGTATGCGGCCGACGACGAAAAGCACGCATCGGCTGAAGTCAAACGAGTCCAGTCAGCGGGCACAAGTTTGGACGAAATCAGGCGCACGCCCGAAAAGGAATCCCAAAGGAAATTCTGGAGTCAGCCACAAAATGCGTGGGCAGTTGTACCCTCGATGATAAAGGCGGCTTCATCATCGGCCCCGTTATGGCAAGGGCGTGGCTACGCTGCCGCACTGGGGGCCGGGATAGTTGGCAGCGCGCCACTCCAACACGATTGCGGGGGGGCAAGTTGGGGCCTGCAATTCGGGCGGCAGGCCGGGATCTCGTGGATGCTGGTGATGAACGATAAGGGCAGCAGAATCTGATCCGAGCAAGTCAAGCTCGGAGCCGAGGGATCGGCTGCGGCCGGTCCGTTGGCCGCCAGGCGAGCAATAACCATTGGAAAGAGAGGGCGGAAGGTTCTGACCTTTGCGTTGCTCGTGGAGTCTTCGTGGTCTCGAGCTAAACGGCGAGCGATTAAGCAGGACGATGATGACACCCGCGTGATGGACGGCAAGGCTGGTCCCGTTAAGGAGATTCTGGGCGGGAGCGTGGACGGCTCCGGCGGGAATCACCGCTTTGTGGCTAAAGTGACAAAGTACGCAACGGAAGTCAAGCAAGAGCAGGGTGCCACCAATGCACTGCTGCGGGCACAACTCAACCTTCCAATAAGGGACGAAACAGTAGGCGCGACGGGGGTTTCGCAACCGAATCCCCCGATATCACGCGGTCTCATCCTAAGCCGTTGTTGTGGTGAGCGAGATCGGGGGATTCGCGTTGCGAAACCCCCGTCGCGACAGAATGGTTCGGTTCCATTATTGGGAAGGTTAGTTGTCCCGAAGCAGGTGCATGGGTGGGGCACCAGATCTTGCTTGACTTCCGTTGCGACTGGTTACGGAGCCACAAAGCGGTGAGTACCCGCCGGAGCGGTGACCACGCTCCGCCAGATCTCTTGAAACGGGACCAGGCTGCCGTACAGCCACGCGGGGGGTGTCATGCATCGTCCTGCTTAATCACAGCCGCGTTAGCTCGAGACAAGCGAAAGACCCACGAGAACGAGAATAGGTTCAGAACATCGCCACCGCATCTTCCCAATCGGTATTTGGCTTCGCCTGGCGGCCAACCGGACCGGCCGCAGCCGATCCCTCGGCTCCGAGCTTGAACTTCTCGAGAAGCAGATTCTGCATGCCCTTATCTCATCACAGCATCACGAGATCCACGGCCTCGCCCGCGAATTGCAGGCCCCAACTGCCCCCCGCAATCGTGATTGGAGCTGGCGCGCCTCCAAACTCCCGGCCCCAAGTGCGGCACGTAGCCAACGCCCTTGCCATAACGGCGCCGAGGATGAAGCCTCCTTATATCATCGAGGGTTACACGGGCCACGCATTTTGCTGACTCCAGAATTTCATTGGGGATTCTTTGTCGGGGCGTGCCATGATTCGTCCAAAACGTGCCGCGGACGGACTCGTTTACTTCAGCCGATGCGTTCTTGTCGTCGTCGGCCCGCATACAGCGCTGCCGTAAGCCACGATGATGCAACCGATTCCGAGCAGTTTGCTGAGTGATTTAATAAAAGCTCGTTTCCGCGAATTTGACTGGGTGTGACACACGCAGGTTGATGGTTGTCGACATCCCAATCCATCGTACGAAGCTGTAGAAAAGCTTGCGAAAGACGATTCTAGCTTGCGGCTCACGGTTAGCCCATGATGCACAGCGCCCAACAAGGAATGAGCACGTTACGCGAACGGGGCAGTCGGAGTGTGCAGGGTATGATCCAGCGGGACCCGCATGAGACCGCCCATGGTTCAAAACGAGGCGCTCAGGGGCCGTCGCGCAGGAATCGCACAGCCAGAAAGTGAATCCATCACGATGTGGACTTCCGTAGAAATCCCGCTTTTTTTGTCATCTTCGGACGCGACGGAAATCGAAAGAATTTCAAAATGAACAAACGCCCCTCCGAGAAATGAGCCAGAGGCCGGTTGCAAGTTCCGATTCACGCAGGACTCATCGTCGTTAGCCCTCGCCAGGATTGTTAGGGCCAACGCCCGCTGATCCAATACCGGTTCCCTGTATTCCACGTCCAGACCGACCTTCCCGGGGGTGAATTTAACCCCCCCAACAATTACAAAAATCCCGTATCCACCATTGTCCTGAATCTGTCTGCGGAGCTCTCGGCGTACATACCCACACATCCTGATGCAGACGCTGCAGTCGCCGCGTAGGACTTCAGTTGGAAACTTGATTTTCAATTCTCAAGAGTTTGCTAAGAAACGCAGATCAAATTCAGGCAGTGGAAAGCAGCTCAAGGGTTCGCTCAAGGAGCGCGGGGCAGGATGAGGATCAGGATCTCGAGTAATCGCAGGCAAGCGCGATCGTTTGATGGGAAAATTCCAGGAGCGCTACGGTATATTATAGCGAAGGAGGGGAGGCCCAAAAGAGGTCGACGAACTTGAATGGCGCCGCTCCGAAAGCCACACGATGGAAGTGAACGCCCAGTCAGGCCTAGGGCGGCGCTTCATGCGCTTTTTCTTTTCACGCACTGTATGATCTCTGGGTACTGTATGTCTTTCGTTCGACACCCTATAGAAGGACCCGAGATAAATGCTGATTTCCACCAGTTAACCTCACCGAGGTTGGTGGCTCTCAAACGACCTTGGGTGGGGACGGCTGCCGAAGATGCTCTCACAACAGGGTCCCGCCACGGTTTTCGCAGCCGAACACCAGGCTGCCAGGCACGAGAAGCTTGGGAAGAAGAACTAAAAGGGGAGGGGGGGGGGGAGGGTAAGATGAAGAGCGTGACGCTGGTCGGAGATTGCTGATGGTTCTAGGACTCGCTTCGTCGTGTTCGATCCCGTCATCGTGAAAATCATGGGCTGCAAACGGCGATGCGAAATTGGCGTTCAAACCGAACACAACGAGCGCCTGCCGACGATTGTAGGTGGTCTCTGTGGTGGGCGGAGTCGTTGCCATGGCAGCCGGTTTCGCGAAGGCAAGTCATGAACTATCACGGGGAGAAGCGCTTCGTGTTGGATCTCGAAAGTTTCAGCAGGCCCAATCCATAAGAACATCCATAGAGAGGAGACTTCAATGCTTATGGACATCTTTGTCATATGCGGTGCTATGGTGTTCGGGCAGGATCAGTTCTTTGACACCCTTGGCGGCTACATTCCAATGTTACTGGGTCGTCGTTGCGGTTGTGGTGGTTGCATCGCAGATTCAGGCCGAAGTCCCGTGTAGTTCTCACAGCTCATGTCAGAGCGAGAGCGCCCCCGTGGACCGCGCCGCCCCGCTGCTAAGTCCGGCGGTTCTCGGGCAGTCTGTGTGGTTTTGCGGAGTATATGCATGGGATCGATACAGGATTCACCTTATGGACTTTTCTTGCTGGCGCCATGAAGATTAAACGAGAGCGTTAATTTTGCGTGCTTGGCCAATTTCGATCTGATGAGGATCAATGAGAAAAAATGCAGATTGTAGTGCTGATGATCCGAAATTGTCCGCAAGGGACTCGTGTCTTTAATCAAGTCTCAACCCGGCATGGAGTGTGTGGGGACGCGGAGAACGGCGGCAAGCCGTGGAGCTGGCGAAAAACAGTGAGACCGCATCGTCGTCTGGAATTGGCATGCCCACGCTCAAGGATGGAGGCGACACGCCAGATTCTGCGTGAGAATCCTCGACCCGGAGTCCTGATCTTGCCGAAATCACCGCCACGGATGAAGCAGTGCGCGCGGTTCTCGATGCAGGCGCCCTTGGCTTCTGCTGAAGTCGGAACGCTGCTCGAGATTGCCGCGCCATCGAGGTCTACCATTTAACAAGACCTTCTTCACCGCGCGCGTTGCCGCGAAATGGTGCTTTCCGGCTATCGCGGTACCCACGGAACGCCGAAGAAAACGTACTGCACAACCTGACGCAGGAGCGAGAGGCGAGGTCGTCCGCGGGGCGATATTGACGATCGTCGCCGAACAGTGCCTGGCACGACCCCGCGCGTGCTCGCGCCGGCAAGTGCATCCGATGGTTGCCGTTGAATCTGGTCGACACCGCCGGACTGCGCTCCGCGAACGGAGCGGTGAGGCTGAGGAGTCCGGCGCGCGAGAAGAAACGATGAATCGCACGCCCGACCGCGGCTTTTTACATGTGGGATGCCGGCATCGCCGGCCGTGGCGATGCCGAGAAACGGGTGGCGGTGGTTGGAACTCGGGCGTTTGCCGGCGGACATTTCCGGTCACGGTTGTCGTCAAAAAACGACCTGATCGGATACCGGCGCGCCTCGATGACGCCGTGACCGCCGCGCATGTACTTGAGCGCGCCCGCTTCGGGAGTGGTCTGGACTTATTGCGGACTCAATTGCAAACGACGCCGGTAACTCAAGGACGAATCGGGGCGTTCGCCCGCCGCCGCCGGCATAAGGACGCCTTGACCGCGCACGGCAGCACGTCAATGCGCCGCGGAACAGCGGTGAACGTGTGCGCGCTTTGAACTATTCGCCGAGGACCTGCGGCTTCGCGCAACTCGCCTTGAGCGGAAATCACGGCGAGTTCACCAAGCGAGGATTGCTCGGCGAGATTTTCGCAAGTTCTGCATCGGAAATAACTTGGGGAAAGTGGCGCACGCGGGCAATGATGTATCACTCCGATCCAGTGAAAGCAGGCATTGAGGATTACCATGAGACTTCGCCTGGAAATACGCTTGATCACTGGTCCGGCGTAGACTTCTATCGTTATCCTTGGGCATGCTTGCAAACTGCAGCTCCAATGGAAGTAATCCCACCCCCACCAAGACGGTATCAAAGAACATATGGTACGTAACGAAACTCGCGGACTACACGAGTTTTCCAGAGTACGTGATCGGTACCGACGGTCCGCTAAACCCCTGGTCCGCCTCTCGCGACGGGGAAGAGCGCGCCAGTATTCATGATGTCGGACCCAAGCGGGCCACTGTGCCTACGTCGCAAATAATGAGAACAGCATCTAGCAGTAAATGATGGAACGGACGGCGTGCTGACGCCTTATGGCGGCGCGAAAATCAAAACGGTGGACGCGCGGATCCTGTTCAGATCGTTATCGAGAAGCGGGCACCTTTGCCTATGTCATTTCCGGGACCGCGGGAGGGAGAGACACCATTCAGCAGTGGCGATCGGCCCCACGGGAGACGCTGAGTTACCTTCAACCCAGCGACCGTCGCAACTGGCCTTTGGGCCGTTTTCTTGCGATTCGACCCAAGCGGCAGTTACTTTTTGCGACTATCTAAAAATTGTCGAATGCAAGCGATCGGCGCGAAGGCGCGCTCAGCTGATGGGCCCAGCGGCAATCTGCTCACTGCATATGTGCTGGAGAGATTGCCATTCGACCGAATGGCGGATAGGCCTACGTCACCGCCTTCTTCCCACGCCCCGCCCTTTGGGAGGGTACGGTTGCGACAATACACATTGAGACTTCAAAGGTACAATGACACCAGAGGCTGACACCGATAGTAACAAAGGGGAGTTGGTCATAGTTCGATAACCATCGATCCGACCGGCAATACGCCTACATCGCCGATCTCGAGAATCCGCCATCTCACAGTACTTGTCGCCACCGGTACTCTGGAGGGGTTGAATCCCCGAAGATACTACCGGAGGCAGCCGACTTCGATCGCGTTGGATAGGACCGGCCACTACGCGTACGGTGTAGCCACTCGGGCAAGCCGTATGGGCAGTACCGATTATACTGCGAACGGACCACTCTGACACCAATTTCTCCAGCAACCGTCGTTACGGGCAAGGGTCCTGACAACATTGCTATAACGCGTAATTGGTGCGTGCGCTCACCTCGGAGCACTGAGCCGCTGCGCGATCGTCAGACGCCGTGGCTTAGTCGCGCTGCAGGTCCGACAAGTCGGTATCGGTCAGCGGCGAGGCGGGCCGAGACCCGAGAGCGTCAGGATGGCGACCGTGGCAACGGCGGGATCAACGGAAAAAACCGCCAGAACAACCACACCATGATGAGTGCGGAGAGCGTTCAAAATGCCCCAAGCGACGGCTATCCTCGTTCGCGCGTGCGACGTCTCGGTACTGCCAGCTTCCCCGGATGCGATCCAGATAACTCCAGCATATATCTTATCCCGCTAAGTCACTAAACGGTATACAGCGAAAACCTAAACCAGCAGAATGGCTGGGTATTTAACTGGCGATGTCTATCCCAGCCATCGTTCGCGACACGCAATGCCGGGCGGGTCAATACGATCAACACAAGCGCGAGCCCAAGCGATGCCGCAGCCGACATCCAGACAGGCGCGCCCGGCGGAACGACCTCGTCCTTGAGGACACTGGTCTATCGCAAATGTGGCTCAAGGAAGGGATGAACATCAATGAGCTTCGGGGTTTTCAGCAATTAAATGATGGCAAAGCATCGGCAAGGTCGGCACGAGCAGGAACGGCCGTCGGTAACGCAAGATAGGTTTGGCTTCGCGATAGCTTCGGGTGAACGACGCGACGAAGATCATGAGGGCAGGCGCCCAAGGCAGAAGGGCAGGCAAATCGCAAAGAAAATCAGCGCGTCCCGGCCCCAGATTTGCCGCTCATGCCCAGCTTTTCCAGCGGCCACGACCCGCGCAAACGCAGACGAACGCCGTCAGGCTCAAAGTCCAAAGAGATGCACATGTAGGCACAGGTCCGCGAGGAGCTTGACGCCCACCAGGCTCGCGCGCGCACGGCAGGGGAGCAGCGCCTCCAGCGACCCTCGTTCCGTACCCGCAGTGGAATCGATGGCCAAATAAAACCCGCCATCAACACTGCGAAACAACCAAAATAAGTCATGAAGCCCAACACCACGGAGGCGCGCAGGTGGGCGTCGCCACG
>Ga0179593_1687346_pt1 | contig 12268 bp, 13 predicted proteins | sample CZODoug2_1_08_16_FD_185931 | JGI IMG/M metagenome (GOLD analysis project Ga0179593, IMG submission 185931) | Vadose zone soil fungal communities from Angelo Coast Range Reserve, California, USA - CZODoug2_1_08_16fungal (PacBio error correction) | ecosystem: Environmental > Terrestrial > Soil >... | reverse complement strand
CTGTTGACTCCTCTTATGGATAATGCTTCCCTTTTCTCTCCCTCCACAAGATGGTTCCCGCCAAGCTCCCCTCTCTTCGTCCCCGACGTTTTTTTTGAATGTAGAAGCCCCTTTCGGTGACAGCTCCCTCCTGGTAGTAACTTTGCTGGGCACAAATTTTCCTTTCAGTCCTTTTGGTGCTTTTTCGATTTTCCTCCCCGCAACGATAGTCCTCTGTACAGTCCTCGCGGGGGACTTCCTCCCCGGCTGCCAATCCCGGTGGATCCTCTCCCCCCCAATACTTCCCTCCCAGCTTTGCCTGAGCAGGCCTTCCCTTTCTCTGTCCGCATAGGACCCCTTCTCAGACGCATTTTTCCTTTTCCCAATCACTTTTATGAGCGCCTGGAGTTCGTTTCGCCGTGTGCCCTAATTCCCTCGCAGAAGACGAGAGATTATTTCCCCTTCCGGATAGAAAGATACGTTTTTTTGAGGAAGGTCTTGGTTTGCTTGCAGGCTCCTTATTCCCTCACCCTTTTTTCTCGGACTCAGTTCTCCGAAGTTTCTTTCAGCCCTCTGCCGCGACTTTTCCTTCCATGAACAGAGGACGGATAGCCTTTATGGACGGTTTGTCCCCTTTCGACCTTTTCCCCTCTTTTCCAATTTTTTCGTTATTTACCCATCTTCTGACTGCTCTCGACCCCTAGGAGGGAATCGAGGTAGATTTCTTCCCTTTTTCGCCAATGATGCTTTCCCCTGTAGACAAGCAACTCCTCCCACCCCCCTCTGTTGTCCCAAGGCCCTTCGGCCCACTGGTTCCTAAAACCGATTTCACGTCGTTGCAGGGTGCGCCTTTCCCCTCTCCTTTATAGATTCTTCTCTGCGTTCCCCCCTCTTCGCTGTTCTTCTCTCCAGGCCGTCGGGGTTTGGACGCGCAGGAGGTCTCCAGCGCGACAAATCGGCTTCTCCCCCCCTTCTGGCTAAGTTTCAGGCCAAATTCCTACTTATTTTTTTTCAGATTTTCCTTCTCGCGATTCTCCTCTTATTCTTTTTTTAGGAGGGCCTGGCAAGATTAAAATACGGCACGGCCCCCTTCCCTTCCCCTCACCAGGAAGCTCCCCTCCTTCTCTATTTCCTCCCCTTCTGATCTCACTTTTCACAAAAAACAACATCTTTGTTTGAGGTCCTCCTCCTTTTGTTGAATCAGAGCTTGCATTTGAAAAAAAAAAAAAACCCCCCACCTATAGTCTCTCGGCAAGCATTTCCCCCCCCCTTTTGCACTTCTCTTTTTTCCTTTCAAATGACGCAGCTTCGTTTCCCGATTTTTTTTTTTTCACTCTGCGCGTCCTTGGGCCTCTTGAAGAGAGATACCAGGAACAGAATCTTCCCCTCCCCCGTGAAGGGGACTATGCTGATAGCCTCCTTTGCCTCGGCTTTCTGAACCACATTTTTCTGGTGCGGTACTTGTGCGCTTTTCCTAAAGAGGAGAGCGTTTAGTTGCTTTAGAAAATGATGCTGTTCTCTCCTTCGACGAACGGTCTTCGAGCCCCGGTCTCTCTTGACTAGTAATTCGGATATTATCGCCCCCCTTTTATGGGAGCAGCTTCGTTTCCTTTTTTTATTAAAGAGAGAGACGAAACCTTTTCCATCTCTCGATAAGGCCCCTAAGAGTCCCCGTTTTCGCCCTTTAGAATCCGGATTTTTGAGATTTTGTCCTTTCTTGTCGGCATAGCGGACAGAGACTCCTTTCGCCCCTGAGCCCCAGAAGCGGCCTTCGCTTTTCTTCATTTATAGGGTTTCCTTTCTTGCTTCGCTGAGGTTTGACTCGTCGTCACCCGGGGGGTTTTTTCCCTCCCCCTTCAGAATGTTTTTTTTCGCGAGGCCTCTTTTACATTCCTCTTCCTCAATTTTGTTTGAGCAGGCGCAGCTTTCTTTTCTTGAGGAGAGGGAGCGGTATGACGCGAAGATGGAAGACGGACTTCTTTCCCCCCCGCGAGGACCTGTCAGCATTTTCTTTTTTCGGCCAACGGTTTCCCCTTCCCCGGAGAAGAGAATACCCCCAAGTGTTCGCCAAAGAAACCCTTTTTCGTGCGCGAGGGAAACGCCCCATTCTCCTCCAGTGACCCATTTTTTCCGAGATTTTTTTGCATAGTTTTCCTCTCATGAAGCATGATCCCGCCCTTTCCCCCCCAGAGAACGCCGCTGGCGAGACGAACAGACACCTCTCTGACAGCTTCTTTCCTTTTTCTCGACCCCGAGTATTCGGTAATCGCACGCTTTTTAGCATAAGCGACTTGTTGGGCCAGGGATCTTCCGGGGAAAAGACGAGGTTTTTTTTTCCCTTCCCCTTTTTTCGATGCGGAGTCTTCAAGTATTTTTGTTTCCTTTTCCGGATTTGAGAGATTCCTTTTTCCTAGCGCGTCAGTTCCTATGCGTGACGAAAAGTTTTCGGCGAAGATGAAGGATCGAGATCTTCCTCCCGCCTTTTCTCAGGAGAGCTGGTCCCCCCTTGGGGATCTTTTTCCTCTATTTCCAAGAGTTAGAGCCTCCTCGATGAGGTCTTCTTTTCCCAAAACGCGAATTTTCTTCTGGAGAAGTCCCATTTCCTCGTTGTTCCTCCCTTGAGCCTCTTCTTTTTTCGCCCCCTCGTCGGCTGCCCCCAACAATCCTTCGAGAGAGAGACCGCTTCTTATATCTAGCTTCCTTTTTTGTCCTCACGCTGCTTCCCCTGGTTAGTCCCGCGTGCTTATCCAGAATCCCAGGGACTGAACCTCTCCCCCCCTGGACTTTCGCCCGACAGAAAAGCTGTTTTTTATGATTTCCTTTTCCACCTTTTCATTTTTATAGCCGAACCTTTTTTTTTACTTGACCAATATCGTCCTTTCCTGAAAAGCGAAAGATAGACATTTTTCCTTTTTCTGCCCCAGAACCTTTTTTCTGGCGGAGAGTTTTCTCCTGAGCCCCTCAACTTTTTCTCCCCGCCCTGACGAGCTTGGTGACTCCTTTCTTCAATCGCTACACGGCTCGCGGGTTCTTGAAGGATCCTTTTTCTTTCTCCGTGTTTGCTTTTACTCTTCCCCCCCCTTCGTTTTTCCGGACTATCGGACCCCCCCCCCCCCTGATGGGATGCTCGCATCCTGCTTTGTGAGCAAAGTGCCCTTGGGAAAGGAACTAGAAGATCCCCCTTCCCCCCCCGATTAAGCACTTCCCTTGCTCTTTTCTTGGCTTGCGTTCTTTGCGGAGTTTCTAGAGCATCTTTCTATGATGCGATGAGACCCCTTCCCCCCCTTTGTTGAGGTTGGACCACACTCCATTTTTTTAGCTTTCTGAATTTTTTCCTTGGGGGTACTTTTCAAATGAATTGCTGTTCCGCGAACCGAGGCTTTTTTTTTCCCCTGGCGAACCATTCTGATTTCCTCTTTTTTATCTTGATGTTTCCAGTTTTCCCCTCCCAGTAAACGATATCGTTTTTACAGTCTCGAGGGGGATTCCTAAGAGAATTAGCTTCTTCTGATACCCTCCTCCCCTGGAGACCTTTTTCTTCCTCCTTGTCTGCCGAGCCTTCCTCCCCTTCTTTAGGCGGCCTTCTCCCTGCCTTTGCACGACTCTCCCCTTTCCCCTTAAATTCCCTTTTTTTGCCTCACTTCCCCCGAAGCTATCCTCATTTCCCGTCCCTGAGAGCTTCATCTTCCTTCGGCTAGAAAACGGCTACACGTTCTCCCTTCTTTTCCGCAGTGGCTCCTTTTCCCCTTCTCAAGCCCCTTGGACAAATAGATTTTTTTTACTTCGTCGCCGACTCTTTGAAAGAGGAATTCCCTCCCCGGCAGGTAACCCCTCCCTTTCTTTCCGGATATTTTTAGTTTTTCTCCCTCCCAGAGCCCGCAGACCCTTTCACCCCCTTTCATGATCGAGCAACGTGGACGAGGTGTCAATTAAGGATTCCTCCTCCCCCCCCCGGTCGACCCTCTCCAGCTGCCTCTTCCCACCCCATCATACACCATCCCCCCTTCCTTTTCCCCTCAAGAAGAGACACAGGCCCCCTTTCCCCCGTTTACAAGAGTTCTTAGGGTCTCGAATCGATTTTCTCCCCCCCTCGACTCGAGCAGTCCCTTCCCTTCTTTTGCACTTTTTTTGGGTTCTTTTTTTTTCTGGCATGGGATCTTTTTTCACAATTCTCCCTCTTTTTCTCCGCCCCCCCCTTAGGTAGTTCAAACCCCTTCATTTTCATCGACCAACGGTTCTTTTCTCAGTAGTTGCGTCCGAATGCCAGGGACGATTATCGCGACCTTTATTTTCCACACCCCCTCTTCGGATTGTGCTTTGAATTTTTCCCCTGTCGGTTGATATCTATTATCCTTTTTCTCTTGTTGTGTGAGAGAGATAATAGAGTTTTTTTTCCGGGAGCGGCCGGGTGAGTGCGGTCCTCCCCCTTCTTGCCTCTGTTGGAATCGCTCCTTTTTTTCTTTTCAGACCTCTCTCCCTCGGCCCCTCCAGTTGTTTGGCCTTTTCCCCTCGGAGAGAGGTTCCCTTTCGCGCGTGAAGCCTAATGCGCGTCCTTGTTTCCGAAGGCCTGAAGCAGAGATCTCCCTCCCCCCCCATACGAAAAGCCTTTTACTTCCCTGCGACTCCTTTTCTTTTCCTCCCCCCTGCCGACTAGTTTTCTCCCCCGGGACAAAAGAGTTTTGGTCCCCCGTTGAGGTCAGGGGTCTTGTGCCTTTGAAGCCACGAGTTTCTTTTTTTGTCTATCGTTGCTTTCGCAGAGTTTCTCCCCTGGCCCCGGGTTGACATCCTTCCCCTTAAGCAGGAGAGAGCAGTTCCCTATCCACGAGTTGTCCGATCTTTTTTCGCCCCCAGGGTCTGGCGCGTTTTCTTTTTTTCGTGGTCTCTCCTCCCGAAACCCCTCCTGACCCTCCTTCCCGGTTTGAGTTTGATCTTTTTTTTTTTTTGCTTTCCGCCCGGTCCTCGGACGAAGTATTCGCCTCGGTTAGATTTTGACCTTTTCTTCCCGGAGGTTTCTCGCAGCCTTTTTCTTTCCACCCCCACCCACACGACTTTTTTCCCCGGAGCTTAGAGCCTTCCCCGGGGAAGATGAAGCTTTTCTTCTCTCGTTGCACTAGGTCCGGGTTAGCCTTTTTTACCCTTCTGGCTTGTCTGAATTTCCCCCGAGAACCGGCCCTTTAGGAAGCGGAGACCCTTTTGAGAGGATGCGCGGGCGCCTTCCTGCGAGGTCTTAATCCCTTCCCCCCCTTCTTCCTTTGGATTCCTCCCCCTCTGAGACTTTTAACTCTGTCATATCGGGGTGCCCTTCCAACTGCCAGACGAGCATCAGACCACGGCGAATTCCTTTTCCCCCTCGACTCCCATTAAAAAGGACTTTTCTACAGCCTTTTTTTTTGCTTCCTAAGACCCCCCCTTTCCCCCCCTCCTGTTTAGCTTTGGCTTTGCGTGGCGCTTCCCGGTACATCAACATTTTCCTCTTTTTGGTTTTGATAATCTTCCTCAGATTGACTTTTTTTTCGAGTTTCGTCTCTGAGAAAGCAACAAGGGCCTCTTCCCGAGATCTTGATCTCTTTCGATTTGAATTTAAACCCTCCTCCCTCGCCGTATTAAGCATCATCGCCTTGTTGTTTGATATGGAAGAGAAGGGTCTTTCCTCCTGTCTTTCCCGACGGTGGGTTTCAGTGAGAACCCCCTGTCCTTGCCGGCCCCCTTTTGGAATTGACAGGACCATACGCGCTTCCTTGTCCATTGATGAAAAAGTTATTTCTTTGCAGCTGCCGGATCGAGACAGAGCTCCCCTCCCTTATCCGAAGCTCTACCCTCCCTTTTGTTTTCCCCCCCGGTATCGTCAAAGAGGCGCAGAGTTCCCTTTCGATTACAGAGGATAGCTTCTTCTTATAAAAACCCTTTTTCGGGCGCACTCCCCCTCCTTTCTTACTTCCCCAAATCTTTTGATGTTTTCCCTCTCTGCTGTCTCGTTCCCAATTTCCTCGAGAGCGCTCTAAGCAGCGATATTCCCCCCATACTCCGGTGTTCTCATCTCTTACTTCTTTTATACCCGATTTTTTTACCAATGTTTTTCTTTGGTGAAGCACTCCTTTGATAGATCAGCATTCATATCCCCCTTTTGCACTCGCAATTCCCCAGACCATGAACCTTTCCTAGTAGTTTTGTCTTTCTTTTTCTCTTTCCCTAATGCCGCTGTCCCTAGAAAGATGCGCCTCTTGACCAATTATAGAGGACAAGTCATCCAAGAGAAAGCCTGTTCTTCCCTGCTTTTTCCTCTGTTCTTCTTTGCGTTAACGATACCCCCTTTCCTCTTCATCAATTTCAGCACCATCATTTTTCCCTCCTTCGAGGAGAAAGATCCCCCTAGATAAACGTCTTAGAGATCCAGGCTACTTTTCTTTCTTTTTTGAGAACCCGCTCTCCCTTTCTCGACGGCGTGTTACCTTTCTCCCTGTCCCCATCCCATGATGATGATGTCGCCCCTCCCTTCGAGGGCGTTCTACGGGGGACTTTCCCCTTACCCCCTTACGACCCCTACGAGATCCTTTTATCTGGGTTGGCTTTAGAATGAGACGTCCCCCGAGAATTTTCTCTGAGACCTCCTCCCACCTTCTGAACTTTCCCTGACAACTCGTTCCATTCCGCCAGTCCTTTGTTCTTTCTAAAACTTTGAATGCGGTGACCCTTTTCTTCAAGGTTTTCTTTTTTTTCTCCCCCTGATCTTCCTGGTTCGTCTAGTTGGCAGTTGACCTCCCTCTAGGCACCGATATCGTTACCACTCGAGGGGGAAGGATCTCCCTTTTGGCATAGTCCCCCGCTCCGCGCTTTCTTTTTTCGTTTTCGAAGTGTTTGTATTAGTCCTCCTCTTTGTTTGGAGCAGCCCTTTTTGCCGAAGCGACCGGCCAACCCCCCTTCAATGTGGACATGCTGCGAATGGGGTTCCGAAAGCCCCCCGCCAGTCTCCCTTCCTCCTTTTAGTTTTTTCCCTAAAGTTCGCACCTTTTCTCCTGGCGCAGTCGGCGCTTTTGCCCTCCTCCCCTCCGCCGCACCGGTGACCACCCTTACCGGGCGTTAGAATAATTTCTTTTTTTTCCCGGGTAGGATCGTGTAACCCTCATGACCCCCCCTTTTGGTTGACGGTTGGATTTCCCCATATCTGGAACCCCTCCGTTTTCGCAGCCAGACCCTTTGGCGATAATGATGAACCAACGCCTCCCCCGGTCCCTTCCCCTTTTTGCGTTCCCCTCCTTTTTCATACCGGCGTCTAATTTTCGAGAGAATAAGGGTACTAAGCAAAGACCCCCTTCTTCCTAGTTCCCCTCGAACTTTCCCCTCCCCCGATTTTTTTGGGTTCTCCCCCCCCCCTCCTTTCTTTCCAAAAGGCTCGACTTATAGGCGGACGCTGCTCTTTCACCCTTCTTGGCGGGCGTCTGGTGGCTTTCCTTCCTTGAGGGTCCCCTCTTTTTCCAAGTTCCTCCAGGGTCCCGCTACCCTCCTTATTCGAACAACGGCTCATTCCCCTCCCTCTCGTCCGCGATGAGGACCCGCTATCTTCTTACTTTCTTTTCCAATGGGATTTTTTCCCATCGAGACACTTTTTTTCCCGGCCGCTCCCTTTTCCCTCCCTTTTGTTTTTTCTCCTTCGAAACGCGGATCTGCTTTTGAGTGAGTGCCGCCGCATCCCTGCCGATGTGAATCGAGCCTTTCCCCCTTTTAAAAATCTCTCTCTCTTTTGAATCTAGTCCCCTCCACTTTTGGTCTTTCCGAGCCCGATATGGTTTTGAGCGATTTTTTTTTTTCAGCAGAGTGAAATGCCTCTTTTTCGTCTTGGGCCGCCCGCCCTGCCCCCAGAGAGATCCACAAGGAAAAGCCCCCCTCCTTCCCCCTCCGACGTTTCCTGATATTTCCCCCCCGTCTTTCTTTTTTTTTTTAGGATAGATTACTCCCTTTCTTGGAAAACCTTCGGTAAGGGGGCGCGGGTTGATTGCAGAAAGAGTTCTTTTTCCGGTGGGGATATCCTTTCTTTTGAGACTCTATATCCTCCGCACCTCCCTGTGAGATTAAGGCCCCTGAGAGAGAAGCAATCTTTTCCTCGTTTGTCTCGATCTGAGCGCACAAGGGTATCTCTTTTTTTAGTGTGTCCTCCTGAGAGTCTCCTACCCTCCTTATTTCCCCGGATGCGTTTTGTCTTTCTTTTTTGAATTCGCTTTTTTCCCAGGATTAGAGAAGAAGTATTTAGCGAAGGTCGATTTGCCCCTTTTTTGCTTCCGGCCCCCTCTTTATCCTTTTTTTTCTAATCTCCTCTCCCCTGGAGATTCCCAGAGCTTCCTTTTCGATGAAGATATCAGGGCATTTCCTCTTAGGAATATGACGTCCCCTTTCCGAAAGTTCCCACCTGTTTTTTTCTGTCTTAATTGCTTTCTTCCCTCCCCCCCCCTTAAGATGAGAACTCCCCCGGGGGGGAAGTTCTCAGGCTGCAGAGGGCGATCTTCTTTTTTATCGGAATCTTTCCCTCTGAGCTGCGGCCCTTTCCCTCTTTTGGTATTCGTGAATATCTTTTTTCCCCCCCCGGTGTAACCTTCCAGAGAGCACGAGTCTTTCAAGGCGAAGTCTCCCATTAGAAATGTTCTCCCTCTCGGAATTTTTGGAGGGGCCACCTCCTTCCTTTCCATCACAAGCGGGGTCCCTGAAGGCTGGGACGCCGTGTTCTTGTCCCAGGTACCATCCCTGTTGATGCTTCAGACTGTACTTCTTCAACCTCCTTTCAGCGAAGGCCCTGTCCCCTTCCTAGCGACAGCGGCTACTAGGCGGGCGTATAGACGTTTTTTTTCCTAGTGAATGTCCTTTGCTCCCGCCCATTCCTTTTTTTTTTGTTTTCCCCCGACTTTTTCCATTCCTTTTCCTCTAGCGGGAAAGCAGCGGCTCGCCCCTTCCTCGTCGCTGCGGATTCCAAAAACGGAGTCCTCCTTCCGGTCCTCCAGGTGTCTCTCTTAATTGTCATGGGTGTCCCCCCAGTTATTCGTGTCTCCTCCTTTTTTTTCTCAAGATTCTTCCCCCCGGTTCCCGAAACTGATAAAATGGGCTTCTTTTTTTTTTTTCGAGATCTGCGACGCTTTTTTCGCGCTTTTTATAGTTTTTTTGTCCGATACCCCCCCCCTTCCCCTCTGGAGAAGTCAGTCCCCTCGAGGTTCAGGCCCTTCATCCAGATGATCATCGAGACTTTTTTTTCGAGATTCCCTTTCCCCGAGAGCGGCGCAGGTCCAGCTTCCTGACCGTGTGTTTTTTTCTCTTCTTCTTCCCCTCGCGATCGCCCTCGGATTCCTGGAGGGTGAAGGCTAGAACTCTTTTTCCCCAGCATAATTTTCTTTTTCTGAACCTCCTCCATTCTTTTTCCGTAAACCTTTGGTGGATGAATGGATTTTTCGCGATGCCCTTCGACCCCGATTTTTTCTTGAAAACCATTTCTCTTCCTTCCGATCGCCAGGTGATCGTCTTCCCCTCGAGCTCGATGAGAGGCTGCCCCCCCCCCCCCCCCCCCCCCCTTTTTTTTTCTTTTTTTTTTTTTTTTTTTTTTTTTTTTTTTTTTTTTTTCTTTTTTTTCTTTTTTTTAGATGAGCCCGGCGCCCCCCCATCCTGAAGCGAGTTCTGACTCCCCTTCTTCAGCGATCGCCGCCTCTCTCCGGGAGACGCCCGTGTTTTTCCCGAAACCGCAGCGAAGATGATTTTGCCGCATTTTCTTAATACCTGGCCCCCCCCCCCCTTGATGCTTTTCGAGGTGAGTTTTTCTCACCTCTTTTGAAATGCATCGCCAATCCTTCGATAAGAACGCATAGTTACTCTTTTTTCTCGCGAATGGGTCTTTTGTCGCAGGCCCCGCTGCCCTTCTTCTATCTTACCCCCGGTTGAGGGAACCTTCAAAGCGTCCCCGTCCCTTAAAGGAGGCCCCGAGGGGGTAATGTCTCATGCGGTGTCACGCATTTCCTTTTCTTTTTCTTACTATTTGGCTTCTCGACTTTTCTTTTTTTTAGGATCCGTTTTTCCTTTTCCCGCACCGATAGTTCACTGTTTACCCAGTACTAGCCTTTTCCGGGATCGGCCGGCTTCATTTTCGGACCTTTCAATCTTTCACGCGCATTTCGCCGGCAATTGTATTCGCTCCTTTCCTCATCGGCCGGTTCTCTTCTTACGATTTGGCCTCGTCCCCTTCTAATGCGCGCTGGTGACCCCTCTTCCTCTTCCTAAGCGAAGCATCTCTTCTTTCCGATCCTTCTCAAGCTCGCAGGTGCCCTCTGGAAGGTTTTGCGTTGCGGCAAGATTTTTCCCCGCAAAGGGAAAATCTAATGTTTAAGACCTTTCCGCCCGGGTCGGAACTTTTTTACTCTTTTCTTGCATCTCGCCTCCTTTTTTCTTTTTTTAGGGAGATATGGACCATCTCCCCCTCCACAAGAAGAAGGAGCCTCCCTGTGGATCTTCCCCCCACGCGTGTTTTTTTTTTCTCCCCCCTCCCTCCGAATTCGACCAGTACTTGCTGATCAGATCGCCCTGTCGAAGCAACGTCTACCCACGCTCTTCCTGTGCTGAACCCGCCCGCCCCCGGGAAATCCCTTTCTTTTGGAGGTTTCCCTCCTACTTCTAACCAGGGACCCCTCGAAGAAGTATCCTGGCGTTCCTTGCACCGTCGGCGGGCTTCTTCTGGGACTGGGGATCCTCGTCCTTTTTGGCGCAATTTTACACACGCGCGTCCCCCCAACTAATATGCTAATTTTCATCCTACCCCCCACCTTTCTCCAATGCAGTAGTTGCTTCTCATCTTCCCCTTTCCGCTATCGCGAGGTCTTTATTTCTTTTTTCAAATGGGTTTTTCCTGTCCTCGATTCCGAGGCCCCCTCACACTTATTCCCTCCTTTTTCCCTCCTCCCCCCTTTTTGAGAGAGATAATTGAGAGCACCTCAGCGGACGGGTGGTGCTTCGCCCTTCCTTCCTATTGTTGAATCAGAGTCCAGTTGAAATCTAGCGGTGACTTGGCATCTCGGCTTCCCCTTTTAGATTCACCACTTCTCATTTTTTTCCTGCCGATTTGGCGACGCTTCCAGATACTGCAGACGTACTTGGGCCTCCTTTGAAGAGAGATTTCCCCATCCAAAATCTTCTTTTCAAGGCTCCCTCCGCCCTCGCCCTTGTGGCCTCCCCCTCTGCGAAAACGCACCCTCGTGGAAATCGGTTTGCGGTCCGTTTCCCTTTGTCCCCTGAGTCCTGTTTACCTTCGCGCTATTCATGACCCTTTTGTAGACGCGAGGACCTTTCCCCTGGAGAGAGCCTTCTCCTTTTGGTATCAGATCACACAAACTTTTTAATGCTCGTTCTTTTTTAACTTTTCCGCAACCTTCGGAACTTTTTCATTAGTTGCCTTCGGCGGAATTCGCTTTCCTCCTTCTTCGGCGAAGACTTTTCTATTTTGCCTCGCCGTCCCCCTCCTCCCCTGACTTCCTTAGCCCCCCTCTTTTCAGGTCGAGCCGGTTCCTTTGATGAAGATCTCGGGCTTCCTCTGAGGAATGTTTCGTAAATTTCTCGCGCATGTCCCCTTTGCAACGTTCCTTTGTTCCTGGGCCTTTTCGTTGTAGCGGCAGACAAGGGCGCGGATGCCGATTGCTCGCGTTTCGTATGCCGGGCGCCTTCTTTCCTTTCTGTACTGGTGTAACCTCGGTGACTATCGGGGGCGGTTGTCAAGGTCCTCCCCCGAAGCTCTCCACCCTTTTCCTAGCAAACCTTCGCCCCTGGGCACCGCATGCATGGTGTCACAGTACCCCGCTGGCGCCGCCGATCTTGTGAGCTTATTTTACATTCCTCTGTGATGAGGATCCCTAGCTCCGATATGATAACTTGCAAGAAAGAACCAAGTCTCGAAAGCGCGAACTCGGGTCGTACCTTAGAACGTCCCTCTTTTCCTTTAGCGCTTGTCACTCCTTTCCTTATTGCAAGAGAGGGGAATCTGATCGCAAGGTGGATACCCGTTGCTTCTTCTCAAACACGGAGTTTCTTCTTTCGAGAGAAGTCTTCTAACTTTCTCTCTTTTCCCTTTTTCCGATGGATTATTGCTCTCTCCCTCCCTCTCTTAATCGAAGCTCGGGATTTCACAGATCACCTGGTCTCTCTTGCGATTCGCTGTCCCCCAGAGTTTTCGCGTCTTCCCTCGTGTGTTCTCTTATAAAACCCACGTTTCTGGCGTGCGAATAGCAGTTAGCCTTTTTCTGAGCCCTCTTTCTCTCCCTCCCCCCTCGATGCG
>Ga0179593_1600701_pt1 | contig 12268 bp, 24 predicted proteins | sample CZODoug2_1_08_16_FD_185931 | JGI IMG/M metagenome (GOLD analysis project Ga0179593, IMG submission 185931) | Vadose zone soil fungal communities from Angelo Coast Range Reserve, California, USA - CZODoug2_1_08_16fungal (PacBio error correction) | ecosystem: Environmental > Terrestrial > Soil >... | reverse complement strand
TAGTGATAGAAGAAGAGGAAAAGACCGTCAGCTTCTTTTCCTTCCCTTTTTTTTTTCTCTTTCCCCCCTTCCTCCTTCTAATCTTCCCCCTTCAACGACTTTCTTTTCTTTTTCATTGCGCGCGGCCAATCAGGAGAGGTTAAGGTAGGGAGAGAAGGAGGAAGCTGCTTTCCGTGGGCCTCCTTTTTTCTCTCGTTTCTTCCCCTTCAGTGTTTCCCCCTCTACTCCTGGCAGGATAGAAATAGAAATAGTATTGTAATTGCCACCGATAACCTGCCTCCCTCTCCCTCCTTTTTTTTTTTCCTTTCATTTGTCTTCTTATTCTTAGTCTCTTACGTCCTGGGAATAAGGGAAATGGCAGTCATGAAAACAATTCTCCACCTTCCATCCTTTGTCACCCTCTTCCTTTCTCCTCTTTTCCCCTTCACCTTAGGTTTCTTTTTTTTTTTTTTTCTATTTTTTCATGGCTCACTCCAGGTTGCCGGAAAGTGAGTTCAAGATACACGGTGAACGAAGCCAGCTTCTCGCTCTCCTTTTTCGTTCTTTCCCTCTCCTTCCTTCTTCTCCTCCCCCCCTGAAACTTTCCTTTCCCCTCTGCCCACAATAAACAAAAAGACAGAAAAGAGAGCATGACATCCCTTCCCTTTTTCTCTTTACCCCTTTTCCTTTTTTTTTTCTTTCTCCTCTTCCCCCTTTCCCTTTTTTATTTTTCTTCCTCCCCACCCTTTCTCCTTTTTTGCCTCCTACTGCCAACTTGGAGTAGGGAGAGTTGAGCCTCTCTCTTTCCTCCTCCCTCCCTCTTCCTCCCCCAGTTCTAGACCGTCTTCCCCCTCCTGGCGTTTTTCCCCTTTTTTCCTCTACATGATCCTCCATTTTCTCGCCGTAAGAGCAGTTTCAAACCAGGATCCGGCCGTGATCCTGTCCCTCTCTTCTCTTTTCCCCCCCCTTTCTGTCTTTCCTTTTTTTCTGGCTCTTTTGTTTTGGTTGCTCTAGGGTTAGAGCAAGATGGGCCGCAGAAGAGCCCGTGTAGCTGGCTCCCCATCCCCTCTCTCTCGTCCCTCTCCCGGCCCTCCCCCCTCTGCATCCCCCTTTTTTTTTTTTTTAGGAAGGAACCCGGGTGATACTGACCTTCTCTTTCTCCTTTTATCCCCCCCCCCCCCCCCAACCCCTCTGGAACCTAATGACGGTGCAAATAAGAGGGATAGAAAGATAAGACAGCGACGTACGGTCCCCTTCCTTTTTTTCCTTCCACCGTGGGTTTTCTTGTTTTCTTCCGTACTGCATTCCGTCAAGAAAATGAAAGATGAGATGTAGGACAAGCTTTTCTTTTTTTTTTCCCCTTTTTATTTCCTCTCTTCCCCCTTTTAGTCCCCCCCCCCCCACCCCCCCCCCCCCCAACACAAAAAAAACCCCTCCCAAAAAAACAAAAACCCCCCCCCCCCCCCCCCCCCCTTTTTTTTTTCCCCTCTTCCTCTTCTTCCAGACATCCCTTTTCCACGGAACATAGCTCCGCCGTCGCTAACAGAACTGAACGGACGCCTTTGATGCTCTCCCTCCCTTTTTTTTCTTCTTCCCTTTTCCTTCCTCTTCTCCCTTTTTTTCCTGCGTACTTTCTTTTCCCCCTTCTTGCCTCTAACTCACTCTCTCGACGAAATAGACGAGCGACTTAACCGCTGAAATGGGACGTCCCCTTCCTTTTTTCCTCCCTCCTTTCCCCACCTTTCTCCATCGACTCTGCATCATGATATTTCTTTCGTTTCCCGAAGAAAAAGGAAGGGATGGAATAGACGTCTCAAATAATATCCCCCCCCCCCCCCCCCCCCCCCCCCCCCCCCCCCAACCCCCCCCCCCCCCCCATCCGAGCGGTGGGGAAAAAATGATACGGCAACTCCTCTTTCTTTTTTTTTTTCTCCCCCTCCCCTCCTTATTTCCTCTTCCTGCGAACCTTCTTTCTCCTTTCACTCTTTTCCCCTCTTAAATATGACAAAGGAGGAGATGGAGAAGCTAGGTGTCAGACTCTTCTTTTCCCCTTCTCCTTTGCCGGTAGAGATTTGAAGGTACCTTCGCTTTTTCCTATCCCTTCCTCTCCGTTTCCCCCTTTTAACTCATCCTATTCTCTCTTGTCTCTTGTGGCTCGCTTTGGAGACGCGTCGTACAGTAATCCAAGTTTCGACGAAGAAGTGTCTTCGTTCCTTCCCCTCCGTCCTCTTTCTCCTTTCCATTTTCTCCCCCCCCTCACGCCTCCTTTCAAAGACGTAGCGTATTGTCCTAGGCGACTGTGATAGGGCCGTAGTCATTCCGATCCTTTTCTTCTTTGTTTCTCTTTCCCTTTCTTTTTTCTATGAGTACTTCTTCTTCTTACTAGCCTCTCTTTCTTTTTTTCTTTGTTAACCATGGCTAAGGACGCAAGGGATGTCGATGTCGGAGGGGAGTATTAAATGCACAGCAGCTACCGTCGGAAGTCTAGTCTACCTCGCACGATGTCAGCCTTCCTGCACTTTCTTTCCTCTCCCTTTGTATGCACCCCTTTAAGACGTTTCCATTATGTTCTTTTTATTATTCATTTTCTTCGGTGCTCGCATAGGGCGGAGAAGATGATAGCGCCAAAACCGTGAGCCAGACGGAAGCACAAGGAACAATCCTTTTTTTTGTTTCTCTTTCTCTCCCTACCCCCCCCAATTTGCCCCCGAGGTTTTTTCTCCTCTTCTCTTATTGTTCCTCTTCGGTTCTCGATAAGAGGAAGTAGGTAGTTTAGGCGTAAGGCCGTGGTCCGCACTCTTTTCCCCTTTTTCTCCTTCTCCCCCTTCCTTTTCCTCGAATCTCTTCCCGTGTTCCTCCCTTCTTAGTCCCCCCTTCTCCTCCTGCTTTTGGCTATTCTGAGGAAAAAGATTGAGAGACCTATGAGACAACCCCCCCTCTTCCCTTTATACTCCCCCTCATTGATGAGTCTTTTTCTTTCCCTCCCCTCTTTCCGATCGTGGACAGTGCTCAGCGGAAATGATAAGGGGTGGGAAACGCGTACGGCTCTCTTTTTTTCCCTCCCCCCCCTTTTTCTCTTCTTCCTCTCCTCTTAGTTTTTTTTTCTCGTCTATATTCTCCACGCGTCCGACGACAAGGGGAAGTAGGCAGGCACTTAACGCCCCCTTTTTTTTTTCCCCTTTTCCTAGAGCCCTTTTTTTTTCTCCCTTTTCCCGCCCTTCTTATCGTTGCGATGAATGAACATCAGTGCGACGGAACGATCATCATGATTCTTTTTCCCCCTTTTTTTTTTTTGTTCTATTCTGGGCTTCTACCAGTTCAAATGGAAGAAGAGATAATGATGCTCGTGCTCGACCTGTCACTTCCCTCTCTTTTTTTCGCCTTTTCCCCTTCTCTCAAACGACCGAAGACGACGGACGAGAGAAAGGAAGGACCGGCCACCTACGACGGGTCTCCCTCCTTTCCTTCTTTCTTTTTTTCCCCTCTTTTTCTGGTTCTGGGTAGTCCTTTCTTTTTTTTTTCTTTTCCTTCCTTTCTCGGTCGCCACCTGATTGAGAAGGAAATAAGAAAGAAAATTCTCTGAAATATGAGCTGTCGCGACAAGCCTTTCTTTCTTTTTTCCTCCCTCCCCTTCCCTTTTTTTTACATCCTTCCTTTCCCTCCCCCCCCTGCCCCCTTACATCCTTCGGAAGTAAGAAAATGGGATTAACAGGAAAAGCGCCCGCCCCCCCCCCCCCCCTTTTCTTTTCCCCATCTTTTCTCCATTTTTCTTTTTTGCAATCCCCTTTTTCTTGTATATTCGCCTCTTGTTTATCCTTCTTGGGTGATAGGAATTATAGAAAGAAGTAGATTATTACAATCTCTTTACTTTCTTTTTTTCCTTTTTTTTTTTTCTTTTCTCCTTTTTCCTGCCCCCTTTTCTCCAAGCTCTTTTCTTCTCCCTCTCATCTTTCTCCGCACCCCGAAAAGAATGGATGGAAAACTCCCCCCCTCCCCCCTTTTCCTCCTTTTTTCTTTAAGATTCCCCGTCTCTTCCCCCTCATTCTACCTTGCCGATCGAGAAGGAGATGTGAAACGGAAAGGTCGGAAATATGCCAATGCTTCCTTTCTTTCTTGTTTTTTTTTTTCATGAATTTCCCCCCCCCCCTCGGTAGAGATCGTGAAGTACGACTGACCACGAGTTTTAGTCCACCCCAACCACAACCCTATACCCCCCTTTCACTACCCTCCTCATTCTCCTAACCTTCCTCCCCCCCACCTTCTTCTTTCCCCTGGTTTAGGATTTCTTTTTTTTTTCCTCGTCGTCGTGAGGCATCTTATTTGAGGAAGGAGTAGTGAAATACGACAGTCCTGTTTCAGGCCCTGTATTACCTCCTCCCTCTTACTTTCTTCAGCTTTTTCTTGGTTGTGTGCGTTTTTAACCCACCCCCTCTCGGCCACCCCACCCCCGCTTTTCGTCATCTCAGTCCTTCCCCCTAATCTAGGCAACGTAAGAATGTTACTTTTGTTACTCGCGAGACGTCTGTTCCCGGCATGCAACGGCATCTCCCCCCCCCTAATTTGTTTTTTTCTTCTTTTTTCCCTTTTTCTTTTCTTTTTCCTTTTTCCTTTTTTATCTCCTCTTAAGCGCGTTACGTGAATACAATGGCTTAAGGGCACCGCAAGCAGCAGTATGGCTGGCACGATTCGGACTGGGCTACCTCCTTCTCCCCCCTTCCTTTAACATCCCCACTTCTCTCCCTCCTTTCTCGGGTGCCCCCTCCTTCCCCTTTGGTCTTCCCCCCTCCTTTTCTTTCAGTGCGTGTGTATTGCTGTCTCACTTTTTTTTGCGTCCGCCTGTAGGTGAGCACAGAGAATTGAGATAAGGGAATTTCCGTCATTCACCCCTTTCCCCTTCTCTTTTCCTCCCTTCCATTTTCCTTCTTTCTTTTCTCTCTCAGGAGAGTAGGTAGTTCAGCGTCAGAAGGAGCTGACTTTCAGATTTTCCTTTTTTTTTTTCCCTCCCCCTTTTCTTCCTTGCTTTTTTCTTCCCTCTTCTCCTCCTCTTCTCTTCTGCGGCCCAATAGCGTGAGACGAAAGAGAGCAACCCCCCCCCCCCTTTTTCTTTCTCCTTCCCCCCTTTGGACATCTTTTTTCTTCTTTCTTTTTACCGCTTTCGCGTCGGATGAAAACCGTAGAGTCTCTATTCGCAGCCTACGGAACATTGTCGTCGCTCCCCCCCCCCTTTTTTTTTTTTTTTTCCCCGCCCCCTCCTTTCTCCATACCGCGACCCGAGTGGTTTTAATTGTACGATAGTCTACCTCCAGCTTACAATATTATTTTTCCCTCTTTTTCCCCCTCCTATTCTCCTTTCGACGTTTTTTTTTTTCTTTCCTCTGGTTTTTTCGTCGGTGTGTTGTGTTGACTCTCGGTCGCGTCAGCTTGTGTCCTCCGAGTAGTTTTGCGTGGATTTCTTTTTGTAACCCCCCCCCTCTCCTTTTTACAAGTCTTTCCTTCGCGCGCACTATTTCTCTCTCTCTCGACCGCTGCTTCCGTTATGCCCGCGCCAAAGACCCCCCACCCACAGACCACCGCCAGTTTCCTTTTTTTTTTTTTTCCCCCCCTCCCCTCCATAACGGTCCTTCCCCCCCCTTCCACCCTCCCCTCCTCCTTTATCCCCCCGCGTTCCTAACGCGCAAAGCGCAGAAGGCACCCCGGGCATTCTCCCTTTTCTTTCCTTTTATACTACCCCCCTTTCGCAGCACAAGCCGACCTCTCCCCCTTCCCCCTACCACCTCATATTCTCTGTTTAGGAAAAGACCACATGTTTTGCATGACTGTATCCGTTGTCCAATCCCCCCCCTCCTTTTTTCCTTCCACCCCCACCCAACACCGTTTCCATTGGCACATTTACTCCCTCCCCCCCCTCCCTTTCCTTCCCGAGAAAATGGGATTGAAAGGAACAGAGATTAAGAATGTTTCTCCCCTTTCCACACCGACCCCCTCTATTCTCTCTCCCACAGCCGTCTCCCCTCCTACTCTTTTTATCACCCCCACCCTTTTTTACCCTATTCGGGCGCTTTCGTGATTAATATGGGGGAGAGGAATTTTCTAGAAAGACAGTAGCAACCTAGGGCCAATACTCTCTTTCTTTTCTCCCTTTTCCTCCTCCCTTTCAGCATTTTCCCTTTTCCAGTTTCTCAAATCCTATTCTCAGGCAGGAGAGACCCCCCCCCAACCTCGCACTCCTTCTCTCTTTTTTTTCTACCTCTCTCCTAAAGCTCCTCCCCCCTGTTTCAACCCCACCCGCACCAGCCCTCAGAAGGATTCACAGGATCGAATAACGTCCACATCCCACCCGGCTGTGGAATGGTCTTTTGCCCTTACTTCCTTCTTATTTTCCTTTTTTTTCCCCCTTTCCTTTCTTGCCCCCCTTTCCCCCCTTCGCTGTTTTTTTCCTTCCCCGACTCTTTCTCCATCTCGCACGTGGCAACTGCCATTTGACGACATGTTACCGATTTCACATCCCTTGTTTTTTTTTTTTTTCATCCCCTTCTTTTTTCCTCACCGACTCTTTCCCCTCTTTCCCTTTTTTTTCTCTTGTTTCGGTGAGTGATATTATTTGAGAAGGCGTATTTTCATCCAGTCGGTTTTCCCTTTCTCCTCTGATTTTCTCTTTCTTTTACCTACTCCTTTTCTTCGCGGTGAAGGCGCGGAGAGGTGAGATAGAGAGAGCTTATAATAAGAGGCCGACGGCAAATAACCTTCATCTTCTTTCTTCCTCTTTTCCACTTTTCTTTTACCCGAAATCCTTCCTTTTTTTTTTTTCCTCTTTCCATGTCCGTGCTTGAGCAGGAGACCGCACATTGCGCGATGACACACATCATTTTTCTTTTTTTTTCCCCCTTTCTCTTTCCGGGGCTTTTTTTTTTTTTTTTCTTTTTTTTTTTCCCCGGCGCTCTTGTCTAATGTAAGCATATCAGACGGCAGGATAGAAATCAGAAATTCGTCGTCCTTTTCCCCTTCTTCTTTTTTTTTTATTTTCCGGGTTTCCCTTTTCCCATCTAACAGCTTTCCCCCCACTCCGGGGCCCCCCGGCCATGAAGAAAGGATGAGCGCGGTAGATGCCGCTTCGCGCTGTTCTTCCGCTTTTTTCCTTCCTCTATTCCCCCTTTTTTTCCCTTTTTCTTCTGTCGGTCTTTCCCCCACTCTCTTTTTTCCTTCATTCTTTCATTCGGTGCCAGAAGAAAGCTTCAGAGCGCATACGATGCCGTTGAGCCTGTCCTCTTCCCCCTTCCCCTCCCCTCCTTTCTTGCCCTCCCCCCAAAGACTTCTTTTTTTTCCCTTTCCCGACACGCTCCCATTGAAAGGAAATAATAATGATGATCGGTCAGCGCACGACGGTTTCCTCTCCCTTCTCTCCTTCCACCGTTCCCCTCTCGCTCTCTCTTCTTTCTCCCCCTCTTCCCTCCCTCCCCTATATTTTCCCCAAGAAAATTGGAGTAGGGAGAGTTGAGATCTCTTCTTTTCCTCTCCTTTTCCTTTTTTTTCTCCTCACTTTTTCCCCCTTTTTCTGGACCTACTCAATAACGCGGACTGGTTCCCCCCCTTCTTCCCCCTTTCCCCCTAACTCTTCCGGTCTTTTTTTTTCCTTTTTTCTGCAGGGACCCCTCTCATTCATTAGGATTGAGGCTAATGAAGAGATGGTAGGTCGAGTGTTTTTTATTTTTTTTTTTTTCTTTCTCTCCTTTTCTCCCTACTCTTCCCCCTTTCTTTTACGACCCTCTTCCCCTTTCTTTTCGTTCTCTCCTCCCTCTGGCTTCATGTGGTCATTGATCCGAGATGAACGCATTTTTCCCCTTTTCTCTCTTTCGTCCTGTTCACGTAACTCCTCCCGCAAGAAGAAGGACGAGACAAGACATGCTCGGCACCTTACTCTTTGCTTTTCTCCCTCTTCCTTCCCTTCCCCCCCCCGGTTTTCTCCTTTGTGCAGGAAGGCCATTTCATGAAGCCCACGTCCCCTTCTTTCCTCTTCCTCCCCCTCCCCCCCCATGCTCTTCTTTTTTTCTTTTCCTTTTTCGTGGTAAAAGGAAAATACGAGTTTAGATGGCGGATCATGCCGTCTTCTTTTTTTCCCTTTCTTTCCCTTTCCTTCTCTTTTTCCCCTCAGAGTACCCACCACCCACTGTTTTGTTCACCTTTTTTTTTCCCCCCTTCCCCTCCTCTTTCTGTCAGGTAGATCCTCCCCGACTGACCGACGCCTGATTTGCCGCTCATTGTTTGCTCCTTTCCCTTCTCTTTTTTTCCCCTTGCTTTTTTGATTCCCTCTTTTTTTTCTTCTTTCCTGTCCCTTTGCTTTCTAGAAGGGAACGCGCTCGACGAAATAGAAGACGGCCTTCACCGCCTCCTCCCTTCCCTGCCTCTTTTTTCTCTTCCCCCTTCCCTTTCCTATAGATTTTTCCTCCCTTTCCCCCCTCCTTTTTTTTTATCTTCCTTCCTCCTTCTCAAAGAGGAATAAACGAGAAGAAGGGGGTGGGCAAACCTTTACAACGCCTTCCTCCCTTCCCTTCCTTCCCTCAGGATTTCCTCCTTTCACCCCCCTGTACCGTTCGGCAAATATGAAGCGAGGCCCAGTGGAGAAGAGATGTGCTGATCTCTCTCTTTTTTCCCCTCCCCCCTACTTTTTTTTTCTCCCTCTTTTTTCTCTTTTAAATTCCTTTCCTTCCTCCCCCCCATATGGATGAAGTTGTAGATGAACTGAGAATAATACAGGAGCGATCACAGCACTGACCTCTTTTTCTTTTTTTTTTTCTTTTTCTTTTTCGTTTTCCCCAGTAGAGTTTTTTCTTTTCCTTTTTTCTCTCTCTTCCTTTATCTTTCTGTTGAAATGATGCCGGTATTGAGAGGTGAAGCAGAGTAGATTTCTTTTCCTTTCCTCCCCCACTTTCCTTTTTCTCTTCTTTTCCTTCCCCACAAAACATTCCCCTCCCCCCCTCCTCCTCCCCTTTTCTTTCTCTTCTCCATCACATTGAGAAGAGAAAATAAGGAGTAGGTCAGGGTCTTGAGGGCGACCCCCCCCCTTCCTTACTCCCTCTTTCTTTTTCTTCCCTTCTTTCTTTTCCCCTTCCCCCGGACTCTTCCCCTTTTTTTTCTTTCCCTTCCCCTTAGTTATAGCAATAGAATAGGATTGTCATGGGAAAAAGAGAAATGCAGCACGAACGGCTTTCCCCTCCCTTTTTTTTTTTCCTTTTTTTTTTTTCCATGGCCCTCCCCCCTCTTTCTTTTTCTTTTCTCTTTCTTCCCCTTTCTTCGCTGTCATGAAGATGGCGAAGAAAGCGTAGGTGACCGTCCTCGTTGCGCCTCTCCATACTTCCTTTTTCTCTCCTTTTTTCGTTCCTTTCCCTCCCCTTTCTTCCCCCTTTTTCCCTCTCTCTTTTGAGAGCAAGCGAGCTAATGATCGCCACCTCTACTTTTCCCCCTCCCCCCTTTTTCCCCCTTTCTTGGACCCCAGTGCCCCCCCCCCTTTTCCCCGCCCCTCCCCTCTGGATGATCGTTCGAGAAAGAACGGTAAGAGGCAAACGTTTTTTTTTTTTTAACCCCTCCCTCCCCCCCACCTTTTGTTTTCTTTTTTTTTTTCCCTCCTACTTCCCCTGTCGTTCGTCGCGTTGAGATATACTGAGTTTACACGCATATACGTTGCCTTTGTGTTGAGAGGAGACTGCTTTTCCCCCTCACCCGACTTCTTCCTCCTTCCCCCCTTTCCCTAAAAAATAGCCGACATCGCGCCGAAGAGCGTTTCCCACCCGCTTGCCTTTCCCTCCGTTTTTCTTTTTTTCCTTTATTGCTCCCCCTTTTTCTTTTTTTCTCTCCAGCTTGGGACGCAGAAGAGCCTGAGCGTCTTCCTTTTTCCCTCTTCTTCCCGGAATCTCCCCCTCCCTTCTTCGGGCACCCAGACGCCCCCACGAACGCACCTCCCCCCCCCCCCCCCATTTTTTTTCTTCTTTTCCTTTTTTTTCTACCTCCCTTCTTCTTCGCCACCACCCCCTCTTCCCCCTACCATCTCCAACTGTCGGCATATACAACCATAAGAACCCCTGTCGGCATTCTCCCCTTTTTTTTTCCTCCCCACTTTTTCCTCTTCTCCCCCGGCCCCTCTCTTCCCATCTTTTTCTTCTGTCTTGTTAGGGGTAAAGGACAATACGATTTCGATGGCGATCCTTCCCTCTCCTCTTTTTTTTTTTTTATTTTCTTTTTTTCTTTCTCTTTCTTTTCCCTTCCCAGCGCGTGTAAGAAGTAGAATCCCAGGGACCTGAAAACCGACTCCCTTTTTTTTTCCCTTTTTATCCCTTTAAGTTTCTTTCCCCCCCTCCCCCCCTCCCTCCATTCCTCCTGTAGGTGACCCAGAAGATGAACTTGGTATTGCAGGACGGATGAGATGGAGAAACGAGCTCGACTAATTCCTCTTTTTTTTCTTTTCTTCTTTCTTTGCAACTTTCTCCTTTTCCTCCTTTATGTCATAAGAAGTCTCAAAGAAGAGACATCCACGATCAGAACCATTTTTCCCCTTCTTTTCTCCCTTCTTTCTGCCCTCTCTTTCCCATTTCCGAATTTTTTCCTTTTTTTCCTTCCCTTCTCTGTTTCCCTCCCTTTCCTTCCTGGCAACCACCCCCCTACACAAAGGAGGAGGAGGGAGAAGCTCGCGCATTATCTATCCTCTCCCTACCTTTTTTTTTCCCTTTTCCCCTCCTCCCTTCTTCCTCTCTTCTCTCCTGCATATCACACCACCCCTTCGATGTGACGTTGTAGATCATGGAATAACTTCGGCGCGATCAGCACTATCGCTTCCCTTTTTTTTCCTTTACCCCTTTTTCTACTCCTCTCTCCTCTTGTCCCAGGGGGCCCCCACAGGCCTTACTACCTCCGCTCGATATGCATTGGCGTCTATCCCTCTCCTTTCTTTTCTTTTCCTTTTCTTTTTTCTTCTCTTGAACCTCCCTTCCCTTCCCCTCCTTTCCCCCTCTTCTTTCCCTCCCTCTTCCTCTTCGGACAAGACGGGAACAGGGAGCTAAAATGCGTGCTGGAGGCGAAGGTGCACCCTTTTTTCCCCCTTTCTTTTTTTTCTTTTTTTCTTTTTCCTCTGCGATAATTCTTTTTTTCTTTTTTCCCTTTCTTCCGCCTTCTCCCTTTCGCCTAGTAAGAAGGAAAGGATAGCAATCGAAATCGATTGTCTTGGACCCCCTTCCCTTTCCCTTTTTTTCTTTCCCTTTACTTCTCCCCCCTCTCCCCCGGTCTCTGCCGACAGGATTATGATGGGTCTAGAGCCGGCCTTCGTCGCTGTTCTTTCCCCTCTCCCTTCTTTTTTTTCCCCCCTTCCTGTATGTCCCCTTCTCCTCTTTTTCTTTTGTCTTCGGCTCTCGGCGGAAGCAGAAGACAGAGTAGAGCGATGTCGGATGCCGTTTTTTTTGGCGCGCTCTCTCCCTTTTCTTTTTTCTTTTTCTGTCCAAGGATGTCCTCCTCTCTTTCTTTCCCTCCCCACTATCCGCGAATGCCACAGCCAGCCCCCCACCCATCATCCTTACCCTTTTGTTCCTCTTTCCTCCCTTTTCCTTGTCCTCTCCTTCCGTGATTTCCGCCGGCAAATGATACCGGGGTGGGAAAAGAGCTTACTGCGCGAGTCGGCATCTTTTTTTCCTCCCATTTTCTTCTCCTCCCCCTTTTTCTTCGGAGTTCTCTTTTTCTTTCCCTTTCTACACCTATCTCTCAAACGAGAAGAAGACAAGGGGACTCCAGTTTAGGCGGTCCACCCTTTTTTCTTTCCCCCCCTTCCTCTCGTCCTCCTTTTTCTTTCCAACCCCCTTTTCTCTCTTCCCCTTTCTTCATCGTTGCAAGATGCAGTTTTTAAGTAGATGAGAGGAAACTATTTCTTCCTCTTTTTCTTTCCTTTTTTTTTTTTTTTTTTTTTCTTTTTTTTTTTTTTCCTCTTTAGAGAAAAAGATGGGGACGCATGAAGAAGCACCGCTCTTTTTCCCCCTTACTCTTTTCATCCTTCTTTTCCCCCTGGTTTGTCATCCCTTCTTTTCCCTTTTCCACTCTCTGAAAAGAAGTGGCCCACCGCAACCGTCTTACCTTCCCCCTTTTTCTTCTCCCCCCTTCTTTTTTTTGATTTGTTTCTTCCCTCCTCTCTTTTTCCTAATTCCTGCAATATAAAAATTAAGCATGTCGGCCAGGCGCTGTTCCTCTTTCTTTCTCTTTTTTTCCTCTTCCTTAAGACCAATGAAATATGAAAGCACAGGGTCGGCACAACAGACCC
>Ga0179593_1577226_pt1 | contig 12268 bp, 16 predicted proteins | sample CZODoug2_1_08_16_FD_185931 | JGI IMG/M metagenome (GOLD analysis project Ga0179593, IMG submission 185931) | Vadose zone soil fungal communities from Angelo Coast Range Reserve, California, USA - CZODoug2_1_08_16fungal (PacBio error correction) | ecosystem: Environmental > Terrestrial > Soil >... | reverse complement strand
CTTCTTCCTTTTTCCCCCCGCCGGCGCTGGGAGTCGGTCGGAATTGTCGATCGTCATCACCCCCCTTCGCGACGGGGAAGGTTTGCCGGAAACCGGCCCCCCCCCCCCCTACAGATCAACCCGCGTCCCCCTCTGCAAAGACTTGTGCGATATTCGCCCAAGGGCCGCAACGCCCTCCTTTTCCCCTTTTCCATTTGGCCGGCAGCCGTTTGTTCTCTTTTTTCTCTTTTTTTTTTTTTTTTTGTGTTTTTTTTTTTTCATGAAGTTCGGTGGGTTTTTTCCCTTTGCACAACCGTGGAGCGCGGAAGGGGTTTTTTCATGGGTCCCGCTTCTCTGTTGGGTGGCCTTTTCCCCCTCCCCTTGCCGGGACAATACCATAGAGGGCTTGTTTTGTGGTTTTGTCCGATGTTTCGTTTCTTTTCCCCATTTCTCTGGCCGGGGTCGGAGGGCAAACCCTTTTTTCTTTTCCCAAGGCTTTTTGGCGGTTTCCGGGCTCAGTAACCCGGTTCCGCCCCTTTAAGCCTTTCCTCCCTCTTGTTCGAATTCTCGAACGGAGTTTTTCTTCGCCCCTTCCCGTTTTGTGATTTGAAAAAAAAAGGTAGGGTTCTTCTTCAAGACCTCGTTAGCGAACTTCTGGTCGGCGGGCGCTTCTCTCAGCGTTACTGAGTCTTTAAGGCAATCATCTCCTTTTTGTTCCCTGCCTGCGTGCAGATAGGGTCAGGCTTTTTTTTTTTACCAATCGTTCTGCTGCCTGAAAAGAATGTCGATGACGGCCAGGGCCCCTTTCCCCGATATACGTTCCTTGCGATTTCCTCGATTGCCCAGAAGAGGAATTGTCTTCGGGGAATTCGCGGAACACGTAAAACTGTCCCCTTCCTCTGTCTCTCCCGGTAACACACGGTTTTTCGTTGGAAGGCCTTCCCTTCCTGGATGCGTATTCGGTGATGGGTCACCGGGGGGCTCTGTTGGCCGGACGAGTGCCATTCCCCTGTTTTTCACATCGGAATGCGGGTTTTTTTATTCCAGTACCGCCCTCGGCGAAGAAGCTCGGCGAGAGCGGGCTCGCCCCGTGCAATGGGCGAAAAGGGCGCGGCGTTCCCCCCCAAACCGGTTTGCTCCACGTATTGGCAGGCGTTTCCCCTCCCCCCTGAAGAAACAAGAATTTTTGTGTCGCTAGGCTTGCCTTTTTCTGGCCCGGTTGCCGCGATTGTCAGAGATATTTCCTTTTATCGAGCGCCGAGCGCGCACAGGCGGGCGGCCCGTCTTTCCTTTTTTTTCCTCGACTTAATCAGGGTTCCGGCGACTTCGTTTTTTTTTTTTCTGGCGCTGTTGCTGCGAGGCGGGGTTTGGCCTTGCGCGGACCAAAAAAAAAAAAAAAGCGTGCCGCTGTTCCTTCCCAGCAGTCCCACCACCGGCGCTTCCAGGCCGGAAACACCCCTCCCCCCTGCACACTTTCGGAAGACGTGGCTGGATCTCCCCTTCTCTCCCACGCCGCCCCCCCGTGTGCGCTTCCCCTGCGGCTGGCCCCTCACTTGGCCACCGGATTTTCAAAGCGGCTCGGAAATGGTTCGGATTCGGGGCCCAGGCGTCACCAACTGCTGCTGCAATCCCTGCTTTTTTTTTTTTCCCCACTATTCCGGTTAGCAGGACGAAAAGCGGCTTTTTTTGGACATGGGGTTGTGTTGTTTGTGTTTTGTGTTTGCGCTTTTCCCACCACGTGACTTCCCGAAGTTTTCCTCATCGAGACTTTCTGGAAACGGTCCATCCCGGAATGACGCTCCTTTTCCAGGGGCGCGGCCCTCAGGGCGGAAAGAAAAGTCCCCCCATGATTTTTTGACGCGGGGCCAAGGTCTTCGCCCGGGCGTTTTCCCTTTTTTTATGTTACCGGCAATCGGAGGAAGCTGCCGTTGGACTTTTTTGTCCCGAAGCGAACTTTTCCTCCTTCCTTCCGTTGTTGTTGTTTTTTTTTTTTTTTGACGAGATGATTCCGCGCGTTCGCCCCCCCCCTTTTTTTCCCCTTCTTGTCCCGTTTACCATAAGGCAACAGCGCCGGGGTCCCTTTTTCGAACGATGGGAAAGCTTTCTTTCGCCTGAGGGGCCCCTCCCTTTTCTGCGACTGACCTTCGTTTCATTCCGGGGATGGCCCTTTTTTTTATCTCGTTCGAGGGAAAAACTTTAGGGACTTCACGGTTTCCCCTTTCTTGACTGGCCGACAAAAAAACACCCATGTCCAAAGGCCCTTTCTCACGGCAAGCCGCTTCCGTCCTTTTTTTTTTTTTTTTTCCCCTTTGTCACGGACTAGCCAGGGGCACAGGGAGTTGCAGCCTTTTTCCTCTTCGCCGGTACCCGAAAATCTCAGACCATTACGAAAAGCCGCTTACAACCCCTGGGTGGCCTCTGTTTCAGCGGTCCCACACTTTTTTGTTTGGGCGGCTTTTTGTGGAGATCCAGCACGGCTTCGGACGTTGTCCTTGGTCTTTTTTCCCGTTTTTCGGCTGAGGGCGGTGGGACGGCTGGCGCTTCTGGCCATTTTCCCCACCCCCTGCCTTCGCGACGCAGCCGCGACCCCAAAAATCTTTTTCCCCCTGTCGCGGTCGAGGAACGAGCAAACGCGGCGTCCTTTTTTTCGCTCGTTTGCGCCTCGATCAAGGAAATTGCTTTTTTCCCCTTCCCCCCCATTTTGCCACAATTTGAAGTTTTCAAGCTACTTTTTTTTTCTGTTGTCGTGAACGCGCCAATACGGTTGGCTCTCTTCCCCCCCCCGTTGTTCATAACGGCGCTTTTCTTTGACCCGGAAATCGGCGCTTTTTTTTTCCCGCTGTCGTCTTATCGCAGAGGGCGATTGGCTTCCCCCCCACAGCATCCGTTCTGTGGGCAAAACCTTGTTTTTCCTTTCCTCGGTCCGGGCCCCAACGCCCGGTGAACACATCACCGCCAATTTTGCGCGGCCTCAACGACCTTGTTGCCCGTCAACTTTCAAGTAGGGGACTATCTCCTTTTTTTTTTTTTTTTCACGTTGTTCCGCGATCCCCGTCCCTTTTTTGGTGCCGGGGCTAGATGCTGGCGCGCTTTCCTTCCTCCAAACCCTTGGACAGATTTTTTTTCGTCTCTCCATGCTGGTTGACAGGCAGCAGAAACGATTGGGTTTTTGGAAACCCCGCTGGGACACCGGATCGGCAATTTCCCTTTCCCCGGCCCCCAGCCAGGCAGGCTTTTTTTTTTCCCCTTACGGGGAGCTGCTACGACAAGGATCGCCTTTTTTTTCGCTAACGAGGTCTTGAAGGTTCCCACTTCCCCCCCCCCCGACTTTTTCATAAACGGCTCTTTTTCTTTTTCTTTACTTCCCCCTCGTTCGAGGGACCTTTCAAATCGCTGAGTGAAAAAAGCTGGATTCCCTCCCCCCCCCCGTTGGCGGAACCTTTTCCCCTCCCTTTCAAAAACCCGCCAACAAATTTCCCCCCCTTCTTCCCTGCGCGGTTGCCCTCCTCCCCCGGTCGCCATTGTAGCTGCCCCTTCTTCTTTTCTGCTGACTCGCCACACAACACGACAGGCGGCAGGGAGATTTCGCGCCCCTGCCAACAGAAAGTAATCCCACTGAAACATGAACCAGGCCTGCCACGGTTTCAAGTCGTCGTCGCACCCCCCCTGGTTTGACCGGCCCGTGGTTTCTTCCCCTTCTTGCACATCGCCGTGTTCGAAGGGATTTGTCTCTTTTTTTTTTTTTTTTTCACACTTCGTTTGCGGCGCCGCCGCATGGACGCGTTTTTCCTGCCCAACCGTCCGTTAGAGACCACCGGCCCCCCCGTAAGTTTTTCCTTCTCCCCTCCCCGCGCCGGAGGAAATGAATGGACGGAGATTTGGTTGTTTTTTTTTTCCTTTCCTTTTCCTTTTTTTCCCCAGGCGGAGGGAGCGGATTTCCAGTGTCGATCGTCATCAACACTGTCTGGCTTTTTTGCGCTACTTGGGACGGTTGCCTTTCTTTTTTTCTTCCACCGCTTCATGTCGAGGACCTTTTTTTTTTCGAGGTCTCGACACATCGCCCGCGCAACTTCCTTCCCCCTTGTTCGTCTTGTCCCCAGCAGGCCGTTGCCCCCTTCCCCCTTTTCGATCAATTAAGTCGGGGGGTTCAGACGAACGACTTTCCTTTGTCAGTTTCACTGGGGGGCACGATTCTCTTTTCCTTTCTTTGGGTTTTTGTCGCGCGGAATCTCCCGCCGTTTCCCCCCTTTTTCCCTTTTGTGGGCTGTCGCTTCCTGCGGCTACATGGACAGGCGACACTTTCCCCTCTTGGCCGGGGTTCGGAGTTTTCCCCTTCGGTCTTTTCCAACAAGGTGCTTTCCCCCCTTTTCTTGCAGGTAATTCCCGGTTCCGCCCCGGTTCCGTCCAAGACAGGAGCCTGGACCCCCCCCATGCTTTTAAGAAGAGAGTTTTTTATTCCTCGAACGAGGTCTTCGCCCCCTTTCAATTATACCCCTCGCCGTTGATGCCCCCCCTTGGGTCGAGTTGGACCTTCAAAGGACCCTCTTGTAAGCGAACTTCTTTTTTTTTTCCCTCTGGGTGCAGCGCGGGCTTTAGGCACTCCTTCGCTGGGCTTGAGGCCCGGCCTGCTTGTCTTCCCCCTTAGTTTTTTCAGCGTTTCCCCTTTTTTTTCCCCCCCCCCTTTCTTTTTCTGCTGCCTGAACAGCCTTTTTTTTTTTCCCATTATTTTCCCGAATCGTCTTTTTTCTGCAAGGGTTCTTTCCGTCTGCCAGCATCGCGCCTTTCTTGCGATTTCTGGAATTCGCGGAAAACCACGTACACTCCCCCTTGTCCGCGTGTCGATATATTCCTCCTTCCTTTTCGTGTGAATGGCCGCGCAATGACGGGACAGTTCCTCCTTCTATTCGGATATTGGTCCCACCGGGGGCGTTTGGCCGGACCGAGTTGCCCCTTTTTCCGGTTTTGGCAACATCGGATGCGGTTTTTCCCCCTCCTCTGCGATAAGACGCAGCGGCTTTCTTTTCTCTTCGAGTCCGGGTCAGCGACCCGGGCCCCCCCGTTTTTTTTTTGTTTTTTTTGTGATGATTCCCACCCGTTTGCTCCTGATTGGCGCCTTCTTTTTTTTCCCCCCTCCCTGAAAGAACCAAAGAATGTGTTTTTTTTCTGCTAAAGCTTGAAACGGCAATTGTGGGCCCCCCTTGTCAGAGCTAGCATCCCCCCCCCCCTTTCGCTTTTTTATCGGCGCCGAGGCCGGCGCCAGCGTCTTTTTTTTTTTTTTTCCCTTTTCCCTCGAAAGAAGACAGGGTTTCCTTGTTTTTTTTGGGGGTCCGGCCTTTCGAAATCTCCGTCTTTTGGCGGGGTCGGCGCGACCCTCTTTTTTCCCTCCCCCTGTGTGCGCCAGACGTCCCCACGCCTTCCTCTTTTCCCCCCCCCCCTCTCCCAGGGGAAACAAGTAGAAAAGCGGTTTTTCTTTCTCAAGGCTTTCAACCTCGGAAACCCTCCACTTTTTTTTTCCCTCTTCCCCCGCGGCTGGCCAACATCACCGGCTCCCTTTTTTCCCGGTACTTGGGCTGAGATCGGCAACAAGGAGATCCGGGCCCAGCGCTTCCCCCCCTTGGTGCTGTCCAAATTTTCCAATGTTGGGGGCGTAGGCGTCTTTTCCCCCCCGGTCGTTTAGCAGGACGGAAAGGCGGCGTTGCTTTTGACGGTGATCGACACGGGCTTTCTTTTTTTTTTGTCTTTCTCCCCATTTTTCCGGGGTGGGCTTTTTTTTCCTGTGAACCCCCCTGTCATCCCGAAGTTGTTTTCTGTTCTGTACCTTCGAGTCAATCCCGGGAATGACAGTCTCTCTTTCCTGCATGACCTTATTACTTTGCGCGGGCCCTTCAGGCTCCCCCTCCTTGTACTGCTTCCCGGTCTCGCCGGAGGGGTTGCTTTGAATGGTTTTTCCTCCTTTTTCGGCCGTGCCGGGCGAACGGCGAGGTATCCTTCCCTTCTAAGTTTTGTTTTTTGTTGAAGAGAGATGATCCTTTTTTTTTCGCCCCACCCTTCCTTCTTCCTGGCCGATGCCGGGTCGTACCAATTCAAACTCCCCCTTTCCCCCTTTCCGAGTCATCATGGGTGAAAGGATGAAGCTTTCTTTCGGTCCTTTTTTCCCCGCGCCTGATTATTTGACCATTATAGCGGTCATCTTGATTTTTTTTCCTTCTCGAGAGAAAATTAGGGAATTTCTTTTTTTTTTCCACCCCGGACCTGACTGGGAAAAGACAAAAAACCCTTTTCCCCCCCCCAGCCCGGTCCGGTTCACGGCAAAAAAGGGTCCCCTTTTTTTCCTCCGCCGAAGCAAGCAGGGATTTGAACAGTCCCCTCCCCTCTGATTTCCTGAGAATCGCCGGTCACGAAATCTCAGCCCCATTTCCCTTTTTCCCCTTTAAAATCCCGTTTAGCGGCCGGTGGAGGGCACTGCCCTTTTCCCCTCCCCTTCCACACTGGTGTTGAGGCAGTGGAGGTTTCCATGCACGCTTCCGACGTTGTAACATGGAGGGCGGGTCCTTTTTTTTTTTTTTTCCTTTTTTCATGAGAGGTGTTGGTGAGCTTGGAGGAAGGGCTCCCTTTTCTCCCCCCCCCCTCCCTCGGGGCGAAGGAAGCCGGAACCCTCCCCTTGAAAAACCCTGTCGTCGGTCAGAGGGACGATGAAAACTGTGTTCTTTTTGCCCCCTCCGGACCAGTTGGCGCGGCTCGTTTTTTCTGGAGACTGAATAGCTCTTACCTCCCCCCCAATTGCCGTTTCAAGCTAAGCGACACCCCCCCCTTTGGTTCTTTGGGAGTGACCTTTTTTGTTTTTTCCCCCCCCTTTCTGTCAAAACGTTGATCTCACGCTTTTTGTCCCTTTCTCGCGGACCGGACTCGGGTCTTTTCCTTCCTCCCCGGAGTCACGTCGATGCGTATGATCGCATCCCTTTTTTTTCTTTTCCACCCGTATTAAGACGGTGGCACCAAACCGGTTTCGCTGCCGGACATGGGCAATCGGTCCTCAAAGCCCCGGTTCACCCATCAACCGAATAACGCTCTCTTTTTTTTCCCCCCCCCGCGGCCTTCAACGAAAAAAGTGTTCACGAACTCCCCCAGCGGGTCCAAGGGTGCGTTAAGTGTTCGCGAATTCCCGTTTTCCCCTTCCCCCCCCTTTCAAGTGGTCAGTTCGGGCTCGATGATGGCGGCTTTTTTCCTTCCCTGTCTTTCGGGAAAAATATTTCCGCTTCCCCTTTTTTCACGGCCAAGCAGGAACGATTGGTTTTTTCCGAACCCCCTTGAAACGCGACCGGCCCCTTTTTTTCCCTCCTCCCAGCAGGGCGTCGAGGGTCATGTCCGTGCGGGGGCTGCTCGTCCACTGATTCCGCCGCCGACAGGAAATCCCCCTTTCTTCCCCCCTCGACCCCCGGACATTTTTACATCCCCGCTCACCTCGTTTCGAGAATTCGACAAGAGGGTCAAAATCAGCTGCCTTCCCCCTGCTGATCTTGCCGGCCCGGCGGAACCTTTTTTTTCTTTCCCCCCTTTCTTTGGGAAAAAGATATGAGGAGGTTTCCTTTTTTGCCTTTTTCGCCATGGGTCGGCCTGGCATGAGGCCGCCAGGTCCCTCTCCTAGACCACCCCAGTACATGCATTCTTATGGTAATTGTCCTTTTTTTTTTTTTTTCCCCCTTCCCCCCGTCAGAAAGCGTGGTCTTTTCCCCCTTCCGCCCTTCACGGTTCACAAGTTCGTTCTTCCCTCCCCCCCCCCCGAATTCAATCCCCCTGAAAACGGTTTGACGGCCGTTTTTTTTTTTTTTTTTTCTTCCCCTTTCGAAAAATGGTAGAGTTCTTTTTCTACCCCTTCGCACAAGTCGGTTGCGCGCCGCCCCCTTTTCTTTCCCGGAGGTCTCCTTTGCATGTTTACGGGCAACCTTTTTCCACCACCCCCTCCCCCTGTAAAGTGGTGATGAAGATCTCCGCTCGGGCGCCGGCACGGGCCATGATGGGGCGTTTTTTTCTCACTATCTCCTCCTCCTCACTCCACGTTGTTGTTTGTTCCCTCCCCCTTTCTTTTCTTCCCCTGGTTTCCTTCATGGCACGGCCGGCGCGTCTTTACCTTGTCGATTCAGTCATCCAACACTTCGGTTTGTTTGTTTTTTTTTTTTTTTTCCTTTCCCTTTTTTCTTAAACGGATTCTTTTCCCACCGCGGTTCCATGTCGGCAGGGGGGGCGTGGAGCAAAGGGACTTGTTTTCCGTTCCTTTCCCCTAGTGCCTGTGCCCAAACGCTCGGACCCTTTTTTCGATGAACCGCAGGCCGTTTGGGCTTCCCCCCCCCGTTTTTCCGCTCCTTGAAGTCGGTGGGTTCGACGACCTTAAAGTTGCTGGCGTTTCAATTGGGAACGATTTTTCTTTTTTCTTTCGGGTTGTTTTTTGCGCGAAATTTTCTTTTTTTCATCCCCCTCTACTTGCAATGTCGTGTGTGGCCCCTCTTTTTTTTCAACGGCTACAATGGCGAGGCCGGTGCTGGTCGGAGGGCAACAGTCTCCTTTCTTTTTTCCCCCCTTCTTTTTTTCGCGGGTTTACGGGCTTTTTGGGCGGCAAGAAGAACTTTCCTCTTTTCCCATCGATTGGATCCTCTTGTCGCCTTTCCCCCCCTTGGTTCTCCGCTTTGTGCTTTGTCCCACAAAGTAGGTGGGTCGATTTGACTTCTCACTTCGTTAGCGAACTTCTTTTGTTTCGTTTTTTCCTGTCGAAGCAAGCGCCTTTCCTCGGCACCGCCTGCTGGCTTTTTCGGCCGTGCTTTTTCTTGGGATCCGGGTTCCCCTTTTCTCCTTTTTTTTTCTTCACCAACCCACCTTTCCCCCCTCATGGGTAGATGACCGGCGCCCCACTCTTTTCCCGTACTTTCTCTTGCCAGAGCGCCCTTTCTGCCCCTTTGGGCCTTGATGTGTTTTCGGTTCTCCTTTTTTTTTTTCCCTTCCCCCACGTGTAAAGCACCTTTTTCCTTCTTGATTTCGGTCACCCTTTTTTCTTTTGAAGCCCTCGTCCAATGCGGACAGGTTCATCGCCTTTCCCCCCCACAGGGGGCGTTTTTTTTGGCCGTCCGAAGTGCCATGCTCCCCCCCTTCCCCCGAGGAAACCCTGTTTGAACATTCGGGATGGCCGTTTTTTTTTTTCCCCTTTCTTCTCCTCTGCGATTTGCAGATTTATTGTACAAGGCCGGCGATCGGGCTCCTTGCGAGTCCGGTCCGCTCCCTTTTTTTACATGGCGAAGGCGCGGCGCTTTTTCTTGATGCAACTTTTTTTTGCTCCCGTTCCTCCCCCTCCCTTCACGCCGAAGAAACCAACCTCCTTTTTTTTACCCCCCCGGCAATTTGTGGACCGAAGTTTTCCCCCCCCTGCGGATTTTTTTGCTTTAGCATTTCTTCGAGGGTCGCCGAAAGCCGCCGCCAGTTCTTCCCCCCCCGCAGTTTCGTTCCTCGACCGACGAACATTTTTTTCCTCTCCTTTTTTTTTCCAACCGATTTTTTGTTTGCCGAGCGAGGCGGTTGGGCGGGTTTTCTTCTCCTGACAAGGCGCCTTCCCTCCCCCCCTCCTTCCTTCCAAAGCAAGAAAAAAAACACCCCCTTTTCCCCCCCTTCCCTGCCGCGTGCTGGATCTCCAGCGCCATCGTACCCCCCTTTTCCCACGCTCAACAACCAGTGTGGCCGCTTTTTTTTCCCCTTCCCCCCCTCTCGGCCAACGGCTTTCTTCTTTTCCGTTGACCCGTCGATCTCGGGGCCCACGGTCCTGTCACCAACTCGTTGGCTGGCAAATCCCTTTTTTTTCCCTTCTTTTTTCTTTCTCGGTACCGGGGAAAGCGGGATTGCCTTTCTTTTTTGTACACTTGTTGTGTTTTTGGTCTTCCAGTCATTCCTTTTGGGGGGCGTCCTTTCCAACGGAGCCTCTCCCTTTTTTTTCCTTTTCTCTTCCGTCGATTTCCGGGTAGGGACCTTTCGGTTTTCCCTCTTTTTCTTTGCAATGGAAAATTATAAGGCGCGTTTTTTTTCCCCTTTAAAGTCCTTCATCATTCGACCCCTTTTCCCCTTTTTTCTCCCCGCCAGGAGCTGTTGCTTGAAATGGTTTCCCTTTTTAATCTGCCTTGGCTGGGCCGCATTGCCGGGGCGACACTTCGTATCATCTCTCTCTTTTCCTCTTTTCGCTTCTCACGCGGGTTCGCAGGCAGGAGGCCTCCCTTTCCATTTCCCGCAACAGCGACGGGGCGAGGACCTGGCCGCTTCCTTTCGGTATTTGTCAGCTTTCTTCGCATGAGGGCCCGCGGCTCCCCCCTTTTTTTCTTTATTTCCTTTCCCGGGGGGGATGGGACCGAGGTACAGTCCACCTCTTGTATTTCCGGGTGTCGGCTTTCCTTTTTCCACGGAACCCGGAATGGATGGAAGACCCCCCCCTCCCCCCCCCCCTTCTTCCCTGATCACGGCAAAGACGATTTCCTTCCCCTTTTTCCTGTCCTTACGTGCCAAGCAGGGATTGGCAGCCCGCTGAGTGTGGTTCCCGACGGCCGAGATCGCCGGTCCCGAAATCTTTTCCTTCCCCCCCCCTACTTTTCCCTCTTGCGGTGGAGGGGGATGCAGCAGGTGACTCTTCCCCCCCTTTTTGTTGGGGCGGGGAGTGGAGCGGGTCCGACTTTTTGCTGGAGGATTAGCCAAGCTTCGACGTGTTGCCTGGAGTCCTTTTTTCTTCCTTTTTTCTTCGCGTGGACGGCGGGCTTTTCTCGCCGACCCCCGCCCTCCCCCTCTCCTGTTGAGGACGGACCCCCCCCCCTCTTCTCAATGTTCGCGGGAAAAACATTGTAGTAGGTCCTTTTTCTTTCCGCGCTGGCGCGGCTCTTCCTCCCTCGGAAATCGAAATTTCTCCCTTTCCCTTTTTCCCGGCGGCAGGCAAAATTTTCCCCTTTGCCTTTTTCAGCGAAGCGAACCACCCATGCTTGTTATTCGGGCGGTGAATTTCCCCCCTCTTCCCCCCCAACGTTGATAAATTCCTTTCCCCTCCCCTCCCCCCCCCTGTTCGCGGGGACCGGACTCGTGCTCCTCCGGCTTTCTGCCGCTGCGTCTGATCTCTCTTTTTCGGCATAACCCGAATCCCTCTAAAAAAAGGTTTAGCTGCCTTCCTTTCAACTCGGGTAAGGGCCAAACCCTTCCCTTCCCTTTTTTTTTCCCCCCAAAGACTATTCCCTGGTCAGATTGAGCGGCCTTTTTTCCACCCGAAACCTGTGTTCACGAAACCCCTCTTTTCCCCCACTCGGGCAAGGTGCTTTTTTCCCCCCCCCTCCCTAAATTACCGGGATTCGACTTTCCTTCCTCGTTGCGGGCTCGGCTTTTCCTCTGCTGCATAGACCCCCCCCCCCCCCTCTTTCGGGAAAAATTTCTTTTTCGCCTTTCATCGACCCTTTTTTTTCTTCCTCCATTTTGAAAAAAGAATTTGGCTTTTTTTCCCCCGGGACGCTACCCTTCTTCCGGCCCATTTTTCAAGGCCGTCTTCTTCCCCCTTTAGGTCCCTTCTCTTCCCTAAACCCAGGCTCTGCTCTGCCAAGATCGCCCCTCCTTCTCCAGTTGCTAACTTCTTCCGGTCAACTCGAACCCGGGACCTTTTTTTTCCCTCAACGGCGAGATGATTCAGGGCTTCGGACATCGTTCGATTTTTTTTCCCCCTCCTTATCAAATCGCTCTGACATTTGATTCTTGCTCCCCTTTTTTTTTTCCCCCTGTGGATTAACCGCTCTCCCCCAACAGGCCTTGGGAAAAAGCCCTTTCCCCCGGCGGTTCCATTCCGCCCCGGGCCTCGTTTTTTTTCCTCCATGAGCAGCAGGGATCTCCTCGCCACAACACCGACATTGCCCCTTCTATGGTTATGGCCAGGGCAGGGAGCTTCGCGTTCTCTTCCATCGTGGCCCATGCCCTCCCCTTTGCCTCCACCCGGGTTTTCTTTTTTTCTTTCCCCCCCCCCCTCTTTCATGAATCGAACCCTTTTTTTTTTTCTTTTTTTTCCTTTGTGCCAAAACGGTTTGCCGGTCCAATAGAACCTTTCTTCTTTCCTTTTTTCGGATGGGACGAGGAACTCGCACAAGGTTGAGCGCCTTTCCCTTCTTTTCTCTGTTGATATTTGGAAGGTTTTTCCCCCACTTTTCTCGTTCGGGCGAAACCACCCCTTCCTGCGTGTGTGATGAAGATTCCCCCCCTTTTTTTCCCCCCTCCTGTCGGCCATGAATGACCTTTCTTT
>Ga0179593_1536960_pt1 | contig 12268 bp, 16 predicted proteins | sample CZODoug2_1_08_16_FD_185931 | JGI IMG/M metagenome (GOLD analysis project Ga0179593, IMG submission 185931) | Vadose zone soil fungal communities from Angelo Coast Range Reserve, California, USA - CZODoug2_1_08_16fungal (PacBio error correction) | ecosystem: Environmental > Terrestrial > Soil >... | reverse complement strand
TTGGCGGTCTATCTCGCCCAGGGGCTCCCTTCCTTTTCCCCCCCCTTTTACCCCCCCCTCCTTTTTTTTCCCCTTCATCGCAGATCGCGGAAATCCGTTCCGAAGACCGAGACATTTGTACGGGTGACTGCTGCCCCAGCCATTTACCCCGATGCCTACATTCTTTTGTTTTCTTTCTTCTTTCTTTTCTTTCTTCTCGCCAGAGGCCGGACGAACACCGAAATCCCTAGGCGGAGATGCTGGTAGATGGCGGTTGAAGGCACGGCCTTTTCCCCTTCCTCCTTTTCCTCTTCCCCTTCCCCTTTCCCTCCTTCCCTCTTATCTCGAAGGCGGGGCGTTGCGTTTGAACAGATGGTGGATGGAAATGAACACGACGTGGTCGTGTCGTACTGGCGCAAGATTTGCCCAGCTCTTTTTTCCCTTCCTTTCCCCCCTCCCTTTTTTTTTCCTCCTTCTCGCAATCGCCGTTATCACGGTGGACACCGGGAATGGCGCAGGGACCCCCGCGGCAGGCGCCGGATGAAAACGACCGGCAAGCCTCACGAAGCAATAGGCATTAGGTGAACGCGTTGAGGAACCTCTTCCCTTCCCTCCCTTCCTTTTTCTCTTTTTTTTTCCACTTGTCCTCTGCCCCGCATAGAAGGCAGTGCCACAGGGGTGATTGTTGTAAATAGTAGCAAATCCGCCCGGCGCCATCGCATAGCAGGCCTTTCCGCCGCCCTCCCTCCCCCTTTTTTCCTCCCTCCTTTTTTCTTTTTTTTTTTTTTTCCTTCTTTCAGCGACCGATCCCCTCGATCGCCGGAGCAAGCGCGGGCAGGAAATGAGGAACGCTGTCATTGCCAAGATGGCCTCTCGCCGCGCCCCTTTCTTCCCTTTTCTTTTTCCCCGCGCACGACACCTGCCTGCATTGCGGAGAAGTCGATCATCATCTTGTGGAATGAGACTTGGTTTGACGGTGAAACCCGGACCCTCAGCCATTCTTTCTTTTTCCTTTTTTTTTCACGCCGGCCGAACTCCGCGGCGACGATCAATTGATATAGACGGGCGAACCGCGGCGGTCAGAGCGTCCACTACTTCCCCTTCCTCCCCCCTCCCCTCCCTCCCCTTTCTTCTTCCTCTTTTTTCCCCTAGGAGTGGTCGAAACGAATAGAGTCAGCGGCGAGGGGCCCTCCTTTTTTCCCTCGAATAATGCCGCGTATTTCCCTTGAGCGGTCAACATTTGCAGCTCGTCGAAGAGCCTGAAAGATCATGACGGGCGGGGGCAGCCTTTCTTTTCCCCTTCCCCCTCCCTTTTCTTCCTTCCCTTTCCCTTCGCCATATTACAGACGCACACGTTGAAATCATCGCGAATCTCACTCAGGTCGAAGAGTGAAAATTATATACCCTTAAATTGTCAGTGAATATTGAGACACGGCCGGACCCCTTTTTTCCTCTTTCCCCCCCCCCCCCCCTTCTCCTTCTTCCCCCCCTTTTCCCCCTTACCTCTGTCGACATGGATTATCTGTGATGGAAAGTAATTATTATGTTCATATTGTAGATATAATGCTTGAGAGAAGACTCTCTGGTATCTGTATTTCTCCGTAGGTACTCCCCTTTCCTCTTTTTTTCCCCCCTTCCCCTTTCTTTTGCTACGCCGATTGCCTCGGCGAGCGATGGGGTGGAATAGTACAACCACTTGAGAACTAATGCTAGAACTGACTGGAGCACGAAGACCCGCGTATCCAACGCGGATCTTTCTTTCTCCTCCTCTTCTTCCCCCTTTCCCCTTTTTTCCCCTCCTCGGTCGGTAGCGTGTAGTTTCCGGCGGGCAGGCCGCCTCGCACTCTGACGAGACATTCAGGCCCTGGTCTGTGAGGTTGACATTTTTACTATCCTCTTTTTTCTTTCTTTTCCCTCCTTTTTCCCTTTTTCTCTCCAGAAGCGACACCGAAAAAGCTTGGAGGCTCAACAGAGGTTTCAGACAGGCGAGATCAGGAGAAGATTCTACAATAGTCCGCCGGAACACGCTCGTCGGGCACGAAGCCATGCCGCCGGCCTCACCCCCCTTTTTTCCCTCTTTCTCCCCCCCCCTCCTTCTTTCCCCTTTTTTTTCCCCTTTTTTGGAAGGCGAGCAGCCGGTTCGGGTAATATAGGTAGCATTGCTTCCCGCCGTTTCCGGCACGGTAGACTCGAAATCGCTCCGCACGCACATAGAAGTAGTAGAGGGGGCATATCCGAACGGGCGGGTCGGGACTATCCTCGTATCAGTCTTCCCCCCTCTTTTTCCCCTCCTCCCCTTCTTTTTTTCCTTTGAAGCCAAGGCGCGGCGCACACCTTCCCTGCGGGTGGGGAGTGTGAGAACAGGGCGGGTTCGAGCAAGAGCGATTCAGCTCATGGAGGACCGCGCTCATGCTGATCAGACCAGGAGAGATTGCCCCCTTACCTGTCCCCTTCTCCTTCCCCCCCCCCCCCCTTTTTTCTCCCCTCCGTGCGCATATCCGGCTCGCGCGCCGCGGCGATCACCATGCCGCCGATAAACCCAGATCATCGGTGGCAGAGCGGGCCCGACCTATGAGAGTATGGTTGTCCCAGATGCCAGATTATGTTTGCCCCACCCTCTCTTCTTTTTTCCCTTCCTCCCCCCCTTTTTTTTTTTCTCTTCTTTCCCTCTTTCCCCCCCCCCCAGGACGATGCAGGTCGGCCGCACGGCCAGGCCGATGATCTGGGGATAGGCGGCATGTGATCGCACGCGGCGCGCGAGCCGGATATTCGCCAACGGCGGCTATGAGTGCCGACGACGATAATTTTTGGCAGGCGACGGGGCATTTTCTTTTTCCCTCTTCCTTTTTTTCTTCCTCTTCTCTCTTTTTTTTTTTTCCTTCCCCCAAAGACGGGTCGCAAATCGCACCCGGCAGGGAATGGATGCGCCGCCGCATTGGACCTTCATGCAGAGCGAATATTGGGACAGGTTCGGTCGACCAGGCGGTTGAGCGCCTGATCCGGCTGCTTTTTTCCCCTCCCCCCCTCCTTTTTTCTCCCTTTTTTTCCTTTTTTCCCCCGTGGCGGAAAACGGCGGGAGCAATGCGACCTATATGACCCGAACCGGCTGCCGACTTCAAAGACGGGGGTGGGGCAGGTCGGCTATTACGTCAGAAAAGAGGGGCTAACGGATTTGAAACCGGCGGTTTCTTCCTTCTGCCTTCTCTTTTCCTACTCTTTCTTTTCCCCCTCTTTTTTTTTTTTTCTTCTCGCGCAGTGATGACCTCGGTGGAGCAGGCAAGCGGTTTTCCGGGAGCGGCTGGTCTAATCGGACCACATGTCGGGGTATGGGCTTATATGACAAGCACGACGGCTGTATCGGTCACCGTGTCCACCTCCCCCTCCCCCTTCCCCTCCTTCCCTTTTTTTCTTTTTTTCTTTTTTTCCAAATACACGGCGACCGACCTAGTCAAGGGTGACGTCGTCAACTTCACGATTGCAGCCGACGCGGCATGATTGCAATTCCCCCCCCTCTTCCCGCCGTTTTTTTTCTCTTTTTTTTCTTTCTAGAAGGAGGGGACAAGGGGGTGGACGATTCACCCAATAGTCGCCGAGCAATCCGTCGGAGCGGCGATGAAACGTGCGGTGTGACCTCTGGCCCTTGCTCTTCCCTCCTTTACCCCCTCTTCCTCTTTTTTTTCCCTCTTTCTCTCACGGACACTCTGAACCGAATAATATGTCAAATCACAGATAAATCACTGTCGGACAGCGTAAGAATTAATATGCTATGAACATAAATTGCCATCAGGGTTGGGCATAAAAGTCCCACAGTTGATCGGCGTGTCTCAATATTGCACTGACAAATTAAGGTCTCTTCATTGTCCTTCTCCCTCTTTCTCTTCCTCTCTCCTTTTTTGTAATATGCGCGCTTGGCGCGGTGCGCTGTTGCGCCGTTTCGGCAATGGAAAGAGGCTGCCAACGCAAGGACGATGAGCGTGCAGGCGCTCGACGGAGACTTCCCCCCCCCCCCCTTTTTCCCCTTCTTTTCTTTTTTTGCGGACGGGGTCGGCCCCTCGCCGCTGAACTATATAGTTTAGAAAAAGTCAAGATGATGAGGAGGAAATGATAAAGAAAGGGAAAGAGCGGCTGAGGCCTTAGTGGGACGCGCTGATCCTGCCGCTTTTTTTCCCCTCCTCTCCTTTTTTTCCTCTTTTTTTTTTTTTCCTTCCGAAGAGATACAGAAGATCACGACCCTGGATGAGGGGAAAGGGTTTCAACAGTAAAAAAAGTGATATAAAGAAGATGATGATCGACTACTCCGGCATGAAGGGAGGTGTTAGCGCGCTTTCGTAACCCAATCTTTTCCCTCCCTACTCCCCTACTCCATTTTAACACCCTCGCCCCCCCTCTTGACCTGATCCACCTTACTCCATCCCGCTCGCAACATGTCTACCTTTCTATTCTTCTCCTCCCCTTCACGAGCCTAAAGACCTACCTCCTGTTTGACATACCCCTCTCATATACCTTCCTATCCCGCTCTTCTCCCCCTGATTCTTTTTCTGTGTCCTTCGCCCGCACTCACCTCCCCCATCCCCCCTTCGCCGTCCTTTTTCCCATCCCCTTCCATAGTTTTGGTGATATTCACCCCGCCTACTTCTCTCGACACCTCTCCCATCCCATCGCCGTTTCTCTACGTAGATTGCTCCCCCTACTATTCATAACCTCTCTGTCCTCACCCTCGCGCCCCCTAAATTACCCGACACCTAATCTCCTACTCTCATTGGCCCTCCTGCCCACTTCATTCCCCCAGTCATTTATTTGCTCCCGTTCCTGGCACATCTCCCTCCTTCGCCTCCTTTGTCCACAACCACCACTTTTTTACCTTTACCATCCCAACTCATCCAGCTTCCAACCCCACTCCAACCCCTCACTCTACACTCCCCACACTCACCGCTCCATTTCGTCTTTGCAAACACCCTATACTCATACTGGATCAATCAGCCCAGCCTCCCTTCCGACGTCCCTTCCCCCTCTTTCTACCTCCCACCAGTTTATACACCTACATCCCCTTTCACGCCTCACCTTTCCCACACCATCTTTTTACCGCCACCTTTTCGTTCTCCCCTTTTACACACTTTCACCCATCCTTTTCTCCCTCTTCCCTCTTTTTTATTGACCCCCTTTTACCCCTAGTTTCAACCCTCGTCTTCCCCTATCCCCGCTCCTCGAACCCTCCCCTTCTCGTTCTACCTATCTATATCTACCGGTTCTCCATAACCGCTCTCAACGCCCCGCCCCTTCTGCATACTTCCCTACAACCCCAACCATCTCTCACCTTTTCCCCGGCCCTCGCCCCTCTACCGCAGACCCCATTCCCTTATTCCTCTCCCTCCAACGTCCCCGCTATTTTCGATATAAATTAAGTCGATTTGCTCCATTCCGCACTCTTATATTACATTAATTTGCGGATTTCCTTCTCTCCTTTCACCAACTCCGCCCTGCCACCCTTTTACAATCCACACCCCCTATTTCCCTCATGTCCATCAGGCTCTGGACAATCCCCCTCCTTTTCTTCCTTCTATCCCGTCCCCCTCTTCCTTCCCCTATTTTATCCTCTGGCCTTTTCTGTCATCTCCTACAATCTGCTCTATCCCCCCTCCCCAATCTTCTTTCCTCGTTACTTCCACTCTCCACCCGGTCCCTTCCACATCACTTCTTCAATTCCTTCCCCCCCCCTCCCCCCATTCTCATAAGGTTTCACTCTCCACTGTTTTTTTTTCACCTTCCCTCCTCTCTCCCATTCGTTCTTTCATTATTCTGCCTTCCTCCCTCCCCTGTCTCCGCAGTTCGTCTTCGTTCTTCCCTCTCGTCTCCCTACATCCTACTCTCTAGTTCACTCCACCGCCCAACTCCGCTATATCCCGTCCCGGCTACATTCACGCCGTCACGAAGCGGCGCGCGAGCATTTGCCATGACCTCTCTCCCTCATTCCCCTTCCTTCTTTCCCTTCCTCTCTGGTATTCGTGTCGATGACCTATTTCCACCCCTCAACACCAGGCGCCCCCGCGGAGGCGAACACGGGTAGTGCGGACGGCCGGACTGCTATGCGATGGCGCCGGCGATTGGCGACGTCTTCCCCCCTCCCCCCCTTTTTCCCCCTTGAGGCGATGCGTTTCCTTTGACAAGTGGTTGCCGTTGTCGAATCGACCAAACCTGAAAAGCAAAGGACGGACTGGACGAATTTCCGCAACGCGTTCAGCCTCAATGACATATGGACGGGGAGGTGGCGGGCTTTCCTTCCCCTTCCCCTTTTTCTTTTTCCCTTCGGGAAACTCCCTGTGGTCACCCGTTGATCACCGGCGAGGCGGCGCTGGATCCGAATGGGCCAGCGAAGAAGGGAGCAGGCAGCCAACATAATGCTGGCATCTTGCGCCCCAGTTACGAAACCGTGTACTCCTTCTTTTCCTTTCCCCCCCCCCCTTTTTTTTTTCCCCCTCCAACGCAAAGCCTTCTATCATCAGGTCGCCTACGCCCTTGCGAAGTCGAAAACGGAGAGGGGAGAATACGACTTCAACCGCCATCTACCACGGCCGGTGCCGCCGCCGATGTAATTCTTTTTCCTTCTCTCTTTCTCTTCCCTTCTTCCCCTTTTCTTCGACACCTTCCCCTCCCTTGCCTGGTCGGGAATCGGGGTAAATGGCTGGGGACAGCAAAAAAGTAAAATGTATACGGGTCGGCGGAACGGATTTCCGCGATCGATATGACGGAACCCTCACCTTTTTTCTTTTTTCCCCTCCCCCCCCCCGGGGGTCTCTCCATGGGCGACCGCAAAAATATATATCTTTAATAATAAGAAGGTGGTGTTGTTGAGAGGAGATTTGGAGGTCGCCCAGGGGCCGTCTCCTTCATTTCCCCCCCCTCCCTCGGTTTCTTTTCCTTTCCTTATCGATCGCGGAAATCTTCCGCCGGAACGGAGACATTGGTAATGGGTGCTGCCCCAGCCATTTACCCGCTGCCCGACCAGGCCCCTTTTTTCTTTTCCCTTTCCCCCTCTCCTCCTTCATCGCCGAATTCGCCAGAGGCGACGAACACCGAAATCCCTCGGCGGCGGCTCTGGTAGATGCGGTTGAAGGCGGAATTATCAAAGGCGCCGTTTTCGACTTCGCACAGGGCGTAGCTGACGCTGATGATCGCTGCGGGCCCCTTTTCTTTTCCCCTCTTTTTAGTCCATTTTCCCCCTCCTTCTGTCGTGTTCGTACTGGACGCAAGATGCAGCATGATGGTGGAGGAAGGAGCGAGGACTGGAAAATTCGGAATCCAGACGCCGCCTCCGCCGTTATACGTTTTCCCCTTTATTCCTCCTTTCCCCTCCTTCCTTCTCCTTATGAACTACCTTCCATCCTCCCCCTAGCCAGAGGCATTGGGCTGAACGCGTTGCGGAAAGGAGAATAGTAAAGTCCGCATTGCTGTAGAGGTTGGTCGATTTTCCTCCCCCCTCTTCCCCCCTTCCTTCCCCGCATGGCCTTCCTTTACCACCGGTGTGATGTTGTAAATCGCGCCAAATTCGCCAGGCGCCATCGATAGCAGGCCTGGAAGCCGCAAACGACGCAGTGTTCGCCGCCCGGGGGCGCCTGGTTGGCGGTTTTTCCTCCTTCTTCCCCCCCTTTCCCCCCCCCCTCGATCGGCCCTTCTCCCCCCCCTCCCCGCGGCCGGGACTGCGGATCGCTGTCATTCAAGATGCATCGCGCCGCCGCTTTCGAAAAGGAGGATATGGGTACGAAAGCGCCGCGACACCTGACCCTTCCTTTCCTTCTCTCTCTTCTTTCTCTTTTCTGGAATGAGCCTTTTTTTTTGGCCGGTGAAACCTTGCCCTCAGCAAAGGTCAGTTGATATTCTGGATTCGGAGTTAAGAGGCGCCGAAACGCGGCCGAACTCCGCGCTCCCTCCCCCCTTTCTTTTTTCCTCCCTTGCAGAACCGCTTCCCCTTCTCAGCGCGTCCAAGAAGGGCTCAGCAGCTATTTACAGGTCGGGAGAAGGCCGCGCAGCATTGGCTGTTTTTTCCTCCCCTCCTCTCTTCCCCTTTCGAGTTTCCGAACACCGGCCGCCCGCGCCTCATGCAGCGTATTTCCCTTGAGAGGCAACATTTGCCGCTCGTCGAGCGCCCTTACCTCTTTCCTCTTCCTTTTTTTTCAGGCCCCTTCTTTCCCTTTCCGAACGGCGACAGAGAAACAGCGCCAAGAGAGAATATTACCAGACGAACACGTTGAAATCATCGCGACTCTCACCTCGGTTCTCCTCTTTACCCCCCCTTCTTCTCCCTTAATTGTCAGTGATATTGAGACAACGCAGGATCAAACTGTGAATATGAAAAAAAACTGATGAAATTTATTGTCAATAGAAATATAATTCTGACGCTGTCCGACAGTGATTTATCTGGCTTCCCCTTCCTTCTTTTTTTTTCTCTTTCCCTTCTTCTAATGCTTTGCTCTCTCCCTCTCTGGTATATGTAGTTCTCGTAGGTACGAGCCACTGGCCATGTCACAAAAGGAACGGTGTCATCGACCCGGCCTCCGACGGATTGATCGGCCCGAGCCTCTCCCCCCTCTTTTTTTTGACTTTTTTTCCCCCCCCTTGCGCCCTCCTGCTAGGACCTTTAATGAGCACGAAGAAAAGAGTATACACAAAGAGTGATCGGGAATTGCATCAGGCCGCGGCCCTTTTCCTTCCCTCTTTTTCCTTTCTCCCCCCCCTTCCACCCATGACGATTTCTTCTCTTTTCTGTAGTTTCCGGCGGCAGGCCTCGCACTCTGACGCTGCCATTCAGCAATGGGTAGGGGAGGTTTGACACGGTTGACGATCAGCCGGTCGTGCTGGTCCTAGAAGCCCATCCCTCCTTTTCTCCCTCTTCTTCTCCTCCTACCCCGGAAAAAACGCTTTTCCTTCTCCCCCTCTTTCAGCACCGGCGCGATCCGGCGCAGCTTCTAAAACTCGTACGCCGGAACACGCTGTCGAGCAAAGAGAATGCCGCCGGGCCGCACCGCCGGTTCAAGCCGGTAGGCCCGCGTTGCCTGACGCTTTTCCCTTATCCTCCCTTCCCCCCCCTTTTTTTTAAGGCGAGCAGCCTTTTTCTTTTCTCTCTTCGCCTGCTCCGCCGTTTCCGGCACGGTAGCCTCGACATTACGATCAGCGCAATAGAGTAGTAAGGCATAGCAGAAGAACGGGAGGGTCGGGACCGATCCCGCGGATCGGCGCTCACCTCCTTTTTCTCCTCCCTTTCCCCCACTAGTCGCGCTGATTCTTCCTTCTCTTCGCACCATTCCCTGACGGGTGGAGATGTGCGAACAGGAGGTTAGAGCAGAGCGATTAAGTCTCCGTGAGACCGCGCTCATGATGATCAGACCCAGGAGAGATGCCCAGAAATGCCCCGTCTCCTTCCCCCCCCTCTTCTTTCCGTCGGAAATTCTTTTTTCCCCCTCCCTTTTTCGAATATTCCGGCTTCGCGCGCCGAGGCGGAGATCACATGCGCCGAGTAAAACCAGATCATAGGCTGGCCGCTGCGGCGACCGAATAGTATGGTGTTCCAAGATGCAGTATAGTTCGCCATCTCTCTCTTTTCCTCCTCTCCTTTTTTTTTCTCTTCTTTCTGAAACTATATCTGCATTTTTTCCCCCCCCCCCCTCCTCTTCAGGTCGGCCGCAGCGGCCAGCCGATGATCTGGGGTATCGGCGGCATGGTGATCGACGAGGCGAGCAGAGCCGGATATTCGCAACGGCGGCAATCTGGTGCCGAGGACGATAATTTTTGGTTCTCCCTTTTCCCTTTCTTTTTTCCCTTTCTCCCTTTTATGCTTCCTCCTTATCCTCGGTCTCAAGGAGCTGAGCGCGCTTGGATAGAAACCGACTGGGCGCACATAGAAAAACGGAAGGGGAAGGGTGCGCCGCGCCCGTGGCAATTCATGCAGCGCGATATTGGGACAAGGGTCGTCACCCGTCTTTGTCTCTCCTTTTCTCCCCTCTTTCTCTTTCCCGACCAGTCCTTCTCTATTCCCCTCTACTAATAGATGGAGCGAGGGAATGTCGATGCTACAGTGACGGAAAACGGCGGGAGCAATGCGACTATTGGACCCCCGCCACGTCTTTTCTCCTCCTTCCCCCTCTTTTTTTTTCCCTGGCGGCTATTACTTTCCTCCCCCTCTTGTCCCCCGCTTGAAACAGGCGTGCGGCCGGCGGCATGCTAGTGCGAGACGAGAGTGTGACGGCGGACGAGTTGGAGAAGAGCGCCGGATCGCGCCGGTGCTGCCTCGGTGGAGCCTTCCCTTTTTTTTTTTTTTTTCTCTTCTTTTCTACTCGGATCCCTCTTTTCTTTCTCTCTGGGACCAGCACGACCGGCATGATAGTCACGTGTAACATCAAGAAAAGGGCATGAATGGAAGCGTCAGAGTGCGAGGCCTGCCCGCCGGAAACTACGCGGCGACCGCCCTTACTTTTTTTCCCTCCCCTTTTCCACTCAGTCCCCTCCTTTCTTCCTTTCTGTCAATTCCCGAATCACGCGTTGGATACGCGGGTATTAGTGCCATAGGAAGGTCTAGCAGGAGGGGGCACGGGGGGGTCCTCTTTTCCCCCATTCGCTCCTTCCTCTCCCATCTTGGGAGCCGGCGATTTGAAACCGTGCCGGTGGTGAAATAGGCAATGATTACGTAACTACGGAGAAATACAGATACCAGCGAGTAGCGCGCAATCATTCTACCCTTCCCCATCTGAAACAGAATGACTTTCTTTTCCCCCCTCTTCCATCCTGTCGGACAGCGTAGAATAATATCTATGGAACAATAAATTGAATCAGGTTGTGGGGACATAGTAAACAGTTTGTACGGCGTGTCTCAATATTCACTGACAACTCATTGATATACTTTTTCCCTTTCTACCTCTTTTCTCTTTTTTCTCTATGATTTTCACGTGTTCGTCTGGTAATATGAGAGATTGAAAGGGTGACAGAGGTGCGAGTTTCGGCAATGGCCCAGCAGGGCTGCCCCCTCCCCTTCCGATGCTCTTTCCTTCGCTCACGAGCGGCAAATGGGGAAGCTAAGGGAAATACGAGGCATGGAGGCGCGGGCGGGCGGTTTTCTTCCCCTCTCCCGATGACTCTTTTTCCCTTTTCGACACATCCAGATGCTGATGCGGAATTATACGAACGGGAAAGAGCGGCTGAGGAATTAGTGGAAGAGCTGAGCAGCAGCGGTTAGCCGTCTATCATCAAGGATCGCTCTCGGATTTCTTCTTCTTTCCCCTTCTCCTTCTTTCCTCCCTATATCAATCCTCCCCTCCCTTTCGGGGGGGCAAGGGTTTCACGTCAACCAAGTCTATTCCAGCAAGATGATGATAGAATTCTAAGGGCAATGCCCGGGCGGTGTCGCGCGCTTTTCGTACCCATATCCGCCGGTCGAAAGCGGCGGCGCGATGCCTCTTTCCCTTCCCCTCTCTCCGCAGGAACTCCTCTTTTCTCCTTCCTATCTCTTGGATCGTGTCGCTGCACGATTCCACACCCGCAACACCGGCGCCCGGGCGGCGAAAAAGGCGTAGTTGCGGCGGCAAGGCATGCTATGCGATTGGGCCGGGCGATTTTGGCGACGATTTACAAATCACCCCTTTTTGTTCCCTTTCCTTCTCTTTTGCAGGGACCCTTTTTTTTTTGTCTCATTCGCCCAACCTTACAGCAAGGCGGACGGACGAATTTAAGCAAAGAGTGTAAGCCTCAATCCTATGGATAGAGGGAGGCTGAAGGTAGTTCATCCGGAGCGGCCGGCGGGGGGCCCTGCGGCAATCCCCTTTTTCCCCCCTTTTCAACGGCGAGGCTTTCTTCTCCTACTTTTCCAGCGCCTCCGGCGCGGACGCCACAATCATGTATGGACATAGGGAGAAAGTAAGAAACACGAACGACGGAGTTGTTCATGGCATCCACCATCTGGTCACGCCACCCTCCCCCCTCCTCTCTCATCAGTGTAAGCTTCCCTCCCCTTTTTCCCTCCTTCCTCCACCGGGCCGGGGAGGAATGCAGCCTTAAACAGAATATAAAGAAGGAGACGACGAGGGACTTCGGTGTTCGTCGCCTCGTCCGCTTCCGGCCCTTCCCTTCTTCTCGCCCGGCCCCGAAACGGACTGGTCGGGAAATAGGGGTAAATGGGCTGGGGACAGCAACCCCAGTACAATGTCTCGGTCGGCGGGAACGGTGGATTTCCTCTCCTTCGATATTCCCCCTTCCCCCCTCACCTCGTTCTGGGGGGACAATGCCGCGCGCCCTGGGCGACCGCCAA
>Ga0179593_1409052_pt1 | contig 12268 bp, 19 predicted proteins | sample CZODoug2_1_08_16_FD_185931 | JGI IMG/M metagenome (GOLD analysis project Ga0179593, IMG submission 185931) | Vadose zone soil fungal communities from Angelo Coast Range Reserve, California, USA - CZODoug2_1_08_16fungal (PacBio error correction) | ecosystem: Environmental > Terrestrial > Soil >... | reverse complement strand
TCGAAACAGATGGTGCGGGTTTCCACTCTCCCCTCCCTAGCCTGCTGGCGCCACCCACTTAGAGTCCCCTCTTAGTTAAACCTCTAGTTTCCGTCCTCTCATTCACCTCGGTGTTTCCCAAGCTCTCCGACACTTTAACTGCCGAGTTGCCCCTTTCATCGCGCTTGACTTTGTTCCCGTTCCTTCGGTAGAACGACTTTGTCCGTCTCTCCTTTGCATTTTGAGTTGACCTCTGAACTGGGTTGCGAGTTCTCATTCGAAGAACCACTTCCCCATCTTTAGCCCCCTTGCCAGTAGTGCTTTTTTTCTTCCTCTCAGGCGCCCTCAGCGGCTGGAGTATTCGGCACTCCCTTTTCCGGTGCGGCGGCACACTTCTATAGTTGATGCTTTTTTTTCTGATCCGAACACTTTTGAAAATTTTGTGATCGGGGTGGCTTTGGTTTTTTTTTTCTAACCCGATTGATTGGGGTGGATATCTTCATTTAATTCTTCCGTGAGACCTTCAGCATACCTTCCCTCATTTTAGTTGGAGAAGAAGGATATCCTTCTCCGTATCTGTTGTTGTTCGGTAGATTATTAATTCCATTTTTGGATTGCTTTATTTTTCTAGAATTACTTCGGCCGCCGACATTGTCGTCGATGCGGACCTCCCGTTGAGGTTTTATCTCTGAACCCTTTCTCTGCTTTGTTGCCATGCTCTCCGCACACATTCCTTGGTCGTCTGTGCCGTCTTTCATTGCCGTTCCTCGGGCCGCCTCCTTGGCTTGACTGAGTGGCCCCCTTTTCTCCGCAAGGTTTTTTGCGTTCTTCTTCCTTTTTTCAAAACGTCTCTCACACGGATTTTTGGGTGCCTTTTTGAAACTTATGCGTTTTCGCTCCCCCTCAAGTCGTTAAGCCCCTCTTCCAAAAATTCCTTTGCTGTTTCCCCCCAATCTATATCACATTCCCATACATTTTCCCTCCCCCCCTTTCGGTCCTCTCTCATTTCACTCCCCCTTTCATTTCCTTGGACTCTGGGCGGTTTTCTTTGTGATCATGCTTCTTTATTCCTGCCTCCCCCCCGTGTATTTTCGGTTTCTCTTTATTGTCCCTGATGGATCTTCCTTGGCCTCCCCACCGCCTGAGGAAAACACCATCGGCTTTTTTTCTCGTTTTCCAGTTTTTTTTCAACATCGGTTAAGAACGTTGCGGGCAGGGACTTTCCTGGGGGTCGTGAGTCCCTTTAGCCGCACTTTCGAATTATGTTTTTTTTTTTTTTTTTTCCCCCCCTCCCTCCTACTTCACTGCGAACCGCCCCCTCTCTTCCTTTCCCAGATCCTGTCCTCCTTAGAGCGCCCATTGGGAGACGTGTTGATGGATGTATTTTCCATTCCCCTATTGCTTGTTGCGGCACCTGACGCCGTTCCTCCTTTTTTTCCTCTTTCCCCGAGTTCTCCCTTGGGATGTCCTCCTCCCAGCGCGCTCCGCCTTTATAGAAACTCCTCCCCTCATCATCGTTTGAAGTCCGTCCGTTGTCGCTGATGTCTCGTTCGCAATCCTGGAACCCGGCTTGGCGACCCCCATCCGCCCTTCGCGCAACGATGAAGGAAAGCCTCTCCCGTCTCTTTTCCTCCAACCGTCTAACGATAAATTCGGTAGTCCTCCTTCAACAGATAGCCAATGGCGTCTCGTTTTAAGTGATCCCTTGCTCTTTTCCCCAAGGCAAGATCGCTCTTCTTTTTTCTTTGTGTCCTCGTCATTGCGGCTTTTCCCTCACTCCCTCATACTTTGTCCGCCCTTTGGGCGCACCACCTCTCCCCTCCGCAGCCCTTTCCCTTACCCGCCCCTTCGCTCCTGCCCCCACCCTTGTAAGGCACCTGTGGTGTTTTTTTCCTCTACGTCTTCGGTTTCTGTGCTGGCCCATTTTTTCCCTCCAAATTTTTCTCCCCCCCCCTTTTTTTTCACAATTCGTTCCCGGCTGATCCACAACGGACGCCCAGCCCATCGAGGGCGCCCTATTGAGGTGTTCCTCCGAAGGGTTGTCGACCTGTCCGCTCTTCCCGATTTGCCCCTTTTCTCAGAGAGTTCCTCGCTGGTTTGATCATTTTAAACACTCCCTGCTTATTGTTGCGTTTCCCCTTCAACGCTCACCGACAATTCCGCTCGCAAACGCTATAATCTTTCTCGCAGGAAAAATCCTTTCTTTCGTGTCTTTTTTTTTTACCTTTGCGGCCGTGCAGGTTCCACTCTGTCCCCCTTGCTGGTGACTCTGCATTCCCTTACCCCAGTCTCCTGCACTTCTCCGGCATATGAAATGCTTTAAGTCCGTCCCCTCTTCCAAGAGTTAGAGCAAACACGGCCTGTTCTCCCCCCTCGTTTTCCAGTAAGTCGTTCGGTATCGCCGTGACCCCATGCATTCGCGCTCCTCTATCCAGACTCATCACTCCGAAAATGTTTCGGGTTAGATAAAAGAGCCTTTATTTCCCGACCTTACCATATACGTTACCATCGCAGTGAAGCCGACGGGACGCCTTCATCCCCAGGGCTAAGGGAATGCCCTCCCCGCGACCCCGGGAAATAGAAGCGACCCCCACACCATAAACCATTTTGTTTTTTCTGTTGCCCCCCCCGCGTTCCTGCCATCCCGTTTCCCCCCTCATATTCAGGGAGCTCATACCCTCTTGACCGTTGATCTCGATATAAGAGACCGGACCGTTCCTCTCCTCCTTCTCGCTGATCGCTAACCATTTTTCGCTTGGCACTCTGGACAGACCCAGGCTCAACTCGTGCTCGACCATTCACGTACCTTTCCCCCGGAGGAGGATGGAGCGAACCCAAGGCACCTCTGCTTTTTTTTTTTTCTATGGTCAAAAGCGTTTCGCTGCTCCCTCCGTAGACATTTTTGCTCGGCTGATTTTTCTAGAGTGTCGTTAGCCGGTCTCCGGCTGGTTCAGGGCCCCCCGTTTCCAATACCATCAGGTATGGAGTCGCGGCAACCCGCCGAGGAGACGAAGATCATGCCTTTGGCGGTTCCCCCCCTTCTCGATTACCGTCATCGAGTTGCCCCTATGTTTTATTCTGGCTCTCTGTATTGTTTCCGTTGACCTAAGAGGCGCTCTTTTAGGGGCCCCGCCCAGCGTTACCTAGAGATTTCCGCCCCCCAGCACGCTTAGCTGTTTTCTTCTCAAAGATCATTCTGCCCCTTTCCCCCCTCGCTGATCCGACCCCCACACCCACACCCCCCTGACCCCCAAGGAAGCATGCCATTCTTTTCATCCCCCGGAAACATTGCCCCCCTCTCGCTGCTCCTTTCGTTTGACCTTTTCGCTTGTAAAGTCTGATGAAATGGTACCGTCGTTTCAGGTTCTTCTGTTCCCCCCTCTCCTGGGGCTTTTTGGAGATATCCTGCGGACGGTTTCCCTTCTTTCTTCATGGATGCGATTTTTTAGACTCTCTTTTGACTTTTTTTTACACTTCCTGTTTTGGAGGCGACTTATTTCGCGCTGGCCCCTCCTCTTCGGCACGCGCGCTTGCCGAGGCTTTTTTCGCAGGGCTCGGTCTCATGAGGACACGTTCCCCCGTTAAGATGCGATGTCTTGTTTTTGTCCCCAGTTCCTTTTCCTGCGACGGTTCCAACATCGTCCCCCCTTTCCCCTCCCCTTTCGCGTCTGTTCCGCTACCGCGCAGACCCCTGGTCTTCCATGAAAGCTTCCCTTTCGCTGAACCACTGGATTTGCCGGCGTTTGCTTATTCGGCCAACAACCGTCAGAGGTTTCGGCCCTTTGCTGTATACCGTTCTCTCTCAAAGAGCAATTTTCTTCTTCCCTCACGTTGGGTGCCGAGGCCTCCTGTCTTTCTCCGAACGATTTCAATGTCAGCAAAGCCAGCACATCCTCGGAGGTTTCCCACTGTCTCTCTCTCTCCTTCAGGATTCCCACTTCCTCTGGGTATCGCGTGTCCCACTGCGTTCCCTTGGGGGAAGCCTGTTGGTTTACCTCAGGAGCGACTCTGACCAGTCCCCCTCCCACAACTCTTTTCAGGTAGAGAGAGCCTTCATCTTTTTCCTCCCCCTTCAAAACCTTTCCCTTATCGCTCGCTGAATCCTTTTCAGAGTTGAGAGGTTGTTTTCCCCCCTCTCACGCCATCTCGAGCCCAAATCCTCTGCAGATAAGATCTGCATTGAAATAGCCGTGCATCGTCTCAGTAGAGAAGAGGGTTTTCCCCCTCCCTCCTTCCACAACCTCGGCCCCCTCTCACGAGGCAGCCAAATTTCCCCTCCTCTTTTTTGTCCGATAGCCTCAGCCCCTCCCCAGCTCTCCGACTCTGGAATTAAAACGCGCCGGAAAAGACTGAACGCTGTAATCCAGCCCTTAGCCGTCCCTTCCCGTCTGCCTTCCTTTTGATTTCCGGCCCGGCTTACTTACTTGTGTTTCCCTGTGAGCTATGGGAACCCCTTTGTGATGCTCATCCGAGAGGGGCTGACGCGATAAAGTTGCTTGTTCTTCTGATGTGCGACTAACCATAATGCGCGTGCTTTAGGGCTCGGGCCGCCTGGGCGTTGTAGCAGGAAATAGTAGAACTGTCGTGCGCGCGCCCTCTCTCCCTATTTTCCCCTCCCCCGCCCATCCACCATCGCCTAGAGGATTCCGCGCAGGATAAGCTCCTTTCTCTGATTCGCTTTCTTTTCCGACGATGCCAGCTCCATTTTTTCTGAACCAGAGGAGTGTTCGGTTGTATTTATCAAAGGATTAAGATCCACCCCCCCCCTCTTAAAAACGCGTTCGTTCCCCAAGCCGTAGAAGAAGCCTTTCGTTGACAGAGAGTTTTTCCCTCCCACTCCATCCGAGGCCTGGTCCTCCATTTTGTACGTCGTTCTCTTTCCTGAGCACTTTTTGTTTGCCGTCTCCGTCAGCGATGTTGCCCCTGCCTGGGTGATCCTGCGAGAAAATCAGCCTCTCCCTTGATGTCTGGCGTAACCCTCAGCGTCTTATTTTCTTTTTCTTAATATTGGCCCCAGTTCTATGGGCAGCTGATTCTGGTTTTTTTCCCATCGATCAACAGGTTTTCCTTTTCTGATGGTGGGGGTAATCTTCCCGTTTTCTCTTTTTGCCGCGATTGCCCTCCTCGCCTTGATGAGGCGTCCTCCCCCTCTGTGCTCACTTGCGATTTGTCTGAGAGTAGATAATTGACGTTCTCGTTTAGAGGTATCCCTGACCTGTGGCTTGAATCCTCTTCGGCGTCTGCACCCGCATTGCCTTCCTCAAGACTTAATGGGCTCGGCGATTCCTCCCCAAGCTGGCGTTTTTCACTGACTAGAGAACCCAACATTTTTTTTGATCGTGTCGTTGAATGCAGGTGATAGGGCCTTGCTGTCCCTCCTTGCGGGTTCTTGATTGCATTATGACCCTACATTCCGAGAGGTTTCCGTCTTCCCTTTTCCGGGGCAACGTGAGACTCATCCATCCTAAGGGTCTTTGTTATTACTTTTGCTTAGCACCTTTTTTTTTTTTCACCTAGTGTCTTTTCCTTAGTCCAACGTCCCCCCCAATCTCTTTTTTCAGCTTTGGTGATTCAATCCTGACCCAAATCCGAAATAGCTGACTTCTCCCCATGGGACCACTTCCTTCTCTTACAACCCCTCAGTGCGAGCCCCCCAGGTTTCCTTTTCTCGACCTCGACTTTTCGTGGCGCTTTGGATCATTTTTTGCTTGTCACGGTTTCTTTTCTAAAGTTTTCTTTTTTTTCTACCTTTCTGCAAGTCTCCATACCCCGTGACCTTCTTGGAAAACCCACGGAGGATGCTCAGCGTTATTCCCGAATTTCACATACGCTGACAATGTCAGGGCTCTGGGAGAAGCTGTTGTCTCCCATCGTCGCTTGAGACTTTGATTCTTTTCCCTCTCACTTTCACTAGGCGGCTACCTTTCCGTCTGTTTTTTTGCCCCCCTTTCCACCTAGCGTCAGCTTCGAGACGCATGGTCCCCCTATCGCGGGTTTCTGGGTATATGTAGATCTCCTTGGAAAAGCTACGTCTTTTTCTTGATTCCCAAGCGCCCGTCCTTGACTCTCCCCTTGTCCTGGTTCTCCATTTTTGGATCATGCCCTCGCCAAGCCGGCCCATGGCCTAGATATCCTCGTCAGCGCGCTTCGTTTCTCTTCTCCTTTCCTACGGTGTTGTTCCTCCGTTGATTTACCTCTGATTCGTAATCATGGTTCGGCATTTTTGAGTCTCCAGTGTTAGACCTGACACTATGAAGAACGGTTTCCGAAAGACAAAAACCATACCTATCCCTTTTGTTAAGCGTCCCTTCTTCCATAATCCACTCAACCCGCGACCTGGCGTCCTAAGTCTTCTCGGCGTAGTTGCCAAGCTCGCGATCCTGTGTCTTCCCTTAGGTTTTCCCGAAACAAAGTTTTGCCCCGTTTTTCAGCTGCCGGTTTCCGACCCAACCACAACGCGTCATGACGCGCCTTTTTTTTGACAGCCGATGTTCTACGGCTTTTTCAACTGATGAAGGCCTTCCTTTTTCCGCTTTTATTCTTTTTGGCCGTGGCCAAGAAGCGTATTTCGTCACAAGAATTTTCCTTTTCCCCGTGGCCTTGCATCCCCCCCCCCCAACCGGGCTGCAAAGAACACAAGATAGAGGTATATCCCAAACCTTCTTGAGAGAAGATTCTATTTTTGTGACCTGCGCGCCGGCCTAAGGGTGATGAAATTCTGTCATTTGTGTTTTTCTGATCTCCTCCCCCCCCCCCCGCTCTTTCTTTTTTGACTTGTTTTTAACCGCCCTACAGCGCGCCCAACTCTCCTTTATGGACACCACTTTCCCCCCCTCGGGCGGATTAGTGAAATCATTTGCGTTGCCACGCTTCCTTTTTCGCCTGACACCCACCCCCTTTAATTCCTGGGGTGAGAACGCTACTCCAGAAACCTCCCCTTGAGGACGCCTCCTGACCTTTCCCATGAATGTCACCGTTTTCAATTTTTTTTTTTCCCCCCTTTCATTGGCAACTTCTTCTCTTTTTCGCATTTTCGCCCCTTTCAGGCGTTCCGCTCCCTCTGAAAGGCCTTCCCTCCGAAGATTCTCCCCGTAATAACAAGGTAGGACTGTTCTATACCCGTTGCGTAAACACAAGCACAGGGAGACCCCCGATAATTCCGTCGCCACCCTTATCTCGGAATTTGGTCCCTAAGACCGGGAAGATCCCAACCCCCGCCAGTGCAACAATTCTGTAATTCAAACCAATCTGACCGTCACACCAGCCAACGCCCACCTTTCTGGTTTTTTCTAGGTGGTCCCCCGAGTATCTCCCTGACCATAGGCCGGGCGCCCGAAGTCTGTTCGCTATAATAGGCCCCAGCTTTATTTCCGAGCATTCCGCCGTTTCCCCCTGTCGAGACGTCTGTTGAGTTTTCTTCATTTTTTTTCCGAAAGTCCGCGTGCAAACCATGACTCCGTCCCGCCCCCTTAGTGATCTTCCGCCTCCATACCCAGGAGTGACCCGTTTTCCTCCTCTTGCCCCCCAGTTTCGCTCTTTACTTTTTGTGGAAACGCCGGTCCTCTGCCCCTTCCTACAGTTAGAGTGCTTTTCTACCCTTGGTTTCTAGAGGACCGTTGTAGAGCTTGGCCACCCGCCCCGCACCATTGGTTTACGAATGGCATCTGGAAACCTACCATACTTCTCTCTTTACCCTGTTCTTGTTTCGGCGCTATCACGCATCTCTGATTTGAATGGGGCGGCGCGTTAGCGAGCGAGCGCGTCCCCGAAGGCGTTTCCACTATGGGTGTTGGCCACTCCCAAGGCCGAGTAGCTTTTCCCCCCAGCTCCGGCGGCTTGGTTCGGTCGTCCCCCCCTCTCATGGAGGACCATACCCCCCCGCTATTATCATAACCCCTGACGACCGGCCCCCCCCCTGGCCCCCGAGCCTTTCGAAAAGCGCATCCCACGACCTCCATGGGCCCCCACTTACCTTTGCCGCGATCTTTTTATTGTTTTGTGAATTGCGATTTCGGCTCCCTTTGACCGGCTGTGCATGGCCCGCCTTTTTTTCGTTTTCCCTTTTTTGTTTAGCTTGATTTCTCGTGGCCCCTGTTGCCGGGCATATAGCGTCGTAGTTTGAATTTCCGCGCTGCCTAATGGTCGTCATTTGCGAAGGTTTGGACCAATCGCAGGGCTGCTCTGCGACGCGTAGCGGAAGGGCAAGGTGAGCTTTCCTCCCCCCGTTTTCCTCCGTTCCCTCCCCGAGCGCCGGTCGAGCCTCTTTGCGCAATTTTCTTTTGCGGCATCTGACCCGACGCCCCGTCTGGAGGTTTGAAGGGCGGCCCTAGGTTAATGACCTCCGTCCAAATAGTGACTTTTTCCCGTCGGTCTGGTCCATCGTCCAAGATAATTGATGCTCTTTCCTGCCACCTCTCTGACTGAACTGGCTTAATCGGGCTATCCCTGTGGCCCCACCCGATAGCCCGTCCCTTGGTGACCGTTCCGTTTTTTTCCTCTCTGAGCAAAGCTATCTATCTTTCCTCTCGTTGTTGTTTTGTCTTAGATAAGGCCTTTTTTCGGACGTCCTACTTCCAGCAAGGCCCCCCTCAACGCGCTTTATCAACCTTCCTAAGTGCGTCTGAAATCCTCGAGTTTTCTCCCTCTTGCTGATAGGTTCATCTTGTTCCTCAGTGGAATTTTAATGCGAGGCTAAACTCAGTACCCTTCGCCGGTCATACCAGATGGGCCTTTTCGCATTCGGAAATAGTTCCGTAACACCATTGAGTCTCTCTCCGATGATTCTGCGCCCGTCTCGAGCACGGCGCTCGAGAGACTCCCTCACCAGCCGAGGCAAGCTTTTATGACTTGCCTTCTTCGCCCTACGTCTAGTCCTTGGACCTCCCAGAGAGTCGCAAAATTCCCCGACGCGGACATCTTGCCCCTGCAATCGTCAAACCGCCGGCCCCTATCCCGGCTCAAGAAAAATAGCTTTGACTAGAGACCGACCCCCCCTACTGACCGCCCCTGCATCAGGTTCCACGAGCCGCCCTCGCCTTTAACGAATGCGAGTTATCTCTATGCGTTATTGTTTCCTTTGCGCCTGTAATGGCCTTTATGAGACCATGTGCATCTTTTGCGACTGTTTTCGAATCGGTGATGTTCGCCCATGATGTTCTTTCACCTCACTGAGATCGTGGCCTCTCGAGGACCGACTGGGGTGCCGGCCAGGCCTCCTCTTCGTTCTAATGAGCCCGATCCTCACTGGCTTTGTCCCTCTACCATTCATAGATGGAATGTCCTTCGCGCGCGCCCCGAAGTGGTGCCCCATTCTGCTCGCTGCTTGGCGTGCCGAGATGCCAGGCGTCTAGAAAACTGAGGTGTCTTGCCCATCTCGAGAATTTCCCGGCCTCCGCAACCTTTCTCCAACGTAAATTCGCGAAACAGTTGATCTCCCCTGCCCTCCCGCGACCCCCCGCTGTGTTCAAGACCGTTTGCGCCCCCATTAAGCACCCAACCGCCGTCCTTGAAGGTAATCATTCCCGCCGCCGTTGCACCCTTTCTTCGGACAGAGCACGCCCGCGTCTCCGTCCCGCGAGTTTTCGGTGTTTGTTTGTTGTATGCATTTGAGACAAACTCCGCTTTTTCTCGACTTGTTTTTTTTGAGTCGAGTCAGGTGGTTTAACCTTCCCCGGCGCTAGGTTCATACCATGTTCGCCCTTTCTATTTTTCTTTTAGATCCTCTGGTCCAGCGCTCGACCCCCCCCGAAGGTGGGATGTGCTTTTGGTGTTTCTTTCCTCTAGGTCTGTCCGTTTTCGGGGTGCGCGCATTCCGTCGCGCCCCCCTTTATGAGTACAATCCGCAAATTCGGATAAATGCGACGTTTTTCGGTCCGTCCGACCGTAGATTTTTTCTCTTTTTTTTAGTTTGCTTTTATCTTTTCATTTTGTTTCTTGAACCCGTCGAGTTTCTGTAGTGATTTGACTCGTTCGGCGGAGGGATTCTTCCGGAGTATGAGGTTTGCCCATGTGCTCTGCGGCGCGATGCGATGCTCGGAGGTTCCCTTGCCGAACCCCCTAGTTTTGATGGTTCCTTTTTTCGGGGAGATCGTGCCGGGCCCCGGTTTCTTGATCAGTTCGCCTTTGCCCTGCCATCCTTATGAGAGTGTTTGGCTTTTTTTCACTAGTAATCGATCACGACATCCTCTGCTTTGTTCCTTTTTTTTGGTTTCTCCCCCCAATTTGTGTCTTTTTTTTTTCTTTCCCGGTTCGTCCCCGAAAACTTTTCCAACTTATCAGCTTTTTGGTTTGTGGGCTTTTTTCTGTTCAATCAGGAACCACCAATTTTTCACATGAACCACCCGCTGCGTCAAATGGGCGCCTTTTTTTCCTTCCTCAAGGAGGACTTTCTTCTCACCTCCTCGTTTTCTGTCGCCTCTTCTGGTCGTTTAGACCCTATTGATGCCGAAAGGGTTCTGACCTTTGTTAGTAGAGATCTTTTAAGGCTTGACAGCCTACTTCCCCCTCCCTCCTTAGATCACACCCCCTTCGTCTGCGTCACCGAAAGTCTCGAACATAGGCTGATAATGACGTTTCCTTGGTGGGATGGATGGGTAATCGATTTCTTCCTGCCCTTTCTTCTCCTTTTCTTTTTTCGTCCGAAGGGCTGCGCCCAAGAACAAGATGGAGTTCCCCTTTCCACCGAGCCGTTCCGCTTCGAGACTTTGGGCATCGCGGGGTTGATGTTCTCTTTTCCTTAATTAGTTATTGCCTTTTTTCTTGGCTGCCAAAAGCGCCGCGCCTGCTTCTTTCCTTTGGAGGTTTTCCGTGTGCTTATGAGACACGCTGGGCTGGCTTGTCCCCAAGTTTTGACAATCATAGACCGGCGTTTTAGTCTCTCTCTTTTCATCGTTGTTGATCTTAGCGCTTCTCTTCTTCTCCTTTAGAACCCGCCCTTCTTTTCGAGGTCATAAATACCTTTTATCCCGCGGACAAGAGTTCTCTTTTTTTTTTGCGTCGTTTTCCTGCAAGACAAACCCGGCCTACCGGTCCACCCTGCACCTCGTAAACAACTCTCTCTCCCCTTTTCTTCTCAAGTGTGCTCGTTGTGAAATTTCCCCAGGTTCTTGTGTTCTCCTTTCCTTCTAGGGAGTACCCTACTTCCCCTTTTGGATACTTCGTCGCAGCGGCGTTGCTTTTTTGGACCTTATTCAAGCTTAATTCTATTTTCGTCTTTATGGCAATCCAAGAGCCCCCGGCTCCCCTCCGTTTGTTTTCTGAAGTTTTCTTTTTTGTGATGGCCAAGAGATCGGCATAGACAGAAGTTCTACCCGCGTCGAACCGGCGTTCTCGACGATTCCCCCCAAACTTTCCCCTCCCCCATTGGCTCCCCCTTCAGTGAGCGAGACTTCCGGGTTTTTTGTTTACTGCGCGCCGGCCGCTTTTTTCCTTCATTTTCAGCGCTATTTCTTTGAGCTTTTTTGATGCCTTCCACTCTTACTTTTGTTTTTGCCCGTGAAGCGCCCCTGTTAAGGCCACCGCTCATTGAACTCCACCCCCTCATGAAACCCAAAGACCGGTTTTATCGTATCTCGTTGTTGACACGTATGTTGCCTCCTGCCCCCTCTCCCTCCTTCCCTTGTTGGTTAAGAATGAATAATGAAACCCGCCCTGGCAGGAATATCGTCTTGCGCAGAACTCTCCTCACTTGGTGTTTAGTCGAGCCTGGCAAGCCGAGGAGAGGTAACGCGGGCCGCCCCGCTCCCCCCTTAGAGTTTCCCTCCTCTCCTTTACATGAATTAGCCGTCCTACTCATATGAGTTTCTCCTCACTTACAGCCTGACGTACCCAACGCTTTCTGACAACCACCTAACGGGATACCCCATGATCTTATTTAGAACCATCCCCAAGTGCCGGCCGGAATTTAGCATTTTCTTCAAGTGCGACCAGGGACTATCCCTCCTTCCCCCCCCCCGCAACTGGATGGCATTGACCTCAAACACCGGTTTCCCCCCTCCAAACCTTGGTGTTTCCTAGCCTTTTTTTTGCCCCCGAGAATATCACTGCCTATCCCTTCTCCGCATTTTCCTGGTCGGTCGCTACTCGCGCACTGAATTTTCTCCCTCCCTTCCGCTGATCATCAGCTACTTGCAATTTTTGCCTTCTGTGTTTCCTCCTCTCCTCTACCCCCCTTTCTCTGGCAACATGCTGGAATAGCCGGCCGACACTCTTTTTTCCTCTTGCGACCGTCCCCTTTTTTTTTGATGTTTACATTCCCTCGCGGCCTTGAGTGTATGATCTTGTACAACCG
>Ga0179593_1335042_pt1 | contig 12268 bp, 11 predicted proteins | sample CZODoug2_1_08_16_FD_185931 | JGI IMG/M metagenome (GOLD analysis project Ga0179593, IMG submission 185931) | Vadose zone soil fungal communities from Angelo Coast Range Reserve, California, USA - CZODoug2_1_08_16fungal (PacBio error correction) | ecosystem: Environmental > Terrestrial > Soil >... | reverse complement strand
AGTTAGCGTAGCGGCGATACGGCAAAAACTGTGCCGGGCAACGGAGAGTTGATGCGCGCCTGCTCTTCGGGCCTTTTCTCCTCCTTTTTGCAGTCCCCCTAAGACAGCCCTACTTTACAGGTCTTTGTCGGTGTTTTGATTTCTGCTGATCAGACGGATGTCGATGGCGCTTTCCTCCCTCCCGGGGAATTTTTTCTGCCACTCCCGGTGAGTTGGTTTTTCTTCTAACCCCTTATCGCTTTTATACTACCTGCGCTTCTTTTCTTTACTTGATGTTTTCAGCGAATTGGGCCGCCGTTTTCCCCGGAAACTGCCCCCACTTTTTAAGGAGAGAGGTTTCCCCTTCTTCCTCCCCCCCCCCCATAGACTGCCGTTTCCTTCGGCTCATCGAGTCCTTTTGGTGAAGAGAAAGACTCCTTCCCTCGCTGGTGTTCCCCTGATCTGGCAAGTCTTTGGTCAGGCGTAGACCGGTCGTGCTTCCGCGATGTCCACGCTCGTAGTACTGAATTCGTCCGTCCTCTGACCGCATGCTATAGGAAGTCCCTTTCGCCGCCCCCGATTTCGACCTTTCCGCCAGGGCGGTCCTTGTTGAAAGATGACCTTTTCTCAGCCACACGCGGCCGTTCAAATACTGAACACCGCGGCCACTCCGGCGAGACTAAGTTCCTCGACCTCCTTTCGTGGGAAGAACATGGGTTCCCCATCGTGGCCCAGTCTTTCAGCAATTTTTTTCATCGCTTCCCGCCCACGCATTTTTGTACGCTTCTTGCCAAAACAGGGCCCCTCCGTCATGGAATAAGGGGATTTTTCTCTCCCCCCCTTCCGTCATGGACCGGAAACCCCTTGAATTTTCCTTATCCTTTGCGAGGTTCGTTTTTCTGCCTTCATCGCTCCGTTCCCATGGCCAGCGTTGCCTGAACGTTTCTCCCTTGCAGTAGACTTACTGCTCTTCCTTCCCATGTTTTCAGTTGCTTACGTGTGAGACCCCCTCAAAAGGATGTCCTACGTCCCTTCCACCCACAGTTGTTTTCCCCCCTTGGCACTATCCGCCACGGAGGCGGCCACTTTTCCCCCCAAAACCGGGTAGCCGCCCCCTGCCTTTTGTGGACTTGGAGGAGAGGCCACACCCCCCCCCCCCCCCTTCAAAGTGATACCCCGCGTCCTTACCCTCTGTAGCCTCCCCCAAAGTTGTTGCAACCGTTGGGTTGAGAAGGCGCCCATCGGCGGGATCACCGTTGATTCCTTACTTCGAACCTCTATCACCCACTCTGTTTTTCAAAATGTTCTCCTTTTCTTAGTTCTTTCCTGGCGCCTGAGTGCCTGAAACCAGCACGACAGAATTCGCGCAATCCAAACATACCACAACACCCTGTTCAGTCCCCATCGCCTGACTTTATTTTTCTTCCGTTTTCTACGCAGCCAACCCCCCCCTCATCGAGACAAGAGATGACTACGGGTTCCCTGGAGTTCTCCTTTCTTTTCCGACCAGCTTCCTTCCCTCCTGACGGCCTCAACTTGGAGTGAGTCCCCCCGTCCCAAAGCGCCGATTTTCTTAGGCCTCCTCAGTGCGTTTTAGACCGCTCTGTAAAAGCCCCTCCTCTGAACCCGGCCGGCGTAGGATCTCCTCCCTTCTTTTCTCGATTCGAGTTTTTTCCATTGAACGGGCCGCGCTGTGCACGTGGCTTAACGATTTTGATGGGCGTGTTTGCCCTGCCGTTGTACTCAGTCGGCTCCCCGGCTAAATCTTTCAACCCTGGATCCTTCTTGTTACAACCATTGCGCACGATAAGCGGGGTCCACTGGGGTTTAGGTTTGCTCTTGGGTAGCTCGGGTGTCTGATGTAAGCCCCTAAAATAGAAGTTTACCGGCCGTTCCCCAATTCCATGGCTGGACCGGATGCCAACAGCTGATTTTGAATAGTGTTCTTGCTCGCAAGTAATTGTCTCTTTTCTCCATTCCCCTTGTCGCCCAGTCGCGCCTTGAGTCTAACGTTCCCTGTTCCCTCTTTTTATTTTCCTTGTTGTGGTTGAGATGTACCAATTTCCAGTATCGGCTCCGATTCTTTCCTCATGTTGGTGCGGTAGTTACTAATATAATTAGGAAGAGACCAACCCCTCCCTCCCCGTTCGTCACCCTCTGTTTGTGCGCCTCCCTCCTTTTCCTTTCTCCTCAACGGCCTTCTACGTCTTTATTACTTAGCCCCACCTCTGACCCCCCGTCTAAAAGAAAATTGACTTCCGCTGAGCGTGAAGCATGTTTTCCCCAACCCCGTTGGAAGAGTTTTATCCTGTTTCTTGAGCCTTCTTTTTGACACCCGTGCCTCCACCAAGACCCCCATAACATTCGTTCATAACCGGTCTCCTGGACGTCGCTTTCAACGAGACATCTAGACGCCTGGTTACGTGGTTAATCCCTCTGAACGGCTGTCTTTGGTTACCTCGCCCGGTAGGAAGCACCTTTTCCCTCCCGCCGGATAGATTTGGACGTGTTTCCTCCGGAAAAATTTGGTAGGGGCCCGGCTTCCTTAGCGTTCGTCCACCTCCCGGATCCACAGGACCCGTTTCCCAGTTTCTCTCCCCGCGGCAGATATGGTTTTTTTGTTTGTTTCTGACGACTGTCGACCTTTGTAGATTTCCTTTCACCTTTACCGGTGTGTGTATGCTTAAGCATTAGGGCCTTCGCCACTTGTCAGACGCGTACCCACTACTCCTGCGACCTGCTGGAGCGCTTTTCTTAGACGGCTGGATTTTGTACTCGACCAGGTGATCCCGCCGTGTTGTCCGAAACCTCAAAACGTACGGGTGAGCTCTTTGGCGACCCGATGGAAGACGGCTTTTTACTGGACGTTTGCCTTTTTCTTTTGGTTTTGCCTATACGACGACCCACCGGCGGAGTATCCGTCTGGTGTTGAGATTCCAGCTCCTTTTTGCTGATCGTGACCTTTTTGTCCGATCCCGGGTGGTGTTTTTCAGGTTTCATGGGCGGGGAGGACCTCTTCTCCCCCTCAAGCCTACGCCGCCCGGCCAGACTCTTACTCTTCCGCCGGGAGTTCTTGGCGCGTTTTTAACCGTTAGAGTTCTCCCGTCCTACCCGGACCGGGCACGATCTCCCAATGTGGGCGGGTCATGTGTTAAAAAGGAAAAGATTCTCCCCCTTTCATGAGTGTCTCCTCGTTGACCAGATGATTTTCTCTTACGTTCCGAATTTTTCTTCCGGATCCCACGATTCGATGGGCTGATCGCGGCCTCCGTGGGGCGGCCCACTAAATGGCTTTTTTCCAGGGTGTCGAGAGCCCGGTCTTCTTAGGCGTGCCTTTCGATGGATTTGGGAACCGGGCCGCGTGTTTTCTGATAGGGGAGGCTGTCACCCTTTTTTTTAGAATGTCGGGCCCACGTTTCTGCCCGTCTTTCGCAGACCCCGTCTTTCCTAGCTTCCTCCTTCTTGAATTTTCGCCGGTCAGCGGCGTTCCTGTAGCCGTCTTCCGTGCATACGCTTCTCTTCTACTTTTTCTAGAAGTGAAAAGCTCTTCGCCTTTCACTTCCACCTCAGTTGACCCCTGATCGCTGAGAAACCACACTCCCCCCTCCTAGATTCTCGAAGGAATCGTCCATTTCCGTTTTTGTTCCCTCATTACCGACAAAGTCTTCGCCTTTCTCTGACCTGGCCTATTTTTAGTTCCCTTTTCCCCGTGTCCTCCATTGCTCGACATCCTCCCTGTCCATTCAGTCCTACCCTTTCTTCTACTCTCGGTTTCTGTTACCAACTCAAAAGGGAGTGCCCCCCTTTGAAATGCTGATTTTCCCCTCCGTCACCCTCACTCAGCATCTCAGCTCTGTCCTCTGGTCCCAAAAGCCTTGTCACTGTTTAGTCTTTCCGCATACCCGGGTCGTTTCTGAGAAAGGGGAATAGGAAGCTCCTGTTTTCTCCCTCAAGACGGACTTGTCCGTCTGGGTGACTCCTCTCCTTCTACTCCTCTTTCTCTTTTCAATAATTTGGGTGGTTTTCTCTCGTTTTTTTTTTTTTTTTGGTTTTTTGGAGGGGGGCTTTTTTTTTTCCTAGAGGAAGGCCCCTGACGGAATAGGGTTTCTCACCTTAATGATGGCCTATTCCCATGGTCCCCTCCCCCTTTTTTCATTCTTCCAATCCCCCTAACCTCACCGTGGACATTCCTTTTCGTGGAAATTTTTGACCGCTTTAATGATCCGATAAGATTCTAGGTGGTCCGTCGTTCATTTCCTCATCATTCCACCGGTGAGTTTTCCTTCCCACTCCCCTTTCGGTGGTTTTCTGCGAACAGAGAGATTAGACACGCTCGTTCTTCTTGTGAAAGGTAGATTCTGTGCATCTACTGTTCCGCTTTTTACCCCCTTACTCTCTAGAAAATTGTCTATCAAGGATATTAGTGAGTGTCATTTATCCAAACCCCTCTCGCCGCCGGTTAGGTCTCATCGAGTCGGGGCTATCTGCTTCTCCCGTATCGTGAAGTGTGTCTGGATCCAGGGGTGTTGAAAAGACCCTGTATCTTGTCTGTGTATTATCACCGTTCGCAGCCCCTGATGCACTCCATCGATTCTCCGCCTTTTTCCCCTCTCCTAAAGCCGCTGCTTATCTCCGATCAAGAGGTGAAGAGCTAGGATGTCCTCTTTTCTCAAGGGAAGACCCTTTTTAACTCTTGCCTTGCCAATCCACAAAGCAGGACGTTGACAAAATGTCATCCACGCTCCCCCGCACTCTGTGCGTATCCTCCTTTCCCCTTAATGACCAATCCCGTTCGTGTGCCGACTTTATGCACCCTCTGCTGCCCTCTCGCCAAGAGATCTAGGTCTAAAGGAACCCTTTACGCCTTCGATCGGCTACCCCCGTATATCCTCAAGGCAACGTTTTCTCCTCCTTTTCCTCAAAGAACAGCCATAGGTTCTTCTTGCGTTCCCGTTGGCATGTATCTCGCGCCACTTTTATAAGAGATCCCCTCCCTTTTAGAGCTATGCCCGGCTGAGGTTTAAGGGGTCTCTCTTCCGTCCCCCCGTCCTTTTTCAATACCTTCACCACCACCCCGTCCGGATCCCACCCCCCTTTCCCACCGATCTCACCGGACTCGGGATAAAAAAAAACGGGGAGCCTCAGCCTTTTTTTTGTAGTTTTCGGATATGGCAAACCCAACCCTCCCCAACGTAAGTACCCGCCCGGTGCGGGCATGGAGCCAAGGCTCAACCTATGGTGATCCTTGAGACCACCCCACCCTCCCCTCCCCTTCCATCCACCCCTCCCCCCAACCTCTCCCACCCCCTCCACCCTCTCTCCCAACATCTCTTACTCCCCCTTCTTCACTTCCCCTCCCTCAACTTACACGGATAACCTCTACCCTCCCTCCCCCTCCCCATCCCGTACTTTCCACTTCACCCCCTACTCCCCCCCCTCTCCACTTTTCTTTTTGTGATCCTTCCCCCCCCCCTCCTCTATCCCTTTCACCCTCACCCCCCACCCCACTCCCCCTTCTTTTTTTTTTCTACCCCTCTTCCCCCTATCTCTCTCGTTTGTCATCCACGGTCCGGAATTCCTTCTACCTTCCGTCACCGTTCCTTTAGGTTTTTTAAGTGTGGTTCCCTGAGCAGGCCGTGTTATGCCCCTTCTCACGCGAATTCTTCAACTTCCAACCGGTCGGGATGTCCCCCCCCCCCCCTGCTCCGGCTCGGGCAAGGTCAGCCGTCGTGCAGCAAAACCATGCGTTAGCCTTCCGATCCCCTTTGTTCCTTTTCTTCGCCGGGTGGGCGCCGTCACCAGCGTCGGTTCCTTTCCATGGATTTCACTGGCTTTTTTTTTCCCCCCCGGACACCGTCCTGAGTGGGGAGGCGTCTCCTGTGTTTGCCGTCCCCGGCGGTACCAGGGATCATGGACAACTTTCAGGGTTCCCGGTCTCTCTCCCGCGTAGTCTCTTTCTCTGGTGACGCGTCCTGGATTTTTTGAGTATGTGTTTTCCCTCTTGTATGTTGCTTTTTGTTTTCGGAATTGTGTTCAGATCTTTTTTCCCCCGGTCCTCGTTTTCCCCCGTTCGCTATCCCCTTCCACTACCTTTCTTGGAGTTCCATGGGGCGGTTTTTTGCTATTGGTCCGCTTTGTGGGCGCATAACAGACCTCCTGCTTGTCCTTTCCTCCGAAGTCCCGTGGCGGGCGGATGCTTTTTAACAGCGTAATTTTTTTTCTCTTTTTTGCTCCTCATGCTGTGCCCTCCTTCATTTTTCGCAGTCTCCGACTCGGATCCCCGAATATTGCCTGATCTCATTTCCTATCTCGTTGTTGTTTGAGATTCATCAATGTTTGTATTTTTCCTGAGTCGTTCGTCTTCCCCTGTGCCTTGTGTCCTTAGTGCGGCGAGTGCACACCGTCAGCTGCACCCTGTCTCTTTTTTCCATGAATTCTGGAGACACGTCCCCCGGCTTGCCTCGCCCCTTCACCTCCATCACGCCTACACTTGTCACTCTTTTTCTTGAGCGTGTTCTCCTTCCTTGTTTCCATTAGCGCAGTGTTGATTTGAGACGGGCGGGCCTGCAGATCCCCGTTCGAACAAACAGCATAAACCCCCCCCCAACCGCGTTCCATCCCCATTCTCTCTGGGTCCTTGTCTTTCACCGAGACATCTACAATGGTCGGTTTCGCTCCGCCCGCCCGTTTCAAAGTCCCGGTAATTTTAGCGGTCGGACCCCCTTTTTCCGGCTGCTGCCCCCCTGCCCTCGGCGGGAATTTTTTTTTTGCCAGGTTTGGAAGGGCCCTTTCTACGAGATGGTCCCTTTTTGCTTTTGCCACCGCCCTCTCGTTTCTCAAAGGTCCAGGTTTTGGTTGAGCTTGTTTGTCTTTTTCCTCGAAAGGCACTTCCCTTTCTTTTTTTGCGGTGGGGCCGTCCCCGGGTTAGTTGGTTTATGTGGAGGCGGCCTCCGGCTTTTCCCTTACTGTTTGTGAAACCCAAAATTACCCTAGGTTTTTCTTTCCTCTTGCGTGTGATTTGCAGGTCTCCTGTGTTCCCCGAACGGTTTTTAGTATCCGAGGTGGTACTCCCACTTTTTTAGTAGTTGTAGTTTGGCGCCCTCTTTGCGTACTCTTTCTTTGTTGTGTTTTTCAGTCTCCTCTTTAGGCTTCCCCTCCTATGCATCCTTGATGTGGGAGTAATGGTTTTCCCAGTTTTTGGATGGTGGCGACTCCGATTGTTTCTGGTGCAGCAGTGAGTCTTTGGGTCGGAAACGCTTTTTTCCCTCAGGCCTCTTAGTTTTTGCACGCTATATTACTTTTCTCCCCTTTAGGCGTTTTTTTTTACCGTTGTAGGAGCGATGGCGTCCTTGCGGAGGGCGATCAGCCAACGCCGTTTTTTGGTCGGTGAGCATCTGCCACGGATTGCCTTTTCTTTTTCCGTATTTTCGCCCTGGTGTTGGGAAGCTCTTTCCTTTGATTGTGGAGCGATGATCGATCGCTGGCTTATCCCGGTTTCGAGGGTCTCGTCTTCTTTGACCACGTTCCACTGTTTTCCCTCTGGCAAGTTTTTTATTTCTTTGTTGTTTTTAGTGGAGTTTTTGTCAGGGACTGGTTTTTCAACCCTAGAGTTGTGTCTATCGGGCAGGATGTAAACGTTGCCTTTTTTACCCACGTTTTTTAGTTTTCTCTTTTGATGTTCCGACGATAAGTCCTTTGGATTTACGCGGCAGCTTCTGGCTTACATGCAGGAGTGTTATCGCGGCTCTTCCCTCCCTGCACTGACCGATAGGAGCAATGACTTACATACGGCGTGAAAAGCTTTGCGCGCACCCTTTCCCCTGAACGAGCTCTTAAGCGAACTATTCGTCTCTTTGGGGGTTCCTACATGACCGACTTTCCCCCGTCTAGCGTGTAGCTTTGGTCCCACTTTAAGTCCCCGGCTATGGTACCAGCACTCGACCTTGTCCCTAGGAAGCTTTTTTATACGAGAGTACTGAGTCTTCGTCGCCAAACTTTCCCGTTTTTTTTTCCGGAAAAGAAATTAACTGCTCGCTTTGGCACGACCCCTAACACACCCATCCGGCTAGGATCCCCGGACTCGGTCCTGGGCCAACCTCCAGTCACCTTCAAGGTGGAGGGTTTGTCTTTTTCTCTGACAGGGTTTCGCGTGGTTTGGGCCTTTCCGTTTAGCTAAAGAAAAGACACGTCTTCCTTGAGTTTTGCTTACCTCTCTTACGCGCACAGCCTTTTTTAAGAATAAGAAGTTGTGGTTTTTGATGATGGAGAGTAGTCTCGGCACGGACACCCACCCAGGCGTGTTGAGACGTCACGGTGCGTTCCCTAGTCATCCAAAGCCTCCTTGTGAAGGGACGTCACTCTCCCGCCAGAATCCAACTTTACTTTCTGTATGGTCCAGAGCATGCTTCTCTCTGTTCTGGTTTAGGCTTACTTTGAAAGATGTCCCCTGTGATACTCCCTTTTTTTGTTTTGTTAGGAGAAAGCTTTCTTTCTTTTAGAATATGACCTTCCCCAGGGTCGATATGTTTAGACGCAGGGTGCGTCTTGTGATCTTTTCTATCCCTCTTCGTGCCACGGTGTTCCTCCATGTCGTTCCCCCCCCCCCAGAGAAGGAAGAGATTAAGCTTCCATCTCGTTGGCACACGATAGCCTCTCGGTACCGTGGAGAAGAGAGTAGTGCTGTCTTCAGAGTTCTCCCTTTGAGTTGCCTGAAGAACGGGTCCCCGAGCGAAATGACCTTCCTTCTCTATCAACGCTGTTGCTCCAGAGATGAAGAAAGTTGCCCCTCATTTACCCCCACTCCAAGAATGAACGCTCAGCCCCACTCGTTGACACGTCCCCATTTTCAATGCCCCTCCTCTCATTCTTCAAGGTACCATCATTCCTTTTTCCTCCGAAGAAATAGGAGGTCATCCTTATTCCCCGTCCACCTCCTTCCATTTTACCTCGAGGACGCAAACTTTCTGGTAAAGACGGAAGGCCCCCGAACTTTTGCCTTCCTTCAACCCTCCCCCCCCGCTCTCTGTTCTTTTGCCTTTTCCTGGAAGGAAAGTAACCTACGCGTTCACACCGTTCGCCCCCTCTCCTACCCATCCCCTGGTTATTTGTCCTTCCTTCAGTGAATGGACTTGTGATCAAGAAAGCCTTCCCTTTCCCCCATTCACCCCCCCCCTTTCTTATTCCTGAAACAGTACCACTATTTTCACCTATAGGACTCACTATGACATCCTTTCTTTCGGCTTCTAGGCCACCCCACCCACCCATTCCCCAATTGCAGTACCCGTTCCTCTTTTGAAAAAGAGTTCTCACAACGTTGTGAGCAGGGCTACCCCTCTGGCTATTCACCCTTTCTTCCTGCCCTTCTCCCTCGACGATAACACTCCCTCTGAAGGTCTCGTCGGGACTTTTTTGTCAGGAGAAGGAAGATCCCTCACGCCAATTCTTCCCTCCAACTCCTTCCCCTTTTCAGCTCCCTGAAGGCCCGTTCGGCTGTTTCTCCCGTTGGGTGGTTTCGTGCCCACATTCTCCTCCCTTCTCCCGTAAAAGGTTTTTTTTTCCTTTCTGTTTAGCCGACACATGCTCTCCCCGGAAGAGTCCCACCTTTCTGTCCCCTTTTCAAACCCGTCCGAGTGGGCTTAAGTCCAGCCCCGCGTTTCCTCGATCTTTCCTCGCTCTTTCCCCCCAACATGGAGTTCTTCCCTGCAGCCCCCCCTCCGTCTGCCTCTTCCAGGGATCGGAACGGCTTCCCCGCGAATCCGTCTACTCCTTTTGCTTCTTTTTTGGACGGGGAATTTTGCCTGCCCGGCTCGCTGGCAACACCCCCGTCTCTGACCCCTTTCATCCCTCTTTCAGCTTTTAGGGGCTCGGGTCTCTTGGTTTAGATAGGTTTGTTTCTTCCCGACGGTTGCTTGTCCGGAAGAAGGTACCTTTCGGCGGATGCCTGAAAAATTTGACGTTCATTCGGTGATTTTTTCCCCCCGTCAATGAGCTTTTGCTACACTACTGGTAGAAGTCGAGTCTCGTGAGCCTCAAGTATCCCCCTTTTTCTTTTCTCTTCCTCTCCTTTCCCCTTTTTTTTTTGAGAGAGCAATGTGCTCCTTTCTTTTTCCTTCTCTAGTTAGAGTCTTTCGTCTTTTTAGAGGTCCACTTTTTCGGTGAGAAAGCCCTGCCCGCGCAGTCACGTGTGCGGCTTCCTTGGATTCTGCCCGAACTCACCCGGCTATCTCCGTGGTCTTCCTCAAACTCTCTGACCCCCCACGTTTCCCGTTCCGCCCCATTTACCCCTTGAGCGTGTGTCTTTTTTTTTCGATAGAGCATTTTTCCCGTTTTTTTTGGCCAGGGCGGCTCCGGCGAGGCCCAGTTCTCCCCCCCACGCACCCTTTCACGCGGTCTACCTTCTTCCTTCCCTTCGCTGGCCATTCGCTTTTACCTCCTCCCCCCCTTGCTTTATCCGGTAGGTCGTGCAGCAGCCCCTTCCGGTTTGTCGCGTCCCTGTTTTACATCAGATTTGACCTCCCCCTTCCTTAGTAGCTCCTTCTTGTCCGTGTTGCCCATTCTACCGGTTTGGATTGTAATTAAGTTCGAGCTGGTCGCGCGCCCAATTGACATTCTCCCCACGCCATTTGTTTCAATTTTTAGCGCTTTTATGCGCTCCTCTGTTTTGATGCGCGCACGATTCTTTTTAAATTGCCTTTCTTTGGGCCGTCCCGTTCCTTTTGCTATGTGTAGGCTTACTTGAAATTCTTCGTGTGGATTCCTAAGGTCGATAAGGAAACTTTCCCCCTCCCTTGCCTCTGCTAGGGAGGGGTGTCGGTCGCGTCGTCGTTATCTCCGAACTTTTTTGATAACCCCTCTTTGACCACTTCTCCCCATGCTCCTTTGACAGAAGCTTTTGGCGAAATTTAGGATTCTTTTTTGATTTTTGTGCTGTTTTTGGTTCTGGTCCAACGTTCCCCGCCCGAATCACCTTTTTTGCATCCCCCAGTTTTTTTTATGGGTGGGTTTTTTTGGCCTTAGATCGTGGACCGGGTGGGAGCTCTATCTTCGCGTTTTGGTGCCTAGGTATGGCCTGTCCGTGGAGGCCACTTGCTCACCCTTCCCTCCATTCCTCCCCCTTGCAGCATTATAAGTAAAGAACGGGTCTCGGTTTCGCGCTCCCCCTTTGACTTGGCGTTTGTACGTTGCCCTCCTCAACGTTGCCCCTACTCCCACGCTTTTTGCTTTTTAGTTATGACCTTCCCTTGCTGATTACAAAAGGATGTTTCTCCCTCAGTCGTTTGTGAATTGTGGGGTTTAGCCCTAGAAACGGTCCGGCATTTTATAGCCTTTTCTGATGGTGCTTTATCCTTCTCTCTAGGGCCTTGCCGTAGGACCCACTAACTGAGTACAAGTTCTTCTCTTCAGTTGCTTTCGATTTCAGGTTTGACCCGCTTGGTGCTTAGTTTCTTCCTTTCAAGTTTTACCGCTTTGGCCCTTTTCTTTCCATCTTCTCACACAGCGTGTTAGGGTTCATTTCTCCCGGTAGCTGTGCTTGCACTCGCGGCGTGACCTCGCGGTTGGACGGTACTTCTCAGACCCTTTCTTCTCCCTTCCCCAACCCTTTCACATAGCGTGCGATCACACTCCCCCGCTCTATGCTCCCTCCTGGAGGAGGCCTCTCATGGGGTTTTTTTTTCAGCCGACCCCTCTTCTCCTTGGCCGACTGGTGCCCTCTTCTTGCACTGCGCCTTCCTGAGAACCGCATTACTTGCCACTGGCATACGATGGTTCTTCTCCTCTCCCCTCCTTACTGGGTAGTCCCTTTGTGGCCGGACCGGAATCTGCTTTCCTCTCCTCTCCCCCAGACAATCCGTGATTTCTCACTTGCTTGGTTTCCATTTTTTTCACATCCTTTAACCTTTTTATGAGTTCGGGTTAGTTTACGCACTGACCGGTTTTTTGACATGGGTTTCGTGTGCCTCGCTTCTTTTCAGCGTGCGGCCGTTTTTTCGCCGGACTTTCGTCCCTTTCCATTTTTGTTTAGAGAGTGTTTTAGTCGTTCGCGGATGCAAAAATTTTTTTGGACTTTCACGTGTATTGCACGGAGCGTACGAGGCCCGTCCCAGCCGCCTTGTTCTCCGCAGACTAATATCCGTTTCCCTTCGGTTTTTTTTGCCAGCTGGTCCCGCGCGGGTATTCGCTTCTCCTTGTTTGCCGAGGCGGAGTGTCCCCCTTGTGAGTCCGGCCTCAGGTTTGATTTGTGTTATTGAACCAGTATCGGCGTAGCTCACTGCGGTGCTTTGGCCGGTCA